>Ga0315282_10008949_pt1 | contig 16052 bp, 12 predicted proteins | sample YL17G07_20_MG_FD_203693 | JGI IMG/M metagenome (GOLD analysis project Ga0315282, IMG submission 203693) | Sediment microbial communities from Yellowstone Lake, YNP, Wyoming, USA - YL17G07_20 | ecosystem: Environmental > Aquatic > Freshwater > Lake > Sediment | place: USA: Wyoming | collected...
ACGAAGCCGCTCGTGAAGAATTCGATATTGTGTCCGCAAACGGGATTTTCTATCTCCTGGGGGAGGACGCATCCAGAATCATGCACCGGATTATTGTTCGCATGTATGAAAAGGCGCGCCTGGCAGTGGCCTTTAATTCTTTGAGTGTTTGGGCTCCAGCTAAAGAACTAAATGAGTATTATGCGAATCCGCAGGAGACGGTTGAATTTTGCCGTTCGATTACACCTTGGGTCGTGATGCGCCATGACTACTTGCCTCATGATTTCACGATTTATATGTACCGAAAGCAGCCCTGGGTATGATCGCATCCATCAACCAGCCCGCTTACCTACCCTGGCTCGGATACTTTCACCGTATTGCCGTGAGCGATGTTCATATTGTCTTGGACCATGTCCAATTCGAAAAGAATAGCTTTACAAATCGAAACAAAATACGAACCAAGGACGGTTGGCAATGGCTGACCGTTCCGGTGAAGACCAAGGGAAGATTTGGCAATTTATCTATTCAGGGGTTGGAAATAAATGGCACTGCCAAATGGGAGAAGAAGCATTGGAACGCAATACAACTTCATTATGGCCGCACATCGTATTTTGGGCAACATGCCGCCTTTTTCGAAGATCTTTACTGCCGGCACTGGATTAAAATCAACGATCTCATCCGCGAGAGCACGCGCTATCTGCTGGAGGTGTTGGGAATTCGGACAAGGCTACTGTTCAGTTCTAAGATGCGGATGGAAGGAAAGAAAAATGATCTGTTGCTTAATATTTGCAGGGCCGTGGAGGCAACGCATTACCTCTCAGGTCCTTTGGGTCGCGATTACTTGAACGCCGAGCTGTTTGAAGAGCGCGGTATCCATCTCACTTATCACGATTACAAGCATCCCATTTATCCACAGGCTTACCCCGGATTTGAATCCCGGATGTCAGTTGTGGATTTGTTGTTCAACTGCGGCCCGGAAAGTTTCGATGTGTTAATGAGAAACCAGGAGAAAACATGAGCGTTTTAGTGATAGCCGCTCACCCTGACGACGAAGTGCTAGGTTGCGGCGGCACGATCGCTCGGTTAGCTGGCGAGGGGCGCGCCGTTTGCATCGCGATCCTCGGGGAAGGCGTGACCTCTCGATACGCGCAACGCGAGGAAGCGGACCAATCGGCCAAGCACGAGCTCCAGAACCGGGCCAAAGAAGCGGCAAAGCTGCTGGGCGTCGCCGACCTTTTGACTTATCAACTCCCCGACAACCGGTTCGATACGCTTCCCCTTCTGGACATTGTCAAGATTGTCGAGCAGCTGATCGATCGAATTCACCCCGGCGTGATTTACACACACCACGGCGGCGATTTGAACATCGACCATTCGATCACTTTTCGAGCTGTGCTTACGGCAACGCGCCCGTTACCCGGTTGTCAGGTCAAAGAGATCTATTCTTTTGAAGTTCCATCTTCCACCGAATGGGCCTTTCACCAGCTTCAACCTGTTTTTCGACCGAACGTTTTCGTAGACATCTCGGCGACGCTTGCCACAAAAATCCAGGCTGCCCAAGCGTACGAGAGTGAACGCCGCGAATCTCCTCACCCGCGCTCCGCGGAGGCGCTTCAAGCGATTGCGCGGCGGTGGGGAAGCGTAGCCGGATGCGAGGCGGCGGAAGCCTTTGAGTTGATCCGCATCATCCGATAAGGTGAGAAGCAGGAAGAATAATGTCATTGCCGCTGAATACACTAGTTCGCGATGCTGACACTTGAAGAAACGCTTGCCGGTCAAAATGATCTCGTTCAGCTGTGCGCTGATCGCCCGCTGAAAACAAAAGAGATTTGTCGCGCAAACGCTTTCTATGGAATTGATACCGTCCTGAAGCAATATGCCGGCTTACCCCTTTCGTATGCCCTAAAAGTCGTTGTGCCTCATGGTCCGGATTTAACAAAAGGCAATGTTTGGGAAGGTGAAGCAAAAGCGCCTGTGCCGGTCGTATGGTGCTACCCGCCGTATCGAGAGCGAGCCTATGTCAGCCGCACGAACAAGAAGGTCATCTTGTCGGCCTCACCGTTCGTGTACGTCGTGGAGATGCTGAAAAAACAATCACGACCTCCCCGACGCGGCACCATATTTTTCCCGGCTCATTCCACACATTGGCACACGAGCCATATGGATTTTGATCGTCTCGCGGAGGAACTGATCCGCCTTGAGGACGAGTACAAACCGATTACGGTGTGTATGTATTGGCGCGACTTCAATCTTGGGCGGCATATCCCTTTCCAGGAGCGAGGATTGCCAATAGTTTCGGCCGGCCATATTTATGATTCCGATTTCCTATACCGGTTTTATCACTTGTGTTCGATGCACCGTTATGCAGCCGGCAATGATCTTGGTTCAAATATATTTTACTCGGTGAAAGCGGGTTGTTCTTATTTTCATTTCGATAAGGTTGGATGTTCTTACGAAATAGACCTTACGGTTGACCCCGATGATCTTCCTGCAGATGCGTCGGCCGACGAATCGGCATTAAAATCTTTGTTTCGCTATCCAAGGCCTCTTATGACGGCAGAGCAGCTGAAAACAGTAGACTTTTATCTATGTGCCGGCTATTTACGATCTCCGCAAGAGCTTAAGCGGCAATTGCTTGATGCCGAAAGACTGGACAAGGTCGGGTTTTGGATCGGCAATAGCGGCGTGCGTGTTCATTTCAAATTCCCTCCTTATTATCGCCGGCTCTCGGGCGCCATGTTATCTTGGTTGCCAGGTCCAGTGAAACAGAGACTTAAGCAAGGAGCGACGTGGTTACGGAGGGGCAGAGGCTAGATGAAGATTTCATCGTCGGTCCGCGATATAACATCGATAAAAGACTGGGGCAAAGAAAAGCCTCCCCTCGGGATGGAGGATCGGCTACGTGGCTGAGCAAGCACTGCGAATCTTGCAGGTGAGCACGGCTGAGATAGAGGGCGGAGCCGAAAAAGTTGCTCGGGACCTTTTTATGGCTTATCGTTCACGCGGATTCGTATCAAGGTTGGCTGTGGGCCGCAGGTGCAGCGAAGATCCGGATATTGAAGTCGTCCCAAACGACGAGTGCCGCAAATGGGGGCCTCGCCATTGGATCGCCCTCGCGAACAGACCTTCCTTTCTTCCCATGAGATTTCTGGATGAAAATCAATGGCGCAACAAGCTGAGGATATTGGGCCAACCCGGTCGGCTCTTGCGGAAACTACGCGGACATGAGGACTTCGATTTTCCCGGCATCTGGCAGCTTCTCCAATCCATGGAGAAACTCCCCGATATTGTTCACTGCCATAACCTGCACGGCGACTTTTTCGACCTGAGATCGCTTCCGTACCTTAGCAAAAAAGTGCCGCTCGTTCTAACGCTTCATGATACTTGGATGCTCTCCGGTCATTGCGCCTACTCGTACGAGTGTGAACGCTGGAAAACAGGTTGCGGGAGGTGTCCATTTCTGAGCGTTTACCCCGCCATCCGCCGCGATGCGACCGCTTACAATCGGAAAAGGAAGCGCGACATATACGCGAAAAGCCGGGTTTATGTATCTGCGCCTTCCCGATGGCTGATGGAGAAGCTGGGGCAATCCATACTTGCCCCGGCCATCGTAGAAGCTCGAGTCATCCCTTACGGCGTGGACCTGGGCACCTTTTGTCCGGCTGACCGACAAACAGCTCGAATAGCTCTGGGTCTCCCTCAAGAAGCGAGGATGCTCCTCTTTACCGCTAACCGGGCACGAGGGAACATTTGGAAAGATTTCCAAACCATAAGCTCCGCCGTCGCCATGGTTGCCGAGAGGTCGCGCGACCGCGGAGTAATCTTCGTTGCCCTGGGTGAGAATGCCCCGGCCGAGCGGATAGGAGAAGCCATCGTGCGATTCATCCCTTACCAGAAAGATCCTAAAGTCGTGGCCCGCTATTATCAAGCGGCTGACGTTTATGTCCATGCGGCAAAGGTCGATAATTTTCCCAACGCCGTGCTGGAAGCCCTCGCCTGCGGTACGCCCGCAGTGGCGACGGCCGTAGGCGGCATCCCAGAGCAAGTGGAGGATGGGCAAACCGGCTTTCTCGTGCCGCCGGGGGACGCGGAATCGATGGCGAAGGGCATTATCGATCTGCTCACCGATGATGGCCTGCGGACGCGGTTTGGACGCGAGGCAGCGAAGGACGCCCAAAAGCGCTTCGATCTGAACCGACAGGTGGACAACTATATCGCTTGGTACCGAAAAATATTGGACGACCGACAACGTAAGCCTAATGTCTGAATCCCAGGAAGTCTTGCGCGTTGCCCAACGTTCACATTTAGGCACGAAACTCCGAAGTTGCGTCTCTAAGATTTCCTCAAGCTGACGTTCAAAGCGGAGAGGTCGCTGCCCCCCTTGTCTTAGGGCAGGCTGCATTGATTGCGACCGGCTCACCTGAATATGTTTATCGTCCAGCCGTGGTTCACAGCCATCGGGCATCCCGCGCAATCGACGCTCAACACCGCGAGGATCCTGGGCAAGCGGGACGACATCGCTTACCTCATCTCGAGCGCGCACCGGCCGAGCCCCGTCGATGGGCTCGCGCGTGAGCTGGAGAATTACGGCGCAGTCCGGCGCTTCCGCGTTCCGAACGATTGTCTGTCGCTTGACACGTTCCTTGGCCTGATCGCCCTGGTCCGAGCCCGTCAGGGAACCGGGCCGCATAGCATTTTTTTTCTTGACGCGCACTTCGTCGTCTTGTCCGCACTCTGGCCGATCATGGAGAGGTTCCTACCCTCGGTCCGCTCCGTGTCCATGCTTGAGCTCGGGGGACCCGAGCGGGTGTGCGCGCGTGCCTCGCGGAGGCGCCTCGTTCGGCGCTTTCTTCGGGAACCCGGGCGACGGGTCTTCCTGCGCACCGAGGAGCTCGCGGCAGCCTGGCGTTCGGCGTTCCCGGAGATCCCGCGCGATCACATCGATACGATCCCCTCGCTAGAGATCCCAGATAAAGACGAGACGGTCCCGGTCCGGGCGGGATCTGAACCGGCGAGCTTCGGGGTGATCGGTCAGATCCGCCCCGGCAAAGGGCTCGAATGGCTGGTTCCGCTTTTTCGCCGGCATCCTGAACTCGGGACATTGCGCGTTGCGGGGACTTTTACGCACGAAGACCATCGCCGGCGGCTTGGCGTTCTCGACGGTTACGCGGAGTTCGACAACCGCTTTTTCTCGGAGCAGGAAATGCTCGCCGAGGCGGCGGCGCAGGATTATCTCGTTGCGCTCTACGATGATTGGGACACGCGCATGGAAGCTGCGACGGTGTATCTCGCTGCGCGTGTCGGGCGGCCGGTGATCGTATGCAATGATGGTTGGTGCGGCCGGATTTGCCGCGAATATGGGTTCGGAATCGCTGCACCGCGCTCGCCGCGCCTTGGGGCAGAGTTCTTCAGCACCCTTCCACGGCGTGGAGACGGCGCGTACCGCGCTCTGATGGCTGGAATGGCCCGCTTTCGCGCCGCGCACTCCGGCGAGGCGCATCGTGCGGAGTTCCTGCGTAAGGTGACTGCGTAAGCGGGCTGAGGCCAGCGAATAAGCGTGTGATTGACTGAAACCCAACATCGCCGATAGAAAATGTCATCGCGAGGAGCGAAGCGACGTGGCGATATCCAAGAAAGAATCTTATTTTGGAGTTCGCCACGCTCCGCTCGCGATGACAGAGAGAACCCGAGATCCCCACGTCGCAAAGCCTCCTCGGGACGACCTGCCGGTCGGATTCCCACGCACTCAGACGTGCTCGGAATGACAGATAACAGGAGACATTAACGTTTCTATCGGCAATTTTTTACTAAGATGACGTCATTGACGGACATGATCAAGCGGCTTGCCAGGACCGCCGGCTTTGAGGTCCGACGCTTTGCGGTGCAGCGCTCCCAAGATGCCCAGCTCGCCCGACTGCTGACCCATCTCGGCGTCGACCTGGTTCTCGATGTCGGGGCTAACGAAGGACAGTATGTGCGCACCCTTCGGACGATCGGCTTTCGGGGCCGCGTGGTATCCTTCGAGCCGCTTTCGAGCGCGCATGCCCGCCTCGAAGCGGCGGCGCGACGCGACCGGCGGTGGACCGTTGCGCCCCGCATGGCTCTCGGAGCGGCGGAGGGAGAGGTGCGATTGAATATCTCGGGGAACTCGCTTTCGAGCTCGATCCTCGAGATGCTCCCGGAGCACGAACGGGCAGCGCCGGGGTCAGCGGTCGTGGGAAACGAGATGGCGCCGCTCCATCGGCTTGACCGCGTCGCGCGGGATTATCTCGAGGACGCGCACGCGGTGCTCCTCAAGATCGACACCCAGGGGTACGAGGACCGAGTCATCGACGGAGCGGCGGGAATCCTCGACCGGGTCGCCGCGATCCAGGCGGAATTGTCGTTCGTGCCGCTCTACGCCGGCCAACCTATGTTCGGTGACGTGCGAAGCCAACTCGGGGGGATAGGGTTCGAGCTTTACGCGATCTTCCCCGGGCACGTGCACGAGGAAACCGGCCGGACGCTCCAGGTGGACGGCTTCTTCGGGCGGTGCGGCCCGGTAGGTTTTTAACAATGCCGAATGACTTAATAAGGGCCCATAAATATTGTTACATTGTCATCGCGAGCGAAGCGCGGCGATCCCCAAAAAAGAATCTTGTTTTGGAGGTTGCCACGTCGCCAGAGCTCCTCGCAACGACAAGATAATAGAAAATGAAGCTCTTATGCGTTGTCCGAGCTTGACTGAACTCCCATCTCCGCCGCCGGGGAAAACCGGCTGGCCGTGGACCGAGGAGAGTCCGGCAATCCATGACACGATGCCTGCCGGCGAGCCATGGCCCCGGATCAGTATCGTAACGCCCTCGTATAACCAAGGCCGGTTCATTGAGGAAACCATCCGTTCCGTGCTTCTCCAGGGATATCCGAACCTGGAATATATCATCATCGACGGCGGCTCGAAGGACGGCAGTTTCGAAATCATCCGGAAATACGAAAAGTGGCTGGCCTTTCGGGTCAGCGAGCCCGATCGAGGGCAGGCGCACGCGATCAACAAGGGATTTGCCCGAGCGACCGGCGAAATCATCGGCTGGCTGAATTCGGACGACCGGCTGTGCCGGGGAGCACTCGAGATCGTCGGCAGGCATTTCGACAAAAGCGTGGATTTCATTTTCGGCCAGCGCAGGGTCATCGATGAACAAGGGAACCGGATCAAGGACACGGTCATCTCCGCCCGGAATCCCCAAAAATACCAAATCTATAGTCTCGGCACCCTGAATCAAGAGGCCTGTTTTTGGAGGAGGTCCGCGTACCTGAGCGTTGAGGGCCTGGACGAATCTTATTCTTACGCTTTCGACTATGATCTTTTTTTGAAGTTGTCCGCTGAAATCAAGGGGCGGTGGCGCAATGTACCTGAATTTATTGGGGAGTTCCGGATTCATCCCAGGCAAAAGACCGCCACTCGAGACAGCGATGGCCTTTTCCCCAGCGAAGAGAGGCGGCGCGCGCGGGCCAACTTCTTAGCCGAGCACAAAATCAGCCAAGCAAAGCTCCTCTGGGGAGCCGTCCGGTATTGGCCCCGCCGACGGGTTCATGAAGGCGGCTGGGGCTCGCTCTTCCGTCTTCCGGGCATCAAAAGATTCCTCGAGATCTTCCGTTAAGTGGGGTCGATGAGAGCCAGAATTCTCTTTTTATGCGGGGAAACAATCTCTCCCAACGGAACCTATGCCTCCGTTGAGCAATTCTTCGGCGATATTCTCCCCGGCCGAGGCTATGATCACATTTGGATTGCTCCCTCGAGCCAGGCCCGCCGAGTTGAAAAATTGCGGCTCTACGGAACAGACGTCTGGGTCTACCCCAAAAGGCGTCCCGCCTCTTCGGTGCAACTGCTCCGTGAATATCTCCTGACGTATCGGGATATCGTTTCCATGACGTCCAAAGCCGTTCGCCAAGATGGACCTTTCGATATCATCCTGGTGCGCGACGATCCGCTTATGGCCCTGGCCGCGGTCAAGATCCGCCGAGCCTCGGGGATTCCCGTCGTCTATCAGATGTCTCATCTTAAGGAAGAAGAAAATCTCGCCTACAGCCGTGGGGGGATTTACGGAAGCCGGTTGACGAATTTTATGAAGGGCACTGCCGGTCGTTGGCTGCGAAACCGTCTGCTTCGTCGCGCCGATGCCGTTCTTCCCATCAGCGAACGCATGAAGGCAACTCTGGCGAGCTTCGGCGTACCCGCTTCGACGATGTTCGTCGTCCCCGAGGGAGTCGACGCAAGGATCACGGAAGAGAGCTTCGCGACATCTGCGGAGCAGCTTCGGCGCGGCTTGGGATTGAAGAACAAGCGTGTGCTCTTGTACCTCGGGACGATGAACGGCTTCAGAGAGCCGGGCTTCTTATTGCGGCTGTTGAGGGCGGTATTGCGAGAAGCGCCCGATGCACACTTGTTGATGGTCGGGGATAGCCCTCATTCGGAGGATTTGCCGTCTCTAAAAAAAAAGAGCGACGGGCTGGGACTTTCAGCCCATGTCACGTTCACCGGCCGGGTCCCGCGTGAAGAGGTTCCCGCCTACATTTGCGCGAGCGAAATCGGGCTTTCCCCGTTCCCGCCGAACTCGGTTCTCGTCAACAACTCGCCCATCAAAGTCCTCGAGTACCTGAATATGGGACGGCCCGTGGTGGCCAGTGATATCCCCGAACAAAAAAAAATTATCGAGCAGAGCGGCGGCGGATATTGTGTCTCACATCGAGAAACCGCCTTTGTGGAAGCTATTCTGCGCCTGCTCAGGGATCCGACACGCGCTCGGGTGATGGGGCGGCGCGGGCAGCGTTACGTCAGAGAAAAAAGAGATTTCCGGGTCCTCGCCTCGATAATCGAGGATGCCTACGGAAACGTATTGACTCCTCGGCGTCTTAAAATGACCGGATATTCGGGAGGAACGACGTGAACCTCCATCTCTTCCTGGTCGTTTTCACCTCCGCCTTGACGGCCCTGTTATTGGGGTTCCCCATGTGCCGGCTGTCGGTCAAGTTCCATTTCCTGGATATCCCGGGAAGCGCCCCGCACAAATCTCATCGCCAGCCCGTTCCCCTGTGCGGAGGCTTGGTCGTTGTCCTGTCGACCGGAATCGCCGGCCTGGCGTTCGGGGCGTTCTCTTTGGCGACGGTGCGGGCCATCCTTCTTTCGGCCCTGATCGCCTTCTTTTTTGGATTATGGGACGATGTTCACGAACTCTCCTCGACATGGAAGCTGGCCGGCCAGTTCCTGGCCACCACGTGCCTGATCTTGCTCGGAATAAAAATTCAGCTCTTTGACCAACTCCCCTGGCTGGACTACCTTCTGACTTACCTCTGGATGGTCGGGATCACCAACGCTTACAATTTTGTCGATAGCATGGACGGTCTCGTGACGGGATTGGCCGGCCTGGCCGCGGCGTTTTTTACGCTAGCGGCGAGCAATTCTCATCAGGGAGATCTTTTGCTGCTGGGCACCATCCTCGTCGGAGTCTGCGCCGGCATCTTCTATTTCACGGCGGCCCCGGCCAAGTTTTTCTGGGGGGATTCGGGAGCTCAATACATGGGTTTTGTCCTGGCGGGATTGGCGATCGCGTATTCCCCCAAGGGACTTCTCCGGATCCAGTCCTGGTATGTGCCCATTCTGCTCATGGGCGTCCCGATTTTCGACACAGTCCTGGTCGTTCTTTCGCGATTGCGGCACGGCCGATCCGTTTATCGGGCCGGATTCGATCACACGTACCACCGGTTGGTCGCGCTGGGAATGCTGACAAATCGCGCCGTCCTGACCATGCATTTTGCTTCTTTCTTGCTGAGCTGTATCGCCTTCGTGACTTTGCTCCTGCCGCCCCTTGCCGCCAACGCGGTTTTTGTCGCCGTCGTGCTGGGCGGCTTCGCCGGGATTCTCTTCCTGGATCGAACGAGAACATAAACCGGGGCAAAATCTTCACAATTCACAAATTCCCCCGAGGCAAAGAGCAGGCCGGAAACCGCCCGTTTGTGAATTGTGAAGATTTGACCCCATGAAGAAGGTCTGCCGTGGTATATGATCTGGCGAATCTGGCCGTCGTGTGTCTCATTGTCGCGGCGATGGTCAGAAGACGCGGAACGGCGGTTTTCGTCACCGGGATTCTCCTGGCCCACATTCTCCTCGTCTTCTATACGAACGACGTTCTGTTCCCCTCGAGATATTTTCCCGACCAGTTCGCCTACCTCGATCTCACCGGCCGGCTGAGGAATCTCGACTTTTCGAGTTGGGCTTCGAATTTCACGACCGTGCGCTGGTCTTCTTTGATCTTCGCCCTGTCCCCCGTCCCGTTCATCGTTTCCGTGAGATCCATCGCCCTGTTCAACGCCCTCCTGTTCTGCCTTTTGTATTTTTGGCTCTGGGGCGACGGCCGGTTGAAGAGACCCGCATCCGAGGCGTTCTTTCTTTTTTATCCGAGTCTCGCGCTCTACGCGACGCTGGCGCATCGCGACCTTCCGGTGCTTGTTTTCATGGTCGCGGGCGCTTATCTCTTGGTCGTCAAGAAAAACGTCTTCCTATCGATCCTCGTCATGGCGCCGACTCTTCTGCTCAGGAAGCAGGCTTTTTTTGCGTTCCTGACCGCCGCCGCGGTATCCAGATTCATCTCCGGAAATCGAAAACGGAACGCGTGGGTTCTTTTAGCGGTCTCTGTGGTCGGAGTCATGGGGATATCGATCGTGGGGCAGATCAAGCTCGGCTCGATCAACTATGAAGGTCAGAAGGCGCACCTGGAAAACTATCCCGATCTGGCCGGGTACAAGCCCTACGCGTCCGGATGGGAATTCCTCTTGGCAACGCTCAAGGGCACGCCTCGCTTTATGGCGATGCCGTTGCCGTGGGAAGCCAGAAATGTCTGGCAGGCGATTCAGGCCGTCGAAGACGGGTTCATCCTTCTCGCGGCCGTTTGGCTTTTTTCAGGGATCGATCCCCGGAAGGCCAGGGAGGGAGCCAGGGAACTCGTCTTCGTCGCCCTCTTTTTTCTGAGCGGGATGCTCGTCCACGGCGCTCTCGTCATCAACGCGGGAACCGCCGCCAGGCACCGGTTTCCCTTTATCGTCGTCTTGTTCGTTTTCGGGGAGCTTTTCCGCCGGGATCGAATGCCCGCGCCCGGATCTGATCTTTTTTTATCTCGTTATCGCAAATTCGGTGAGGCGCCTGAATTGCCGGCGGACAGACATCTCGCCCCCCCCATTGAAATGAAAATCGCCGACAGCGCGCCTTATCGTTTCCTGTCATAAAGACGCAGCGTTCGGGCGATGATGGTTTCGACCGAAAATTCCCGTCCGACGATTTCCCTTCCGCGGAGACCCATGGTCTGTCGAAGGGCCCGGTCGTTCAGCAGGGTCTTCAGCGCTTCCACCAGCGCGTCGACGTTATGCGGTTCGACGAGAAGCCCGTTCTCGCCGTGCCTCACGATCGCCCGGCAGCCGGGGATATCGGTAGCGACGACAGGCCGACCGCAGGCGCCGGCCTCGAGCAGACTTCGCGGAAGCCCCTCCTTGTAAGCGGTGGGCAGGCAGACGACGGCCGCTTTGGGATAGACGTCCGCCATGTCGTCGTGCCAGCCCCAGTACTCAATCCAGCCGGATTTTTCCCAGTCGGATATTTCCTCGGCCGTCACGCTCTCGGGGTTATCAAGAAAGGGACCCCCGACCAGAACAAACCTCGCCCGGACTCCGTTTTGGCGTAGACGTTTTGCCGCTTCGACGAATTCCGGCACGCCTTTCGAGCGCAGGAGCCGTCCCGTCAGCATCACCACCGGGTCCCTTTCGGGTTCCGGCCCTGCGCGAAAAACATCCATATCCACCCCGACACTCGGGATGAGCTCCGCGTTTTCTTCGCCAATCAGATGGCGTTTCAGAAAAACCTCGCGGTCATCGGAGTTGTGGAAAACCACCGTTGTCCCGCGCAGGCCGATGCGATAGAGGAATGTCACCACGGCGCGGAGGGCCGCTTGGCCCCCCGAAAAAACGAACCCCAGCCCCTCCACGGCATTGACCACGCGCCGAATGCCGGTCATCCGCGCCACGAGAGAGCCGTAAATCATGGGTTTGATGGTGAAATTGTGCAGGACATCGGGCTTTTCCGACCCCAAGACTCGCGCCAGCCGGGCAACGACGGCGATTTCAGCCAACGGATTCGTCCCCTTCCCCTCCAGCGGGAAGGATTGCCAGCGGAAGCCTTCCCCTTCGAGCCGGGTAACGTATCGGCCCGGCGGGGAAAGCAAGACGACCTCGTGTCCGAGATCGCGGAGAGCGCGCGCCAGCGGCAGGCGATAATTAAAAAGATACCAATCCGTGTTGGCGAAGAGGACGATTTTCATCGATTATCAGCCGGCCGGGGACGGACCATCAACACGCCCGAAATACGAGACTGCCCCAAGACCGAACATCCCGAAGCGACTATATCGTCGGCGGCCGGCAAACTTATTTTTTAATTTCTTTCGCCGGGACCTCGACCACGCATCCGGGCACAATTTGGGGACTGAAAAAAGTATCGCCCTTCTTTTCCACGATCGTTCCGTCGGGCATGAATACGGAAATCCTCTCCGTATCGGCATTTTCCTTGTACCCCCCGCAGAAGGCGATGTAAGAGTCGAACTTTGCGCCAGCGCGGTATCGTATCATCCCGGGGTTTTGAACGGCGCCGCGGACTTCAATGTCGGCGCTTACGGGTCTCTCGATTATAGCGAGCTCCTGTCTCGGGACTGCAAGTTCTTCGGCTTCGGAATAGCCTCGCGGCTGCGTCCCGCGGATCTTAAACGGCACCTGGACGATACTTCCGGCCGGGATGACGGGATTAAACGGGACGGCCCCGTTTTTCTTGATCAATTCTCCGTCGCTCCGATGAACAACGATATTATCGGTGTCCGCATCTTCCCTGTATCGTCCGCTCAGCTTCACATAGTAATCCAAGGCCTTGCCAGGCCTGAGCTGCACGCGGGTTGGATTTGCGACGGCCCCGCGTACGGCCACAAACTGAACGTCGTTTGACTCCCCAATGCCAGGTACGTAAATCATGCTCCCGGGAAGAATTTCGGGTCCCGAGAGCAAACCGCCGGTTGCCGCCATCCCGGTGGGAAGATGGATGATGACCGCCTTCTTATCGGCGTCGTCTCTATATCCTGCGGCCAATTGGATGTAATAGCCTAGGCCTTTCCCCTTTTTATACTGGAAAACCGCCCCAAAGTTGACCGCGCCTGAGACGAGAACGGTTCCGGGATTTTCGGGAATGTAGATTCGGTCTCCGTCCATCAGGGTGATGTCATCCGGTCCCCGCGGGTGGTCCAGGGCGCTCTTGAGGTCGAACGCGACTCTCCAGGCCTCGGCCAGATTCGCCCGGGCCATTTCGACGATAGCTCTCCGCCGATAGAGGGTCGCGCCTTCCGGAAAGGCTTCGAGCTTCAGCCCCCCAGCCCTTTTGATGACGCTGGAGATCCTCTCTTCCTTCGATTCAAGAGAATACGCACCGGAATTGACGAACTGTCCCTCCAGAAATACGACGGGCACGGGTTCCCATCCGGGCACCGTCCTGATTACGACCCTGTCGGAGTTCTTCAGGCTGGGCTTCTTCTCCTTGGTCAGCGCGGAAGACTCCGGCTCGATGGGAACGACGATCGTGTCCAGGCGCTGAGGCGCCGTTTTTTGGCCAGGCACTCTTTTTACCGTCTTCTCGTCATCGCCATTCGTTCCGCTTTGCTTCTGAGGCCTGCCAATGACCGCTTCGACTTTGAGGGCGTCCGGACTCAACCCTCCCGCCAGGAGAATCAGGTCTTCAACCGTCATGTCTTCCGCAATAGAGTACGTTCCCGGATTGTTGACCAGACCTTCGATCGTCGCGGAGGGTTTCCGGTTTATGACCTGACGAGAATAAATGACCACACGGTCTCCGTCCTCAAGATCCTGATTTTCTTTTGGATCACCGAGCAGCAATTTCCCCAGATTGAAGGGAATCACTTTCTCTCCGTACTCACCTTGATTCCGGCGAAAGATGTGCGCGAGTTCCATATAGGTTTCGGCTTTGAAATTCTCGTCTTGAAGACCGCCCCTTGAAAAGATGAGATCGGCGAGCTTCATCTTTTTAGCCAGTAACGTGGGCCCCTCTTTTTTGACGTGGCCCTCGAGAGTGACCCGTTTGTCTCCCCCGCCAATATCGAACGATGAATACGTATTGATCGTATCTAATTCGTTGAGCGGGAAATTCTTTTCAGGAGTCCCCTTAAAAACGAATTGTCCCGGCTGGGGTTCCTCGTAGAGATCCTGGAATGAAAACGTGGTCAGCGTTTTGGTGAAATCTTTTTCCGTGCGAACCAGTTCGGCTTTGGAAAGATAGGCATCGGCTCTGAGGCCCCCGGCCTCGTCGATCAAGTCTTTGATCTTCATGCCCGTCGTGTATTGGTATGTTCCCGGATTCCTTACGCCGGAGCCGGTGATCTCGACTTTAGGCTCCCGCAGGAGAAAGTTGGGAAAAATGTTCAAGCGGTCAGCATCGGTCAGGGCAAAATCTTTCGCCGGATCAGAGAGGATATCCCCCAGGTTGATGTCGATATATCTTAGTCCGGCGTTGACCTCCGATCTTTGAATTTGGGCCCTCTTCAAATTCGCATTCGCCGTTAGTCCGCCGGCGAATTGGATGAGGGTTTTTATCCCCTCGTTCCTGACCACTTCGTAGATGCCGTTTCTCTTGATTTCTCCGGTGATTGTCACGGCCTTGGATTTCATCGGCACGATGATATAATCGCCGTACCGGATCTGGACGACCTTGGGGTCGATTTTTCCGGTGAGGATGAAGTCGTAAAGATCAACCAGATCGACCGTCCCGTCCGCCCGCCGGATCTTGACTTCCCGAAGAGAGCCCGATTCGTTGATCCCCCCGGCGTTGATAAGAAGGTTGGGAAGAGCGGCTGCGCTGGCGCTGACCGTGTAGGCGCCGGGTTTTTGGACTTCCCCGAAAACGTAGACGAGGAGCTTCCTGACCTTGACGAGCCTGATATCGATGAAGGCCGTGCTTTTTCCCGGATCCTTGATGTCGATAAAGGAGGAGTAGATGCGGGAGAGATTCTCTGCGACCGCCCGCTTCAAATCCTTCAGATTGACGCCGTTCGTATAGACACGTCCCCCCTCGTCCGGAATCGTAATGTAACCGTCGTCGCTGACGGTCAGCGGGTAGGAGAGATTCAACTGGCCCCAGACTTGAATGATGATCTGATCGCCCGGGCTCAAGATGAACTGCTCATCAATGGGGCCCTCCATGACGGGCTCCGCCGGTGTTTGGCGGAAGACGTCATATCCGAAGGCCGAAGGGGGACGCGCTTGAGGCCGGGTTTCGTTAGCCTGGCCCGTCCCCTGGGATGACTGAGATTGCGACCATAAGGACAAGGCGCAGACAAGGCCGAAAACCGAGAACAAACACGCAAGATATTTGAATTTCAGTCTCATGGGTTTTCCTTTCCCCTTCATTCCACGGGAAACCACGGGAATTCTATAATACCGGGCGGAGACTGTCAAACGATCATAAGACACCCAATATTGCCGATAGAAACGAAAGGCCTTCTGTCATCTGTCATTCCGAGCACCTCTGGGTGCGTGGGAATCCGACCGGCAGGTCGTCCCGAGGAGGCTTTGCGACGTGGGGATCTCGGGTTCTCTCTGTCATCGCGAGCGGAGCGTGGCGATCTCCAAAATAAAATTCTTTCTTAGAGATCGCCACGTCGCTTCGCGGCTCACAATAACATTTTCAGTCGGCAATTTTAGGACGAAACAGAAGATTTGGCCTGAAGAGCGCCGAAAGGGATTGCGGCGGCCGGATCTCTGAATCCAAAGAAATATTTAAAAAAATTGACACGGTTTCCGGCCGCTCATAAAATAAGCGCGGCTTGCGGCCATGAAAAAGTTCTCTCCCTTATCTAAAATCAAAGGCCTGGTGAAGGCCTATCTCGTCGTCTGCGGGATCTTCCTCCATCTCTTTCTCCTCTGGATGATCACCGGCTGGCCGCTTTTTTTCGACCGCGTTCTCATCCGGTCCGAAAGCCCCGTTGACGCGGAATATATCGTCT
>Ga0315282_10008951_pt1 | contig 16050 bp, 14 predicted proteins | sample YL17G07_20_MG_FD_203693 | JGI IMG/M metagenome (GOLD analysis project Ga0315282, IMG submission 203693) | Sediment microbial communities from Yellowstone Lake, YNP, Wyoming, USA - YL17G07_20 | ecosystem: Environmental > Aquatic > Freshwater > Lake > Sediment | place: USA: Wyoming | collected...
TTTACCCAAGGGGTTATCCACTTATCCACAGTATTCACAAAAAGAAAAGGTAGCCAAAAGAAAAAGGGTTACTACTAATTTTAACCAAAAGCGGGCACATCACTTGTTAAGAAAAGCGGACATCTTGACTATTTAGTTACAGAGAGGAGTCGAACCATTGACAAAACCAGAAATTCGTAGTAAAATCCTTCTGAAACTAAATTCACAGAAGGAGGAGGAGAGAGGGCAGAAGAGTAAAATTATAAAAGAAAAACTTTTTAAGCTCAGAGATTTTAATAAGGCAAAGGTTGTGATGTTTTACATCGCGCTTGGTGGCGAGGTAGAAACAAAAGAAATGATAAAAGAAGCAAGAAGATTAGGTAAGATAATTGCGGTGCCAATTTGTAAAAAAGATAGAATGTCAATAAGGCCATGCATATTAGATGAAAATGCAAGGTTAAAAAGAGGCATCTATGGAGTATATGAACCCATGGTAGAGAAAACCTTGCATTTAGAAGATTTAGACCTGGTGGTTGTACCTGGTATTGCCTTTGATAAAAAAGGTAATCGCTTAGGCCGTGGCAAGGGTTGCTACGATAATTTTTTGAAAAGACTACCGAAGGATATTCAAACTATCGGCTTGGCCTTTGGCTTCCAAATCTTACCTTCATTACCCACCCAAACGCAAGATGTAAAAGTCAACAAGATCATTTTTGCCTAACCTTAGTTTTTAGCACCGTATAAAAGAGGGAGGTTGATTGACTTATGTTAAATATAGTTATATTTTTTGGTATTGCTTTAATTGCAGCTTATGCAGGATATTTCTTTAGGAAATATATAGCAGAGAAGAAAATTCAAGTGGCTGAAACTCAAGCACAACATATCTTAGAGCAGGCCAAGAAAGAAGCACAAGACAGGCGCAGGGAAGTTGAGCTTGAGGCAAAGGACCTTCTTTATCGGATGCGTCAGGATTTTGAACGCGAGACAAAGGATAGAAGATTAGAGATAACCAGTTTAGAAAGAAGGCTGGCGCAGAAAGAGGAAAATATTGACAGAAGGCTCGATCTTTTAGAGAAGAAAGAAAAAGAAATTGAATTTAAGTATGATACGGTAAAGAAACAAGAAGAGTCCCTAAAAACAAAAGAGAATCAGCTACATGTCCTTATTGCCGAAGAAAAGGAGAGATTACAGAAGATATCCTCTTTATCCGCAGAGGAGGCAAAACAGATTTTACTTAATCGTTTAAATGAAGAATTGAATAACGAGAAGGCGGTGTTTATCAGAAGGCAAGAAGAAGAATTACGCGGTATCGCAGACAAAAAAGCAAAAGAAATTTTAAGTTTAGCTATACAAAGATGTGCGGCAGAACATACTGTAGAGTCAACAGTAAGCGTAGTGACCTTACCCAATGATGAAATGAAAGGCAGGGTTATTGGAAGAGAGGGAAGGAATATTCGTGCCTTGGAAATGGCTACAGGCGTGGATGTGATTATTGATGATACACCAGAGGCAGTGACTTTATCGGCCTTTGATACTGTGCGTCGGGAGATCGCGCGGCTTAGCTTAGAAAAACTCATTGCTGATGGCAGAATCCATCCAGGCAGAATCGAAGAGGTGGTGGAAAAGACTAAAAAAGAGATGGAGGAGAAGATACGCGAGGAAGGAGAGCATGTAGCATTTGAGGCGGGTGTCAATGGTTTACATCCAGAGCTGATAAAGCTCTTAGGCCGCCTGAAATATCGCACCAGTTTTGGCCAAAATGCCCTCCAGCACTCCAAAGAAGTTTCTTTTCTCCTGGGGGCAATGGCTTCAGAACTGGGATTGGATTTTAAATTAGGCCGGCGCATTGGTCTGTTGCACGATATAGGTAAGGCAGTGGATCATCAGGTTGAGGGCACACATGCAAAGATTGGTGCAGAATTGGCTAAGAAATACAATGAGTCAGCACAGGTTATTGAAGCAATTGAAGCCCACCATGAAGAAACACATCCTCAAAATCTCTACGCAGCCTTAGCCGTAGCAGCAGATGCCATAAGCGCAGCTAGACCTGGCGCCCGCCGTGAGACATTAGAGACGTATATAAAGCGATTAGAAAAATTAGAGTCCATTGCTAATCTTTTTAAGGGAGTGGAGAAATCTTTTGCTATACAGGCAGGCCGTGAGATACGTGTAATTGTGCAACCAGAAAAAATCTCAGATGCAGATGCTACAAATCTTGCGCGAGAGATTCGTAAGAAAATAGAAGAGGGTATGGAGTATCCCGGTCAAATTAAAGTAACAGTGATTCGGGAAACCAGGTCTATTGAGTACGCGAAATAATTTTAGTTCATTGAGTTTATTGAGTTAATAGAGCTTATTGAGTTTCAACTCAATAACTCAAACAACTCAACGAACTCAAGTAACTTGTGAGGCTATGAAGATACTGTTTATAGGCGATATAGTCGGTAGTCCAGGCAGAGAAGCAATAAAAGAACTTTTACCTGAATTAAAGAAAGAATATAGCCTTGATTTTGTAATTGCCAATGCAGAAAATGCTGCAGGAGGCTCAGGTATTACACCAAAAATTGCCGAAGAATTATTCTCTTTAGGATTAGATGTGCTTACTTCCGGAGATCATATCTGGAAGAAAAAGGAGATCTTCGAAATTATTAACCAGGAGGAACGCATTTTAAGGCCTTTAAATTTTCCCATCACTGCACCTGGACGCGGTTTTGGCGTATTTAAAACAAAAGAGGGCTTAAAACTTGGCGTGGTTTGTGTAAATGGTAGGGTTTTTATGGAAGCATTGGATTGTCCGTTTAAGACAACCCTGGCTGCCGTAGAAAGTTTATCTAAACAGACCAATATCATCATTGTGGATATTCACGCCGAAGCAACCTCAGAAAAGGTAGCTTTGGGTTGGTATTTGGATGGAAAAGTTTCCGCAGTTTTAGGTACACATACGCATATACAAACCGCAGATGAAAAAATTTTGCCTCAAGGAACAGCTTATTTAACAGATGTAGGTATGACCGGACCATTTGATTCAGTTATTGGGAGAAGGATAGAGGATGTTTTAGAAAGATTTTTAAGCAGTATTCCTACTAGATTCCAAGTCGCTAAGGAGAATATTCAGCTGCATGGAGCGGTCTTAGATATAGATGAACAAACTGGAAAAGCCAGGTCGATTGTAAGGATACAGAAAAAAGAGATTGCTGAAAAAATCTAAAGATAAAGCAACCTCTGATTAAAAGATTAAAAAGCAGATTACACAGATTTCCGCCACAAAGCATGGCGGATTCGCCAAGTATTGTGGCGAAAAATTTCCGACGAGAAAAATCTGTGTAATCTTAAATAATCTGTGTAATCAGAGGTCGCTGCAGAATTTTAGGACTTTTTCAGCGGCCTCAAAAACTTTAAATGAAAAAAGATTTTTATAAAATAATTTTTTGTTTTTTAATTTTCTCTCTATTTACTATTTACTATCTACTATCTAGTGAGCTTCTTGCTCAGCAAACCGATGATTTGGAATTTAACTTGGATGTCAATGCAAACACAATCCCCCTGCCAAAAGTCTTTAAGCCCACTATTGATTTAAGTGGCCGCGGGTTTCATCGCCAGGTGAGCTGGCCACAAACATTGGCAGCAGAAGAAGTTTTAGATGTCTGGGGTAAAGATATTGGATTTAGCGGCCTGTTCCGTATGCAGTATAGTCTCTGGGAGATAAGTCAGCTGGCGAAAGACAAGGAGGCGCAAAATAAATTACTGAATAATTATGAGAATATTTTTAAGAATATAACTGACGCGGGCGGCATAGTGATTCTGGATATATTTGGTACACCCGCTGGCCTAGGCAAGGTTTTGGATAAAAGAATTCCTCCGCAAGATTTAAGGGCATTTAAAGAATTAATAAAAAATACAATTCAGAATTTAAGTTGCCAGAAAAGATATAATATCTGGTATGAAATATGGAATGCGCCCGATTTGGATGATTTTTTTCTGGGCAGAAAGCAGGATTACTTTAATTTATACCGCCAGGCTGCAGCGGTAATTAAGGAATTGGAAGCTAACACCAAAATTCATATTCCCTTAGGGGGCCCGAGCGTAAGTTGGTGGTTTCAGAATTTTGAGGGCAACAACATCTTGACGCCGGAAAGAAGCTTTATATATGAGTTGATTAAATTCTGCTATAGTTATCGCTTGCCTTTAGATTTTATAACCTGGCATGGTTATACTACAGATCCCCGCGCAGAAAGCGAGAATACCAAGTATAAGAAAACTACAGCCGGCCTCATCAGGGATTGGCTTTCCTATTTTAATTTTGATCGAAATACCCCCTTAATTGTAGATGAATGGAATTTTGACCGTGATGCTAATGTATTGCCGGAGAGAGAAGAGAACTCTTATATCTGTGCAAGTTATATTCCTAGCCGCATAAATAATATGTATAAGGCAGGCATAGATTATCAAATATATTTTTCTCTCGAGGATTTCCAGAACAACAAAGAGGCCGTAACAAGGAATGTAGGTATTTTTTCTTTTGACCCAGAACGCACAGAATATAAAGGCGCACCCAAGTCTATATATAATGTCTTTAGAATGTTAGCTAATTTAGGAAGCAATCTCTTCTTACAGAAACCCGAAGATGAATTTGTCGGAGTAATTGCTACGAAATCCCAGGAAGATATAGCCCTGCTTATTTATAATTATATTGATCCCGAAATAGTTACAAATTTTTTATCCAAAGATATTGCCACCCTCAATGATGCAGAGAGAAAATTCTTATTAAATTTGTTTAAGTCGGATAAATTAGAAAAAATTATGCTTGGGCAATTAGATATTTCTAAATTGCGCACAAGTAACAGGGTAAAGACAATATTGAAGAAAACCTTTGAATTAAACAACCAGGCCAAAAAATTCCAGACTAATGCGCGCAATATGAAGATTAATATTAAAAACTTAAAAGACCGATACCTATATCAAAGATACACCGTAGATTCCTCTTGCAGTTTAAATTGCGAATTTGTGCCTGCGCAGGAAAAAGAAATAAATCCTACTCAAGTCTATCAAGAAGAATTGACCCTTAAGCCTTATTCGACGCATTTAATTATTTTAAAGCTCAAACCAAGGCAAGCCTCCTCCACGGATACAGTAGACAATAAAGATAGTGATGCAGAGCAAAAAAAATAGCGCAATGCCCCAAGCCGCTCCAGAATTATTCAGCCATTCTGATAATCCAGCTAAATCCAGACGCATCTATACAGTTACTGAAATCAATCAGGATATAAAGTTAATTTTAGAGAGTAGCTTTGGTGAAGTTTGGATTGAGGGAGAAGTTTCTAATTTTCAAATTGCTTCCTCAGGGCACTTTTATTTTACCTTAAAAGATGATACAGCGGTATTGCCGGCAGTGATGTTTAGCCGGGTAAATAAAGATGTTAAATTTAAAATTGAAAATGGATTAAAGGTAATTTGTTTTGGTAAAATTAGCGCTTATGCCCCGCGCGGGCAATATCAGATTATCGTCGAGCAAATCGAGCCAAAGGGAATAGGGAGCTTACAATTAGCCTTAGAGCAGCTAAAGCAGAAATTAGAAAAAGAAGGGCTTTTTCAAGCAGCGCATAAAAAGCCCATACCTTATCTACCTGCCAAAATCGGAATAGTTACCTCTTCATCCGGAGCAGCCATAAAAGATATCTTAAAGGTTTTAGATCGGCGCTTTAGCGATGTGCACATAATTATCAATCCTGCGCAGGTCCAAGGAGAGACAGCAAAGGAAGAAGTTGGCCAGGCGATAAAAGATTTTAATCGTTTTAATGAAGATTTACCTTTTGGTGAGAAAATCGAGGTTCTCATTGTTGGGCGCGGAGGAGGCAGCATGGAGGACCTTTGGGTTTTTAATGAAGAGATAGTAGCGCGGGCAATATATAACTCTAAGATACCCATAATTTCTGCGGTAGGCCATGAACGAGACTGGACAATTGCGGATTTAGTGGCAGATTTACGCGCGCCTACTCCTTCTGTAGCAGCAGAATTAGTAACCCCTAAGAAGGAGGATTTAAAAGAGAAATTAACTGGCTTATTGCAAGATTTAAAAAGGTCATTTTTAGATCTTTCTTTGAATTCTAAGGAGTTGCTGGATGATTTTACGCATCGCCTGAATTTAAGCATGCAAAATTTGTTAAAATTAAACTTGAGTGAATTTGAGGCTAACCGAAAGAAATTAACCTTATTAAATCCCATTGTTTTAATTCAACGGCATAGGCTAAGCCTGACTGATTTGGCTCGGCAGATCTATGTGCGTATGCAGCATTTTTTGGAATTAAGGCAAGCAAAGTTCAATGTGGCCTTAGAGAAGCTATCCAGCTTAAGCCCGCTAAGCATTTTAAGCAGAGGTTACAGCATCGCCTTTAAGCTGCCAGAGGGATTAATTTTAAAAGACGCCAAGAATATCAAAATAGGAGATACAATTAAGACTAAATTACATAAAGGCGAGATCTTAAGCGAAATCAAACAAACCCATCCCACCGCGTAGGTGGGAAAGGTTAGGAGGATTTAGTATGGCGGAGATAAAATTCGAGGGCGCTAGTGCGACGAATAAGGAGCACTGTTTAGCGCGCCTGCCGAGACAGTGAGGCAGGCCGGTCGACGAGAATTTTAGCGGGAGGATTCTAAAATGGCTGAGATAAAATTCGAGGAGTCACTTAAGAAACTAGAAAAAATTGTCGAGGACTTAGAAAAAGGGGACCTATCTCTGGATGAGGCATTGAAAAAATATCAAGAAGGCATTGAACTGGCGCGTCTTTGTAGCCAGAGACTGGAGAATGCCAAAAAGAAGATAGATCTCTTGGTAAAAAATAAAAAAGGGGAATTTGAATTAAGACCTTTTGATGAAACCGAGGTCAAAGAGTAATGTTATTGGAAAGCATAAACACTCCAAGGGATTTAAAAAAACTTAATCTTGAGCAGCTTGCTAGCCTTGCTTCAGAGATAAGACAGAGAATCATTGAGGTTGTCTCGCAAACCGGCGGCCATCTTGCCTCGAGTTTAGGGGCAGTAGAATTAATTATTGCTTTACACTATTGTTTGGACACGCCACATGACAAAATAATCTTTGATGTCGGCCATCAAGCCTATGCGCATAAGATTTTAACCGGAAGAAATAAAGAATTCTCTAGCCTTCGCCAATATCAAGGTATAAGCGGTTTTCCTTCACATGATGAATCAGAATACGATATATTTACCACAGGTCATAGTTCTAACGCAGTATCTTTAGCTTTAGGCCTTGTCTGTGCAAGAGATAAAATTGCCCCTCTAGAACAATATTTTAAAGTTGTGGCAGTAATTGGAGATGGTTCTTTAAGTGGAGGTTTATGCTTCGAAGGTTTGAATAATGCCGGCCACCTAAAAAAAGATATACTGGTGATTTTAAATACCAATGAATTAAGTATTGCGCCTAATGTGGGTGCCTTAAGTACTTATCTAAATAAGATTATGTCTTTGCCTATATATAATCGTTTTAAGGATGCCCTTGAGAATTTTGCTAAATCACGCCTGCCTAAAGGAAGCCGCCTGATAAAACTGGCGAATAAATTTGAAGAGGGGCTAAAAGGCCTATTCATACCCGGTATCCTATTTGAAGAGTTAGGGTTCCGCTATTTTGGGCCTTTGGATGGGCATGACTTGGTCCCCTTGATTGAGACATTAAAGAATATTATCCATCTTAAAGAGCCGATACTGCTGCATGTGGTTACTAAGAAAGGCAAAGGCTATCTTCCGGCAGAAAATGATCCGGTAGGATTTCACGGCACAGGGCCTTTTGATATAAAGACAGGTTCAAGCTTATCCAAAGATGTAATCCCGGCGATGAAGACCTACACTGAGGTTTTTAGTGAAAAATTATTAGAGTTAGCTAAAACCGATGAAAAAATTCTTGCCGTAACCGCGGCAATGCCGGAAGGGACCGGCTTAGATAAATTTCGCGATACCTACCCAGAGAGATTTTTTGATGTAGGAATTGCTGAGGGGCATGCAGTCTGCTTTGCCAGCGGCTTAGCCAAGTTAGGATTTAAGCCGGTTGTAGCTGTCTATTCTACGTTTTTACAAAGGGCCTATGATCAGCTCATTGAAGACGTAGCTTTACAGAATCTAGGCGTGGTCCTTGCCATTGACCGCGCAGGGATAGTAGGAGAGGATGGAGTAACCCATCAAGGTATTTTTGATATTGCTTTTTTAAGAACCGTGCCTAATCTAATCCTTATGGCTCCAAAAGACAGAGAAGAGCTAAGCGCAATGTTAGAATTTGCCCTTCAATTAAATAAACCGGTAGCCATTAGGTATCCTAAGTCCGTTTGCCCCTGCCTGTCCGGCAGGCAGGCGTTTGCCCCTGCCTGTCCGGCAGGTAGGCGTTTGCCCCTGCCTGTCCGGCAGGCAGGCATTTGCCCGTTAGAATTAGGTAAGGCGGAAATACTAAAAGAGGGAAAAGACTTTGTGATAATTGCCCTGGGCAGCATGGTAATACCTTCTTTTCAGGCAATAGAGATATTAAAAGAGGAGGGTTTATCCGGCACTTTAATCAATGCGCGCTTTGTAAAACCACAAGACGTAGATTTGTTTAAGGCATTGAGCGCAAAAGCAAAATTTATTTTTACTGTAGAGGAAGGGATTTTAGAAGCAGGTTTTGGGAGTGCGGTGAGCGAAGCGATTGATAAGCCTCTGATAAAAATAGGGCTGCCTTGTGCATTTATATCGCAGGGAAAAAGAGATTTGATATTAGAGAAGTACGGATTAACCAGCCAAGGCATAGCTAATAAGATTAGGTCGGTTTATGCCTAGAATAACCATTAATTATGATAAATGCAAAGGTTGTTTACTTTGCATAAGTTTTTGCCCTAAGAATTTAATTGTAAAAAGCGATAAGCTAAATAGGCAAGGACTAAATTACGTAGAATTTAGACAAAAAGATAGTTGTTTAGGTTGTGCAATGTGCGCGATTATCTGTCCGGATTGCTGTATTGAGGTGTATAAATAGCATGAAAAAAATTTTAATCACAGGAAATGAGGCAATTGCCGAAGGCGCGATACAAGCGGGTTGCCGTTTCTATGCAGGTTATCCTATTACACCGCAAAATGAATTGACTGCCTATTTTGCTAAATGTATGCCTGAGGTTAAGGGAATATTTATTCAAGCAGAATCTGAATTAGCTGCCATAAATATGGTTTTTGGCGCAGCAGCAGCGGGTGTAAGAGCCATGACCTCTTCTTCTAGCCCGGGCATAAGCTTAAAACAGGAAGGGATTTCCTATATTGCGGGAGCAGAATTACCGGCAGTGATTGTAAATGTTATGCGCGGGGGACCGGGTTTAGGGAATATTGCGCCTAGCCAATCTGATTATTTTCAGGCTACACGTAGCGGCGGCCATGGAGACTACCATTCTATTGTGCTTGCTCCTTCAACAGTTCAGGAGGCTTATGATTTTATGTTTCTGGCATTTAATTCGGCAGATAAGTACCGCATTCCTGTGATAGTCCTGGCAGATGGAATGTTAGGGCAGATGATGGAGCCGTTAATAGTCCACAGTGTCCATCAGTCCATAGTCCATAGAAAAAATAAACTATCGACTATCGACTATCGACTATCGACTAAAAAGTGGGCGCTGACAGGATGTAAAGCAAGAAAGCCCAATATAATAAAGTCATTTTATCTTAAAGAAGGAGATTTAGAGAAGTTTAATCTTACCCTGCAGAAAAAATATAAAAGAATTCAGGAGGACGAACAGCGTTACGAAGGTTTATTTTTAGATGAGGCTAAGATTATTCTGGTTGCCTATGGAACTATGGCCAGGATTGCCAAAAGCGCGGTAAACGCATTAAGAGAAAAAGGCAAAAAAGTCGGTTTGATTCGTCCTATAACCTTATGGCCTTTTCCTAAAGATGTTTTTAAACGATTCCTGCCTGCCGGCAGGCAAGGAGCGCTAAGCGAGAAGTGCTTAGCTTTTTTAGTAGTAGAGATGTCTTATGGACAGATGTTAGAGGATGTTAAATTAGCAGTTGATGGTAAATGTCCTATTGAGTTTTTAGGCCGCTCAGGCGGCGGAATACCGACGGAAGAAGAGATAATAAATAAAGTTCGTAAGTTCCAGACAACCTGAGAACCAAAATGAAGAAAATATTTTTTCATCCTAAGTCTTTAAGAAACATACCGACCCATTATTGTCCAGGCTGCGGCCACGGTATAGCGCATCGTCTTGTTGCCGAAGTTGTAGATGAATTGGGGATTAGAGAAAAGGTTATCGGTATTTGTCCAGTGGGTTGTGCAGTGGTTGCCTATGATTATTGGGATTTTGATTGTTCAGAAGCAGCGCATGGAAGGGCTTTAGCTGTAGCAACTGCCATAAAAAGGCTAAGACCCCAGAATATTATTTTTACTTATCAGGGTGATGGGGATTTAGCCGCGATAGGTACGAATGAGACCATCCATACAGCAAATCGGGGAGAAAATTTAACTGTAATATTTATCAACAATGCAGTTTATGGTATGACAGGTGGACAGATGGCGCCTACTACACTTCTAGGACAAATAACTGCTACTACACCAAAAGGTAGGAACGCGCAATTGCAAGGTTATCCCTTAAAGATTTCGGAGATGTTAGCATTATTAACTGGCGTAAAATATATTGAGCGCACATCCTTACATTCGCCGCAAGAGGTGATAAAAACAAAAAAGGCAATAAAGCAGGCATTTAGAAACCAGATAAATAAGGTAGGATTTTCTTTAGTGGAAATATTATCACCTTGTCCAACCTACTGGAGTCTTTCTCCGAAAGAGGCGCTAAACTGGATAAGGGATGTGATGAGTAAAGAGTTTCCATTGGGTAGAATCAAATGACAGAGAGAATTATTATCGCAGGTTCAGGTGGCCAAGGAATAATGCTTTTAGGTAAGGTTTTAGCAGAAGCAGCCATGCAGGAAGATAAATTTGTTTCCTTTCTTCCTTCTTACGGAGCTGAGGTGCGGGGCGGTACCTGTCATTGCGCGGTAGTTATTTCTAACAAAGAAATCGGCTCTCCCTATGTAGATAAGGCAGATACTTTAATAATTATGAATGAGCCTTCACTAAAGAAGTTCAAAGACAGGATTAAAAATAAAGGCCTCTTAATTGTCAACAGTTCTTTGGTTCGGCGCAATATTGAAAATAGACCCCGGATAATTAAACAGCCGTTTACAGATATTGCCATAAAACTGGGAAATATCAGAGTGGCAAATATTGTAGCCTTAGGATGTTTTATCAATCAGAAAAACATCGTGGATTCAAAGAGCGTTTCCAGTGCTATCCAGGCGATTGCACCAGAAGATAAGAAGAACCTTATTGAAATTAACCAAAAGGCATTGTTTATAGGAATGCAAATGTCCAATGTTCGAAGTTTCGCTTAGAACACTTTAACAATATAATAACAATAGAAGATGATAAGAGTTAGATTTGCTCCTAGCCCAACCGGATATTTACATATAGGTGGTGGCCGCACCGCGCTCTTTAACTGGCTTTATGCTAAGGCAAGAGGAGGTAAATTTATTTTAAGGATAGAGGATACAGATAGAGTCCGCTCAAAAAAAGAATATTTGGATGAGATACTGGATAGCCTTAGCTGGCTGGGTTTGAGTTGGGATGAGATTTATTATCAGAGCCAGAGGTTCGATATTTATAGAGAATACGCTGAGAAATTATTAAAAGAAGGAAAAGCATATTCTGTTAGCCCGTTAGCCAGTTCGCCCGTTAGCCAGTTTAAACCGGCAAACCGACAAACCGGCAAACCGGCAAACCAAAAGGCAATTATCTTTAAAGTTATGCCGCAGGAGATAAAGATAAATGATTTAATTCGGGGCGAGATTGAATTTGATGCTAAAGAAATTAAGGATCAGGTTTTGATAAAATCCGATGGGACGCCCACCTATAATTTTGCCTGCGTAGTGGATGATGCAGCCATGAATATAACCCATGTAATTAGAGGAGACGACCATATTTCTAATACGCCAAAACAGGTTCTCCTGTATCAGGCCTTGGATTTTCCCATTCCCGAATTTGCGCATTTACCTTTGATATTAGGCAAAGAAGGAGGAAGGCTTTCCAAAAGAACCGGCGCTACAGCTATCAGCGATTATCGTAAGATGGGTTATTTAGCAGAAGCATTGGTTAACTATCTGTTACTGTTAAGTTGGTCTCCGGGAGAAAACCGCGAAGTCATTGATATCAATGAGACAATCAGATTATTCGATATTAAGGATGTCAACAAAACTGCTGCTATCTTTGATTTGAAGAAACTCAACTGGATGAACAATCAGTATCTTAAAAGAGAAGACACAGAAAAATTAACTGACCAAATAATCCCACTTTTAGTGAGTAAAAAATATATTCAGGAAAATAATTTTGATAGAAATTATCTAGCTTCTTTAGTAAAATTATTTCAAGGTCGTCTTTCCACTTTAAATGATTTCCCGGACTGGGCGGATTTCTTTTTTGTAAAGGAGATTAAAATTGATGCTGAGGCAGAAAACAAGTTTTTAACTAAGGATTTATCTAGAGAATTTAAACTTTTTATTGAAAGATTAGAGGCGCTGGATAAATTTGATCTGGTAAGTATTGAAAATACCTTTCGGGATTTGGTTAAAGAATTAAATATTGAGGCAAAGGCCTTAATCCATCCTATTCGGGTTGCCCTTACCGGTAAAACCATCGGGCCAGGCCTATTCGAGGTGATATATTATTTAGGTAAGAAAAAAACAAAGGAGAGATTAAGGAGATTTATAAAAGAGGAGTAGATATGGCCATAAAAAAGAATACAGTTTTGGTTGTCATTTTCTTATTGGTTGTAAGCGTATGGCTTGGCGGTTGCGCTACAGCAAAAGGAGTGGCAACGGGTGTAGCAACAGGAATGAGTGAGACAGCAAAAGGCGTAGCTGAAGATGCCCAGGGCCTCTGGCAGGGGATTTCCAAGTTAGATGCCTGGATAAAAAAGAATCTCTGGTAACATCTTGCCCTGTCGTCTCCCGCCACAATAACTTTAGTGATATGACGGCGGGATCCCGCATCGTGTAACCGAATACCTGGATGCGGGATAATGGTTGATTAAGAACTACGATGGTAAAATGTAATCTTTGCAATCAAGAATTAGGAAGAATTACCGAGACACACTTGTTGTATAAACACAGGATGCATTTTTCTAAATTTATAAAACGATTCCCAGAAGCAAATATAGGAACTATGCCTTGGAAGAAAGGTGATACGAAGGAGACTAATCTAAGTCTATTAAGATTATCTAAAACACTGAAGACAAAGAAAGAATGGAATTTTACTGATTGGCAGAGGGAGAGAAAGAAGCAGCCGATAATTAAGTATAAAGAACTATTAAAAGATGAAAATCTAGCAGAATTGATTGGTATAATTTTAGGCGATGGTAATTTGAATAAACATCCAAGAACAGAAAATTTAAGGATAACTCTTAATTCTAAGAACGCTGGTTATATAAAACATATCAGTAGCCTTATAACTAAAGTCTTTTCTAAATCCCCATCAATACGTAAACGGAAAAATGAAAACGCGGTAAGCGTAGATTTATATCAGTGTAAAATTAGCGAAAGATTAAACCTTCCATGTGGTAATAAAATAAGAAATAACGTTGGTATACCTTCTTGGATTTTCTTGAATAAGAAATATATTATTAAATGCCTAAAAGGATTGTTCGAGACCGATGGCTGTTTCCATGAAGACAGAGAGAATTATACGCGATGTATTGAATTTAAAAATAATTGCAAGAGATTGAGGGAAGATGTTTATACTGGTTTAGTAATCTTTGGTTTTAAGCCACAATTTGGGTACAATTACATCCGTCTAGCAAAAAGAAAGGAAGTTTATAAATTTAAAGATTTAATCGATTTCAGAAACTATATTTGCCCTCTCGGCTAATGGTAGGCCACTAGGCTCTGGACCTAGGTATCATGGTTCGAATCCATGGGGGGCAGGATATAATTATATCTAATATTTGCACGGGCAGAAACTCATTACACAATACAAGGTGTGTTAAATGGGTAAAAAATAGATTAAAATCATAAGGCAATCTCTACACAAAAAAGATTATTCATTTTAGGCAATTTGAATAATATTTATTAATCCCCAGATATTTAGTCAAAAATAAAAAAAATGAAATAAAGTGAAAAAATTAAGAAATGATAAAGTTTTTTCAAATACCCCAAAAAATTTTCTGATAATATTTATACCAGCTTCAATTGTGCTTTTTGCAAAATTGATTATTTCTTATATTGTTTATGGTACAAACGATATAACTTCCTGGATTGACTATGCTGATATTATACATAAATTTGGTACATTTAAAATTTATTCCCTTGTGCCACTATATAATCATCCTCCTTTAATGTCATGGATACTAAAACTGATAAGGTTAATAGCAATAAGGAGTCAGCTAAGTTTCCCATTTGTATTTAGATTAATGCCTATTTTAGCAGATTACGGAAGCATTTTTTTAATTTGGGGATTATTGAAAAAATATAAAATAAAAAATATAAATTTGATTTGTTTAATTTGTATTTTTAATCCCATAAACTTCCTTATTTCAGGATTTCATGGGAATAGTGACCCTGTATTTATTTTTTTTGTTCTACTAGCCACCTACCTCCTTGAGAATAACAATATTGCTTTTTCAGCTTTTATTTACGGATTGAGTATGTGTATAAAAATAGTTCCAATTATATTAGCTCCGCTCCTCTTTTTCTATTTAAGAAATAAGAAGGATAAAATAACTTTTATTTCTTTTGCGCTTATTCCACCCTTAGTTGTTTTTCTACCTTATTTAATTCAAGATTATTATTCACTTATAAAAAATATCTTTCTATATAGTGGCCTAAAGGGGATTTGGGGCTTAGGACTTATTCTCAGGTCAATTTTTAAGAATGAGAATGTAAACATTTATATTAGGATTATTTCACACTTTGTATATAGGGCACATATTTATTGTACTCCACCTATATTTCTTATATACATTGTATTTTTATCAAAATCCTTGATGAGAAACAGAAAATTAAATTTAGTTGAGGGAACTTTTTTAGCTTTTTGTCTTTTTTTCGCTATTACTCCTGGCTTTGGGGTACAGTATTTATCCTGGTTATCGTTATATGCGATTATAGTATCACCAATTTTAGGGACGATTTATGTATTCTTAGGAGGGATTTTTTTATACAGGGTTTATGTTTATTGGGGCGGTAGCGTACCTCCCTATTATGCAAATTCATGGAAAGCTGCGCGGTGGCATGGTTTTGAAAATACCTTAGATATTATCTTATGGCTTATTATTATTACGATGTTAATAAAATTTCTTTTGACTAAGAATATTTATTCAGTATTGAAATTGAACAAATTTAACAAGTAAATAATAATGTCAAATAGCCACATTTTTATCCGTGGCGCCTAAAAGCATAAGTTAGTCATTATAACAAATCAATGTCACTTCTCTTAGGGGTGACAAGGCTTAACTCTTTGTTTATCAATAATTTAGAGATATATATCTCTAAAAAAAGGTGACAAAAGTGACATGAAATCTATCTCTTATGCGCCTAATTTCTTGATATTTGCCCAATTTACTATATAATTAGTTTGTCAGTATTAAGAGATATAGTTATTACCTATACAAATGCGCGCAGCTGATATTTTGCGCGGGTGGTGGAATGGCAGACACGTAAGCATGAGGGGCTTATGCCGCAAGGTATGGGGGTTCAACTCCCCCCCCGCGCACCAAAAATAACCCCAGCTTTCTACGTATCAAGAAGGCTGGGGTTATATATTTATTAAGGTAGGGCCTTAAGATTTCCCTTCTATCTTGCGCTTATCTTTTATGTAGTTGCTGTGCTCCATGCGCTTGGCAAGCTCTTTCAGTTCTGTGCCAATCTCACTAATCTGTGCTACGTGTTCGATTTTACGATATTCATTTGTCACCACGCCAATAGATATGGATAAAAGCGGGATATTCTGTTCTTTTCCTTGCCGGTCATGCGCAATGATATAACCTTTTTTTCTATCCGTCTCAT
>Ga0315282_10008952_pt1 | contig 16050 bp, 13 predicted proteins | sample YL17G07_20_MG_FD_203693 | JGI IMG/M metagenome (GOLD analysis project Ga0315282, IMG submission 203693) | Sediment microbial communities from Yellowstone Lake, YNP, Wyoming, USA - YL17G07_20 | ecosystem: Environmental > Aquatic > Freshwater > Lake > Sediment | place: USA: Wyoming | collected...
GCCAGCGTCGCCAAGAGGATAGATGACCAGGCCGCAAAGCAGCCGGAGCAGCCCAAGCAGGAGTCGGGCAAGACGGAGGTCAAATAAAATGAATATTTTTGCCTTCCCGGTCAAACGACCGGTCACCATCGTTATGAGCATGCTGATTGTCGCCATCATCGGCGGCATCTCGCTCTGGAAGATGAAGCAAGAACTCATCCCCAAGATAACCTTCCCCAATGTGCTCGTCGTCTACACCTATGAGGGAGCCGGCCCTGAAGAAATCGAAAAAACCGTGGCCCGAACCGTGGAATCAGCCATTAAAACCGTCGCAGATATGAAAAAAGTGACCGCCACCTCCTCGGAAGGCGTGCTCCTCCTCAACTGCGAGTTCAACTGGGGAACCGACCTCGCCGCAGCATCCATTGACCTGCGAGAAAAAATCGACCTGGTCAAGAAATACCTGCCCGAAGATGTCTCCGACCCCATTGTCATGCGCATCGATGTCACCCAGATGCCGGTGGTCTTCATCTCCGTGGATGCCGAGGGCAGGGACCTGGCCGAGCTCGGAGACATCGCCGACGACATTGTCGCGCCCATGCTCGAGCGCCTCCCCGGAGTCGCCACCGTTATGGTCATGGGCAAGCGCGACCGCGAAGTGCATGTCGATGTGGACCGCGACAAACTCAACGCCTACGGCCTCGGCCTGGACACCATCACCAACATGATAAGATACGAGAACCTGGACATGAGCGCCGGCAACATGGAAATCGGCAACTCCAGATACCGCATCCGGGCCAAGGGCGAATTCGATAACATCGAACAAATGGAAAACCTCCTGGTCGGCTTTGGCATCAACTCGGTCCAGATGCAGGCCAATAAAATGATGGCCCTCACCGGCATGGCCAATCCCCTGGCCGGTAAGGGAGCCATCAGCCCCATCCGGCTCAAGGATGTCGCAGCCGTGGTTGAAGGTTTGTCCGACCTCAATGGCCGCGCCCTCCGCCTCACCAAAAGCGGTGAGCACAGCGGCATCGGCCTGGCCATTATGAAGGAGAGCGACGCCAACCTGGTGGAAGTGGCCCGCACCGTGAGGGCCAGCCTTCCCAAAATCCAGAAAGACCTGCCCCAGGGAGTTCAGTTGAACATCAACTTTGACTTCTCCGACTTCATCACTGATGCCATCAACGCCCTGAAAAAAGCGGCCGTGGAAGGCGGCATCTTTGCCATTATCATTCTCTTCATCTTCCTCTGGGAAGTGGTGCCCACGCTGATTATCGGCGTGTCCATCCCGCTTTCTTTGTTCTTTGCCTTCATCTGCATGTATTTCTCCGGCTACTCGCTCAACATCATGACCATGGGCGGACTGGTCATCGCCTTGGGCAAGATGGTCGACGACTCCATCGTGGTGCTGGAAAACATCTACCGCCACATCCAGTTGGGGGACGAGCCCAAGCAGGCCGCGGAAATCGGCACCCGCGAAGTGGCCATCGCGGACATCGCAGCCACCATCGTGGCCGTGGTGATATTCCTGCCCATCGCCTTCATCACCGGGCTTTCCGCCCAGCTCTTCCGGGCCTTCGCCGCCACCATCGCCTTTGCCCTGGCCGGGTCCCTCTTTGCCGCCTTCACCGCCATACCCATGCTCTCAAGCCAGCTGCTCCGAAAGCATGTCCCCAAGACGGGCAAAAAGGTCCGACATCCCTTCCTCGTGATTCAGAACGGATATACCGCGCTCCTGGGATGGGCGCTCGACAACCGCGGCAAAGTTATGGTCATTGCCGGCCTGGTCCTGGTCCTAACCGGCCTGATGGTCGCCCAGGTCCCGACCGAATTCATGCCCAACATGGTCGGCGGAATGTACATGGGCAAGGTCAAGCTCCCGCTCGGAACACCCTATGAGCAGACCAACAAGATTATGCGCAATGTAGGGAATAAAGTATCGAATCAGATAAAAGACGACTACGATGCTTTCTTCGCTATGATTGGCGAGATGGGCAAACCGGAACAGATGGCTGCCCGCGGCGGGGCGTCGCAGGGAACCAACGAGGCCCAGTTCTTCATGAAAATGAAAAAGTTCGCCAAGGGAAGAAAAGTCACGGACCAGCAGCTCCGCGATATGTTTGACAAGGTAGGCAGGGAAAACCCGGCCGCGGATGTGTCCTTCCGGCCCGCGGGCAGCGTCACCCAGTCCACCACCAAGCCCATCGTGGTCAAAATCTTCGGCGATGACCTCGATGCCTTGAAACAGCTCTCCGGGCTCGTGGCCGAACGCATGAAAAAAGTCGACGGCTGCCGCAATGTCACAACCTCGCTTGAACAAGGCACCCCCGAACAGCTCTTCCGCTTCAACCGCGCCAAAATGTTCAACTACGGCGTGGTCTCGGTCCAAGCGGAAATGGCTCTTCGCACCGCAGTTTACGGCCAGCTTGCCTCCCGCTACCGCACCGCCGGCAAGGAATACGACATCATCGTCCGCCTGAAGCCAGGCCAGCGCCAGGACCTCAAAGACCTCGGCAACATCCCCATCTCCTCGCCCATGGGCTTCACCTTCCCGCTCAAGGAAGTCGGAGATTTCAACTATAACGAAGGCCCGGCAACCATCGTGCGCGAAAACTCCAAGCGCGTCGCCACCGTCGAGGCCGACCAGGGAGACCGCAAGCTCGGACTGATTACCGAAGACATCACCAACATCATGAACACCACCAGCCTTCCCGAAGGATACCTCTGGGAATTCGGCGGAGACATCGAGCAGCAATCCGAGGCCTTCGGAGACCTCGGCATCATGTTCATCCTTTCCCTCATGCTCGTCTATATGGTGCTGGCCGCGCTCTATGAGTCCATGGTCCATCCCTTGACCATTCTCGCGGCCGTGCCCTTTGCCTTCACCGGAGCCATCATCGGACTCTTCATCACCAATGTCGCGCTCGGCGTCACCGCCTTCATCGGCCTGATTATGCTGGTCGGTATCGTGGCCAACAACTCCATCCTGCTCATCGACTTCGTCCTCACCTACCACCGCCAGGGAATGCCCAGGAGACAGGCCGTCATCGAGGCCGGAAAGGTCAGGCTAAGGCCCATTCTTATGACCGCGCTCGCCACCCTGATTGCGGTCGTGCCCATTGCCTTGGGAGCAGAGGGCATGGAAATCCAGCAGCCGCTCGGAGTCGTCGTGATTGGAGGTCTGTTCACCTCAACCATCCTCACCCTCCTCATCATCCCCGTGCTCTACACCATCTTCGACGATGTCTCCGAGGATATGAAAGCCCTCTACCGCAGAATCGTCCTCCGCGAGAAAAAACCGGTGGAACCTGAACTCTTCAAACAGGAATAAAAATCCAACCACCCGGAGCAGCCAACCCCCGCTCCGCCGCGGGAATTGGGGTCGGGTCTAAACTTTAAACTTAACGAACCTGCAGGGTTTTGGGGTCAGGTCTCTACTTGAGACTTGACTCCGAAACACAATCACTGTGAATCGGGGTCATCTATGCAAGCCCAAGTTCAGAGACCATTCACTTTGCTTAAAGACTGAACCGTCTTTGCCTGGGAAGATTTTGGAGGCAGTTTTTGTCCAAATGCGCATTTGAGAATGGTCGGGAATTTTAGTATGATTTGAGCCGTGGCAAAAATTTCAGGGGGTTCTGGAATGAATTATGAGACCGTAAAATTTGAATCGCATGGGCCCATCGGCATCCTCACCTTGAGCCGGCCGGAGCGAATGAACGCCATCAACTACCAGATGCGGGACGAGCTGCGCCGGTTCTTCATGGACCGGCTTTTGGACACGGACACGCGCGTGCTCGTGATTACCGGCGCGGGCAAGGGCTTTTGCTCCGGACTGGACATCAAGGACTCCAAAATTACCACGCCGGAAAACAGCTACACCCCCAAGCTGGCCTACGAGCTTCAGCGGCTGTTCTCGGACATCATCCTCTACATGCGGCGCTGCCCCCAGCCCATCATCGGCGCGCTCAATGGCGCAGCCGTGGGCGCCGGATTTTCCATCTCCATGGCCTGCGACATAAGGCTTGCGGCGCCCGAGGCGAAATTTTCCGCGGCTTACATCAACATCGGCACCGGAGGAGCTGACATGGGGTCATCCTGGCTCTTCACCCGAGCCGTGGGCATGGGCAATGCCGGCCGATACCTCCTGACCGGGGATTTCTTCATGGCTGACGAGGCGCTCCGCATCGGCTTTGTCTCGGCCATCCTTCCCCAGGAAAAACTGATGGAAGAGGCGATGAAGATAGCGCTGAATATGGCGAGCAAGTCCCCGCTCGGCCTGCGGCTGACCAAGGAAGCGCTTGACCGGAACAGTGGAGCCATGAGCCTGGAAGACGCGATTCGGCTGGAAGACCGGAACCAGGCCCTGTGCATCGCCCAGCTCGCGGTAGAAGCGGACAAAAAGAAAAAGATTTAGAAAGCGCAACAATGTTCAAGCCGCAAAGAGCAGTCTGGTTATTGGCAGTTTTTTACCTGGCCTTTAATTACGGGTTCCTCTCCTCTAATTATGAATTTGACGGCACGGTTTTCAGCCTTTATATAGAAGCGGTCAAGGCCGGCGCCGGCGCCGGCTTGCTGTTCCACCCGCATCATCTGATTTTTGAGCCGCTGGCATATTTGTTTTTCAATTTGCTTTGGCTGCTCGGCTTGAAAGTGCGTTCGATCTTGGCCTTGGAAATTTTCGCCTCGATTATTTCCAGCATCAATCTGGCGGTATTTGGGCTCAATCTTTTTATGCTCAAACCGGAGCGAAAACTGCCGGCAATTTTTTGCGCGCTTGGCTTGGGATTCAGTTATGCTTATTGGTTTTTCTCGGTTCAGCCGGCAGAGCTTAGCCTGGCATTGCTGTTTTTGAATCTTGGTTTTTACATAATTATCAGAACCGGCCGGAAGCAAAAAGATATTATCCCGGCTGGCAGAGCCATTTATATAATTTTTATGCTCGGAATTTGCGCCAGTTTTGCCGCTTTCGGCCATATTATGCACAGCTTGTTTCTTATACCGATTTTATATTTTGCCTTCAGGATATTTTCATTCCGAAAATCCCGGTCAAGGCTGCGGCCGCTGTCGGCGATAATTTTAGTGGCCGGCATTATTACCGGGTCTCTTTATCTGATTGGATTTCTGCTCCAGCCTATGGCCCATTCGCAATCAGAAGCTCTGCCAAAACTTTTCTTGAAATGGGTTATTGGTAATGCCCTTATTGAAACGCCTTTCGGCTATAAAAATAGCTACTGGAATTTAGGCCTCTCCGGCCCGGCCCAATGGTTTTCCGGCCTGGCGTGGGCTTTTTTCTGGAAGCCGGCAAAGACTTTGGAGATGTCGGTCTGGGGCGGATTAAAGGCTTTTTGCCTTTTGCTAATGGCGATTTCTATTGGTATCTATATTTATAAATACATCAAAAACTGGAGCCAGCGCGAATTATATGATGATTTTATTCTGCTCTGGATTATCACCGGCGGGATTTTTACTGTTTTCTGGGCGCCCGGATATTATGAACAAAAAATGTATATACTGCCCCCGCTCTGGAGCATGATATGCCTGGGCTGGCCCTGGCCTGATTCCTGGTCTGGAAAAATTATTGCTTCCGCTTTTTTAAGCCTAATGATAATAATTCTATTCGCGTTCAATTTTCTGAATGGAATCCTTCCTGACTCCAGGCCCGAGCATAATCAGAATTTGAGCATCGCGGAACAAATTAAAGATTTCACCGAGCCGGACAGTTCAATAATCATTTCCGGGATAGCTTCCACGGAATCAGCCTATTATTTCGGCAAGATATACATTCCGTATTTTTCTCAACGCAAAACCATTGTGCTGGATTGGTCGCTGTCAAAGCCGGTTCAAGGGAAACATTTTCCGCAAAATTTAGCAGCCATAATTTCGGGCGAAACCAGTTCTGGCCATAAAACATATCTTTTGAGCGAAGCTTTATCAGAGCCGGTGCTTGAGGCGCTTTCCCGGCATCACCGGATTGCCAGCGCGGATTTGCGCGGCTTCTGGAACAGATTCGCTCTCAAGCCTGTGGCCAAACTGGAGGGAGGCATGGAACTTTACCGGGTTGATGAAAAACCCGACCATTGAACCGGCTTTGATGGGCTTTGCGGAATTGAAGACAAAATCCGCGCTGCTCCTATTTTGCAATCAGCCTCTTGCATGTCCGGGTTTCAAAAAAGCCTTAATTCAGCTAAAATTTTGATAGTCATTTTGGAGGTGGAGCGATGATTATCGTGATGCAAAGGAACGCGGAGGACCGGCAGATTGACCAGGTGGTTGCCAAGGTCAAGGCTGCGGGTCTGGATGTCCATCTGTCGCGGGGGAAGGAAGTGACCATCATCGGGGTGATTGGGGACAAGACCCGGTTGGACCCGGACGAGCTTCAGGCCATGTCCGGGGTGGAAAAGATCATGCATGTGACCGCGTCTTACAAGCGGGCGAGCCGGGACTTCCATCCTGAAAACAGCGTGGTGCAGGTGGGGCCGATGAGTTTCGGCGGCAACAGGATTTCCATCATCGCGGGGCCGTGCGCGGTGGAAAGCAAAGAACAGCTTCTGGAAACCGCGCGAGCGGTGAAAGCGATGGGCGCTTCGGCGCTGCGGGGAGGAGCTTACAAGCCGCGCACCAATCCTTACAGCTTCCAGGGTCTGCAGGAGAAGGGGCTGGAGCTTCTGGCCGAGGCGCGCGCGGCAACCGGCCTGCCGGTGGTGACCGAGCTGATGAGCGTGAAGGATATTGAGGTGGTGGCCAAATACGCGGATGTGATACAAATCGGCGCGCGCAACATGCAGAATTTCATTCTCTTGAAGGAAGCCGGCCAGGCCGGCAAGCCAATTCTGCTCAAGCGCGGGATGAGTTCCACCCTGGAGGAATTTCTGCTGGCCGCAGAATACATCCTGGCCCAGGGCAACAACTCGCTCATCCTCTGCGAGCGCGGCATCCGAACCTTTGAGGATTACAACCGGAACACCCTGGCGCTGGCCATCGTGCCGACCATTAAAAAAGTGTCCCATCTGCCCATCATCGCGGACCCGAGCCACGGCACCGGAAGGGCTGACCTGGTCATCCCCATGAGCCGCGCGGCCATTGCGGTCGGCGCCGACGGCCTGATCGTGGAAGTGCATCCGCACCCGGAAAAAGCCCTGGTGGACGGGCCTCAATCCTTGAGCTTCCCCCAGTTCGAAGAGCTGATGAAGGAAATCAAGCCCATGGCCAAAGCCCTGGGCAGAGAAATCTAGGGATGCCGGGCGCCAACAAAAAAACCGAAACCGGGCTTGAGCTTGGGGGAGAGAAACTTTGCATCAGACTCAATTTGAGCGAGGGCGCGATTTATCTCGCGCGGGTTGACGGCAGCATCAAATTCGGGCCGGTGCTTTTCTGGGCCGGGTTTGCGCCGAAGCCTGAAGACCAAAAATTTATCTTCTCAACCGTGGTTGTCCCGGAAAAGCCGGAGCTGCTGGAAAATCAGCCAACGCCTCTCGGAAGCGCGGACCTGGTCAGATGGCCGGTTGCGCTCGCCGGCTTAAGGTTTATCTGGGAGCTTGCTTTTTTTGCCAAGGAAGATTTTGCCGCGTTCCGGCTTGAGATGGAAAACCATAACCAGAGCCCGGCCCGGGTCTCGGCGCTGTGTCCGTTTTCCTACCGCGGAGCCGGGGACGGCCTGGAGATGGGCGCGGGATACACGGTCTGGAAATTTTACCGGCTCGGGTATCAGTCCTGGAGTCCGGCTGGGACCATTGATTTCCAGGAGCCGCAGCCCAAGGCGAAAAATCTTCTCGCCCGGCGCATCGGGCTTGCGCCGTATCTCTGGAACCGGCAGGCGCCGTGGATGTATAGCTCGGAATCGATGGCCGAGATAGTGGAGCCGGAGCTTGACCTGGCCCTGCTCCTCGGATTCGTCACCAGCCAATCCCAGACCGGGGTGGTGGAGGCCGAGGTCAAGTATGAGCGGTTCCGGAGGTTCGAGGCAATTGCCGACGGCGAGGGCATTGAGCTGCCCCCCGGGGAATCGCTCAACTCGGAATGGGTCTTGGCCATGCTCACGGATGCCCCGCGCGGAGGCCAGAAAAAATATTTTGAGCTTTGGGCTAGGGCCATGAACGCGCGGCCGGCCAGGCCGCTCACCGGCTGGTGCAGCTGGTATTATTATTTTGAAAAAATCAACCAGGCGATTGTGGAGCAAAACCTGGCCGAGGCGAGAAAGCTCAATCCTCCGATTGAGTTCTTCCAGATCGATGACGGCTATCAAGCCGCGGTGGGCGACTGGCTCGATGGCAATAAAAAATTCACCGCCAGCCCGGGGCAACTCGCGGAGCAAATTCATTCCCGCGGGTTCAAGGCCGGGCTCTGGCTGGCGCCTTTTCTGGCTTCCAGAGCTTCCAGACTTTATCAGCAGCACCGCGACTGGCTTCTGAAAAATGAGCGCGGGAGCCCGGTCCTGGCCATGGTCAATCCGCGCTGGAAAGGCATTTTCGCCTGCGCGCTTGACGCCACCCATCCCGGATTCCAGGCATGGCTCAAAGAACTAACGCGCAAGCTGGTCCGCGAAGATAAATTCGATTTCCTCAAACTGGATTTCATCTATGCGGCGTCTCTTCCCGGAAAAAGATATGACCCCAGGGCCACCGGAGCCTCCGCCCTGCGCCAGGGCCTGGAGCTTATCCGCGAGGCCGCGGGAGACAAATGCTTCATCCTCGGCTGCGGCTCTCCGCTCGGGCCGGCCATCGGCCTGGTGGAGGGGATGAGAGTTTCGCAGGACACGGACCGGAGATGGAGAAATCTCATGGACATCGCCTTTGGCATCAGCCTCGCGCCCTCCATGCGAAGCTGCCTTGGAAACAACATCAGCCGCAGCCTCACCGCGAGCCGGCTCTGGACCCTGGACCCGGACTGCCTGATTTTGAGTAGGGGGAAAAAATTGAGCGACGAGGAAATCAAAAGCCAGCTCACGGTTTTCTATCTGCTCGGAGGGCAATTGCTCTTAAGCGAAGACTTGAGCCGGCTTAACGCAGCGCAAATGAAAATGTTCTCGCTCGCGTCTCCGGTGTCATCCAAGCCCGCGGAGCCGATTGACCTGTTTGACCGGTCATTTCCGGAGGAGCTTTTCCTCCGGGGCAAGCCCATGAGCCTGCTCGCGCTCTTGAACTGGTCGGAGGAGGCCAGGCCGGCCAGGCTCAACCTCGCCAGATACGGCTTGAAAGGCAGCTACCATGTTTTTGAATTCTGGTCCCGGGAATATCTCGGGGAGATTGAGGGCAGAGCCGAGCTGGGAAAAATCCCTCCGCATGGAGTGAAATTTCTGGCCCTGACCGAGCTCTCGGACAAGCCCTCAATCATCGGCCTGGACTTTCATCTCGGCATGGGAATGAATTACGCGAAAATTGAGTCTGCCCGCGGGACCATCGCGCTCCCCGGCCGGCGCCAAGGCAATATCTATCTGAAATTCCCGTCGGAAAAAACTATGCGCAGTCTGGCCGTGGATTTCGAAGACTCTACCGCCCTGGATTGCTAGCCGCGGCCTGCCAGCTGGCGACCAGCGCCACCGTGCTTCTCGGATTGGCCAGGTAATGGTCCGCGGGTTCGATCAGGACTTCCTGTCCCCTCTCCAAAAAATCTTCCCCGGCCGGCAGACTGGTGTCAATGACCCGGCGCCACCTTTTTCCGTTCAGCGGCCTGGGCAATTTAACCTTGTGGAGATAGCTGTCCGAGTTGAGAATGAAAAAAAGCTGGTAGTCTCCCAATTCCGACTGGACCTCGCTGCCGTCCAGCTGGTAGCAGAGAATCTTGGCGCTGTTATCGTTCCAGTCCGGAGGATTGCCGTCTGGCGCGAACCAGGTGATGTCCGGTATTTGGTTCCCGTCCTGGTCCTGCCCGGCCAGGAATTTGCGGCGCTGGAGCACGGGATAGCTCTTGGTGAGGGCGATGGCCTTTTTGCAGAATTCCAAAAGCGCGGCATTTTTTTCCTTAAGCTCCCAGTTGAACCAGGTCAGCTCGCTGTCATGACAGTAGGCGTTGTTGTTGCCTTTCTGGGTGCGGAAGAACTCGTCCCCGCCTTGAATCATGGGCGTGCCCGAGGAAAACAGGAGGTAGCAGAAAAAATTCTTGGCCAGCTGTTCCCTCTGCCGGAGCACCGCGGGGTCATCCGTCTCCCCCTCCAGACCGCAGTTGCAGGAGTTGTTGTCGTCACACCCGTCCCGGTTGTTGTCCAGGTTGGCCTGGTTCTGCTTCTTTTCGTAGGACAGGAGGTCATGGAGGGTGAAGCCGTCATGGCAGGTGATGAAGTTGACGCTGTTATAGGGAGACCTTCCGTCATCGCGGTAAAGGTCTGCGGAACCGGTCAGGCGATAACCAAGCTCTCGGAGCTGTCCGGGGTCTCCTCTTCCGAATTTGCGCATCTGGTCCCGGAATTTTCCGTTCCATTCGGACCAGTCAACCGGGAACTGGCCGACTTCATACGCGCTGATGTCCCAAGGCTCGGCAATCAGCTTGGTCCGGCAAAGCACCGGGTCCTGGGCAATGGCGTCAAAGAAGGCGCAGGTCTTGCGGAAATTGCCCCGGTCCCGGCCCAAAGCCGAGGCCAAGTCAAACCGGAACCCGTCCACATGCATCTGCAAAACCCAGTAGCGGAGCGAGTCCAGCACCAGCCGAATGACCGCCGGGTGCGTGAGGTTGAGGGTGTTGCCGCAGCCGGAGTAATTCTCGTAGAAGCGCAAAGGCTCGGCTGCCGGCCCGGTCAGGCAGTAGTAAGTCGGATTGTCAATGCCCCTCATGCAAACCGTGGGCCCCAGCTCGCTGCCCTCGCAGCTATGGTTGTAAACCACATCGAGAATGACCTCGACCCCGGCCTTGTGCAGCTCGCGCACCAGGGTCTTGAACTCGCTAACCTGGCAGCCGGGATATATTCTCGTGCTGTAATTCAATTCCGGGGCGAAAAAGACCGCGGTATTATATCCCCAATAATTGGCCAGCCCTCGGTCCTTCAAAAAATCTTCAGTATGAAATTCATGCACCGGCAGGAACTCAACCGCGTTCACGCCCAGGTCCTTCAGGTGTTGAATTTTTCCGATGAACCCGAGGTAGGTTCCTCGATTGGCCGCGCCCGAGGACGGGTGCGCGGTGAAGCCCTTGAGATGGACTTCGTAAATAATCATCTTCTCCAGCGGTATTTCCGGATGGGCATCCCCCCACCATTCAAAGGCGTCATCAACCACGATGGACTTGGGCATGAGGCGGGTATTGTCCCGCTCGTCTTTCTCGAGGTCTTTTCTCGGTGAGTGCGGATTGTATCCCAGCAGGAGGTTGTCGACATTCACGAGCTTGCCGCTCAAAGCCTTGGCATAGGGGTCAAGCAGGAGCTTGTTCTCGTTGAAGCGAATTCCCTGCCCGGGAGCATAATCGCCGCGAACCTTGTACCCGTAAAGCTGGCCGGGCTTGAGACCTTCCACAAAGCAGTGCCAGATATGGCGGGTGCAGTTATCGATTCTGATGATGTCGGTCGGGTCCGCGTCCGGCCGGTCGAACAGGAGCAGAAAAACCTCCTTCGCATTTTCCGAATAAAGCGCAAAATTGACGCCATTTTTCTGCAAATCCGCGCCCAGCGGATAGAACCTGCCCGGGGAAATTTTTCTCCGGGTCTTGGCCTCCAGCTTATAACTCATCTCCTCTCCTCTGGCATCTCCAGGCTCCATTACCAGCATAATGAATCTCCCGGCCAAAGCCAAATGAGCATCTCGGAAACCCGAGGGCTTCTATTCCCGGCCAGTCTGTGGCAAAATCAGGGATATGAAATTAAAGGTCGTTATGGTCTGCGCCTTGCTTTGGAGTCCATTGGCGCTGGCCGCGGCCAAAAGCATTCCGGAGAGCGGCTCCTATCTTTTCGCCTATTTCAGCGCCTCGAGGTCTTCCAAAGGAGACGGACTCCACCTGGCTTTCAGTAATGACGGCCTGAATTGGAAAGAGATAAAGCGCGGCAAGATTTATTTCAAGCCGCGGCAGGGCATGTTCCGCGACCCCTTCATCCTGCAGGGGCCGGACCAGACCTTCCACCTGACCTGGACCAGCGCGGAGAAGGAGATAGGATACGCGAACTCGAGGACCCTGCTCGCGTGGCAGGATGAAAAATATCTCCCGGTCATGGCGAATGAGGCTCTGGCCAGAAACTGCTGGGCGCCTGAAATTTTTTACATCGAAGAAAAAAAACTGTTTATGGTTTACTGGTCAACCACCATCCCGGGCAGGTTCCCGGAAACGGGCAACAGCGGCGACAACGGCCTCAACCACCGCCTCTATTACACGACCACGGCTGAATTCAACAGCTTCAGCCCAACCAAGCTCCTGCTCGACCCCGGCTTCAACTGCATTGACGCAGACATCGTTAAAGCCGGCGAAAATTATATAATGTTCCTCAAAAACGAAACCGCCAAGCCGGTGAAAAAATTTGTCGCGACCCTCACCGCTCCCAGTCCGGAAGGGCCTTTCAGCCATCCCTCGGAACCGCTCACCCCGGCCTGGTCCGAGGGGCCGTCAGCCCTCAAAATCGGGAGCCAGTGGCTTGTTTATTTTGACCGGTATGCCAAGAAAAGATACGGCGTCGTGGTCTCCGAAGACCTGGAGCGCTGGCAGGATTTATCCGACTCGCTCAAAATGCCTCGAGGCGCGCGACATGGGTGCGCGTTTCCGGTTTCGCGCGAAATTTTAGACCGCTTGAAATCTACCGCCCCATAATTTTAACAGTTCCAGGCGGTCCCCGTCTTGGTCGCATAGGCAATGCCAGCCCGGTCATGGGCGTAAGCAAGCCCATAACCAGGATCCAGGCCGCGACGGTCGCCATCACGACCATCACCGCTGATTATGCTATCTTTTCAATTCAATTATGCTCAAAATCCTCTTTCCTTGGGATGCTCCATTCTGGCAAATCTGTGGATAGCCTGCTGGTGAGGGAGCTTCCCATTGGATTTTTACAACATGATTACCTGCCGTTAAACTTTGCGCATACATAATTGACATAGGGGCAATAGTTCTTCCATTTTCCTGCCAGAGTTGAGTATTTGCTACAGCTGTCCCATCAATAACCAGGCGAAGATAAACCGCGCTTTGAGCGCCGGTCATATCAAAAGGCCCATTAAAGAGGATCAAAAAATTTCCGTCTTGGTCAGGATTCATGGAGATGAGAATTAAATCTGTCCAACCAGATGGTGGTGTTAGGCAAATATCCGTAGTCCCGACTGCTTGGCGGCGAACATCACTTAAAGCTCCAGCTGCGATTTTGGCGGTTGTTACAGCGCTGTCCTGTAGTGAAGAAGTGTCAACACAGGAAGCACACGGAACTCCAGCAGGTCCCTGGGGCCCTTGTATACCCTGCAACCCTTGAGCGCCTTGAGGGCCAGATGGGCCTTGTGGTCCTTGAGGACCAGTTGGGCCTTGAATTCCCTGAGCGCCATCAGCTCCTGGCAAACCTTGTGGCCCTTGGGGACCTGTATCCCCTTTTGGGCCTTGCTCACCGTTGCAATTGATTTGAAGAAGCATCACCATGAAGAAAATCAATACCACCATAACCGCTTTTACCCCTTTGCTCTTGCTCATAATTTCCTCCTTTAAGGGTTCGGAAATTTTTGTTTGACCGGGAGGCATGAACTTCATGGACAATGTCATCAGACATCATGTGCCCCTCGGCAGATACTACTCACGCACATGTTCAGAATATTAATCTAATTAGCACTATTTGTCAAGTTAAAAGGAAGTTTATCACAAATAGGGTCTTTAACCAAGAGAGGGGGCGTTTTATGATGGCTAAATGCAAAAGAATAGAAGGCTTGCTTTTAAAGTGGGGAACCAAATAAAGAGATTGCGGCTGGAGAGGCACTTGAGCCAATTCGATTTGGCGGAGAAGGCGGGGATCGGGATCAGTTACATCAGCAAAATTGAACAGGGCAACCGGTTTCCCTCTCTCAAGACCAGTATCCGGCTCGCGAAGGCGCTCAATATCGAAATTTATGAAATTTTTGATTTCAGGGGTCTCGCACTTGACAAGCAAAGCCCCTCCAAAGAATTTCTTGAACTTATCTCCCTACTCGAAAGCCTTCCTGACCATGAAATCAAGCTGCTTCTTGAACTTGCGCGAAAACTGAAAGCAAGATAACCCATAGGGCCGCTTTCTATTTGGGTAAAAAGGAAAAAGAATTTTCTTTTGTGGTTCGTGGTCTCTCAAGGTTGCCTGGAACTCGCAGAGGCTTTTCTTCCGCAGCCCGATGGCTGAAAGGAAAGCGCGGGCAAATTTTACAAAATCCTTTGACCAGGGTATTCTAATAGCGGAAATGATTGTGAAGCAATTAGGGGAGGCAGTTGCGCGGCTAAGGGAAGATGCCCGGCCGGTGAGGATTATTCTTTTTGGTTCCCGAGCGCGAGGCGGGGCTAAGAAGGACAGTGACATTGATTTGCTGGTGGTGGAAAAGAGCGTGAAGGACCGGGACCGGGAAATGGTCCGTCTCCAGGACTGCTTGCGCCCCCTGCGGATCAACGCGGATTTGGTGGTGGTCAGCGAAAAGAAATTCAAGGAATGGAAAGACACTCCGGGGAACTTGATCTACTACGCGGCCAAAAAGGGCAGGGTTCTTTATGAAATGGAAAGAACAAGGAAGAAAGCTGATTAAGAAGGCGGAGCAGGACGAATTCGCCGCGAACAAACTTCTGGAAGACCCTGCAGCTCCGGGAGAAGTGATCGGCTTTCATCTTCAGCAGGCCGCGGAAAAGCTGCTCAAGGCCGCGCTATCCTTTGCCAAAATAGAGTTTCCCCGGACTCACCAATTGGTGGTTCTTATTGACCTGCTGAACGACCATGGAGTCAAGTGTTCCCGAAGCATTTGAAGATTTGAAAATGCTCTCCCCTTATGCGGTAAAATTTCGCTACGACTTTTTGGATGAAGGCATGATGATGAAAAAGCATCTGAATTTTCCTGCCAAGCGTGAACTTGTGGCCAAGCTCAAAAAGTGGGTTAAAAAGACGGAGCGAAGCTAAGTTTTTCCGTTAAGCAAGCCGATGGCTGAAAGGAAAGCCCGGACCGGCTTGAGTTGCATGCCGTGCCGAGAGAGGAAAAACCCGCCTAATCATCCCTGCCCACGCAGAGAAGGTTGATGACCTCGTCGCAGACCGGCCTTTCTTTCTTGTCCTTCCAGACGGCGTCCGGACAGACCGGTTCAAAGCCCTTTTCGTTTTCTTTGGCGCCAAAGTTGATTTATGGTCGATGAGAGGCGAAAATAGACGGCAATGGTCAAAGGGAATTGTTATTTTTGCGGCGCAGAAGTTGAGTTCCCGGACAAAATATTTTCAAAGGACACCTGCCCGAAATGCAAACGGGACCTGCACGCCTGCGTGCAGTGCAGGTTCTATGAGCCGGAGGCGGCCAATCAATGCCGCGAGCCGATGGCTGAATTCGTGCGCGACCGCGAAAAGAGGAACAACTGCACCTATTTTGAATTCGCCGGTCGCAGGCAGGCCGATTCCCGGGCCGAGGATGCCAGGAGCAGGCTGGAGGAGCTGTTCAAGAAAAAAATAAGTTGACAGGAGAGGTCAAATGAGAAGGAAATTGGCGGTCGGGTTTGTTCTTTTTTTGCTTGCGGGCATGGCTTCGAGCTACGAGCCGAAAGATGTGGTCTATGCGAAGTGCTCGGAGAAGCAGGAGCTCAAGGCTGACTGCTCGATTTTTGCGCCGTCGGCGCCGGCCAGGAATGTGATTGTCTTCATCGGTGACGGCATGGGCCTGAACGCGATTTATTCAGGCAGGGTGTTCAAAAACGGCCCGAACCAGCCGCTCGCCATCGAGGATTTCCCCCATCACTCCCTGGTCAAGACCTGCTCGCTTTCCGGGGTGACCGACTCCGCGGCATCGGCAACCGCGCTCGCCACCGGGACCAAGACCTACAACGGCCAGCTCGGCACCGACCCGGACCAAAAGGAGCTTGAGGATGCCGGGGAGCTGGCGCGGAAGGCGGGCAAGGCCGTGGGGCTGGTCACCACGGACACGGTGGTGGGCGCCACCCCCAGCGGGTTTGTCCTGCATGAGGACAGCCGGTTCA
>Ga0315282_10008953_pt1 | contig 16047 bp, 14 predicted proteins | sample YL17G07_20_MG_FD_203693 | JGI IMG/M metagenome (GOLD analysis project Ga0315282, IMG submission 203693) | Sediment microbial communities from Yellowstone Lake, YNP, Wyoming, USA - YL17G07_20 | ecosystem: Environmental > Aquatic > Freshwater > Lake > Sediment | place: USA: Wyoming | collected...
CGTCCAGTTGGCCTGGCGCCCGAAAAAACACGTCCTTTCTTACCGCTCATTTTTTGCCTTCCTTAAGAAATTCATCCAATAAGTCGGTTACTTCACCCGGTTCAGCGTGGCGGCCGGTAGATTTTTTTGAGTATATCAATTTATTATTTACGGCTACTTCATAGACGCCGCCCGATGAGGGGATTAAAGTAATTGCTTCAATTTCGGGTTCGAATTTTTCCAGCAAATCGGCCGTCAAACTGACAGCCCGCGGAGTGTAATGTCAGACCATACAGTACTCAATAGAAATTTTAAGCATTTTGGTTTCTCCTTAGGGCTAGATTATGTGGTTCTTTGGGAATTATTACGTGAACCCCCTGATTTGGGGTGTGAGCGTGCCTAGGCACGCTCACACCCCAAATCAGGGGCCTTCATCCTTAAATCCCATTGAGGCAATTATATTTGAATTATATCAAGAACCATCCCTTTTGGTATCACGTGGGGAAAACCAGGTTTGTTAAAATTGTGCCTGGGTGCGCTCACGTCAAAAACGGGGGATTCTTACACGAGAATTCGTACTCTTTGGTACAATGCCCATATGTCTGCCAGCCTTTCAGCGCGTAAGATGCCGATGGTCAAGCGTTTGTTTGACCTGCTGCTGGTTATCCCCGGGCTGGTACTGGTTTCCCCAATCCTGGGGGCCGTTGCGCTGGCAATCTGGCTGAGTGATGGCCGGCCGATACTTTTTCGCCAACCTCGCCCGGGTTATAAGGGGAAAATATTTAAGAATATTAAATTCCGCACGATGCGAAATCTGGAAGGCAGCGATGGGCACTATTTACCGGATTCAAAGCGGCTCACTCGCCTGGGACGTTTTCTGCGTTCAACCAGCCTGGACGAACTGCCAGAGTTGTTCAATGTACTGCGTGGTGAGATGAGCCTGATCGGTCCGCGTCCGCTGTTGGTGGTTTACCTGGAGCGTTATTCAAACGAGCAGGCTCGCCGTCATGATACGCTGCCGGGCATCACGGGTTGGGCGCAAATCAATGGGCGCAATGCTATTTCCTGGGAAGAAAAGTTTCGCCTGGATGTGTGGTATGTTGATCACTGGTCTGTTGGGCTGGATATTAAAATCCTGGCCCTGACATTGTTGAAAGTCATCCGGCGTGAGGGGATTACGCCTGCCGGGCAGGAAAACGTGCAGGAATTTATGGGAACAAAAGATTAGGACAGCCCTTGTTTTTCTGTCCTATTATGGCGGTGTGGTCAGCGGATAAATCTGACCGCTGGCCAGGTTCTTGCGAACATTTTCGACCAACTGTTGTTTACCCAGTCCGAGAAAACTTTCCTGGATGTCGGTCACCAGGATGGGAGCGTCGACGGCTTTTGCACCTTTACCAGCCAGCAAATCAGGCCACAGTTGGCGCAGGGCAGATGCAGTATCTGAGCGGATTGTGGCAGCCCAGCGTGGCCGATTTTCAGCCGGAGGGGTTTGCCCGCCAATCAGGATGGTCTTTTTAGCGGCCTGGTCATGCAGCAGGTCCGGGTTGTTGATCTCGGGGGAGATATATAGCGCGTAGATGATGTTTTTACGCAGCCCATCGATGGCTGACTGCCAGGCGGACAGGTCGCTGCCGGCAGGCAGGCTGGCGACCAGGGGAAATGACACGATCGGTGATAGAGCCGAGTAGCATGCACCGCAGAAGTAGGCGCTTCCGTTTTTAAATGCATCGGTAAACACCTGGATGCCGGGGGTGTCGTTGGGCATCAAAGCCACCAGCCGCCAGTCGGGTGTAACCATGGCAGATACGTAACCCGCCAGAAAAGCTTCCTGATCGGGATGCAGGATAATAATACTCAGATTGGCAGTGAAATCGAGTTTTTCCGCGCTCAAGGCCACAAATTGCGTTGCGGGCGCCGCACCAGCCAATTGCCCCAGGTCGGCGGGTGGGGATTGAATCACGACAATTTTCCATTCTGGGGGAATCTGCTCGCCAGATAGAGAAGGCTTCACTTCAAGGCCTAAACCAGCTTGCCCGGCTAATTCGGCCAGCAGGCTTTGTAAAGCCGGGTCTACGGTCGGGTTTGCGACCAGGATTACTTTACCGGGTAAAGGGAGCGGGGTAATGGTGGCACTAGGAACCGGAGACAACATCAGAGGAGTGTCCAGCGAGGTTGCAGTGAGTGTCTTAGTTGCTGCAGGTGCAGGTACGCAACCTGCACCGAATAGACCGGCTAATAGAAGGGACGTTAGCAGTAAGTTGATGCGCAGTGATCGGTGGGTGAGAGGTTGCATAATTGATCTCGGAGTAAATTTCCAGTGAGTGTATTATAATTGATCATGATGATTTCCCGGAGAATTGATCATATGATCAGACAACCATGAATCTACCGACCAGTGAACCCCTGCCTCCGGATGATGGTAAAAATTTGCCGCCGGCTCGCCGCCGCCGCCAGCAGCGCCTGGTTGCGCCATTAGATACTGGCGATCGGGCGCAACTGCTGGATGAGCTGGCGCTGCAAATGACGCCGCCGGCTGATTTTTATCTGTTTTCTGCATTGACCGGCCTGGTGCTTGGGATTGCCATCCTGGTTGATGCGCCAGCCATGTATGTATTGGGTGGCCTGATTTCTCCGTTCATGGCGCCAGTTATTGGGCTGTCGCTGGCGGTAATGGTCGGATCGATCCGCTACTTTTTACGGTCCCTGGGTGGTTTTTTCATTGGCAGCCTGATTGTTTTTATTATCGGAACACTGGCAGGTTATGTTACACCTGCCTTCCCACAACTGCACTTTAGCCAGGCTGTTTTTCATGCCCATTTTTCGTGGTCTGATTTTCTGGTGTTAACGCTCGGCGCTGTTTTGACAACCTACCTGGCAATTCGCAACCCCCAGGCAAAACCTTTGGTTGCCAGTGCTGCCCTGGCTTATGAACTTTATATCCCTCTGTGTGTAGCTGGTTTTGGATTGTCCAGTGGTTCGCCGGGCTTGTGGCCGGATGGGTTGATCGTCTACGCGGTGCATCTGGCCTGGGTAGCTTTAATTGGGATGTTGGTGCTGCTGGCAGTTGGCCTCAGGCCGTCGAAAATTTTCGGTTATTCTTTGGGTAGCACGATTTTTTTGTTAGCTGTAATCGCAGTGATTGCTATCAGTGGGTTTAGCACTGCTCTGGGAACCCAGATTGCCATGCCGCCGCAGACCCCTACGGTTACACCAACCTTAACTTTAACTCCCACACCTTCTTCTACCCCTGTACCTCCAACTCCTTCGCACACTCCTAGCCAAACCCCGGTGCCTTCTGTCACTTTCACTTTGACCATCAGTCCAGTACCAACGCTGGCATCTGCCAAAATCAATGCAAAAGAGCTAGGTGGCGCGAACGTCCATACGAAACCGCAATTTATGGCTCCGGTGATCAGGATTCTGGCCAACGGTTGGCCGGTGGAAGTCTACCCGGATGCGGTGAGCAGCGAAGGGGTGATCTGGCGAAAAATAAAGATCGCCGATGGAGTAGAAGGTTGGATCTGGGAGTCGCTGCTGATTACGGCTACCCCTAAACCGGGTTGGTAGCCATTTTATTAAAAATGTTTAAAGGAGTAAAAAATTAATGCCGATCCATTTTGGTACTGATGGCTGGCGAGCAGTTATCTCCGATACTTTTACATTTCATAATTTACAGTTGCTTACGCAGGCGATTGCGGATGCGGTAGCTTCCGGTTCATGGATCAACGGTTCATCACCCGGTTTAACGCCTGATCCTCATAAAATGGTAGTGGGCTTCGATACGCGCTTCCTTTCGGACCGCTATGCAGTAGAAGCGGCGCGGGTGCTGGCTGCCAATGGTTATACAGTTTACCTTAGCCTGGCGGATGCGCCTACTCCGGCGATTTCATATGCCGTACGAAATTTAAATGCCATTGCCGGGATCATGATCACTGCTTCGCATAACCCGCCCCGTTACAACGGCGTCAAATTAAAATCTGCTTATGGGGGATCCTCTTTACCGGAGCAGTGCCGCCAGGTCGAGGTATATTTGAATGATAATGAGTCCCAGGGACATGGACCGAACTTGATGGATTATGAACATGCCCGGTCTCAGAATTTGATCCAGAAATTTAACCCCATCCCGGCATACGATGATCACTTGCGAACCCTGATTGATTTTGACCTGATTGCTGAAAACCCCCAACGGATCGTGGTTGACTCAATGTACGGCTCAGGGCGGGGTGTCATCCGGTCAATCTTGCAGGGCACTGGCTGCACTATCCAGGAGATCAGGGGTGAAATGAACCCTGGCTTTGGTGGTATTCATCCTGAACCGATCTCGCGTTACCTGGGCGCGCTGTCTGGGGCAATCGGCACCGGGTTGGGAAGCTACGGCCTGGCGACTGATGGAGATGCCGACCGGATCGGGGCGATGGATGAGCGCGGTAATTTTATAGATCCCCATAAGATCATGGCGCTGGCGCTGCAATACCTGGTGGAAAAGCGCCATTTGACCGGTTCGGTGGTACGAACCGTGTCAACCACCCGCATGATCGACCGCCTGGCAGCGCGCTATGGCCTGGTTTTACATGAAACGCCCGTAGGTTTCAACCACATTGCCGATTATATGATGAAGGAAGATGTTCTAATCGGGGGTGAAGAATCGGGCGGTATTTCATTCAAAGGGCACATTCCTGAAGGAGATGGTGTTCTGTTGGGTTTGCTGCTGGTGGAAATTGTTTCGGCCTCAGGTGGAAGCCTGTATGAGCTGGTTGAGAAACTGCAGGAAGAAGTAGGCCCGGTGTTTTATGACCGGCGTGACCTGCGCTTGAAGCATCCAGTTGCCAAGGATCAGATGACCGAAAAGTTGAGGAACGATTTCCCTTCCCAGATCGGCGGCGAAACCATCGTTCAAGTCTCCCCACTGGATGGAGTAAAATATATCCTGGCTGACGATTCGTGGCTGCTGATCCGCCCATCTGGAACTGAACCGGTCCTTAGAGTTTATGCAGAAGGCCGTTCATCACAAATGGTAAAAGCTTTATTGGGCTATGGCGAACAGGTGGCTGCAACCGTGAGATAATTGGTTTACGAATACCTTGGACATCTTCGCATAAAAACGGGATGGGCGTATACCCATCCCGTTTTTGTTATTCTTCTAATAAAAGGTGGGGGTGGTCGCTGCGCGCTGAACCACCTCCACCGTTCGACGCCTCTACGTAGCAGAGGTTATTCCTGGTATTATGAGCTGGAAGAGAGGCGTAAGCGTCTGGCTACGAAAATTACTACAACCAGCAGTAACGCTAATCCAAGCAAGACGGGCAAGCCCACTTCATCGGCGAAGCCAGTGGTAGGCAAGGCAGTAGTTTTAGGAGTAGCAGTGGCTGTGCCATTACCCCCAGCAGCCTGGGTCAACAGCGCGGCAACAGTCTGTGTTCGAGCGCTCAAATCCTGGGCAACTACCGGTGTTCCGGGTGTTCCAGTAACCTGTGTGGTGGTTGCCGTGGCAATTGCTATCACAGGAGTGGCACTCGGGATGGTAGAGGCGGTAGGGGTGGCGGTAGCCATAGCTTTCACGACTGCTATCTGCGTGGCAGCCTGCGAGGTGGCTGTATTTTGTGCATTGACCAGAGCCGCTTGTTCTTTCCTGGCTTTGCTCTGGGCTGGAAGAATGACCAGGCCAACAATGATCAATACAATGAGAATCAGTAAGCTGATCCCACCTAGAACCCCAATGGCAATAATGAAATTACGATTCCCTGCTGGCCGTGGTTCACCAGGCGGTGTTGGCTCTTCTTCAAAATCTTCAAACTGGTTATCATTCAAATCGGTCATTTTACCTCTCCTCCGGGCTCGACCTGCTGAGTCAATTTATATATTATTCTAGCACATCCAGGTTTGCAAGTGGTACTGAAACGATCTCATCATTTTCCAGGCGGATATCAGCTGCCGAGACGCGCAATCCATTCGAAAGGGTCGTTGTGCCGGCTTTCACCTGGATCAATGTACCAATCTGGCTGGCATAAGGCGCTCCTTGCACGCGCACAGTCTGGTTCGGTTTAAAATCATCAGCTTCGCGTGGCAGTTCTCCTTCAGCGGGAAGCGAAATTACAATTTCAGGCCGGTCGCCGAACTGCGGGTTCCATGGAGTAGCGTTCAGGCACGCGTCACGTTTTTCATTCGTCGAAAGCAGCCTGAAGGCCGCATTGTTCATTGGGATCTGGCCAAACCCATCCAGCACGATTAATGGGAATGAAAGTGTATTGGCAAGTGGAACCAGCTCGGCTTTCATACTGCCCAGGATCAACCCACGCAAAGGCAGCTCATTGGCCATGGTCAAGGCATCCGCTCTGGCGCAGTGCCCTGCCATTATCACTGCCCCACGCATGGTCACATCCAGGCGTTCGCGGGTTAAGACCTCGTCAGCGCTTTTCGCCAAGGACAGCAGCATACCCTGATCGACGATTTTGTTTCCCCATACACCCTGGATTAAAACGCCGTGGGTTTCGATGATTGCACCACGCTCTGGAACGATCTCGGTTACAATACCAGAAAAACCTGCTTTTAATTGGAATAAGGTGGCCTGCACTTCGAGAAGCACCTGTCCATTACTGATTGCCACGATCTCTCCATCAGCCGGGGCACGCACCACCCTGGGTAAGAAACTGCCCAGCTGGGCGATCACGTCGCCTTTCTGTAGTTTGTCACCGGGTTTCCGGTCGATAAGGCGTTCTACATCCTTAACATTACTGATTCCCAGGGCGCGGCGCACATTTACCAAGATGTGCTTCCCTCCCTGGTTTGTCTCAGCAATGGGGTCCGCAGTGGATACTTTCTGGTTAGTTCGAACCAGCACTTTTCCGGTGCTTGGCAGCAAGCGTGCCCGGCGGATTCTTGAAAGGGGTAGGATATGAGTTACGGTTGCTAACATAGGTTTTCTCTTAGGTGCAATTTCTGTGCCAGAATCTAAGCGCTCAAAGCCATATTCCACTTCTTAATCAAATCACGGCGGCGGGAAGCATCCGGAGGGAGAACAATGGGGCGACCGCGAGCATCGATAATTGCGCCGCAAGATCCGCCGATAATTTTAAAACTCTCAATTTCTCGCGCCCTCCCTGGCATGATTTCCACATGGCGGAGGGCCTGGAAATGGATATTGGCGGATTGTCCAGCCCGCAGCGGCAAGACATAGATTGACCCCTGGCGGACTTCTATAACAGGGTTGTTGCTTTCGCCGAGTTCCAAACGTACTCGTAAGATTGGTGTCCCGAAATGGGCGTCACACACCGGGGAAATCACGGTTCCCAGGTTCAAGAAGGCACCCGATTCAAGCACCTGCACCGGTAAGATTGAATTGATTTTTGCAATTGCTCCCAGGCTGGGCAATAGCCCGTTTTGGTCCAATACCAGGATGGTAATTCCTGATGGTTGTAGGCCATCCAGCAGCATTAAAAGGCTTTGCGACGGTAAGGGCGCCCGGTTCAGGACTCCGCCGGCTGCCATAATCGGTTCAAAGGTAGTGGGTAATTCTGGCCAGCGCGCCTGTGTCTGCTGCATGGAGAGATGGAGCACCTGCCGGGCCAGTGCCTGTTCGATTGCCAGGGTTTCGGTGTTCATCGGCACACTGGCTGGATAAAGAGCTTTTTGCGCCAGGTAATCCTGAACAACATCCACAGGAACATGCATGGGAAGCCATTGGGCAATATCATTCGGCCGGCTGAGCTGCATGACCTGGGTAATGCCAGACCCTTGCCCAAATGGATAAACATTTAAGTATAACTTGTTGCCCAGGGCAGCCGCCATGATGGTGGAACTGGATCCTACATCTACACCCAAGACCCCTTTTGTGCCGCCATAAAACTGGCTGAGGAACGTGATCATCCTGCCGAAGGAGATCGAAGTAGGCGATGGTGAAACGCTTGCCATGCTATTCAGGCCATCCAGCCCGCCAAACTGGCGCCGCCGGATTTGGGTCATTACGTTTGCCAGGATATCCTGGGCAGGTCCCAGATCTTCCAGATCAATCGAAGGCCGCACATTCGGGGCCAGGTGAGTGGGAGTCCATTTCTGTAAGACTTCGGCAATTTTCTTTCCCACTGCCTGATTGCCAGCAAAAAGCACTTCGGGACGCTTTTCCTGTGGCAACAACCGGCAAACCATGGTAATCAGCTCAGCCAGTTTGAAAACGGAGCGGGTAGCGCCATTTTCCGTCCCGCCGGTGAAGATGATCAGGTCTGGTCGGGCCAATAGAATCGCGTCGAGCTGAGAATCGCTGCGCTGCCGGTCATTCAAGCCGACGGCTTCGACCACGTAGGCGTTGGTTGTTCCTGCAAGGTGCAGGGCGCTTTCCAAGGAGACATCGGTCAACAGGCCGACCGCCACAATGCGCAGATCGCCCCCTACTGAATAGTTGACGACCAACCGGTCTACCCCCGCGCCGTTGGGTTTGCCCGGCATAATCAGATTACCCTCATTGCTGAACAATGTGCGGCCAAGGATCTGCTGCAGGTTTAATATTGCCAGGTGAACTCCCTCACCGATATCATGATAAGGCGCAATGCCTGTACTGGGAGCAGAGCCTGCACTGATAAAGCGATATTCCTCTTCAACCACATCGAGCAGTAATGCTCGGGTAGTGATGGACCCTACATCAATCGCCAGGACAGACTCTGCCTCGATAATCGAAGAGCTCATAGGTATCGTTATAAGAAACTCAGAATAAAATGCTTAATAAAATCCAGCCGTTCGATCAGGGCTGTGATAGAGGTGGTAAATACCCCGGCGAATAATGCTCCCAGGGTAATGGCAATAAAGAATTCGCCAATCTTAGCTAGAAGGGCAATGAATGGGTGGCGGTGATAGGCCTGGTTGGGTTTTGCTATCGCCCAAAAATTGAAATATGCCAGAGTTGTGACGGTGCCAAACAAGATAAATGCTCCGCTCAACAACTGCACAATCGGATTTTGCCCCTGGGCTGCGCCTGCTTTCAAGTCGAACAGGTTAAACGAGGCAGTGACCTGCCCAAACAAGGTGCCAAATACTACCCCTCCGATAATGATGGCCGCCGCTGTACCAACCAGGTAAGCCATCGATACACTCCCCAGGTTCGAAAGGCGCGGGAAGAGCTTGGTAATCAGCAGCAGGCTCAATGCCAAGGGAACCAACGTTATGATCCAATCCCCTTTCACTAAAGGCCAGACCATCCGCGGCAGGATTATCTGGTAAATTACCATGGTGACCCCATAACCGGAAGCCACACCCACGAAGATATAAGTGGCAATCCTGAAAAGGATGTTATCTCCCAACAGGTAGCTGAAGATCATCAGGGTGAGGATTAAGCCGATGATTGTCCACAACATTTCCATGGGCTTAAGCCTCCCTCTTGGCTTTGCGAGGAGCGAAAAGAGCAGCGATTCCCTGGAAAATGATCCCCAATGCAATAAACGCAACCGCCATCGAAAGACCGGCCTGGAAGGCTCCCCAATATGAATTTGCAATGCCAGGCACCTGCCGGATTTGTTCGTAAGCCATGCTGCCAGGAAGTCCAGAGATCAAACCTTGCACCTGGCGGCTGCCAAAGTATGGCTGGATGATGGGAGCCGATTGGGCGCTGACCACCATCAACATGGGGACATTCCCCAGTTTTGGCTGTATCTGTTCGATCCAGGCCCGGCCTACCTCGGCATTGTCGGTAATAACAATTACGCTGGCGAAATCCTGGATGGTGTTCACGCCCTGCAAAATGGGACCGCCCCAGGGAGATAGTCCTGTATTGGTGGAATCAAGGGCGTAAGGAGCAGCCTGCTGTGGGCGTTTGGCAAATTCTTGCAGCGATGTCATGCCACCTGCCAGATATCCCAGGTTGACAGTCTTATCCTTAAAATAAGAGGCGGGTTGTCCGCTGGCCTGGAGAGCTGCATTGATTAATTGGTTCGCCAGGATCGGACCCGCTGGGATGGTTGAGATCGTGACGAGCGGAGTTTGTTTCGAGATCAGCTCGGCGATCATACTCTCTGAGCTGGCAATCATTTCACCTGATAAACCGGCTTCGTAATCCACTGCCATTAAGACCGGTTTACCGGCCGGCAGTTTGTTCACAATATCAAACAAGCTGGATGTTTCAATCGGGTACAGTTTAGGTGGGTTAGCCGCCGTTGAAGAACCAGTGAACAGCATGATTAAAATCACCAGGATAAAAAGCACTCCAACCAGCAGGCGTAATAATCTCTGCGGCGCCTGGGTGCGTTTGCCACGGGCCTCTTTCACATGTGTCTCTTCAGCCAGTATGTTTTCTAGCAGTGAAGCGTGCAGCCGCTGCTTTTCGGTTACCCGTAGCTTGACGGAATAGGTTGGTGGTTTCTGGTATTGGGTTACCAAATCTTCCCCGCTCAAAAGACCGCGCAGGCCTACCAGGGGACCCGATTTCTCGATCTTTTGGACATCATCCTGCGGCATTTTATCGAGTACCACAGCTTTGATTGGACGCAAGGCTTGCAGCCAGTTTGGCAGTTGGGCCGGCTCAATTGACTCACCGTTGGTTTCTGCCTGTTGGGCAGCCTGTGCTTCTTCGGCAGGGCCTTCTCCCAACCATTCGGGCATTGCTTCATCGCCAAAGGGCGAAACCCCACCCATGGTCGTTTTCTCCTCGATGCCGGCAGTGGAGGAAAAAGGTTGTGTTTCCAGGCCGGTTGTTTCATGGGGTGGAGTCTCAGACAGCCATTCGGGTAATTCATCGCCGACGAAAGGCTGCAGGCTGGCGCTGGTATCCACAGGATATGCTGTCACTTTGCTCGAAGCCATGTCTTCTGGGGGTTGAGGCTGGAGAAAAGTGGCAGACGATGCCGCCTCCTGTTCGAGGTCAGTCAGCCAGGCAGGCGCGCTGCTTGGGGCTGTTTCACCCGGTTTAGAGGTCGATGTTTGAGGTACAATATTTTTTAACCAATCGGGAGTTTCAGCCGGGCGTTTGTCTTGTATCGCTTTAGATTCATCTTTACTGGGCGTTTGCCAGGTATCGGGTGTTCCCGTAAAAGGAGAAACCGGCGCAGCAGCGGGCTGATTTTCGGTTGCTGCTTCTGTTTTCGCGATCGTGGGGCTCTCGCCGGTCTCATGGTAAGATGCCAGCCAATCTGGCATTTCAATCGAGGTAGTTTTGGCAGCCGGTTCACCCGGCAAGCCGTTTTCCAGGCTTTCGATCGGGGCCTGAATTGTACCCGTTATGGACGGGGATGGTGTGGCGTCAAATTCGCGCAGCCAATCTGGTAACTCTTCAGCCGGGGTTTGGCTGGCAGGGACAGGCGCCGGCGGTTCTGAAACGGTTCCGCTCATCCATCCTGGACTCTCGTCGGTGGTGCTTTCCGCAGGAACAGGTGAAGGTGGAGGAGCAGCTGAACTGGGCGTCTGGGCGGCTGCTGCCGCGGCTTCAGCCTTTGCAGTCTCTGCTGCTTGTAAAGCACGTAGCCAATCAGTGATCTTCTCGGGACCTTTAAACTCGGAAGGTGTTTCGGCTGGCTCAGCGCGGCTTGGTTCCTGGGGTTCATTTTCGAGTGGTTTTTCACTAGTTGGAGGTGCAAGCGGCTCAGATGTAGTTTGTGCGGCTGGCTCTTCACCCCTGGAAATTCCTGACGCGCGAAACTCACTCAGCCAATCCCCTCCTTTACCTGGGGGTGTTTCAGCTTTGGGTTTGACAACACTTTGCCAGTCTGGCAGTTGCAGGTCCTCGGATAATTCACTATCTTCGCCATGTTGTTCAAGCATCTGTTCAGCCCGGCTGCGCTCACGAATACGTGCCAGCCAATCGGGCAGCTCTTCTTCTGGAATGGGCGCTGCGGGCTGTGGGGGTGGGTTGGCGGTTGGTATTGCGGGTTTAACCTCCTTGGGTGAATCGCCGCGCAGCCTTCGCAGCCAGTCGTCTGCTTCGTCCTCTGGTGGTTGAGCGGGCGGTTCGGATACCGGCGGTTCGGGTGAACCGATCAGTGGGGTCAGCCGTGCACCGCAGAAACGGCAATTGGTTAAATCTGCCGGGTTGAGCTTGTTACACATCGGACAACGGATTTCGTCTGCCATAGTCTATCCGCTAAACGGGCGGTCACTCCCAAGTAAAATCCGCAAGCCGGTCACCAGGCTGCCTAAACCGATCCCCAACAGCAGGCCGCGCGCTCCAGCCACGGGCAGTTGGTTCAGCGCTCCTAACGCGCCTGCTACATATCTATTCTCGCTTGTTGCCAGGAAGCCGCTGCTAAGCAGTAAAAATAAAATCGTGCTGATGACAAAAATGATGGTCATCGAGTTTTTTCGTTTTTGTAACAGCCTCAGGCTGGCATACGCCAGGCTGATTGCCAGTACAGCCATCAAGCTGGCTTCGATTGGCATCTGGATGGATGTCACCACCCGCTGGAAATTGGAGTCGCTGGGGCCTAAGAATAATCCAAAAATGACCGTTAGCAAGAAAGCTGCCAGCAAGACGCCGCTGAGGAGGTCGCGCCCACGTGGCGCTCTGACTCTGCGCCAGTGGACAAGCACCAGGTTTACAATGCCTATCAGGGTCGCTGAGCCAGCTACGATGACTGCCCAGCCGATCAATAAGGTGCGGATATCCTGCAAAATTGCAAGTTCAACAAAATATCCCAGCAGGACGACAATGCCGATGGCGATTGCAATGGCAGTGGCGAGAGGCGCTCTCATATTATCCCAATCATTTTCAGGGCACAACCGACCAAGATTGATGCGATGAATAACCAGCGCAAGACATCCTGGGTCAACAGGCTGGCAGTATGGATTGGACCGGTTTGAAGGTAACCCGGTATGGCAAACAATTCTTCTCCGATCAAGGGTTCCTGCGCCGTGGCAAACAAAACAGCCTGGGCGGGTAATGAATCACTGGCTGCCAGGGAAAAGGCTTTTTCCTGATCGATTGCCTCGGTAAGCAGGCCGACTTCTGGCCCAAACGAACCCACCAGAAGATGAGTGGAAAAATTCTCGTCATGAATGACAGCTATTGTGGCAGCTGTATAAGAAAGCGGTGTGGGTCCTGCCAGGCGGCCGCGATCGGGATCGTACTGTTCCAGGGTATTGTTGGCTCGGTAGCCAGCCCGCAGCGTGTCCTGGCTTAAAATAGACAGGTTACCCTGTCCGCTGGTGGCAATCGGGGGGCGGTCGCTGATCATGCTGAGCTGAGTTATCCGTTCCAGGATGCTTAACCCTACCAGCGATGAAGCACTATCCGGGCTGAGGATATCGGATTTTCCGAGGGAGACATGCAGGCGTTTGCCATCTTCAACCGCCAGGCTAATCGCACGCTGCAGGTGTTGAAAAGCTGCAATCGGACGTAGAGACCGGGCCAGCTTTTCACGCAGGGTTACATTCAAGAAAAATAAGATGACCGTAGCTCCTAGCACGACTGCCAGTCCTGCGACGGCTGTAAAACTGATCACTTCGATTTCTCCTGACGCAAGAAAGCTGCAAATGTCATGCTTTCTTCCTGATCTTCCAGCAGGTGGGCTACCGCTTGCCACGAACTGTCAGGCGAAGCTCTTCCTAAAAGTGGTTGACCTATGTAAACGAGTTGGGCGAAAAAAATCTTCAAAGGCCCCATTGATTCAAGCAGCAGCGCCACAAATTCATCCAACCCCCAACGTTGCAAGAAGTGTGCCCACCCCAACCAGAATGAACGTTCGATGTGCATAACAAAAGTATAGCATAAATTATACAAGTGTATTAGAAAAATTGCCAGTTTTTAGGCAAGACCAGTGCCATACATGGGGGTAGGTAAAGCGGATACCGCCATATAAAGGGGGAGTTCGACATCATGGGGGAGTTCCCGAATTTGATGTGCGCGCACATCAAATTCGGGGCTTTACCCCTATAGCCTGAACAGTTACCTTTTTTTGATTATAATGGTGAGAGACGAAAGGACGATTTCTTATGACAAATATACTTTGTATTGGTGCAGGTTATGTGGGCGGTCCCACCATGGCAGTGATTGCCAAGCATTGTCCGCAACACCGTGTTGTTGTCGTTGACATAAATGAAGCTCGCATTCGTGCCTGGGAGTCTGACCAACTTCCTATTTATGAGCCAGGATTACTAGAAGTGGTACAAGCTGCCCGAGGAAAAAACCTTTTCTTCTCAACCGAGGTCAACCATCACATCTCAGAAGCCGATATCATCTTCGTGAGCGTTAATACCCCGACCAAGAGTTTCGGGCAGGGAGCAGGCAAAGCTGCCGACCTTCAATATTGGGAGAAGACAGCCCGCCAGATTTTGGAAAACTCGACCTCCTCCAAGATTGTGGTGGAAAAAAGTACACTTCCAGTCCGTACCGCCGAAGCGATGGAACAAATTCTCAATTCCAATTCTAATGGCCTTCACTTCGACATCCTATCGAACCCCGAATTCCTGGCGGAGGGGACCGCCATCCAGGATATGGAAAATCCAGACCGGGTATTGATCGGTGGGAAGGATTCCATTTCGGGTCAGAAAGCGGTTCAAGCCATTGTCGAAATCTACGCCCAATGGGTATCCCGTGAACGGATCATTACCACGAACCTGTGGTCCAGTGAACTTTCCAAGCTGGCGGCTAACGCCTTTTTAGCGCAGCGGGTTTCTTCCATCAATGCTATTTCTGCCTTGTGCGAAAAAACAGGGGCAGATGTGAATGAAGTTGCTCACGCCATCGGCCGGGACAGCCGCATTGGTCCGCGTTTCTTACGCGCCAGTGTCGGGTTTGGCGGCTCATGTTTCAGAAAGGATATTCTAAACCTGGTATATCTGTGCGAATATTATAGTCTGGATGAGGTTGCCAATTATTGGGAACAAGTCATCCGGATGAATGATCACCAACAGGCGCGCTTTGTTTCCATTATGGTTTCATCAATGTTCAACACGGTAGCCGGAAAAAGGATTGCCCTGTTCGGAGCAGCCTTTAAGGCGAATACCAGCGATACGCGCGAATCACCAGCCCTGGCTATTTGCAGGGGCTTGTTGGAGGAACGGGCTGCGGTCGTGCTGACCGATCCGCATGCTCTGGATAACGCCCGTGCCAACCTGGGGGATGCTGCCAGCCAGGTAGTTTTTGAGTTGGACCCGTATGTGGCTGCCAGGGGCGCTCATGCCATCGCAATCTTGACCGAATGGTCGCAATTTGCAGAACTTGACTACAACACCATTTATAAGTCAATGGACAAGCCCGCCTTCATATTTGATGGTCGGAATATCCTGGACCACAAGATGCTTTACGATATCGGTTTCAACGTTTTTGCAATTGGCAAGCCACCCTTGACTCACAATCCGGTTCATTAAAAGGGATACTAAGATTATTAGTGAATCTGGCACTTCAGAGTCTCAAATCCGTAAAAGGCTTGGCATACCCGACCGGGCTGAGCATGTCCTTATTTTTAGCGAGAGCAGTCACTGGGACCCGGATTGGTTATTCACCTCCAGGGAATATTTTGACCGTTTTGTACGGGGCAACCTGGACGAAGCGATTGCTGAACTTATAAAAGAGCCTCGCCGGGTCTATTCCATCGAGTGCATGTTTTTTCTCAAATACTACTGGGAAGAACGACCCGAGCAGCGAGAAACTATTCGCATGCTGGTGAACAGCCGGCGTTTACGGTTGACCAGCAGCGGGATCACTACCGCAGACACACTCCTGCCAAAAACAGAAGCGATCTTGCGCGATTTCTTGCTGGGTCAGGAGTGGCTACGCTCTATTGGCATGCTGCAAGAGCCGGCGTTGGCCTACTTCCCCGATAGTTTCGGCTACTCTCATTCCCTGCCATCTTTGTTGAATGCGGCTGGTTTTAATTTTACCGGCATCACGCGCATGGATGGCATGTCCTTTATTGGCTGCGATCTCGACTTTCCCTGGAAATTTCCCCGCTCGGGATCGAGCGCCGAATTGTTGATGAAGAAGGAAAAATCGCTCGACTTTATCTGGCGTGATAATAACCGCGGCGAGGTGCTCTGCCATTGGAATGCTTTCACTTATGGTCAGGGAGATATGCTGGCGTATGGCGGAGTGCAGCGGGTTTATATGTTCCGGCATTTTTTTATAGATCGTTCGGATAGAAATGTTAATCGGAA
>Ga0315282_10008954_pt1 | contig 16045 bp, 11 predicted proteins | sample YL17G07_20_MG_FD_203693 | JGI IMG/M metagenome (GOLD analysis project Ga0315282, IMG submission 203693) | Sediment microbial communities from Yellowstone Lake, YNP, Wyoming, USA - YL17G07_20 | ecosystem: Environmental > Aquatic > Freshwater > Lake > Sediment | place: USA: Wyoming | collected...
CCATCGCCTAATTACGGCGACGCACCGAGGACGGCGAGGCGCCCGGCTGACAAGGCGCGACGACCGAGAATATCGGGAATATTCGAGGGAGGAGCAACGCAGTCAGCCGGGATGCATCGCCGGCCGAATGCCGGCGTAATTAGGCGGTGGGCCACTAAGGCTTGCTGGTAGTCCGTAGCCCGTAGCCCGCCTGTCTGCCTGACGGGCTGACTACGGACTACCGACTACCAGTGTTGGTGACCTCCCCCACCAGCCCTGCCTGCCCTACCTGCCCTACCTGTGCCGCACCTGTCCCACATGCCCGCTCTTCTCTTGCGTTGCGCGCCACGCGTCGATAGGCTCATCGCATGCGCCGGCTGATCCTCCCTCTCGTCGGCCTCCTCCTTTCCGCCGCCTGTTCGCCGTCCGCGCCGCCCTTCTCGGTCGAAAACGCGCGGGCGCACGTTCAGATGCTCGCCGGCAGCATCGGTTCACGTCCCATCGGCAGCGATGCCAACCGGCGCGCGCGCGAATACCTGGTGGAGCGACTGCGGGAGTACGGCTTCAACGTCCGCGTTCAGGAGACCGACGCGGAGCGGCGGGGCGCCACCGCGCGCGTCGCCAACATCATCGCCGCCAGGCCCGGCCGCCGCGCGCAGGTGATCGCGCTCGTCAGTCATTACGACTCGGTTCCCGACGGTCCGGGCGCCGCCGACGACGCGCTGGGAGCGGCGGTGTGCCTGGAGGCCGGGCGCGTGCTCGCGGCGCGACAGCAGCCGAATTACGCGTTGGCGCTCATCTTCACCGACGGCGAAGAGGTCGGCCTGATGGGTGCCGCGGCCGTGATGAAAGACTCGATCGCCGGCTGGGTGCGCGCCGTTCTCAACTTCGACGCGGTCGGCTCGAGCGGTCCCCCCGTGCTCTACGAGACCGGACCCGACAGCCGGGTGGCGCTCGACGCGTGGGCCCGCTCGTCGCCCCGACCGGCCGGCGCTTCCTACATGACCGACATCTACCGGGTCCTGCCGAACAGCACCGATTTCACGGTGTTCGCGCGTCACCTGCCCGGCCTCAATTTCGCGGCCGCCGGCGACAGTTACGCGTATCACACCTCGCGCGACACGCCCGATCGGCTGGACCCGAACCTCGTACGCGAGATGGGCGAAAACACGGTCGCCACCGTTTCCGCGCTGGACGAGGCAGCGGATCTCTCGGATCGAAGCAACGCTCGCGTGATCTACCTGGACATCGCCCGCAGATGGGCGGTGACCTACGGCAGCGGGACGGCCCTGGTACTCTTCGCCGCCGCGATACTGGCCGCCCTGTTCGGGTGGGTGACCGTTCTGCCCGCCGCCCGCGAACTGGCGCCGGGCAGGACGATGCTCTTCACGCTGCTGTGGGCGTTTGTCGCTCTCGAGGTGGCCATCGGCGCAATGCTGGGCGCGGCGTTGCTGCTGCGTACCGTGCGCGAGACGTACCAGCCGTGGTACGCCCATCCCGATCGCTTCTTCGTCTACCTCGTCGTGGCGGGAACACTCGGCGCGTGGACAATGTCGCGGATGGGTCGGCTGCTTCCACCTGGCTTTCGCGGCTCCATCCAGCCGGCGGTCGCCTGGACGATCATCCTTCCGTTCTGGCTGGCGCTTGCCGTTGCGGCGCAGATCTTCGTGCCTTCAGCGGCGTATCTTGCCGTCCTCCCGCTTCTTTGCGCCGGTCTCGCGCTGGCCGTCTCGCCCGTCAGGCGCGCGGCCGGCGTCCGCGCCGCCTCTGCGGTCGTCCTCGTCGTGGCCGGCGCGTTGTGGGTCGGCAACGCCGTCATCCTCCTCCACTTCGCGGTCGCCGTGTTCGGACGCCTGCCGATTGTCACGCCGATCTACGTCTACCCGTTGCTGCTGCTCATTCCGGGCCTGTTCGTCGTCCCGCCGTTCTTCGCGCTCGTCGCCGGTCACGATCGGCGAGGACGCTGGCAGCCGCTCCTTGGGCTGTTTGCGTTTGTCGCGGCCTGGTGCTGGTTCGCACCCGCCTACACCAACGACCGGCCGCTCCAGGGCAGCATCTGCTATGTGAACGACGCGAGCACGGGCCGGGCGCGCTGGCAGATTGCCGGCAACGAGCCGGGCATTCACGTCGGAGTGAGCGTTCCGTTCTCCGCCGGCTGGCAGTCGGGTCCACCGCCGGCGAGTTTCGGTATCCCCCTTCGTCTTCCACTCGGGCCGTTTGCCTTCTACGAAGCCACCACCGTCGCGGAACCGGCGCCGGTGACGGCAGCCGGTTCCCTCGTTCGCGAGCAGAGCGCCGCGTTCATCGAGATCCGCGCGATCCCGCGCGAACCTGCACTGGCGGTGGACTTCAACCTGCCCGACGGCGTGGTGCCGGAAGAGACGAACCTGGCGGGGAGGCAGCAGGAGGGATCGCCGTTCGTCGCCCGGTACATGGCGTTGCCTGCCGGCGGCGTGACGCTGCGCGCGCGCATCACAAGCGCAGACGCCGAAAGGCTCGGATCGGGCGGGCCGGACGCGCGGGCAATGCTGGTCGTCGTCCGAAACGGCCTGCCCGGCGCCGCGTGGCCCAGGCTGCCGGCCTGGCTGCCGCAGGAGCACATCGTCTGGCACGCGCGGAGCTATTTCGTGGTGTCGGTCGGGCTCTCTGAGGGCCCGTCCGCCGACCGCCGGCCGCGGTAGCCTGCACGACGCCGCGCGAACAAAGCATGCCCAGGTCAGTACTGCACGGACGTGCCGCCCGGCACCCGCCGAGCGAAGGGTGAAGACATTTCTAACGAGCGTTGACACCGGAAGTCGACGGGACCGCGCTGTCACCGCTTACCATCGCTGTCGTTCGCACGTGGAACTGCCGACGCACCGCGGGCAGGAAGACGTCCCAGATTGGGATCTGTTTGCCGGTGGTCAGGCGCTCGGTCCCGCGATAGCGGTAGCGCCGTCGTGGTTGCGATCGGTCCACAGCCGCACCCGCGCGCGCGCTCGTGCCCCAGTCGAACGCGGCCGCCGAGATTAGGGCGCTGGCGCCGAGGAAGCGCGCCCAGCGCGCCAGGTCCAGCCGCGCGTCGAAGCGGCCGGGCGGCACCTGACGTGCGCCGAGCGCCATCAGGCGCGCCTGTCGCTCGGCCTCGGTCCACTGCGGATGCGCGCGGAGGGCGAGCGCCAACGCGCGCCGCGCCGCAGACGCCACCAGCACGCCCTCGGCCCGGAACCGTACCAGCCGGCCATCCGCTCCGAGCTGGACCGTCGCCTCTACCAGGTCGGGCACCACCACACCAGCCGGGGCGCTCACCGGATTCACCGCCTCGGCGACGCGCACCCGCAGGCCGCCGTCCGCGGCCGTGAAGTGCAGCGTTAGCGACCGGTCGCGCAGCTCCGGGTAGGCGAGGGAGATGAGCGCCTGCGCCGCCTGCACGTCGGGCGGCACCGGCACGCCGCCTTGCGGCGCCGCGGCACCAAGAGGAACGACTACCGTGCACACGAGCACGGCCGCCACCGCCACGCCCGCCCCGGCACCAGCCGCCTTGCCGCCCCTCATCGCACACCTCCTTCCGCCGCCGGTGCGTTTGTAAACGCTGATACCTCGCAGTCGGTCATCTCCGGGGGCGGGCTCGGATCGGGGGCGTAGGTCACCGTGATCGTCACCGGCGAGGACGAGGCGGCGCGATCGTCGGTGGTGTGCAGCGTCGCGATCACCCGGGCCACGAATGTGAACGACCCCGGCGGATTCGGGAGGTTCTGCCAACTCACCTCGTACTGGCTCGCGGCGTTGCTCGACAACCCCACGAACACGCCGCCCTGGTAGTACTCCACGCGCGACACCGTCATGCCCACGGCGGAGGTCACCTGCGCCCGCAACGACACGGTCGTGCCGTTGCCTGACACGGTCTGGCCATTGGCCGGCGCGATCAGCTGCACGGCCAGCGCCGGGGACCCGCCCTCCGGGGTCACGGCCGCCAGCAGCCGCGAGCCGAGATACACGTAGTCCACGGTCCACTGTGCGGTGTTGTTCACGTCCGCGAATTCGCTCAGCACCTCGCCGAGGCCATGGACGTAGGTATTTGTTTAGCGGGGTGAAGACCCGCTGCCCATCGAGCGCTGCGAGAAATCCAAATTTTTGACTTGTACTTTTTTCGCCTCTGTGGCATAACCACGGCGTGCGCACGCAGTGGCGAACCGCTTCGCGCGAGGACCTGCTGAAGGAACTCGAACAGCAGCAGGCCGAGATCGAACGCCAACGCCGCGAGATCGAACAGCAGCGCGGCGATCTCGAGCGCGTCCAACAGGAGCGCGACCGGCTGCGTCGCGAACGCGAGCGGTTGCCCAAGAAGATCGATCGGCTCGAGGACGAACTCGACGCCGCGCGGCGCGCCGGGTTTCGGCAGGCGGCGCCGTTTTCAAAGGGCGCGCCGACGCGCGCGCCTCGCCGGCCCGGTCGCCACGCCGGCGCCGCGTACGGCACGAAGGCGCATCGCCCCGTCCCTCGACACATCGACGAATCCTACGAGGCCCCGCTGCCGTCCACGTGTCCGCAGTGTGGGGCCGCGTGCGTCGCACCCGCATCGCCGTGCAGTATCAGGAAGACCTGCCCCCCGTCCGTCCGATCGTGCGGCGCTTTCACGTGCACGTAGGCCGCTGCGACCGCTGTCGCGCCCGTGTCCAAGGTCGCCACCCGCTGCAAACGTCCGATGCGCTCGGGGCCGCCGCCGCGCAACTGGGCCCCTCGGCGGTCGCGCTGGCGACCATTCTCAACAAACAACTCGGGCTGTCGGTCGGCAAGGTGTCGACGCTCCTGCGGCAGTGGTTCGGCCTCTCGGTGACACCCAGTGGCCTCGTGCACGCACTCCAGCGCGCCGCGCGACAGGCCCAACCGACCTACGCCGCGCTCATCGATCAGATTCGCGGCAGCCCGGTGGTCACGCCTGACGAAACCGGCTGGAAGGTCGGCGGCCACCTCCAGTGGCTCTGGGCGTTCGTGTCGCCGCAGACGACCGTCTATGCCATCCAGCCGGGACGCGGCTTCGAAGAAGCCGCCGCGATCCTCGGTGCGGACTTTGACGGCATCCTCGTCCGCGACGGCTGGGCTCCGTATCGCCGCTTCACCGCCGCGGCGCACCAGACGTGTCTCGCGCACCTGCTGCGTCGGTGCCGGGCGCTCGAACGCGATCACGACGAGCACCATTTCGCGCCGCGTGTGCAGCGGCTGCTCCTGCAGGGCCTCGACGTCCGTGAGCGCTGGCGCGAGGGGCGCGTGTCCGAACACGGCATCGCCGTGGCACGCGGCCACCTGCTCACTCGCCTCAACGCCCTCCTGGAGGACCCCGGCCCCGCCCGTGTCGCCGAGCGCTTCGCGAATCACCTGTCGGTCGAATTCCCCGCGGTCTTCACCTTTCTCTTCGACCCGACCGTCGACGCGACCAACTGGCGGGCGGAGCAAGCGCTCCGCCCCGCGGTCGTCACCCGAAAAGTCTGGGGCGGCAACCGCACAGCCGCGGGCGCGACCACCCAGCAGATCCTCGCGAGCGTGCTTCGCACCTCCCAACAGCGCCAGCTCGATACGCCCACTCTCCTCACGCAGATGCTCCGCGCACGCGAGCCCATCGTGCCCCTCGCACTCAGGGCAGGGCAGCGGTAGAATCACCCCGCTAAATCAAGACGGACGTAGTAGGTGATGCTGGCTCCGCTGCCCCGCATCTTGATGGCCCGCTGGTTGTCGCCGTCGTACCGGTACGTGTAGACCACGCCCGGCAGCGTGGCCGTCTCCAGCATGTTGGTGGGGGTGTAGGTGTACTGGCCCGTCGCGTCGCTGGTCAGGTTGCCGTTGCTGTCGTGGGCGAATGATCCCGCCTCGGCGCCCGACGTCGAGGCCAGGCGGTTCTGGGCGCTGTAGGCGTAGCTCGTCGTCGCCCCGTTGGCCGTCTTCGATGTGCGAGTGCCCAGCGCGTCATGCTGGTGTGACTGAGCCTCACCCAACGATTGCCGCCGTCAACCCGTCCTAGGATGGAAGTGAGTTGGTTCGCACGCGACCACTCTCACTGAGCCGTCGCGTGGTTGCTCAAGATTATCGCGGCAATTGTAACTACGATGCCCAGCGGAATACATATCATGGTAACAAGCAGTGGCCAGACGCGCGCCCCCTGTCCCCTAATCAACCGCCGATATCTGACTTCAGTTGACCGGACGGTTGAGACGCGCAGGGGCGATCGATGAATCATGATGGTCATGTATGTTCGTGATAATGCACCGGCGCAAAACAGCGTCAGGCCAACAGCGAGCAACAGCGCGTAACGATCTGGCATGCGCTAATTCCTCCCACAGAATGAGACCGCCGTCGCTGCCGTCACCCGTCTTGACGACGGTCAGGGTGTCGTGCGGAATCGGCGCGACATCCTGCGAGAGTTTCGCGTCGCCCCGTGCTCGTAGTACTCGTAGGTCAGCGTGTGCGTGCCGCCGCCCAGATCCACGTCGGCCGTGTAGGGGGCTCGCCCCCTCGTCGAGATCACCGCGTCGTTCATGAAGGAGATCTCGCCTCCGGAGTTACTCGTCGGGCTGCCCTCCCTTGTCTAGCCGTCACGGCCTTCATTCGCTCGCGCATAGCGGCGGTGGCTGGCGGCGTCTGTTCTTGACTCACTGTCAACGTCGGGCTCGGCCATAATAGCGCCGCCCGGCAGTTCGTGCCGCGGCTATCGAAAGCCTCTCCTTCACGGAAGCTCACGCGAAGGTCCCGCCCGCCGCGCCACGAGTGGTGGAGTGCGCCCGTGATCAGCCCCGCGTCCCCCGGAAAGCGCGAATCGTGGGCGAAAGCCGCGTGCGACGACTACTGGAACGGTGCGAACTGCCGATCGGCCTGCTCGCCTTGGCCGTGGTCCCGGCCTTCATCCTGGAAGATAGGGCCGTTGATCGTCCCACCATCCGCACGGCTGCCTACCTGACCAACTGGTTCGCCTGCCTCGTGTTCTGCGCGGAGTTCCTGGCGAGGGTTGTGACCGCTCCTCAGCGCCTGCGTTTCGTTCGTGAGCGCAGCTGCGCATGGTACGGTGGACGGCCACCGGCGCGATGAACCCGTCCAATGCCGCTTGCGGCGCAGACGGGCGCAGACCACTCCGTGATGGGCAGCTGACCCGGAAGCAGCTCACAGCGCTTGCCGATGCCGCGCCTGCCAATGCGGAATCAGCCAATACACCTCGATGAGCAATACGACGAGCATCGTGCACGAACCTGCGAGAAGCAGCCGAAACCCGATTTCGGCCAGAACAACGGAAACGAAAGAACAGGCAGCGACCGCGAGCCGTAGCTGGAACGACAGCCGCCACGGAGCTGCAGCGACAGCTATCAGAACCGGAACCAGCACGAGGTTGACGGCGACGTACCAGCCGGGCAACAATCCGCGCACGAAGTCTTCCGCATGGTGACCGGGCGCTGTGAGAGAAAAGACAAACCAAGCGCAAAACAGAGCCAGAATCAGGCCCAGCGCCCAGAACGGCTCACGTTTCGGTCCTTGGACGTCCTTCACGATTCGGTCCTCCTACTTCCCAAGTTCGGCTGAACAGACATAGACAGCGTGGAAGAGCTCCAGGTCCGTCAACGCCAGACCCGCTCCCGTAACGAATCTAGCTAACGTTCCGATCTTCGCGGCCGCGTTTGGAACGAGGACTCTTGATGATCTTCCCCACGCCGTGAAACGCCCGTCCGTGAAGTGATAGTAGGATCCTGCGAGGCGAGACGCTTGCGCTTCGACAGCTGCGGTTGCGGTATGTTCAGCCGCGTTGGCGAGCGCCGCTGCGAACAGGCCCTTGAAAGGAATGAGCTCATTCCCGATGCAGCTGTAATAGCTCTTGTTCCAAGCGCCCTTTTGGGCCTCCACCCAGTTTTTCCCAGAAAACACGTTGCCGACGAACGCTTTCGACCAATCCCAAGTCGTCGGAGCTTGAGCGGTCTCTACCTCGGGAGCCCGTTGTGGACCGAGGACCGAACCGCCGGATTCGCCGTCAGAGGCAGCCCCGTCGCCGACACCAACCATTTCCTCGCCGGAAGAAATACTCACCCTGAAGGGTTCCTCCATTCGGGGGAGCGTGCTTTTCCAGAGCGCCATTATGAGCGAACTAGACATTTCCCACCACTCGAGGCCCGCTGGATCTACGAATCGAAGCGGGTTGTTGCCCGCGTACGTATAGACGCCGTAGCGCTGCGGATCCCCTGCGCCGCTGGGTACCACGCTAAACGGGTCGACGCTCGTGAACCGCCCGCGGCCGGTCGCCAGCTGCCGCGCGTTGAAGTAGTCCAACCCCGTCTCGAAGTCCCGCTCCTGTCCCGTGAACAGCCGCTTCTCCGTGGGCGGATTCGGCGGGTTCACTTCCTCGCCGAAGGGCATGAAATCGTGGCGGCTCACCACCTGCACCTGCCCGTTGATCATCTGCGTCACCGCCCGCACCGAGCCCAGCGCGTCGGTGTGATAATACGCCACCGAGCCCGCCGGCGCGCTGAAGCTCGCCACCACCAGGCGATCCCCACTGAGCGTCACCACGCAGCTGCCCGTGCCGCTGCACGCGCCGCCCCAGCCCGCAAAGCTCTGCCCGAGGTCCGGCTCCGCCGTCAGCGTCACCGTCGTCCCGTAGGCGAAGGTCGCCGCGCACGGCACCGCCTGCGTGCCCGCCCCGCCGTCGCACGTCAAGCCGTTTGCCCGCACGGCCCCGGTCCCACTCCCCGGCCGGTCCACCCGCAGCGTCGCCGTGGAGGTGTCCACGACGACTGTCCGGGTCAGCGCGGCCGCGAACGTCCCGGTCACCGTGCTGTGCGCATAGACGATGAGGTAGTACACACCCGGCGGGTGGCCCGACACCGTCAGCCAGTACCCGGAGTTCGTGAACCGGCTCCCATACGCCGCGCCGATGTCCGGCCGGCTGCTCCCATACCCCGCCACGCCCAGGAAGACCGCCGCTTCGCCGCTGCCCGGGTTGCGGTACGCCCAGACGTGCACCGTGTCGACGCCCGTGCCCGAGGGCGCACCGCGGTCGATCGCCCAGCCCGCCACGGTGAACGGCTGGCCCACGCTCGCCTGCTCGGCCGGGATGTCAATCCACATGAGCGGGTCGCTGGTGGGGACGGTGAGGTTGACGACGGCAGGCGTCCAGTTCTGGGTGCCGGCCGTACGGGCGTAGACCACGATCTGATACGAGCCCGGCGCGAGGTTCGTCACCGTCAGGCCGTAGCCCGACGCCGTGAACCGCGGATCGCCAAAGCAGGCGGCCACATCCGGCCGGCTGCCGCCGTAGCTCGCCGGTCCCAGGTAGATCGGATTGCCACCGCCCGGATACGCCCAGACATCCACCCAATCGACGCCGGTGCCGGTGGCCACGTGCGTGTCAATCGCCCAGCCCGCCACCGCAAACGGCACGGTCACCGTGCTGCCGTAGGCCGGGATGTCAATCGCCACCGAGGCCTGCGCCTCGGCCCGTGAGGCGACGGCGATGACGAGACCTGCAACGAGGCACGCGTGCATGAGGGTTCGCATCGTCCACCTCACTCTCGCGTGAGGGCGACCAGGCGGCCGCCCAGGGGTTCGAATTCGACGCGGTACCTCAGCGTCCGGCCGTCGCCAGACGCGGCGGTGAGCGAGGCCACCCAGGTGGGCCCTGGTGGGCTGTTGTCGGGAGGCGCGCTCGCGCCCCACTGGAACGCGGCCGCCGAGATTAGGGCGCTGGCGCCGAGGAAGCGCGCCCAGCGCGCCAGGTCCAGCCGCGCGTCGAAGCGGCCGGGCGGCACCTGACGTGCGCCGAGCGCCATCAGGCGCGCCTGTCGCTCGGCCTCGGTCCACTGCGGATGCGCGCGGAGGGCGAGCGCCAACGCGCGCCGCGCCGCAGACGCCACCAGCACGCCCTCGGCCCGGAACCGTACCAGCCGGCCATCCGCTCCGAGCTGGACCGTCGCCTCTACCAGGTCGGGCACCACCACACCAGCCGGGGCGCTCACCGGATTCACCGCCTCGGCGACGCGCACCCGCAGGCCGCCGTCCGCGGCCGTGAAGTGCAGCGTTAGCGACCGGTCGCGCAGCTCCGGGTAGGCGAGGGAGATGAGCGCCTGCGCCGCCTGCACGTCGGGCGGCACCGGCACGCCGCCTTGCGGCGCCGCGGCACCAAGAGGAACGACTACCGTGCACACGAGCACGGCCGCCACCGCCACGCCCGCCCCGGCACCAGCCGCCTTGCCGCCCCTCATCGCACACCTCCTTCCGCCGCCGGTGCGTTTGTAAACGCTGATACCTCGCAGTCGGTCATCTCCGGGGGCGGGCTCGGATCGGGGGCGTAGGTCACCGTGATCGTCACCGGCGAGGACGAGGCGGCGCGATCGTCGGTGGTGTGCAGCGTCGCGATCACCCGGGCCACGAATGTGAACGACCCCGGCGGATTCGGGAGGTTCTGCCAACTCACCTCGTACTGGCTCGCGGCGTTGCTCGACAACCCCACGAACACGCCGCCCTGGTAGTACTCCACGCGCGACACCGTCATGCCCACGGCGGAGGTCACCTGCGCCCGCAACGACACGGTCGTGCCGTTGCCTGACACGGTCTGGCCATTGGCCGGCGCGATCAGCTGCACGGCCAGCGCCGGGGACCCGCCCTCCGGGGTCACGGCCGCCAGCAGCCGCGAGCCGAGATACACGTAGTCCACGGTCCACTGTGCGGTGTTGTTCACGTCCGCGAATTCGCTCAGCACCTCGCCGAGGCCATGGACGTAGTAGGTGATGCTGGTCCCGCTGCCCCGCATCTTGATGGCCCGCTGGTTGTCGCCGTCGTACCGGTACGTGTAGACCACGCCCGGCAGCGTGGCCGTCTCCAGCAGGTTGGTGGGGGTGTAGGTGTACTGGCCCGTCGCGTCGCTGGTCAGGTTGCCGTTGCTGTCGTGGGCGAATGATCCCGCCTCGGCGCCCGACGTCGAGGCCAGGCGGTTCTGGGCACTGTAGGCATAGCTCGTCGTCGCGCCGTTGGCCGTCTTCGACAGCCGGTTGCCGATCGGGTCGTAGGAGTAGCCGAGCGCGCCCCACCCGCCGCCGGTTGCCGCCGTCAGGCGGTCCAGCGTGTCATACCCGAAGGTGGCGCTCATCGAAGGCCGCAGAGCGTCGGTCAGCGTCTCCAGGTTGCCCACGCGGTCGTACTCCGCATACCTGAGGTCCAGCACGCCGTCGGCGGCAATCCGCGAGGGCCGATACCGGGCGTCGTACTCGATGGTGTGGCCCACGCCGCCGGAGGAGTAGGAGGCGATGCCACCCGACGGGTGATACGTGATGCCGGTCGCGAAGGTGACGCCGCGGCCCGTGTCGGCCACCGACGTGATGCGGTTCTCGCTGTCGTAGCCGTACTGCACGTGGTTGTTCGACGGATACTTCACGTCGGTGACGTTGCCGTTGCCGTCCGGCGTGAACTCGGTCACGAACGTCCGGCCGTTGATGACGTCGGTGCGCCTCGTCAGCCGGTCCGCCGCGTCGTAGACGAAGTCGCTCGTCACGTAGGCGTTCGCCACGTGCGTGCGGTTGTTCGAGTCGTCGTAGGTGAGGTCGGTCGAGTAGGCCTGGTCCGGGGAGCTGATGTGCGTCAGGCGGTTGTTGGCATCGTAGCCGTACGTCGTCGTGCGGTTGTTCGCGTCCGTCTGCGAGGTGAGGTTCCCGGCGGCGTCGTAGCCGTAGGTGACCGTGCCGCTCTCGGGCTGGGTTTGCGACGCAACCTGGTTCTTCTCGTTGTACGCCCACGATCGCGTTATGCCTCCCGGAGACGCGACCTGCGTGAGGCTGCTCAACGCGTTGTAGCTGTAGCTCGTCGTGTCACCGTTCGCGTCCCGCACCGATTTCAGGCGCCCGTTCGAGGGATTGCCCGACGCTTCCCATGCCTGCGTCGTCTGGCGGCCCTCCTCGTCGGTGATCGTGACAGAGATGCCATCGTAGGTGTAGGTCGCCGACGAGCCGTCCGGGTTCGTCGTCCTGGTCACGCGTCCCAACACGTCGTATTCGAAGGAGGTGCCGGTGTCCGTGCTCGTGTAGGGATAGCTGGAGTAGGTAGACCGTCCCCAGGCGTCCAACCCAATCCGCGTGCACACGCCCTGACTGTCAAGGGTGCCGGTCACACGCCCGAGACCGTCGACGTAGGTGGTGGTTGACGACGGTCCCCGCGTGACGGTCACCGACGTCCCGTCGGCCGCGTAGCTCGTGACGGTGTCATTTCCAGCGGGCGGGTGCACGCGCGTCTGCCGGCCCAGCGCGTCGTACTCGAAGCTGGTGGTCTGGCCGCGCTGGCGCGCCCAGGCGGTCGTTCCATCCTCATTGAGCCCGTACTCGATGGTGTAGGCCGGCGTGTGAACGGCGCTCACCACGCCCCAGGAGTAATCGAATGTCGTCGTGTGGTTGTTGGCGTCGGTCCGGCTCACCACGTTGCCGGCGGCGTCGGCCGCGAAGGTGGCCGTCGTGCCGAGAACGGTCTGAGACGTGAGGAAGCCGGTGTCGCCGGCGTACTGATAGGAGGATGTAAATGGCGTCCCGTCGATCGTCTGGGTTTCCACCCGATCGCCCAGCCACCGCGCCCCTGTGAAGTGGTGATACGTGAACGTCGTGGTCCGGGAGAAGTCGCCGGTGTCGGCGATGGCGGTCGGCCGGCCGAAATGATTGTAGAAGTCGTTTGCATAGGTGAACGCGCGTTGGAACGTGTGGCCGTCCCGCGCGGTCGTGACGCTCGCGGGCAGCTCGAAAGCGGTCGGATGGAAGGTGTCCGGCTGCGCGTCACCGAGGGTGACACTCCACTGCCACTCGAGCGTCGTCGTTTCGCTGCCGACCGTGATCTGGCAAACCGGGGCGTCCTGGTTCAAGCAATTGGGACCGCCGAACACCTTCTTGTGGAGGTAGGTCGCGCTGTAACCGGACGGTCCAGTCACCGACGTCTGCATGCCCGGGTCGGGCCACGTGGTATCGTTGCCCGCATCCTGGTACGAGAACGTCCACACGCCTCCGGTGGTGCCGCCGCCGCCCGATTCGCGTTGGCGCAACAGGAACTCGTCGTCTCGATTGGCTCCCTCCGCGCCCGGCGCCAGCACGCCGTTGGCCGAGTAGTACCGCACCCACCCGCCGCCCGGCGTGTGGACCGTGATCGAGCCCTCGAACCACGGGGACCCGACAGGGGACGCGTCCCGCCAGGTGGTGTTTGCCGTGTACTCGAAGGTCCACGAGGCACCGGCCGGGGGAGTGACTTCCGCGAGGTTGATGAACTCCCCGCCGGCGCCGTGCGAGAACGTGGCCCATCGGTACTGCCACACGCGCGATCCGTAACGCAGCGCCGTGGGATTGGCGTCGCCGTCGTAGTCGAAGTACACGTCGCGCGTTTGCGCCCCCACGTGCTGCACCAGGTGCGACACGGCCCACGGAAAGTCGTCGCGGTAGAAGACCTCGGCGCTGTTCCCGAACGGATCTTCCATCCGCGTCGCGTAGCCCCAGTTGCCCGGGAAATACCACACGGTGCCGTCGGGCAGCTCGAGCGTGCTTTGCGAGGCGCCCACGGTGACGCGCGACAGCGACGTCGTCAGGTACACGTTGCTGGTGCCCGTGCTGAGAAGGTCTTGGGTATTGCCGTTCGTATCGACCAGATAGGGGTACGAGCCCACGTACAGCAACTGCGGCGCCACGAGCCATCGCCAGGTTGCGTCCTTCGTGTTGAACACCCGATGCACCACCAGCGTGAAGCCGGCGTTGCCGGGCAGCGCGAGGTCGGCAAAGGACAGGACGGCGTTACCCGTGTAGGTGTCGATGTGCTCCCAGGGCACGAGGCCGAAGGAACCGTGGCGCGGCACGTTGCCCAGCGCCTGTATCGGGTCGTCGGTCTGTCCGGCGGCGAACGAGGACGCCACGACCCCGATCGCCACAGCGAGCAGGACGCGCACGAACGCGCGCCGCAGAGTCGCCCGCCCTGGCGCGCCGGCGACGGCTGCTCTGCAGAGGCCGATTTCGCGGGCTGAAAGTGCGCGCGCGTCCCGGGCGCTCATCGCACACCTCCCCCCGGGGACGCGGACCCTGCAGGGAGTGTGATCAACGGGTCGCGACACGTGGGGTCGATCCTGATCTTCACCAGCGTCGTCGCGACGCCCGGAGAGGAGATCCGCAGCAGCACGTGGCTCCCGCGCTTGCGCCGCCCGTACGGCAACTGGAACCGGCCACTCCCGTCGGTCACGGTCCGCAGCACAATCGTCAGGTGCGGCTCCAGCACTTCCTCGACGACGGCGTGCCGCAGCGGCGGGCCGTCCTTCAGCCGGACGAAGCCTTGCAGGGCGTGACCGCACACCGGCTCGTCCCCGGTCGCGTTTCCTTGCTGCGCCGCGGTCGGGGCACACAGCAGAACGAGGACCTCGATAAGCGCACAGCAGACCGCCACGCGCCATGTCGCCGCCGGGTTCGTCCAGCTGGTCGACCAATGCACTCGTGTTCGGATCATGGCCGTCCCCTCCAGGTCGGGCGGCTGATCCTCACCGATTTCGGTGTGCGCTTGCAGCTGTCCTGAACGACAGGGAAACCCCTGTCGTGTGCGACAGGGGGAAGGACGGGTGCGGTGCCGGCTGGATGGGCGACCAGGCAACGAGCCGGGCGAAGGCATTGGCTGCGGCCATGCGGTTATCGACCGCGAGCTTCTGGAATGCGTTGCCGAGATGAAACCGGACGGTCCTCTCGGTCAGACCCAGCGCGGATCCGATCTCCTTGTTCGAGAGGCTGCCCCTCACGAGCTCGAGGATCTGGACTTCGCGACGAGTCAGCCGCCGCCCGGTGCGCAACGGGCGGCACCCGGCCCGAGCCGCCACTGCCGCGCGCTCGATCACCTGAAGAGGAAAGACGAGATCTCCCGCGACGAGGCGGCGGAGCGAACCGGCGAGGTTGTTTTCCGTGTCCTCGTAAGCGACAAACCCGTGCGCTCCGAGCGCGAAGAGGTGGGAGAGGGGGCACGTGTCGGCGGGGCCGCCGACGGCGAGTATTCTTGCCGAGGGCATGGCGCGCATAACAGCGTCGAACCAGCATACGGCGGCGGGTCCGAGCGAGCCGGCGTCGATCACGACGATGAGAGGATTGCGGAAATGAGCGCGGATGGCGGCGAGAGATGAGATGGTCTTGCAGCAGGACACCTCGCCAGCGCCCGCTGCGAGCTGCTGGAGGCGGTCGAGTGCAAGCGGATTGGCACCCGCGAGCACCACGGTATAGGTGACGGCGTTGCAGGCGACCCGGCTGGCGATATTGTGGACGCGCATCAGGTTCAACGCCCCCGAAGTGGTTCTGCGCTGCTACGGACGAAGTCCATCGGGGGGGCGTGAAAAGCGTGGTGCTTGTCGAGACCGCGCACTCGCTCTACTAGAGACGGTCGGGAGGGCAAAGTGTGTCAGGGCGCCAGAGATAATCCGTGCAGCTCATCCGTATTGCGGGCCGGCGTGTCACGCGGGTTGTTGGCCGCTCGAAGGGAGGCACCGGCCAATGGCAGGTGCGGCGAGCACGTGTCCCGGTCGGGGCGTGATGTGATAGTTGATATGGTTGGCGGATGGCTCCCTATGCGCCGAATCCTGATCCTGTCCGTCTTTGCGGTCATCGCGCTGGCCGGCGACGCGCGCGCGCAGAGCCAGGCGGCGATCGGCCTTGGCCTGGCCGTCACGAGCAACGATCCGACGACGCAGCTCGGTCAGAGCGCAACGAGCATCGGTCCCCTCCTTCGCATCAAGCTGGGCACCGGGCTCGGCCCGACGATTGGCTTCGACTGGTACGCGGTCGGGGTGAAGGCGATGGCGGGCGACCAGCCTGTGTACGTCGGAAGAGTGAGCGTCAAGCCGGTGATGGCGGGCATCGCCTACAACTGGAACCGCGGCAAGTACTGGCTGTCGGCTTCCGTCGTCGGTGGCTACGCCTTCGCAGGCCTTCACATCAACGAACAGGCGCGTCGGGCGTTCCGCTCGAGTCTCGGCGCAAGCGTCCTTTCCTTCGACGCGGTCAACAGCCTGGTCTGGCGCCCGCAGCTTGGGGTGTGGTACGACGCCGCGCCGCGCGTCGGCCTGACCGCCTCAATCGCC
>Ga0315282_10008955_pt1 | contig 16045 bp, 16 predicted proteins | sample YL17G07_20_MG_FD_203693 | JGI IMG/M metagenome (GOLD analysis project Ga0315282, IMG submission 203693) | Sediment microbial communities from Yellowstone Lake, YNP, Wyoming, USA - YL17G07_20 | ecosystem: Environmental > Aquatic > Freshwater > Lake > Sediment | place: USA: Wyoming | collected...
ACCCTCTTGGGTGATAACGTTGATGAATCTTCTTCAATCTCTCTCCGGTCACATGGGTATATATCTGAGTGGTGGAGATGTCTACATGGCCAAGCATCATCTGGACAGAACGAAGGTCTGCTCCTCTTTCTAAGAGATGGCTAGCAAAGGAGTGGCGAATAAGATGAGGGGTGATCCTCTTTCGAATTCCAGCCCTCTGACCATACACTTTAATCATTCTCCAGAACCGTTGTCGGCTCATCCCCTTTCCGGACCGAGTGATAAAAAGAAAGGGGCTCTCCCCCCCTTTGGCAAGTTTGATCCGAGCGGTTTTCAAATAGAGGTCCACCCATTTCATTACTTCGCTTCCGAGTGGAACGATTCTCTCTTTTGAGCCCTTTCCATAGACGAGAACGTACCCGCCCTCCAGGTTGACCTGATTCATCCGAAGCTGGACCAGTTCAGAAACCCTCATCCCTGTGGCATAGAGCATCTCTAACATTGCCCGGTCTCTTACCCCCAAGGGAATCTGAGAATTAGGCTGTTCCAATAATTGATCTACTTCCTTCAACGTTAAAATCTTGGGTAAAGTCTTAGCCATCTTCGGAGACTCTAATTCCTCCACAGGATTGACCTCTAAGATTCCCTCTTGAATCATAAATCGAAAGAAGGTCCGAATGGCCACCAGATATCTCACAATGGTTCTGGTCGAAAACCTCTGTTTTTTCAAAGTTAGAAGAAAAGACCTCACATCGAATTTCCCCACCTTCAGGATATCCTGAAGGCCTTTTTGCCTCAGATGGTCCAAGAATCGAGTTAAATCATGGCTGTAAGCCATAAGCGTATTTTTGGAAAGGCCCTTCTCAACAATAAGGTAGTTGAGAAATTGACTCAATATCTGTTCCATTTTACTTTCTCATCATAAAAGAGGAACCAAATAAAAAGCAGAGGGGAAATGACCTCTGCCTTCATAGACATCCTCATCAGGATGAAGCAAAACCACTCTGGTGTTGGACATTTCCTTAGATGCCAGTATGACCAAATCCTCCCCCTTGTCTTTGGGTGGGTGGGAGGTTATCGACCTCCTCACAAATCGCTCGAGAAACTATAGTGATGACCATTTGGGCAATTCGATCCCCATCGCGAATCGTAAAAGGTTCTATGCTAAAGTTGATCAAGAGAACACCGATCTCACCACGATAATCAGAATCGATCGTGCCTGGTCCATTGATAATGCCAATCCCATTTCGAATGGCCAACCCACTGCGAGGTCTGATTTGGCCTTCAAATCCTTCTGGAATGGCCACTGAAATCCCGGTGGGAATCAGTTTTCGTTCTCCAGGTTCTAATATTACCTCCTTTTCTAAGGAGGCAAAGAGGTCCATTCCAGAAGAGCCTTCGGTCATGTATTGAGGGAGGTGGACTGGCCGATTATGATTCAAACGTTTGAAATAAATTTTTACTCGTTCCATTGTTCCAATGCCATAAGGCTTTTTTGTAAGCTTTTTTCATCCATGGGTCCCAAGACCGTGAGGCAAAAGAAACGTCTATCAAAGAGTTCACTGGCCAAACCTCGGACCTCCTCCTCCTTCACTTCATCAATTTCCCTCAGGATCTTTTCTACGGGAAGGTAGGACTCAAAGTAGATTTCATTCTTTGCCAGTCGGGTCATTAGGTTATCCGAACTTTCGAGGCTAAGCAGTAAATTACCCTTTAGTTGTTCCTTTGCCGTCTCCAGCTCTCCATTCTTAAAGGGGGCTATCTTCAGCCGGTTGAACTCCTCGAGGGTCAGTTCGATCACCTTCTGTAAGGAGCCTTCGCTTGTCCCTGCATAAACAACCACCAGCCCGGTATCGATGTAAGTAGGGAGATAAGAATAAACAGAATAGGCTAATCCACGATCCTCTCGGATCTCCTGGAAGAGTCTGGAGCTCATCCCTCCACCCAAAATGGTATTCAAGAGATATGAAGCAAAACGAAGCGAATGGTTATGTTGGAGTCCCTTTGTGCCAAGACAGAAGTGAACCTGTTCTAAGTCTCGTTTCCAAACATTGGTTGTAGAAATGGGATGGGGTTTCACCCTCCCCTTTCTTTTATCCGACTTGGGAAGCTGACTAAAAGTCTCCGTAATCCGATCAACCACCTCCTGATGTCGAAGGTTTCCTGCGGCGCAGATGATCATTCGATTAGGCTGGTAGTTATCTTTAAAAAATTGATGGATCTGATCCCGGTGGAAGGATTGGACAAGCTCAGACGTTCCAAATATTGGGAAACCCAATGGATGGTCTCCCCAGCAAACCCGGTTAAAAAGGTCGTGGATATAATCATCCGGAGTATCCTCTACCATTTTAATCTCTTGGAGGATCACCATCCTTTCCTTCTCCACATCATTCGGATCCATGCGAGAATGCAGAAAAATATCAGACAGGAGATCAATGGCTAAAGGTAGATTCTTGTCGATCACCTTTGCATAAAAACAGGTGTACTCCCTTCCTGTAAATGCGTTCAGGGTTCCACCGACCGAGTCAATCTCCTTGGCGATGTCGAAAGCGGTTCTTCTTTCTGTCCCTTTAAAGAGGAGATGTTCAATAAAATGAGAGATTCCGTTTTCACGAGGTTGTTCATCTCTTGACCCAGTGATCACCCACACCCCAATGGAGACGGATTGGAGGTAGGGGATCTCCTCTGTGATCACTTTGATACCATTCTCGATCACGGTCTTTTGATACCCCGATCCAGTGGTCATCCATGAGCGACTCAGGGATTCGTCAGATTTTCTGATAATGGTACTCATATTTTTTCCAGCTTTCTTTAAACGATACTTGGATGCCCTCTATCTCTTCCTTTATGCAGTCCGTCCCATTTCCCTTAGGGCTGCCTTGCGGCTCAATCGAACGCGGCCTTGTGCATCGATGTCAATGACCTTTACCATTACTTCATCTCCCTCTTTCAAAACATCGGAAACCTCCTTGACGTGGCCCTCTGCCAATTGGGAAATGTGGATCAGTCCATCCGTTCCTGGATAGAGTTCGACAATCGCCCCAAACCCCAAAATTCGTTTTACCTTCCCTGTATAGAAACCACCCACCTCCACTTCTTGAGTAAGCCTTTTGATCATTTGGATGGCTTTATCGATCGATTCATAATTTGGGGAGGCCAACTTTACCAGTCCCGAATCCTCCACGTCTACTTTTACCCCCGTCTGATCGATGATACTTCGAATCGTCTTTCCTCCCGGGCCGATAATATCTCTAATCTTCTCCTGTTTCACCTGAAGAGTGACAATCCTCGGCGCATATCTGGAGAGGTCCTTACGGGGCTCTGAAATTGTCTCTCTCATCTTCTCCAGAATGTGGAGCCTTCCCTGTCGGGCCTGATCGAGAACACGTACCAGGATTTCTTTAGATAGACCCCGAATCTTGATGTCCATCTGGATGGCCGTGATCCCTTCTGAAGTACCAGCCACCTTAAAATCCATATCCCCAATATGGTCTTCATCACCCAGGATATCTGAGAGGATAGCTGACTCTCCATCTTCGAGGATGAGACCCATGGCAATTCCAGCCACAGGTGCTTTGATCGGAACACCTGCGTCCATTAAGGAGAGGGTTGAACCGCACACCGTTGCCATGGAGGAGGACCCATTTGATTCTAATACTTCTGAGACAATTCGAATGGTATAGGGGAATTTCTCATTGGAAGGGAGGACGGGCAGAATAGCCCTTTCTGCTAAAACCCCATGCCCAATCTCCCTTCGGCTGGGTGACCTCAAGGGCGAGACCTCTCCCACACAGAAAGGGGGGAAATTATAATGGAGCATAAAAGACTTATAAGTTTCTCCAGTGAGGGAGTTGATCTTCTGTTCATCCTCAGAAGTGCCAAAAGTGACCACGGCTAAGACCTGAGTCTCCCCACGGGTGAAGAGGGCAGAACCATGGGTCCTGGGAAGGATACCTACTTCACAGGAGATGGGACGGATGTCTGAAGGACCCCTTCCATCAATCCTCTTTTTCTGTTCTAATACCAACCTTCTCACGAGGTTACGGTCGATCTCTTCGAGGGCGATTCTTACCTTCTTCTTGGAGTCCTCGTCGTTGGCTCCCAATTCCTGAAGGGTGAATTGAAAGATCTCCTCCAACTTTTCCCTCCTCATGATCTTCTCCGGAATATGGTAGGCCTCTTTTAATTTCTCTTGAGCAATCGTCTTCACCTTTTCATAGATTTCTTCCTCTGGTTTTTGTAGATCGAATTCTTTTGATTGAATCCCTAAATTTAGCTTCATTTGTTTTTCAAGCTCGATCACGGGTTTGAGGGATTGATGACCGAATAGAATGGCTTCCAAAATCTCCTCTTCCTTGACCTCCTTAGCACTTCCTTCCACCATGATGATCGCATCTTCACTTCCAGCCACAAAGAGATCGATATCGCTCAACTCTAATTCATCGTGGGTGGGGTTCAGCACATACTCCCCATCGATTCGACCCACCTTCGCTCCTGCAATTGGGTTATCAAATGGGATATCGGAGAGGGTCAGGGCTGCTGAAGCTCCAATCATCCCTAAAATGGAAGGGTCATTATCCAGGTCGGCTGAAAGAACAGTAGCGATGATCTGGATTTCATTCCGAAAACCCTTTGGGAAAAGGGGTCTGAGGGGGCGATCAATAAATCGTGAGATCAGGGTTTCTCGATCGCTTGGTTTCCCTTCCCTCTTAAAAAAACCTCCTGGGATCTTGCCAGCTGCATAAGTCATTTCTAAATAATTAACAGTTAGGGGAAGAAAATCGATTCCTTCTCGCTTCTGGTCCGAGGTCACCGCAGTGACTAAAACAACCGTGTCCCCATACTGAACCATGACAGAACCATTGGCCTGCCTTGCCACCTTCCCTGTTTCGATAGAAAATGGCCTTCCACCAAAATCAATTTGTAACTTCTGCATACGATTCTATTTACTCCTTTTCTTGGATAATATTTTTAAGAACAGTAAAAAAGGGCTACTTCCGAAGGCCCAATTTTTCAATGATCATTCGATATCGATCCATATTATTGTCTCTCAGGTAGTTGAGAAGCCTTCTCCTCTGTCCCACCAACTTCAGTAGACCCCTACGGGAATGATGATCCCTTTTGTGAATCTTAAAATGTTCTGTGAGATAACGGATTCGCTCACTGAGAAGAGCAATCTGGACATCGGGTGAACCCGTATCCTTCTCATGAGTTTTAAACTGGTCAATGATCTCTCTTTTTTTCTCTTGAGTAAGTATCATCACATTCCTCCTTCATATCAAGCCTGGCCTTCATTCTGTGATCTTTTTTTAGTTTGAAATACTCTTAAGGGTCGAAGGATGATCACCTCTGGACTCACTCCTTGCATGTCCATCCCGTTTACTTCTGATTTCAAGATAGCGACCAGTCCTTCTTCAGGAGAGGTAATCTTTAGCCATTGGCCTTTTCCAAAAGCTGGAAGGATCTGAGAAGAGAAATCCCTCACCACCATCCCCTTTCCAAAACGGACCTTCCTCACCAATTGTTCGTCTCCGATCACTTCGGGCAAACTGGGCAATGCCTCTTCCAAGTAGATCAACCACGGTTGAAGGGAATGGGCTTCATCAAGATGGATTAACCTCTCCCATGGGATTGCTTGTTCGAGAGTAAAGGGACCACTTCTTATCCGCCTCAGACGGAGAAGATGAGCACCACATCCTATCTTCCTCCCGATATCCCTTCCCAAAGTCCGAATATAAGTCCCCTTAGAGCAAGAAACCCTAAAGAGGATTTGAGGAAGGTTAATTTTCTCAATTTCGATATTAAAAACGGTTACCTCCCTCTCCTTCCGTTCAATCTCGATTCCTTTCCTGGCCAAACGATATAAGGGCTTCCCCTGTATTTTTATAGCTGAGAACATGGGTGGAATTTGTTGAATATTGCCTAAAAAAGTCTGGAAGACTGCATGGATTTTTACAGGAGTCACTCCCTCCAAAGATCCCCTGAAAACGACCTCACCGGTAAAGTCATCGGTTGTGGTCTCCTCTCCCAATTTTATAGTGGCTTCATACTCTTTGGGTCCCTCTTCTAAAAACGGAACCAACTTTGTTCCTTCATTGATAACGATTGGAAGTACACCTGTGGCAAAAGGATCGAGCGTCCCAATGTGGCCCGCTTTTTCCACACCAAATCGACGCTTAACCTCCCTGACCACATCCAAAGAGGAGATCCCTTCAGGTTTATCTACAATGAGAAGACCATTAATCTTCTTCTCCATCCTTTTTCCTTTCTTGTTGGATATGACGGATCACCTCTCCAATATGTATGGCATATTCAATGGAAGGATCGAACTGAAATAAAATTTGTGGGGTATATCTCAGCCTTATACGGCGGCCCAACTCCTTTCGAACATATCCCTTAGCACTGTTCAAACCCTTCAACGACCTCTCTCTTTCTTCAGGGGTTCCCATGACACTGAAATAGACTTTGGCCAACCGACAATCCTCAGAGACTCCAACCCTTGTGATGGTGACGAAACCGATTCGAGGATCCTTAAGATCCTTCACCAGCATCTGGGAGATCTCCTTCTGTATCAAATCTGCTACTTTTTCTGAGCGTTTTCCTTCCATCTCTCAAATCAACTATAGCATTCAGTGACTGAATCCCTTTTTTAGCTCTCCGTCCAAGGTCGGAGCCTTAGAGGACAGATTACCGTTAAAGGGGAGATTTATACACTAAGGATCTCCATATCCGTGCGCACCACTTCGACAAGATACATCTTCTCGATAAAGTCAATGACTTTATCGAGACTGGCATTGATGTGTCTGCGATCATTGCTCACTGTACAGATACCAATCTGTGCCCTTTGCCAAAGGTCATTATCTCCCACCTCAGAGATTGCCACATTGAATCGATGTCTCACCCGCTCGATCAGTTTTTGAATCACATGGCGCTTTCCCTTCAGCGAATGGTTCTCTGGAATCAGAATGTCGAGTTGACAGATGCCGATCACCATCTCCCACCCCTTCACTCCTTTTCTCGGTCTTTAAATTTCAAAAATTTTAGAGGTTCACGATAACCGAGGTTGAATCTCTTCAATCTCATAAGATTCGATAATATCCCCTGGTTTGATGTCATTGAAATTCTCGATCCCTATGCCACATTCGAGGCCTTGGGAGCAATCCTTCATATCATCCTTGAATCGTTTGAGAGAGGAGATCCGACCATCATAGATGACCGTATTGTCTCTCAGTAGCCTTGCATGGGACCCATTGACCACTTTCCCATCCACCACTAAACTCCCTGCCACCATACCCACCTTATGGATGTTGAAAGGCTGGATCACCTCTGCTCTTCCCAATAAGTGCTCCTTGTAGGTTGGAGCCAATAAACCTTCCAGTGCCTTTTTGATATCAGAGATGGCATCGTAAATCACGGAATAGGTTCGTATATCGACGCCCTCCTGTTCTGCCAGAGTCTGAGCTTTTGGAACGGGTCTCACATTAAAGCCGACGATAATCGCATTTGAAGCAGAAGCTAAGTTCACATCGGTTTCTGTAATACCGCCAACCCCATCGTGGATGATGTTAACCTTCACCGTATCCGTAGAGAGTTTTTTCAAAGCTTCCCTCACTGCTTCGATGGATCCTTGCACATCGGCCTTGATGATCACATTAAGCTCTTTCACTTCCCCTTTCTTAATTTGGTCATAGAGTTCTTCTAATGAAACCTTGCTCAACTTTGAAAGCTCTTTCTCCCGTATCTTTTCCTGACGATAAAGGGTGATCTGTTTAGCCATTCTTTCTTCAGAGACAACGATAAAGGGTTCTCCCGCCTCAGGCACATCAGAGAAGCCTACCATCTCCACAGGGACAGAGGGCCCTGCTTCCTCTATCTTCTGTCCTCTATCATTTAGCATTGCCCTTACCCTGCCATAGTGGGAACCTGAAATGAAGACCTCCCCTGTCTTTAAGGTCCCTTCTTGGATCAGAAGGGTCGCCGCCGGACCTCTCCCCTTGTCTAATTTTGCTTCGATGATGACCCCTCGAGCCGGTTTATTTGGATTGGCTTTCAATTCCAAGACATCTGCCTGAAGGAGAATCAACTCCAATAACTCTTTAATCCCTGTCTTCTGTTTTGCGGATATCTCAGCAAAGAGGGTATTCCCTCCCCATTTTTCTGGTACCAGACCATATTCTGCCAGTTCATTTTTCACCTTCTCTGGATTCGCATTCACTTTATCTATTTTATTGATGGCTACCACGATAGGAACCTTGGCGGCACGAGCGTGATCGATCGCCTCTTTGGTCTGGGGCATCACTCCATCATCTGCAGCTACGACTAAAACGACCACATCTGTCACTTGAGCCCCTCTTGCTCTCATGGCGGTAAATGCCTCGTGGCCTGGAGTATCAATGAAAACAACGTGACGATTTCCCAATTCAACATCATAGGCCCCGATGTGCTGGGTGATGCCTCCTGCTTCCCCTTCAACCACATTGGTCTTTCGAATCGCATCCAAAAGCATTGTTTTACCATGATCCACATGGCCCATGATGGTGACCACGGGTGGTCTCGGCTGTAACTGTTCAGGAAGGTCTTCCTTCTTCTCTAAAAGTTCCTGACCTTCTAAGGAGATTTTCTCTACTTCGTAGCCAAATTCACTAGCAACTAAAGAGGCCAGGTCGGCATCGATGACTTGGTTGATATTGACAAGCACACCCAGCTCCATCAGTTTTTTAATTAACTCCCCTCCCTTGACACCCATCCTTTTTGCAAGATCCCCAACAGCAATCACCTCGGCGATTCGAATGATTCTCTTAATAGGTTTTGGGACAGTAACCTCTGTCTTCTTCGGTGTCTTCAACATGACCCTCTTCTTCATGGGTCTGAATGATCGGATAACAGGTTCTCCCTCTTTCTCCCGTTTCCCCTCTTCCTGGAGATCCTCATCTATTAGCATCCTTTCCTCAATAAACTTTCTCTTCTTTACAATTCCCTTTTTCTTTCCTGGTAAAGCCTCTAACTCTTCTTTCTCAAGCAGTTCCTTCTTTACAGGAGGTTTAATCTCAATCTCTTTTGGAGTGATCTCTTTTGGTTTGGGTTCCTCGATCTGTTTTTTGGACTCAACTCTCTTTTCCACTTCTTTACGGGCAATGTGAGAGGGCTCAATCTTCTCGACAGGTGGAATGGGAATGGCTTCCTTCTCTTTCCCCTTCCCCTCAATGGATGTAATAGTCTCTGGGAGGGCTTCGGCCTTTTTCTTTCCTTTTGTCGGCTCTGTAGGAGGTACCCCTTTTTCTTTTTCCTTTTCCAAGGCCTTCTCTTCCACAACCTCGGGCATGACTTCAGACTGCACGACCACCAATGGAGGTGAAGGGGTCTCCACTTTAACCTCTAAGCTTCTCGTCCTTCTCCGAATTACGGTAGGTTTGACCCGTTTCTCAATAATTTCTTTCTCGGAGTCCCTCCCAATGATCTTTTCATCGGATGGAGATACTATTTTTTCAGGTTCCACAGGTTTTTTATCCTTTACCTTGACTCCCATCCGTTTCAATTTTAGAAGCAGTTCCTCATCCTCCATCCCTACTTCACGCGCAAGATCGAGGACTTTAATCTTCGCCATTCCCTTTCCTCCTCTATACCAGCCCTTTCACCCATTGAGGTATCCTTGTCACTAAGGATACCGGTGATCCATCGAAACCAAAAACTCGGACCATCTGTTTCTTTTTTTGTGCAATTTTTAAGCACTGAAGGTCTGGACAGAGATAAATTCCACGTCCAGTTGGATTCTTCATTTCGTTAATGAAAATAACCCCCTCAGCACTTCGAATGAAACGAACCATTTCCTCCTTTTTCCTTCTCCTTCGACATCCAATACACATCCGGATGGGGACATGACCTTTCTTACTCATGGCCTAACTCCCCTTGACATAACGCTGTGCGGCTTGGATCAATTTTTCTGCCTTCTTCACACCTATTCCTGGGAGGGTGGAAAGCCTCTCCACGTCTGTTTTTAAAATATCTTGGACGGTTTTAAACCCGTTGGATCCCAATACTTCAGCGGTCTTCTCTCCAACCCCATCTATTTGATCCACCGGATCAAGAGCAAGATCTCCTGGAGGAGGAACCTCCTTCTTCTTCTCAACACCTTCTTCCTTTTGAACCATTTTATGTGCAGCTGTTACAATCTCTACGGCCTTCTCCTTTTCTACCTCTAAAAATCTGACCAGTTCCTCCGGATCTACCTCTGAAACATCCTTGATCGATCTGAAACCTTCATTATAAAGGATCCGGCTCGTCACATCTCCAATATATGGAAGGCCTTTAAAACTTTCTAAAATCTCATTTGAGATCTTTTCCATCTTGGACTCGCTCTTGATATCGATCTTCCACCCAGTCAATCTGGATGCCAAACGCACATTTTGGCCTTTTTTCCCAATGGCTAATGAGAGTTGATCGTCTGCCACGACCACCTCCATATATCGGTTTTCCTCATCGATATAAACCCTGGAAATCTTCGCCGGTGCGAGGGCATTGCAAACATATTTAGCCTGATCTTGGGACCATGGGATGATATCAATCCGTTCACCACGAAGTTCTTGGACCACACTCTGAACGCGAGAACCTTTCATCCCAACGCAAGCACCCACCGGATCAATATCGCGACTCGAACTGTAAACAGAAATCTTTGCCCTCTCTCCAGGTTCTCGAGCGGCACTAATGATTTTGATCACCCCTTCAGAGATCTCCGGAACCTCCAACTCAAAGAGTTTGATCAGAAACCCGGGATGGGTTCTTGAAAGAAAAATCTGTGGTCCCTTCGAATTCTTCTGGACATCAAAAATATAGGCCCGAAGCCGTTCCCCTTGTCGATAGACTTCCCCTGGAATTTGTTCCTTTGAGAAGAGAACGGCTTCTGCTCTCCCAATATTGACATAAAGGTTTCCCTTCTCCATCCGTTGAACGGTTCCGCTGGCCAGATCTCCTTTGCGGTCCTTAAATTCATTATAGACATTCTCACGTTCAGCTTCTCGGACTTTTTGGATGATGACTTGTTTGGCTGTTTGGGCGCCGATGCGGCCGAAATCAGTATTCAGTTTAACCCCGAGACTATCCCCAATTTGTGCTTCATTGTCCAACTCTCTGGCCTCCTCCAAGGAGATCTCGGTCAATGGATCGGTCACTTGCTCAACGACCTGTTTGAATTGAAACAACTCTACTTCACCAGCCTCCTCATTAAATTGGACTTCAATCTCCCCTTGATGTCCATACTTCTTTCTTGAGGCAGTGAGCACTGCCTGCTCCAAGGCTTCAATAATCACCTTTCGATCTATCCCCTTATCCTTTCCCACTTGATCAATAATACTATTTAAATTGGATGGCATAATTGCTCTCTCCTTTAAAAAACTGAAGCTCTTTTTTCCATCCCGTTCGAAAGGGACAGACAGAACAAGACATCTTTGAAATATAATATCATCTTACGTCTTCCTTTCGCCTGCCTGTCGCTGGCAAGGTAAGTAGATTGTAGCCTTTATCCCTACTAGCAAGGTGGGGGTGGCGAGATAAATCCCAGTCAATTTCCAAATTGGCTTTTGCTATATTGGAAAGGGGAATCTGAAAGACTTTTCCTTCCATCTCTATTTCAATCTGGCCCTCAGAAACTCTTAGGAGTTTTCCTTTAAACTGTCGCCGGTCCTCAATCGGCTTGAAAGTCTTTACTTTGATTAATTGGTCTCTGTATTTAATAAAATCCCTTTCCCCTTTCAGGGGACGGGTAAGACCTGGAGATGAGACTTCCAACGTATAGGGAGTTAAAATAAAATCCTCGACATCTAAACTTCTTCCGACTTCTTGGCTGATACGAGTGCAACCGTCAAGGGTGACCCCTCCCTCCTTATCAATGTAGAGTCGGAGAACCCATCCCCTCGCTTCTCTTCGATATTCAACATCTACCAGTTCCATCTCTTCATTTAAGAGAATGGAATTGACGATAGAACGTACACGATCAACAATTTCCTGATGCATCATTGCCTTTAACCTTAGACAAGCTGTCACTAATAAAAAAGCGGGCAGGCAGCCCGCTTTTTCAGCAGACCAATATTTTAGATATTTTATATCACAATTTATTTTTAAATGCAAGTAAAATTTTAATTTGGAATCATCTCTTTGAGGTGGGTGAGAAGCCCTTTGATTACTCTCTCCCTTGTTGCTTTTAGGGTAGGAGAAAAAAAACCAATATTCCATTCTGCTTCTCTTATTTCATCTGAAACGATGAGGATCGACCCAATAGAAATCCCCCTTACCATGCCGATGGCAAAAGCAGCCGACATCTCCATCTCCACACCCAAAATGCCTTCCCTATGATATTGGACTATTTTTTTAGGAGTCTCACGGTAGGGGGCATCTGTTGTCCAAACCTTCCCCATATGGATCATTGGACAGACGTCCTTCATCCAAAAGAAGAGCTGATTTTGAAGGATGAGATCCGGCATACTTCTCTCTCCTTCCCGAAGGTAGTGGTATGAAGTGCCTTCCTCTCGAATTGCTTCTGTAGGGATAACTATATTTCCAATTTGTACTGTTTTTTGAATGGACCCACAAAATCCTATATAGACTGCCCTCTTTACCCCAAAAGCGATTAATTCTTCCAAAAGCATCACCGTGTTAGGGGCGCCATAGGGTGACTGCACAGCTACCCAACCGTCTCCCCTATAAATTTGATTGCTTCTATTGCTCCAAGCCCCGATTTTCCTTGCCCTCCTTCCTTCTCCGATTAGACTCCTTTGGTCAAGTGAGGTGAAGGTGATCAATGCCAAGCTTTCCAGAAATAAATCTTCAGGTGTAATGCCTTTTGAGTCTGCAAAAGCCCTCACCGTTTCTCGTGGACTCACTACAGAATGATCATCATCGCTTAGAAAATTCATCCTTCCAAACCCTCAAACTGTTCCATCGGGTTCTTTGAGACCCTGACCAGTGAGGCGGTTATTCGTTTTTCTTCGCAAGAAAAGAAGGAAGATCAAAAATGGGGCCACGAAGGGAATGAAGCTCTCTCTCCAGTCTCTCGATTGTCTTTTGATTTTGGCGCAGGGTTTTTTTTAGTTTAAAGCGGCCATAAAGGTCACTGATACCCCCAATGAAGGTACCTAAAAAGACGGAGCAAAGGATAACTATAAAAAGAGGAATTTTTAAGACTTCAAATAATTGATAATTTTGGATGGCATATCGAAGGCTGACTTCATCTTTATTTTGTATGGAAAAATGAATGGCAAAGAAGAAAACGACCATCCAAAAAAATGTCTTCAGCCATTTCACTTTTTTTGCCCTCCTTTTAACTCCTTCCTTCTCTCCAAAAGACCCTTGAAGGCAGAGTGAAGTTTCTGATAGGTTTCTTCCAAATATTCTGGGATGATTTTTGTTTCACTTAGAACTGGCATAAAATTAGTGTCTCCAGTCCATCGTGGGACGATGTGAAAGTGGATATGTTCCTCCCCGGCTCCTCCTACTTTCCCGATGTTAATCCCAATATTGAACCCATGAGGACGAAGGCTTCTCTTTAATATCTGGGTAGAAGCTTTCAGTAAATAAGAAAGTTCGAGAAATTCTATATCATCTAATTGCCCTAAATCGAGACAATGCCTTTTGGGAATAACCATCAAATGGCCATTGTTATAAGGGAATTTATTCATCATCACAAAGGCATATTTATTCTGGTAAAGAATGAGGTTCTCTTTATCCTTTTTCTCCTTTGGTTTCTTACAAAAGATACAACTCTTTTGTTTTCCTTCCAAAATATAACCCATTCTCCATGGAGCCCAGAGAAATTTCATTAGCTTTTCCTCATTGTTCAGTGGATTCAATGGTCACCGTTTTAACCTAAATTGGATGGTCAAACCAAAGGGATGTGGAATTAAGATTGAGATGTCCACAATAAAATTAAGAGGCCAACTCCAGATTAAGATAGAGATAATTTTTCCAAGGATCTGGGGTTTCTTTGAGACCAAGGCTCATCGTCAAAAGAGGGATCCAGATGGGTGCCTTGGGTTTTCGAATTAAGGACATTCCTGCTTCTTCGGGGGTTCTTCCTCCTTTTTTCAGATTGCAGGCCATACAACAAGTCACTACATTCGTCCATTCTGTTTGTCCACCTTTTGAACGTGGAATCACATGATCATAGGTCAATTCTTTATGTTCAAAAAGTGACCCGCAATACTGACATTTCCCCCTATCTCGATAGTAAAGATTCTGTCGAGAAAATTTTACAATGGGTGTCTTCCTTTTGATAAATCGGTTTAATCGAATTACGGCTGGAAGCCTTAGGGCAAAGCTGACCCCTCGAATAATACGATCATATTCTTCAATGACCTCTACTTTTTCAAGCATGACCATGATGATCGCCTTCTTCCATGAAACGACTTTCAACGGTTCGAAAGTAGAATTGAGAAGTAATGTCCACTCCATCGTTTCGTGAAAAACAAAATATACCATTAAAATTTAAGGATATATAACGATTTTTAAACAAATTGTCAAGAATTTCTTAAAGAATAGTATTTATTTTTGATTTGACTAATGGTATTAAGCTAAAAAATCGATGGATACCCACACGATGCTCCAAACAAGATCGCGACACCATAAAATCTTACGAAGAAGATTCAAAAAACTAGGATAAAAGTACTTATAAGGATAATCTTTCCAGAGTATTCCTGCCCAAAAAAATAAAATGTAACATTTTTTTCCATTCTAGATGACAATTTATGTCAACTTCTAAAACTAAATCGAAAAATTTTATTATTTAAAAATAATTTATTTATAAATTTCAATAAGTTATTTATACTCAGTTGAAAATTTATAAATGGCAAAATAATTGCATAAATTTAAATATGACCCAGTGGCAAAAAGTTATAAAATTTCATTCTTTATTTCTCCTCCCCCCTCTTTTTACTACAATCCCTGCGGTAGTGAGGCCGAGGGTTAAGTATATGAGCCCAATCAACACATTTTCAAGATCTTATTTTTCTGAAACATTTAGGATGAAAATATGATGAAATGGAATAAAGAAGGGGTGTTGGTCAATCTTTATTTAATAAAGATCCATCTTCTCTTCTTTAAACTTTTCATTATTAAAGAATTCTCACTTTGGAAAATAAAAATACTTCATTAAATATTTTTTTAAATCAATACAAAGCCCCATTCTCATAATAACGTCATAATAACGTTTGACAATTAATTTCAATTTTGATAGATTTTATTTAGATCGAAGAAGGAAGGAGGATTTCGATGAAAGGATTAAAAAAGGCATTTTTACTATTTTTAATCATTTCTATGGTCATTGGTACTATTTACTCGACCGGATGGACTCAAGACACTGACACCAATGATCAATATAATATGTTGGATTTATTAGTAGCAAGACCACTTGGAGTGCTTGCTGCAGCAATCGGGACAGGCATCTTTATTGTTTCGTTGCCCTTTACCCTTCCCACAAGAAGTGTGGATGATTCGTTTTATATGTTCGTTGTGGAACCATGGAAGTTCTCCTATGTGCGAGAATTCCCGGACGAAAATATATAACATCCTAATCTGGTGGTTGAAGGATTAGTAAGCTTAACGTCTTTTTTTATACCGATGAGATAAAGCCCCAATTGGAGGGATAATTAGCGGGGAAAAACAACTTCACGCCTTATTGTTTTACCAAATCTCCCTTTCCCTATGTTCCCCAATCAATTTTCGATGACAAAAAGGGCAAGGTTTTCCTTCCTGAATAAGCAACTCTTTCATCATCTCGATCAATTCACTATTCTCTAAAATCTGTTTCACGATGTGAGGATGGGGTTTTCGATCAAATTTCCGATAAGGAAAGCTACTTTTCCCACTCATCTCTTTCACTCCTTTGGTTTTATCAAAATATTCCAGAATACCCCCCAGCTCTGCTGGGGGGATGAATGGCCTACCCTCTCCCCTGGGGCAGGTCTTAGCACACACTTGACACAGGGGGCGGAAGATGTTATACGGGGTACATGTATGTTTGTGGCCAACATTTTTCCCAATCCATCTTGGATCGGATTCAAGAGACTGTCCGAAGAGAGCC
>Ga0315282_10008956_pt1 | contig 16045 bp, 10 predicted proteins | sample YL17G07_20_MG_FD_203693 | JGI IMG/M metagenome (GOLD analysis project Ga0315282, IMG submission 203693) | Sediment microbial communities from Yellowstone Lake, YNP, Wyoming, USA - YL17G07_20 | ecosystem: Environmental > Aquatic > Freshwater > Lake > Sediment | place: USA: Wyoming | collected...
GCCGTTTCATAGCGCCCGGCGAGATCCTGGCTGGTCAGTTCGTCCCCGCCGCCGACGCACTCCGTCACGTCTTCGCCCGTAAGCTCAAAGTGGACTCCCGCCAGCCGCGATCCGTGCTCCCGGTGAATACGAAAGGCGTGTTTCACTTCCTCCAGCACTACGCCGAAGTCGCGCGTCTTCACCCCGCCGTTGACCAGCCGCGTGTTGCCGTGCATCGGGTCGCAGCTCCATGCCACGCGCCGGCCCGCGCGTTTGACTGCTTCCGCCAGAGGGGGAAGGGCGTCCTCGACGTGCTCGAGTCCCATCCGCGTGATCAAAGTGAGGCGGCCCTCTTCGTCATCCGGGTTCAGAACCTGGATCAACTCGAGCAGTTCGTCCGGCCCCAGGTCAGGACCGATCTTGATCCCGATCGGGTTGGCCACACCGCGGGAGTACTCCACGTGGGCTCCGCCCAAATCCCGTGTGCGGTTACCGATCCACAGCATGTGGGCGCCCAGGTTGTAGTAGCGCTCCGTCGCGGGATCCTTGCGCGTCAGGGCTTCTTCGTAACCCAGCAAAAGGCCCTCGTGGGAAGTAAAGAAGTCAATGCGGCCCAGAGCGCTCGAACGCGCGCCGCCGAAGCTCTCCATGAACTGGATCGCGTCGAGAATCCGGGCAATTACGTCCTCGTATTGCGACCAGTTGCGGCTCTTGCCGATGGAGTCGAGGTCCCAGTTGTGTGGGTGGTGCAGGTCCGCGAACCCGCCGTCAATGAGGGCGCGGATGTGGTTGAGGGTCATGGCGGAGTAATAGTAGCTGGCGAGGAGGCGCTGCGGATCGGGGGTGCGGGCCTCGAGCGTTGTTTCCGCGCTGTTGACGCTGTCTCCCCGGAATACGGGGACGCGGCCGCCCTGGATTGTCTCATAGTCCTGGGACCGCGGCTTGGCGTACTGCCCGGCGATGCGGCCGATCCGCACCACCGCCTTCCGCACGCCGTACGTCAGGATCACGCTCATCTGGAGAAGAATCTTGAGCTGGTTCAGAATGCCCTGCTCGTGGCAGTCGGAGAACCGCTCGGCACAATTGCCCGCCTGCAGGATAAAGGCTTTGCCCTGGCCCGCGTCGCGGATGCGTTCCCTGAGTTTCTCGATCTCACCCGGCACGACCAGCGGTGGGTAGGCGCGTATCTGCTCCAGCACCCGCTCGAGCGCCTCCGGATCGGGATACTCCGGTTGCTGGGCCGCGGGGCAGTTCCGCCAGGCGCCGGGCTGCCAGGTCCTCTCGCTCATGTTCGCTCACTCTTTCGCCGGATGCATACAATGCTCCGAGCGGTCTGATAATAGGCGGGCGCGGGGCGTTTGTCAACCCGATGGTTGGGTTGACTCCCTTTCATCCCAGGGCTACGCACAGCCAGAGGCCAGGGCAACGCTCAGCCAAAAGCGGGGCTAGCCGCCTTGGCCCGCGGCGCGGGCTTTGCCGTAATATGTGCTGTATTTCTCGAGAGCGCAGCAGATAGCTTCGACATTTCCAAGGGGGATATCGTCGCCGATTTCCGCTGTCAGCCAGAGCCCGCCTTCCGGGGAACCGAGGATTTCGACGGCTTGGCGGACGTGAGCATCTATGTCTTCCGGCTTCCAGAAGGGGAACATCTGCCTATCCAAGTCCAAGCATACACAGATCTTGCCCTTGCATATCGCGGCCAGATTCTCAAGGCCGTTCGCCCCGACCTGGGGATTCAAGACGCTGACTCCGCAATCCATCAGGTCCGGGATGATCTCCAGGACATGACCGTCCGTATGCATGTAGACGTGGTGTCCGGCGTCCCGGAAGGGCTTGTAGATCCGGCTGAAACAGGGCTTGAGGTATTTCCGCCATCTCTCCGGGCTGATCGGAAGGCTGCGCTGCATGCCCAAGTCGTCTCCGAAATACACGATCTGCTCCTTCCCGGTGATTGCATCCAGCCTCTTCTTTGCCTGCCCCAGGTTGTAAGCCAGCACTTTGTCTATGAGCATTTGCAGCTCCGGCGGCTCTTCGGCGAAGTCCATCATGATCTCGTTGAATCCCCGCAGATCGGCCAGCCGAAGGTACATGAACCCGTGAGGCATGTTGTCGTCTCGTTCCGGAATTTGAAGAGACCGGACGGCCTCGCGTGTTGGAACGGGATGTCCGGTGACAATGGCCTCCATGCCTGTCTTCACGTTGCTCCAGACGCATCCCCAGACGTCCGTATGCTGACCCGCAACATAGGTTTGACTCCACACAGCGTCATAGTTACGTTCACACGCTTTCTGATCGCCAAAGAGCACCGGGTGCCGCCGGACAATCTCGTCCAGTTTCTCCCTGTGCTTCATCCATGCGGAAGGGAGGATTCCCACACCGACTGGAATTCGTTCGGGATATTGCCACTTGAGTGCCTTAAGCCGGTCTTCATCCGCTCCCATATCGTCGTGTCTCCTTTGCAGAGCCAAACACCGCCTCAGTGTACTGGGCGGGCCATATCGGACTCAAGGCAAAACATGGAACAACCCGGCGGGGCTGCGCAACCCTGGGCGTCGCTCTGGAACGCCGTCGGCGTCCTTTTCTTCATACCTCCCACCGGCGCCATCCTTTTCGCATGTGCCCGCAAGGGGATTTTAGGGGCGGTGGAGGAATCGACAAAAACAGGGACGTGCGTAGAATGACCGCCGTTGTTGGAGTGGTACGCAGACAGTCAGGAGGCAAAGGCGGATAACATGACTCGACCCAAACCGATTTTCAGGGAGATGACCGGACGACTCGGAGATTCCGTCTGGGGATACTACCTCGATCCCGCGGAGCTTCCCTCGCACATCGTGCGTTCGGAGGGATGCGGGGGCGGTGGCGCGGCGGGGCTTTTCCGGCTCTATGACGAGATGGAAGAGAAGGACGGCCACCTGTTCGCCGTGCTGCAAACCCGCAAGAACGGCGTGCTGAGCTGCGCGCGCAAGGTGGTGGCCGCGTCGAGCTCGCAGCGCGACCTGGAGGTGGCGCGGTTTGTCGAACACGGCCTTCAGCGCGTCCGCGGCTTCGACCAGTCACTTCTGTGCATTCTGGACGCGGTGGGCAAGGGACTCAGCGTTCAGGAGATTCTCTGGGAAGTGCGCGATGGCCGGATCCTCGCGCGGGAACTCAAGAGCCGCGCGCCAGGCCGGTTTGCTTTCGGTCCGGACGGCTCGCTGCGTTTCTCTCCCGATAACTGGCTTACCCTCGCGGTGCGAAACGCCGCCGGCGACGCCTCCCAGAGCGGAGCGCCCATCGCGCCCGGCCAGGCATTGCCTGAACGCAAGTTCATCCGCTTTACCTTCGGCGGGCTCTATGAGAACGGCCACGGCCGCGGTCTGTGCGCCCGCGCCTACTGGTACTACTGGTTCAAGAAGAACAACCTGAAGTTTTGGGTCGTCTTCAATGAGAAGTTCGGCGCGCCGACCATCGTGGGCAAGTACCGCCCCGGCGCCACCGACGAAGACCGCCAGCGCCTGCTCGAGGTGATTGAGAGCCTCCAGAACGACACCGGCGTCACGGTTCCGGAGGCGATCACGCTCGAACTGCTCGAAGCCAAGCGCTCCGGCAACGTCTCCACCTACCGCGAGTTGGCGGACTGGTGCAACGACGAGATTTCGAAGATCGTTCTGGGCGCCACGCTCACTTCGGGTGAGGGGCGGCGCAGCGGAAGTCTGGCGCTGGGCCAGGTGCACGAGCGCGTGCGCGGCGAATACATCGAATCGGACGCCCGCGCCCTCGAAGACGTCATCAACACGCAGCTCGTGCGGTGGCTCGTCGACTTCAACTTCGGGACGGATATCGAGGCGCCGCGTTGGACGATTGACACGACCCTGGACGAAGCCTTCGAGCGCGACATCGGGATTGACCGCCAAATGCTTGCCGCCGGGGTCGCGCTGCCGAAACGCTACTTCTATGAGAAGTACAAACGCCCCGCGCCGCTTGCCCATGAACCCGCGCTCTGCTTCGACGATCAGAACCTGTTCCAGTATCACCTCCAGTTCGGCATCGTCACGGTCAACGAAGCGCGGGCACGGCTTGGAATGGGGCCCGTCGCATGGGGGGATCAGCCTGTTCGCCCCAGCGAGAACCCAACGAAGGAGGCCGCGGTGGCGAGGGTCGAGAAAACGCCGACCAAGAGCACCGGTGACCCGCTCGAGCAGGAGCAGGAAAGCGAAAAGGAATCGGACAACGAGAAATAGCCGACCGGCCAACTGTAGCGCGGGCGTCCCGCCTGCAAGATGGCCGACTCTGATGGGCCAAGGCCCATCCTACGAACCGGCAACCGGTCCGATCGGTCCGATCAGTCCGATCAGCGGACTGGCCGACTGCCAGACTGGCGGACTGGCCGACTGGCAGACCGGCCGACTGGCAGACCGGCGAACCGGCAAACTGGCGAACTTACTAGAAAGGAGAGAGAACATGGATCAGGAAATCGAGATGGAGGTGTTTCGAGCGGGAGACTATGGCCCTCGCGGCAGCTACTCCGAAGAAGACCTCGAACGGATCGCGTCGGACTATGCGCCGGGTTTGCACGAAGCTCCCGTCACAGTGGACCACCGCCAGGACGGCCCCGCGCTCGGATGGGTGCGGGGGCTTCGGCGCGCGGGGCGGCTCCTGCTGGCGCGGCTGGGCGGGCTCGACTGCGGTTTTCTGGAGAATCTGAAGGCCGGGGCGTTCAAGAAACGCAGCGTCGAGATTTACCGCAAACTCGAGACGACGGGGCGGCCCTACCTGCGCGCCCTGACGTTCCTGGGCGCCGGCGCCCCCGTGGTGAAAGGCTTGGCGGACCCCGTGTTCGGGGAAACGCCCGAAAATGCCGCCCCGGAGCAAGACGACGACGGTCGCGTCTGGATTGCCTTTGAGGAGGCAGACGAAGCGCCGAACGTCCCCTCCGACCAATCCGACGGATCCGACCAATCCGACGGATCCGACGGATCCAACAGATCCGACGGATCCAACAGATCCGACAGATCCGGCCAATCCGGCCAATCCAACCAGTCCGTCGCGCCCACCCTCGCAACGGCCTTCGTTGAGGTGGACGCCGGCACGCAACGTTTCTGCGAGGAACTGCGGAACGAAGGACGCTTGCTGCCCGCATGGGAAGAGAAAGGGATCCAGCGCTTTATCGGCGTGCTCGACGATGCGGCGCCGCTGAAGTTCAGCGAAGCGCCGGAAGCGCCCCGGCTCACCGCCCGCGCGTGGTTCCGCGAGTTTCTGAAGGCCCTCGACCCGGCGGTTCCGATGGGCGAGATGACGGGGGATGCCGTGGGCGGCCCCGCGATGTTCGGGGAGCCGGCGGCCATGCCCGAGAACTGGCGCGGCGCGCGGTTCGACGAGGATTCGGTCACGCTGCACCGGCGCGTGTGCCGCTTTCGCCAGGCGCGGCCCCAGGCTGGTTACGCCGAGGCGCTTCAGGCGGTTTTCGGCGAGAGGTGACAAAGACCGGCGTCCCGTCCGGCTCGTCTGATCAGTCCGATCAGTCGGATCAGTCCGATTTGTCTGACTCGTCCGACTGGCAGACCGTCCGACCAGCAGACTTTCTCAGCAAAGCAGCACCCAAACCATATCAACCCATCCACAAAGGAGGAACAGAAACATGTCACACTACATCCTGGACAAGGCGTACAAGATCACCGACGCCGCCGGCGTTTCGGCGGGCCTGGTGGTCGTCCAAGGCACCAACGCGGGCGAGTGCAAGCTGCCCGCCGCGGCGAACGCCGGAGCGATTCTCGGCGCGACCGTCCACGGCCAGAGCCTTCAGAACCAGAACGTCGCCGTGCGCAAGGCGGGTATCGCGCGCATGGTGGCGGCCGGCGAGATCGCCCTGGGCGCGCCGGTCAACGTCGCCGGCACGAGCGGCAAGGTCAAGGCAATCTCCGAAACCACCGGCGCCAAGGTGAACTGCGTCGGCTTCGCCGAGACAGCCGCCTCGGACGACGGCGACATTCTGGAGGTCTTCATCAGCCTTCACGAACGCACCGCGTAAGAACCCAGCGAACCGGATAACCGGCCAACTGGCGAACTTGTGAACTGGCCGACCGGCAGACTGGCCGACCAACCGACTGACCGCCTGAAGGCGGCACTGCAAACAAGAAACCGGCCAACTGGCGAACTGGCCAACTGGCTAACCATGAAAGGAGCTAACCATGCCTGAAGTATCCCAGGTCCACGTGAACGTGGCGCTCACCAACCTCAGCGTCGCGTATCGCAACCCCGCTTTCATCTCCGATCTCATTGCGCCCGCCGTCAGCGTGCGCAAGCAGCAGGATCGGTATTTCATCTACGACACCGCGCGAGAGACGTTCCGCTCGACGAACGACCACCGCGCGCCCGGCGCCGCAGCCAACGAGGTTGACTTCGCGCTCTCCACGGACACCTACTACTGCGCGGACCACGCCCTGGTCTCCGTGATCCCCGACGAGGAACGCGACAACGCCGACCCGGTCATCCAGCCCGATATTGACCGCACCGAGTTCCTGGCCGACAAGATTGACCTGAACAAGGAGATCCAGATCGCGAACATCGTTGCCCTCGACAGCTCGCTGCCCGGAACGACCCTTTCGGGCGACACGCAATGGAGCGACGCGGACAGCAACCCGATCACGGCGATCGAGGCCGGCCGCGCCGCCATCATCGAAAAGGTGCAGCCCGTGCCCAACACCCTCGTCCTTCCGCAGCAGGTCTTCAGCGCCGTCCGCACGCACCAGAAGGTGCTCGACAGCATCCAATACACCGGCCAGGGGATCGCCACGGCCCAGGTGCTGGCTCAGCTCTTCGACGTCGAGCGCGTGCTGGTGCCGCGCGCGGTCAAGAACACCGCGCAGCCCGGACAAGACCCCTTGATGGAGTACGTGTGGGGCAAGCACGCCTTCCTGTGCTACGTGCCGCCTCGCGCCGCGCTCAAGACCATCACCTTCGCTTGCACTTTCGCATGGACGATGGCGGCCGGATCGGTCTCGGGACGCCTCGTGGAGACCTGGCGCGACCACACCCGCAAGAGCGACGTGGTCCGCGTCCAGCGCTACTACGACCAGAAGGTCATCGCCGCCGACGCCATCTACGTGTGGAAGAACGCTGTGGCCTAAACCTCGGAATGATCTGACCGATCCGACTGGTCCGACCGATCTGACAAATCCGACCGATCTGACTTGTCTGACTTGTCTGACTTGTCTGACTTGTCCGACAGGTCCGACCTGCCAAGCCTGCCGGGCCGCCCCCAGCCCACCTGCGGCCCTCGAATGCGGAACCCTCACCCGGTTCCGCATTCTTCTTTTTCTGGTTGAGAGGGGAGTGAGTTCTCAGATCTGCGGGTCAGGGGTGAAGTCTCAGGAATGCTGGCGTTGAAAGATGAGTTTTCAAGAATGCTGGCGCTGGGGGGCGGCTTGGGTGTATGGTTTGGGTGGGCGGACCAGTCGGACCAATCGGACCGGTCCGACTCGTCTGCCCTGTCCGACTCGTCCGACAGGTCCGACTCGTCCGACAGGTCTGACAGGTCCGACCGGTCTGACAAACCGGCGCCAACGAGACGAGGAACTAGAGCTATGCACGGCAAAGGCGACCTCATCCAGTCGCACGGCGGCTACCGGAAACTCCGCAGCTTCCAGACCGCGCAGCAGGTCTATGACGCCACCGTGGTCTTCTGCAAACGCTTCGTGGACCAACGCTCCCGCACGCGCGACCAGATGGTTCAAGCCGCGCGCAGCGGCGTCCAAAACATCGCCGAAGGCAGCATGGCGTCGGCCACCTCGAAAAAGACGGAACTCAAGCTGACCGGCGTGGCCCGCGCCAGCCTCGAAGAGCTGCTCCTGGACTACGAGGACTTCCTGCGGCAGCGGGGGCTGCGCATTTGGGACAAGAACTCGCGCGAGGCGCTCGCGGTGAGGAACAAACGCCTGTCCGCTCCGTCCGCCCAGTCCAACAAGTCCGACCCGTCTGACAGGTCTGACCCGTCCGACAGGTCCGACAGGTCTGACATGTCCGACCCTTACGGTATCGCCACGGCCTCGCCCGAAATCGTCGCCAACACCCTCATCTGTCTGATCAACCAGGCCAGCTATCTTCTCGGCCGCCAGCTCCGGACTTTGGAGCAGCGGTTCCTTTCCGAAGGCGGATTCACTGAACGCCTTTACCGCCAAAGAACCTCTCACAGGGGGTAGTCATGATAGCGACCACAGTCTCAACCCCGAAGTCATCGCCTGGCCCGACCGGAGCAGTGCCAATAGGGGGTTGCCATATTTGCAGTCCGACTGCAAATATGGCTTGCGCACTCGCCCCCGAGGTGCGGAGTCTTGCCCATGTCTAGCGAATCCAATTGGGAGACCGGGGAGCTATGGCCAACATCCTGATCGTGGACGACGATGAAATGATGACGAACGTTCTGACCCGCAAAACCGGGCGGGCCGGGCACTACGTCCGCTACGTGCTGACCCTGGGGGACGCCCTGCGAGTCGTGCGCGAGGAGCAGTGGGACCTGGTTCTTCTGGCCGCGCGGCTGCCGGATGGCGATGGTCTGGAGGCTCTGCCCGCCATTCACGGCGCGCCTTCCGCTCCGGAGGTGATTGTCTTCACGGGCGCGGGCGACCTGGAAGGAGCCAAGGACGCCATCAGGAGCGGCGCGTGGGACTATCTCGAGAAGGGTGTCTCGACGGATCAGATTCTGGTGTCGCTGGGCGCGGCGCTGGAGTACCGCGAGGAAAAACGCGCCCGCAAACCTCCTTCCGAGCTCAAACGCGAGAAGATCGTGGGGAGCAGCCGTCCCCTGCTTACCTGCCTGGACCAGATCGCCGAGGCCGCCAGCACCGACGCAAACGTCCTGATCACGGGGGAAACCGGCACCGGCAAGGAGCTCATCGCCGAAGCGGTTCATGCCAACAGCGCGCGCGCCAAGGGCGCTTTTGTGGTGGTGGATTGCACCTCCCTTCCGGAAACGCTCATCGAAAGCATGCTCTTTGGATACGAAAGGGGAGCCTTCACCGGCGCGTTCCAACAGCAGGAAGGCCTTTTCAAACAGGCCGACGGAGGCACTCTCTTCCTGGATGAGGTGGGCGAGCTGGCGCCTTCGCGGCAGAAAGCGTTTCTCCGCATCCTGCAGGAACACCGCTTCCGCCCCATCGGCTCCCGTAAGGAAGTGGCCAGCGACTTCCGAGTGGTGGCGGCCAGCAACCGCAACCTCGATTTGCTGGCCCAGTCGGGGGAGTTCCGCAAAGACCTGCTTTTCCGGCTGCGGTCGCTGGTGATCGTGGTTCCTCCCCTGCGGGAGCGCCGGGAGGACATCCCCGCGATCGCGGAGTATCACGTCAACCGGCTGTGCAGGCAATATGGCGTGGCGCCCAAGCGTTTCTCGGCGGACTTCCTTGGCGCGCTCATGTGCCATGACTGGCCGGGCAACGTCCGCGAACTCATCAACGCCCTGGAAAAGGCCATGAGCGGCGCGCGGCATGAGCCCTGCCTCTATCCCCGCCATTTGCCCACGGAGATTCGGGTCCGAATGGTCGAAAGCCAGATGGGCGGAGAGTTCGCTTCTGGCGAATCGCCTGAATCGCCTGAATCGCCCGAATCGCCTGGGGTCGCTGCGCCGGACTCCGAGATCAGTTTCTCGTCCCCGAGCGATCTTCCTCCCGATACGGCCCCCGTTCGCCCGGGTTCTCCGGAACCGCAATCCATCGGGGCCGCCGCCGGAGCGAAGGGCTTCCCCAGACTCAAAGACTGGCTCGACGTCGGGGAAAAGGAATATCTCCAGGAGCTTCTCAGCCGCACCCAGGGCAACGTGATGCAAGCCGCGCGGATCTCGGGGCTCTCCCGCGCCCGGCTCTATGTGCGGCTCAAGAGGCACGGCCTTTCCGCCGTCACGGCGTCGTATCGCGCGGGAGGATCCGGTTTGGAGGGAGGGGGAGCCTGACATCCTCTCCCTACTCCCTATCCCAGATATACATAGCGTCATAGGTAACGCAGCGCCTTCCGGCAGAAGGCCTCGGAATTTGCCGGAAAATGGGCCTGTTGAGTGCCTTCATACCGCGGGCGTTCTCACAACAATGAGACGCCCCCTTTGTACGAAAACCGAAGAAAGCCTTTGAGCTTTCCCGCCGGACCGGGCGTCTATATACTTGAAGGCAGGAAGCGGATCCCAGAACCAGGAGCCTTCACCTTGGACGACTCGAGCCTGGCGGCCGCGGCGGCGAACGGAGATCAGAGCGCCTTCACCTTGCTTGTTGAGCGATACCGCGCCTACATTTACACGATCGCGTGGAGAATCGCGCTGAACGAGGACGACGCGCTCGACATCGCGCAGAACGTTCTGCTGCGGCTTGTGGAAAAGATCGGCCTTTTCGGCAACCGGGGACCTTTCCGGGCGTGGCTTGCCACGCTGACCGCCCGCGAGGCGATGGGCTACCTGCGCCGTCCGAGCCGCCGCGCCGAAATGGCCACAGATCCCTCCAGCCTGGAGGAGATCGCGGATCGCCGGAGCTGTCGCGCGGAGGCCAAACCCTGGGCGGGACTCGAAGCGGCCCAGAGGAAAGAAATGGTCGGCAGGGCCGTCGAGAACCTGTCTCCTCAGCAGCGGGCCGTCTTTCTCCTTCGCTTCCACGAGGAAATGCTCCCCGCGGCCATCGCCGAGCAACTCGGTCTCCCGGGGCGCCAGGTGCGGTCGCAGCTCCACCGCGCGGTCCAGCGGATCCGGGAGGCGGTGGCGGCGGAGATGGATGAGCCAGGGAAGAGGAGGACTGAGGACTGAGTGCTGAGGACTGAGAAGAGAGGACTGAGTGCAGAGGACTGAGAAGAGAGGACTGAGGACTGAGTGTAGAGGACTGAGAAGAGAGGACTGAGGACTGAGGACTGAGGACTGAGTGCTGAGAACTGAGTGCTGAGTGCTGAGGACTGAGTGCTGAGAACTGAGTGATGAGAACTGAGTGCTGAGTGCTGAGAACTGAGTGCTGAGAACTGAGTGCTGAGGAGTGAGGACTGAGTGCTGAGGACGTGAAATCCTGTTCGTAGCTCCTCCTTTAGGAGGTCCGCTTGGCCCCAGCCGCCTGAAGGCGGAGCTACAAACCCGGCTTTGAAATCCTACTGGGAAATGGAGCGCCAGAAATGAACCGCGAACACAACGACCAGATCAACGCTTATCTCAGCGGTACGATGCCGCCGGAGGAGGCCCGGCGTTTCGAGCGCCTTCTTCGGGAAGACGCGGATCTCGAACGCGAAGTGCGCCTGGCCCGCGAGGCCCTCGACGCCGCGAGGCAGTGGGCCGCCGCCGAAGCCCCCAACGCCCAAGAGCGGGCCGCGCGGCTCAAGATACCCCATCTAGGGTGGCACGGGCGTTCCGCCCGTGAATCTTTAGAGCGGGACAGGCGTCCCACCCGTGAATCTTTAGAGCGGGACAGGCGTCCCGCCCGTGAATCTTTAGAGCGGGACAGGCGTCCCGCCCGTGATTCTTCCTTCAACGCCGAGCGAAGAGTGCGCCCAGCTACCGAGGTGGACTTGCCGGTCGCCGGGTCGTCTTTCTCCAACGCCGAACGAAGAGTGCGTCCCGCCCATGAATCTTCCGTCACCGGCGGCCGCGGATGGCGTCCGTCCTTTGTGCGTTACCTGGCCGCGGCGGCCCTCTTCGCCGGGGGTATCCTGGTGGGCGCCATGTTGCCGCGCGAAACGCCGCCGGGCACGCCGCGGGACATCTCGCCCGGCAGTTCGCACGAGACCGTCTCGCCTGGCGCCCGCGTCGTGTCCCCGGCTCTTCCCGCCAACGCGACGCCCGCGCCCGAGAAACAGGTGATCCCGCCGCAGGTTCCCGTCGTGTCCCGGCCGGCTCTTGCGGACGCGGGCGAGGCGAAGGCGAGCGGGAATGCGCCCATGGAAGAAGCGGCTCCCCCCGCGCGTGGGATCACGCCGCTCCGTGTGGTGGAAAGCGGCGGGGAGCGCCTGGTGCTCGAAAGCACGCTGGTGGGTTCCGGCGGCCGCGCGACGTGGGTGGTGGACGGCTCGTTCCGGCTGGCCGAGAACAACGCGGGAAAAATGTAGAATGACGAATGACGAATGACGAATAATGAAAGAACGCAGAATGATGAATGATGAATGATGAAAGAATGTAGAATGATGAATGACGAATGTCGAATTCGTGTAGAAGAAAACGGAGCCGATAGAAAGAACTTGCTTTGCATGGCGTTTATTGTTCATCATTCGTCATTCATCATTCATCATTCATTCTTCATCCTTCCGCCTTCATCCTTGAGAGGAGAACGACCATGAACAACCTGCGAAACATCCTTCTGACTCTTCTGGCCTGGGGAATCTGCGCGTTTCAGGCACCGGCGGCCGAAGAATCAAAACCGAAGCCACCGGAGTCCATGACAGCAACCCTATTTCCCGGCGAGACCCTGACCTATCAGGGCGTCTCGGTCACCTGGGTGGTCGAGCCTGGGGAACAACGCCCCAAGAGCGATACGGAGATCACCACCCCGGCGGGCCACCTGAAATTCGTGGGACCCACAGCCAAACTGGATAACGTGCCTTTGAAGTTCCGGCCTCAGTATGCCACAGAGCCAAAGGGGCATCTAATCGGGTGGACAATGGTAGAGACTGACCTCTCTTTGGACCAGGTCGTGGTTCTGGTTGGAGGCGTAGAGATACCAGGAGGTTACGGAACGCATGTTCAGATGTCCTTTCAGGAGAAGGAAAAACACTTTGATGGGGCTGACCACATTCTGACAGTCTATCTCTCCTACGTTTGTCCAATCCGGCTGAACCAGTGGGAACTTACCCTTTCGGAGAAACCAGCGCGGTATCCCGACGGATCGGAGTTCTTCCAGATCACCGCGCGCAACACGGAAACAGGAGAAAAAGTGGTAATCCCTGCGGCGCAGAACGTGACGAAAAAAGCGGGCCGTTTTAACATTGAGATCAGTCGCGTGTGGCCGGAGACTCGCACAGTGGGAATGCAACTTTACGTTCAAAAAGACCTCTCCATCCGAGGCCGGGATGCTTATGCTGAGGTTCACTTAGGCGGGGGTGAAGCGCTTGGCGACTTCCTGGACGGTCTATCGAAGAAATACGGCTTCGAGGTGGAATGGGTCGCCGTACCGGAGGGTGATGCGGAATCGGTCCAGTACTGCAGGAAAAGCATCTGTAACTCGGGGTCGAACAGACAGGGTGTTCTGAAAGAGAAACTTGACGAGTTTCTTCGGGCTTTTCAGCCCAAAGTCGAGGCGGAATGGCGGGACGCCACCCACCTGCGGGTCTGGGCGACTGATTATGCCAAGGTTGCCGAAGAGAAGAAGGCAAGAGAGCGCGACGCAGCCGAAGAAAAGCGCAAGGATGCCGAGAAATCTCAGGAACTGCCGAAGTTAAGGGCTCTATTCTACCAGAAATACACTCCCGTCACGCGGGTGTACAGCCTCCAGAAGCTGAGCGCCAAGACCGCTAAGGAACTACTCGGGCCTCAGATTCCGCAAAACTACTACCTCTTTGGTGGGATTAACCCAAATCCTTCTGATCCCAATCCCCTTGCTGGTGATCACTTTCCAGGCGAGCCGCGCATGCCGCTTCTGGAAAAGGGCAAGTACTACTTCGTTACCGCCGTGCCGGTTGAGGAATTGCAGGAGCGCGCGCAAGAAGATCCCCTCAAGGCCTACCTTATGGGGTGCCTGGAGGCTCAGGCCAACGAAAGCGTTCTCGCGGACGAGCGGTCCAACACCTTGATCGTCACCGCCGTTCCTCAGACGCACGAGAAGATTGCCCAGATTCTGAAGCAGGCCGATCAGATGATTGACACGCGGGCCGCGGCCGGCCCCATCCTGCGCTTCCGCGTCGAGGTGGTGCTGCTCCAGGGCCGCAAGGAAGGTGCCGAACCCGCCGAAGGAACGCCGCTCTCGTTTCAGGTCAACGGCATAATTACGGAGATAAGTGTCCGGCCGGGAGCTCAGGTCAAAGCCGGCGACGTGATTGCCCGGTTGGATACTGCGGGTATTGAGACCAAACGTCAACGATTCCAGTTGGATATCGATAGGCTTAAGAGCCAGTACGAGTCCGCACAGCGCAACCTGGATATAGCGAAGAAAATGTCCGAATCGGGGCGCCCAACGGAGCTCGCCAGGGCAGAGCAATCGGTCCAAGAAGCGAGGTACAATCTGGCCCGGAATGAAATCGAGATGAAAGACCTTCAGGATCAGATGGACCATTACGTTCTGAAATCCCCATCGGACGGCATAGTCAACTACGCGGCGGGAAGATTGCGGCCAGGGCTGCCCATTCAAAGTGGCGATCTTGTGGTTACGGTTATTCCCGCCGCGCCGAGTGCCGATAAAGCGGAAAAGCCCGGCAAAGAGGCCAAGAACGCCGAAAAGGTCGAAGAGAAGAAACCGGAGAAGAAAGAACCGACCCTGGCCGAGCGCTACGGCATCAGCGCGGAGGACCTTCAGCTCCTGGGCGCGAAGTCCCTCAGCGAGATGGGCCGGGGCGTGCTCAGTCTCTCCGGCGACAAGGGGGAAACGGGCCGGGTCGTGGTCAACCTGACGCCTCAGTACCAGTGCGAGCTTCAGTACCAGGACTATCGAAGCCCTTACCTGATCGCTCGCGCCCGCCTGCAAAGCCCCGCGGCGGGGGGCGGCGCGGCCAAGCCGGTCATCGAGAACACGGTGTACCTCGAACCCGGAAAACCCTCGGCCGAGGGGATCACCAATCTCAGCGAGGCGCTCATTCTCGTTGTCCAGCTCCACGATATCCAGGCGATGGGGTTTGGGCAGATGGCCCAAGGCACGCAAGAGATTACCCTGAACACCAACAACAGGGATATGAGGAACCTGGGACCTCTCAGCCTGCGCTTGAGTAAGGTGAACGAGAATGATCCGAACAACGACAGGGATGACACCTGCGAGCTGATTGTAAATACTCCCGAGGAGATCGTGACCATCACATTGGACGAGAGCGGCCAGGCGCAATTCACGAGGGATTGGCAATGGCAGGCGATAGACGTGCGGCCTACCAGTGGCACGAAGACCGGCGAAGGCTCCGCGCGCATAAGAATCCGCTATGCTCCCGATCCGAGATTCCCAGTCAAGAAGAAGGCGCCGGTGGATGTCGCCAGTTTGATAGCCCAAGGCGCGCAGGAGATTACCCTGAGCACCACCGCCAGAGATATGAAAACCATGGGACCGCTGAGCTTGCGTTTGCGCCGTGTCAACCAGAATGACGCGAAGAATGACCGGGACGACACATGCGAGCTGATCGTCAACACCGACACGCAGAGCATGACCGTTACCCTGGATGAGGGTGGCGCACCGCAATACGTGGAGGACTGGCGGTTCCAGGCAATGGACGTGCGGCCTACCAGCGGCACGAAGACCACCCAAGGCACCGCGCGCATCCGCATAAGATACGTCCCCGCGGGCACACGGGGCCAAGACACGGGCACGGATAACGATTTGATACCCCCAGGCGGGATGGAAATCACTCTGAGGACTGACAGCAAAGTAATGAAGGACGTGGGACCGCTGGGTTTGGGCTTGCGCCGAGTTACCGCGAATGATCCAAACGACGACCGGCACGACAAGTGCGAGGTGATTGTCTGCACCCAGAAGCAGAGCATGGACATAAACCTGGAGGAGGGTGGCGCGCCGCAATTCGTGGAAGACTGGCGATTCCAGGCGGTGGACGTGCGGCCTGCCGGTGGCGCCAACAGCACCCAGGACGGCACAGCGCGCATCCGGATCACCCGTCCTTCGGCGGGCAGGTGAGGCCAAGGCAGGATGGGAGGCGTGAGCGGAGGCGTACCTCAGTTTTTTTGCAGGGTGAGGAGTTCCGGCCCCCACCGACTTCAGGTCGGTGGAGCCGTGATTCTGCTCCAGTAGCCGCCTTTTGGGTTCTTGCGCCCCCGCCGACTTCAGGTCGGTGGAGCCGTGATTCTGCTCCAGTAACCGCCTTTTTGGTTCTTGCGCCCCCGCCGACTTCAGGTCGGTGGAGCGATGATTGTTGTCTCCCCTGTAATCAAATCCATCCCGTGAAGGGAAGGAGGGAATACGTCAAAAACCGCCGCGAAACATCAAGGGCTTCAACCATC
>Ga0315282_10008957_pt1 | contig 16044 bp, 20 predicted proteins | sample YL17G07_20_MG_FD_203693 | JGI IMG/M metagenome (GOLD analysis project Ga0315282, IMG submission 203693) | Sediment microbial communities from Yellowstone Lake, YNP, Wyoming, USA - YL17G07_20 | ecosystem: Environmental > Aquatic > Freshwater > Lake > Sediment | place: USA: Wyoming | collected...
GCGCGCACATGGCAATAGATGGAAAGACTCCTGCACAGAAAGCTGAGATTTCAGGTTCAGAAAGCGCGAATTGGCTGTCTTTGATCAAAAAAGCGTCAAGAACAAAGGTCTGACAAGGAAAACATTCGACCAGTCAATTCACAATGGGTTGACGCCTGCAGTTCTAATGCATGTTACAGATTTACTGTTTTTCTGGTTCGTTCGCCTTTTCTTTCTTAACCTCGATTTCCTCACTGACCTCTTTAACGGCTTCTCTCACAGCCCTGAGCTTTATCTCTTTTATTAGACTCACACCTTTACCCATGATTACGCCACCTGCATATATCAGAATGAGGGAGAGTACAAAAAGCAAAACCAAGTTGACTGCTGGAAAAATCGCTCCTATTATCTCGTTAAGGGAGGAGGTTGAGATGATGGTGCTGTTGGAAGTGGGTGTGTTGTCTGAAAGAACAGGAGTCTCAAGAATCTTCGGAATAGCAGAAGCGCCCCTGAAAAGAATGGAGATGCCAAAAATGGGGGGAATAATCACAAATATAAGTCCAATTACCAGCAATGCATATCCGACAATTTTGTGAGACTCCATTTCACTTCACTTGACCTGCATTAATCAGTTTACCTATACTTATTAGTTTTATGGACGTTTACCTGTACTTAGTTTTATGGACTATTGATATACATTTAGATACACGACTACTCACAAAAGCGCCGAAGAGTTAACAGAACCAGAAACCAAAAACCTTAAGTGTTGTTGCAATGTTATGTGTCTTGTCAAATATATAAGGTGTTGAAATAGATTGGCAGTTGAAGGTTTCTCAGGAAATAGACAGCCAGTAGACGTGAAAGTAGGCCAATTAACTCCAGACTCAAGAGCAGTAAACGTGTTGGCTAAGGTAGTTTCAAAAAGCGAAGTCAGAAACATCGCAGCAGGAAGAGACGGAGCAGCTCACCGTGTGTCAGACGCATTAGTCGGTGACGAAACAGGCTGCGTATACCTGACACTGTGGGACGACAACATCGAAAAAGTGAACGAGGGCGACACGATAAACGTCAAGAACGGCTACATAAACTTGTTCAGAGGCAACATGCGCCTCAACATTGGCAGATACGGGACACTGGAGATTTCAGAACAAGCACTTGCGGGTGAAGTAAACACTGAAAACAACATGTCAAACCAGGTGTACGAACAGCAGAGACGATCATTCGGAGGACGGGATAGTGGGGGCTTCGGCGGCGGAAGGGGCTACGGCGGAAGAGATAGACGCGGCGGCGGATACAGGCAAAGAAGATATTAGACGCACTTTGCTGTCTGAAAGATTTCCAACCGTTTTCTTTTAACCAAAACCTTTTTTGAGTTCTTCTGGAAAGTTTGTAGGCGTTTCTCCACGTTTTACTTGTCGATCCGTGTGCTACATCGCTGATGTAACCTACGAACATAGTTCTTCTTCTCAACAAAGTCAATTCCGAGCTTGGAATAGAACTTCTTTACTACTGACCTCTCAATGACTTCAGTACCTACACCGAGTATCTTCCGCAAGGCTTCGTCGAAGGCTCCTGGCTTGTTTGGAACGTCCTCTTTCTTCAAGAAACAAAGACTTTGGAGGTGAAAGTGCACGGCCTCCCTTCCGTTTTCACCAAGCGTCAGCAGATCTTCATTGGCAGCCTTGATCAAGGCTTGTCTCAACCGACCTCTTGTCTTAGCTAGCTGACTCCTGACCTCACAGCTTCTTAACATGAACGTAGGAGGCAAGCAGGAAGAAGACGTATGCAAAATCGAAAAGCAAATCGACTGGGTGACCTGCCTAGTAGCTCCCTGCGAAGTCGTGTAGCTGAAAAGTACGTCTCCGAAAACGTTCAGCAAAATGCCTGCACTAATCAAGGTTCATGATTTTCCCAAGTTTCCTTTGAGGAAGATCGACAGACCCAAAGTCGACACAGACAACAGGACAAGATCCAAGACAGGGTAAGTAAGGTCTACAAGCATGGTGACCAGATCAGTTTCAGTTTGGGTAGTCGGCGCTATCAAAGCTGCTGAAACAAGGACAGCTGACACGACAGTGATTGTTGAAGAAATGGCCAAGGTCTTTCGGGACAACGCAGACTCGAAAGTCGACGTACAGGTAGGGTGCTACGAAGAAAGGAACATAGCCACCCAATCAGAACACGTCCGCAACGGACGGTTATGGTATTTCAACATTCGAAATAAGCGTGTAGCCTGCCCAAATTGTTTCTCCGAGGAACCGCATGAATAGCCCTAGGGTGAAAAGTAGCCATAGGATGGAGAACCGTTCTTTGGCTCTATGCCAATATTTCTGCAATGAGAAGCCCGATGAAATGATGGTTGCGCCTGCTATGAGTGGTGGGAAAGCATTAGAGAAGAAGGACATAAACTCTGATAATAGCCCTGAAAAGCGTACAACAGTAACAAGCCAGTCAGCAGAATTATAGATATCTTGTAGGCGGCCGGCACGCGGAATGCTTTCCTTACTTCTTCGAGTCTGCAGTCGTTCCGATTGATATTTACAGCTTTTGAACTACTTGCGATGCAAGCCAGAAACAGCGTGATTAACGTGCTGACAACCTCGGAGTCTTTTTCAGTGGTCTACCGCAACACTTAAAATCTGTTGTTCAAGACATCAACCTCACATTTAGCAGGAGATAAATAGGATGGTACGACAAAAAAAGGAAGAGAGAAAACCAACGGTTGACGAATTGCTCGCCAAAGCCAAGAAACCATCGCAGCTGGCCTCGCCGCTTCACAGGTTCTATGAAGGCAAGCTACAAGTGATGCCTAAGTGCTCCATAACAAGTGCAGCGGACTTCGCAATCTGGTACACGCCGGGCGTAGCCACACCGTGCAAGGAAATTCAGGCGAACACTGACAAATCCTTTGAACTGACAAACCGATGGAACTACGTAGCCGTCGTAACAGACGGCACAAGAGTGCTCGGATTAGGCAACATAGGTCCAGAAGCAGCCATGCCCGTCATGGAAGGAAAAGGCTTGCTGTTCAAATACTTGGGCGGCGTAGACGGATTCCCAATCTGTTTGAGAACCAAGGACCCAGACGAAATAGTCAGGGCGTGCGAACTCATTGAACCATCATTCGGCGGAATAAACTTGGAGGACATAGAAAAGCCGAAATGCTTCTACGTGCTTGAGAAAGCAAGAGAACGCCTCCATATACCAGTGTGGCACGATGACCAGCAGGGAACAGCTACAGTGATTCTCGCAGGTTTGATGAACGCATTCAAGATAGTAGGCAAAAAGCCGAACGAAAGCCTGATTACTTTGGTCGGAGCAGGCTCAGCCAACCTGCGAACAGCCTACGTTCTGATAAGATGGGGAATGAAGCCAGGCAACATAATAATGGCAGACACCAAAGGCGTAATCTACCCAGGAAGAGAAGACATAAAGAAAGAGGAAAACCCGTGGAAGTATGAACTGTCACAGAAAACAAATGCAGAAGGCAGAAGAGGCGACATAACCGAGGCTTTCAAGGACGTTGACGCAGTTGTAGCAGCGTCGAAGCCAGGACCGGGAACGATAAAGAAAGAATGGGTGTCAACGATGGCAAAGGACTCGATAATTTTCGCCTGCGCGAACCCGATACCTGAGATTTGGCCTTGGGAAGCCAAGGAAGCAGGAGCTCGGATCGTCGCAACGGGAAGAAGTGATTTTCCAAACCAAGTGAACAACAGCCTTGGATTCCCAGCAATATTCAGAGGCGTCTTAGACGTGAGAGCGAAAACCGTGACTGACGACATGTGCATAGCCGCTGCCCAAGAGCTGGCAAAGTTTGCCGAAGAACGCGGAATGCATGAAGAGGACATTTTGCCCAGAATGGAGGAATGGGAAGTCTACCCGCGAGAAGCCGTGGCATGCGCATTGAAATCAATAGACCAAGGAGTGGCACGGATCAAGCCGAGCAAGAAGGAACTGTACGACAAGGCCGTTGCAATGATTCAGAACGCGCGAGAATCTACGAAACTGCTGATGAAAAACGGGCTGATAAAGCAGGCGCCGCCAGAAGACAAACTGCTCAAGTGAAAATAGGCTTAGACAATCAAAGGATTCGGTTTAGACACCTGAATCTTCCTCTTTTTTTACTTAAGTCTTAGAAAATTATTTAAACTCTTCCATAGAGAATAGAGGGATTAGGGAGAAATACAATATGCGTTCGGATTATACCCTATACGTAGTGGCTGTAATATTCTTCGTCTTGACCACTGTAGTGTTAGCATATCAAGTGGAATTCAGAGACGTCTGGGTCGTCACAACCGCCGTTCTCGGACTCCTCTTCATAGGTCTGGGCTATTCCCAAAGACCGAAGCCACAGGCCGTAGCTGCAACCACAACAGTTGAGATACCAACTGCAACTGCTCCTCCAGCACCACCGCTAGTTGCTTCACCCGCCACTCAAGTCACAGAACCCAGACCTGCAGCAGTGACAGAAACTACCCTGCCAAAATTGAAACTTGCAAAGATAAGAGGCATAGGACAAAAGCGCGCAGAGCAACTGAAGGCTCTAGGCATAAACAACCTCATGGATTTAGCCAACGCTTCACCGGAGGACTTGGCGGCGAAGCTGAATGTCTCGCCGAAAATGACTGGAAGATGGATTGACAGCGCAAAACAGCTCACTAAGAAATCCTGAGACGTTTCCTGACATAGTATCTAGGTTACAACATTGATTCTTACTATATTCCTTCTTTCCAGCCGCCTTATTGCATCTAGAAACTCGTTTTTCTTCTTACCCGTCAACTTGAAATCCTTAAGCATCTGTCTCACTGGTATAGCCGCTTTCCCAAAATTCGCGTCTCTCTTGTAGAGGTTCCTCACTATCAAGCGTTCAAGTCTCCCGCACCGCCAAGTGGTGTTCCTGATGAGGATGACTATGGCTCTGACCAGCTTCTGAGCTTCACGATCTTTCTTCTCGCCCAAAGACTTTTCACGATTAATATTTACGAGCATGGAGCTTTTTAGAGTTTGCGTTCGTAACCTTTACAAGCTCAAAAGCGAAGAGAAAAGACGTCAAGCATGAGGCACTTGAGGGGAAACGAATGTTGCAAGGTCAAACGGGAAAGATCTGTTTCGCTCGCATCCCTGAAGGCGAGGATTTGGCCGAAGCAGTGAAGAAAAGGGCAGAAGAAGGCAACGTTAAAGCTGGAATGTTCATTTTGATTGGCAGTTTGAAGGATGCCGTCTTGGGATACTACCGAGATGAAAAATACAATTATGTTCGGCTCGAGGGACCATTAGAAATAGCTTCATGCATGGGAAATGTGGCAGTTGACGAAAAAGGCGAAACCGTTATACACGCACATCTGGTCGTTTCCAACGAGAAGTGCGAAGCCTTTGGTGGCCACTTGGCGAAAGGTTCTCACGTAGGTGCTACAGCGGAACTCGTTATAATTGAAGGTTCAAACGTGAACCTCGTGAGGGCGCTCGACGAGAAGACAAGGCTAAACCTTCTTAGGTTAAGCTAGAACCTTCTCAAGGTATATCCCGTTGGCATTCCCGTAATAGTTCTTAAGCTTGCTGACCTTCTTATACCCGCACTTTTCGTAAAGCCTCAGCGCGGCAACGTTGTGCTCTCGCACTTCGAGACAGCAAGTTCTGACGCCCTTCCCCATAAACAGCTTTTCAATTTCTTGCAGAAGCTTCAAGCCAATTCCTTGCCGGCGGTAAGCTGGAGACACATCGATTGTCAGTACGTGTCCGACAAACGCATTTCCCTCGCTGTATATTACGCCTATGATGAAGCCAGCAATCTCGTCATCTGATTTTGCTACTAAGCTTATCGAATTATAGTCAGTCAAGAGATGAACGATTTGCTGCTTTCCAAAAGCTTCTTGTTTGAAGCATTCCGTCTCAATTTCATACAGTCTATCCAAGTTTTTGATCGAAGCATCTTTTATCGTTATAGGCATTTGGAACATCGTTTCAACGTTAAGCAGAGCGGAATTTAGGTTTTTCCAGTGCTAGGCGCAACGGCTACGTCTGAGGTCGCGACTATGGATTTTATGCCAATCCACTGCGTTGCCGCAAAGCCGATGAAGAACCTCAACCACAACGTTAGAAGCCGCCAAAGGATTGTGGCAGTGAAGCTTACGTTGTACGGTACTCCGAAAAGTATCAGCAAGCTTGAAAGGGTTATTTCTGGCAGGCCTACTTCAAAGGGAACGCCCACCGGTATAGACTTCACAGCGGCAAAAATCGTGGAGATTATCAATATTGCGCTCCAACTTATTTGCGAATACCCTATTGACAGGAACGTCAGGTAGAAAACGACCAGCGAGAGTATCCATGACGCGATTGAGAAAGTAGACGCGATGAACAGCGTTTTAGGCGCGTGACCATACTCTTTTATTGCTACGTGAAAAGCTTTGGTCGATTCTATGATTTCCTGTCTGAAGCTATTCAGCTTCCAGTGGCTTCTTGTTATCCATTCGGCGAAGCTGATCATTGCGTCTACTATGCGCATGGTCCAGTTTTCTTTGATGCATAAGAGAAGGGTTAGGGCAAGGAAAAGGAAAGTTATCACGATGATGAACAGTACTAGCGTAAATATCACGCTATAAAGCAAGTTCTCAGCAAACAGCAAGATGGCGCCTACCAACAGCGTCACAACGCTCATCCCCATTCCAATCAATCGCTGCGCCACAATGGAGGCCGTGGCTTTGCCTGCACTGCCATTCTGTTCTTTATTCACTAGGTATATCCTCGTGATCTCGCCGCTCACTGATTCTGCAGGGATCAGTGTGTCGATGAATACTCCGACCCACACGTAGGCGAACTCTTTGAACCATGAGATTTTCACGGAGAGGAATCGGATCAGCGAATGCCATGCAAGCGTGAAGAACGCCGTGTCAAGCAGAACGGTCATGGCGGCTAACAAGTAAAGGTTGAGGTTGATGTGCTGAATGGTTGTGATGATTTCTGGGATGTTAACGTTGAAAAGATAGATGTAGACAAGGAAGGCCGCGAGTCCGATGATTGGCAGAAGGAAAGTCTTCCATGTAATCTTGTACTTTGGCGATGTCAAAAGCTTGGACACCTGTTGATGAAAGCAAGAAGGCACAGAACATGATTATATATTTTGTCAATATACACTGCGAATAAGTAGTGCTCCAATTCCTTCCGCTTAGTACAAAGTTTAACTACGCTACGGCGATATTGTTTGACAGGATGAGTTGGCAATGTTGAAAGGTGTTCATTTTCTCCTCACCTACAGGTGTGATTTGGAATGCGACCATTGTTTTGTTTGGGGCAGTCCCAAAGCGAAAGGTGTGTTCACCATGGAACAGATAAACAATGTTCTTACTGAATCAAAGAAGCTGGGAACTGTAGAGGCAGTCTCAATAGAAGGAGGCGAACCGTTCCTGTATTACCCAATCATGGTGAAAACAGCAAAACGTGCCACAGAGCTTGGTTTCCGCGTTGAAATTCTCTCAAATTGTTATTGGGCCACTTGCACGGAGGATGCTCGGGAATGGTTAGCTCCGCTTGCTGGAGCTAAGAACGTTGAATTGACTCTGAGCAGCGATCTTTACCATGGAGAAGAATGGGCAACTGAACAGGTGAGAAACGCGGCGAGAGCGGCGAAGACATTGAACTTGAAGGCTGACATATTGGCTGTTAAGTATCCCTTTGCCGAGGTTTCTTGCCCGTGTGAGATTGAAGGAGCGAAGGTTGGTCTCTGGGATCTAGCTTACAGAGGGCGGGCCTTCTCAAAATTCACGGAAAAAGCAAGTAAGAGAGGTTGGTCAGAATTCACGAAGTGCCCCTTCGAAAACTTTGCTCGCCAAGAGAGAGTACACGTTGACCCGTTTGGATACGTTCATGTCTGCCAAGGCATTTCAATCGGTAATGCGTGGCAGAAACCCTTCTCGAGAATCATCGGTGAATACAACCCATATGAAAACCCGATTCTTGAGCCTTTGGCTCGAGGCGGTCCAGTGGCATTAGTTGAGAAGTTCAACTTGCCTCACGATGAAGTCTACGCTGATGCATGCCATCTTTGTTATGTTGCCCGCTTGTCACTGCGTCACAGATTTTCAAGCATTCTAGGCCCTGACCAAATGTACGGAGAACCCGAACAGCAGTAGTCAGAGTAGCGTGCGGAAGCTATAAAGAGCAAGTTCTCATCTTAGAAAGTGCTTTGGTGATGCGGTGCTAACGAGGGAGGAAGCGCTTAGCTTAGTGAAGAAAAATGTTGGGAAAAAGAGTGTTGTTTATCATATGCTTGCCGTTGGAGCCATAATGCGGAGCCTAGCCAAACATTTTGAGGAGGACGAGGAGAAGTGGGGTCTGGTTGGGTTGCTTCACGATATTGACTATGAAAAGACTGAGGCGACACCCGAAAAGCATAGCCTTCTGGCTGAAGGTATGCTTCAGGGTTTGGTTTCTGAAGAGATTATCAGAGCCATCAAGACTCACAATCATCTGCACACGCACGTCATGCCCGAAACAAGGATGGAGAAGGCTCTGATCGCATGTGACGCGATCTCAGGTTTACTTGTGGCTTGCGCTCTAGTGATGCCCTCGAAGAAGTTGGCAGACGTGAAAGTTGAGTCTGTTGCAAAGAAGTTCAAGGATAAAGATTTCGCAAGAGGGGCAAACAGGGAGAGGATTGTAGTGTGCGAGGAGATTGGTGTTCCAAGGGAAAGATTCTTCGAGATCGCATTGAACGGCCTCAAAAGCACGGCTCGCGAAATAGGTCTATAGGAATAGAGTTGATGCTTGAATTCTTAAATAGAAAAGCGCGTCTCTAATTAGGCACGTGAAGGTTCGAGGTTGCGACTCATGGCGGACACGGTTAGAGAGATTGAACTGAAGAAGATCAGTCCGAGCAAGCTCAATCCACGGTTGGAAGTAAACATTGAACGTCTTAACGAACTCGCTGAAAGCATAAAAGAGGTTGGACTACTTGAGCCAATCATCGTCAGACCGATGACCAACGGATTTGAAGTTGTAGTCGGAGAGAGACGGTACAGAGCATCGCAGCAGGCCGGACTCGAAAAGATTCCCGCCATTGTGAGAGCTTACAGTGATGATGAAGTGGCCCAGCTGAACCTTATCGAGAACATCCAAAGAGAGGATTTGAGCGCGGTCGAGAAAGGAAAAGTATGCAAATACCTTCTTGACAACTGTCCGGGAAAGTATCCCTCTCAAACCGCATTAGCGAAGAAAATCGGGGTCAGCAGCGATACTGTTTCTCTCTGGCTGCGAACAGTAGAGGTAGTCCCCAAGGAGGCACAGAAATACGTTGCGCCTTCAACAATTTCGGGCGACGTTCCAGAAGGCAAGATTGACTATTTGACAGCGGTGAAAGTGGGGCGCGCAGTTGAGGAACCAGAGAAGAGAGTGGAAGTCATCAAGAAACTGGCTGAAAGGCGGCTTCCAGCTAAGGAGAGAACGCAGGTCATTAAGAGGGTGGCTCTTGAGCCGGAAAAGCCCATAGAGGAAATCATCGAGGAAGTGGCTCAAGCTCCGTATGAAATGCAATTTAGTGCAAGCGACAAGGAACCATTGCTTCAAGGCACAAAAACTCAGACTTCCCGAATAGATTTGCCAGACCCCAAGATCAAGACGGGAGCGACCGTTCGCGCCACCATATGGGAGCCGCACATTGCAGACCTGCAAATTACGTCGGTCGAAAGAAAGAAGCTCAGGTACTTTGATGAAGAAGATGCAAAGAGGGAAGGAGGCTACGCGCTGGAAGAGTTCAGGAAAAGATGGAAGAAGACTAATGGAGAATGGGACGAGAACCAACTTGTGTACGTGATACATTTCGAGAAGTTGAAATAGTTTTTTGGACTGCACGAGAAAACGGTGAATAATGATCATTCGGCATCAATGATGGCAACCATATCCAACGCTATGATGGAACATTGTCATTCTCTGATCATCCTATATTCTTGCTCACTCTTTGCTCCCACACCTAACTCAGCCGCTCTTCTTATCTGCATATAACTCCACGCATCCTCAGTCAGGCTTGTCCCTTCATAGCTTTTCATGACTTTTACCGCTTCTACATCCAATGCTACTCTGTCTCCAGAAGCCATCACGATGTCTGGATTGCGAAGTTCACCGCACGCTGGCCCGCCTGAAATGAAGCATTTCCTTCCATCGATGATTATGAGGTTCGGATGCGTAGCCAGATTCAAATCGGCAATCTTCTCCTCTAGCTTTCTTGCATGCAGTCGCATTCTTTCGTCAGGCTTCGCAAAGCCAACAGCAAGCTTAAGACTCAGGGTAAACCTTGCCCACCTGTGAGTTTTCATGCAGCAAACGTAAACGAGCTTCTTTACCTTCAAAGCAGTTTCAGGCAGACTCACGGTTTTGAGGTACTTTCCGCCAATGTGGACTTTCACCCATTTGCCTTCGTCAAAGGGAACAACTTCAGCGCCAGCCTCTTCGGCCTTCTGGAGCATGCCTGTTTCCTCCAAGATCTTGCGAGTATAAAGAGAAAACATTGATGACTCTCCGAGAATGACCTTAGAGGCTCCATATTTGTACAGCAACTCTATGACAGCTTTGACAAAATCTGGGTCGCTTGAACCGGGCGGAGCGTCTCCTGTGTTGAAGTTGGGCTTCAATAGTATCTCATCGCCTTTCTCAACAACCTTGCTGAAACCGCCGATCAGGTCTACAGAACGCAGAACACTCTCTTTGACGTTGCTCGCAGTCTTTACACTGCTGACAAGTGCCTTGCCGCCCTCCACGAAGGAATTGACAGTAGTTTCGCCGATTCCAACTCCAGCCATGATAGTAAACCACCGACTAATACATTGACTGCCCGAGGTTTTAGACTTCTGCTAAGAGAGAGGCTTTTCTTTTTATCAATCCGGTTCAATTAAAAAACTGAAAGATGCACTCATTGAACTCATTATGAGCGTCAGTTGGTGAGTTGTATGCTACACAATGTATCTGTCTGTTTTTTCGAAGTCTTTCACGATTTCCATCACTCTCTTGGGAGCGTTGACACTCTGCAGCGGAATTCCTTTAAGCAGAGACCACGGGCTCCGCTTGGCAACCTCAGTCACAATGTATTCCTCTCCGAAGCATTTCTTGGCGATCTCGTAGACCATCCGTCTGACCTCGACTTCAGAATATTCGCCTAACGCGTGTAGATACTCATGAACCAGCAGATTGTAAATCAGAGCGTTAACGACGCGCCTCGACTCAACTGTGGCCTCAACGATCTGAACCAACGTACGATTCAAAACAATGTTGTTCGTCCCTACCGGGTGGTAAGCACCAAGCTGGATGGGCAAGTCGTCTAGGAAGAGCATCATTCCTGCCCTGCGCTTGTGCACTGAGAAATCCACACCGTCCTTGACGATGTCCCAGACTTCCCCATAACTTGCAGCATTCTCCAAACGGATGCGATATTCTTTGGCAACTGAGGATTCCTCTTCCCTCATCAGCATTCTCACCATAACAATAGCTGATTTGCTCGAGGCTTTTATCGAATACGGAACCATTCATCTAAACTCAGCTTTGGATCTGCCCAGTTTTTTGTCCAAACATGCTCTGACAAAGCCGTAATATTCAGGGTCTGGTCTTCCTGGACGACTCTTGAATTCGCCGTGAAACTGTGAAGCAAAGAAGAAGAAACGGTCTTGCAGTTCCAGAATCTCCATGCGCCTGCCGTCAGTGCTTTTCCCGGAAAATGTCAGGCCCTTCTCTTTGAGCTTCCGTAGGTAATCCACGTTCACTTCAAACCTGTGCCTGTGACGCTCATAGACCTCGTCGCCCTTGTAAAGTGCGCACGCAATCGTGCCCGGCTCGATGACAATCTTGTGTGAACCCAGCCGCATGGTTGCCCCTTTGGCTTCAATCCCTCTCTGCTCTGGCATCAAGTCGATGACTGGATATGAGGAGTTTGGGTCGATTTCGGTGCTATTTGCCCCTTCCAAACCGCAAACATGCCTTGCAAACTCTACCACAGCTAATTGGAAGCCGTAGCATATGCCGAGGAAAGGAATGCCATTCTCTCTTGCAAACCTTATTGCTATTATTTTTCCCTCAGTTCCCCTCGGCCCAAAGCCATATGGAACAAACACGCCATCAAACGTTTTCAGTGTTTCTAGCTTGTCTGGGTTCTTCTCAAAACTTTCAGCTTCAATGTGGCTTATGCAAACCCTTGCCTTGCATGCTGCTCCGCCGTGTCGCAGTGCCTCGTTCATGCTCACATAACTGTCTGTCAATCCAGCATATTTGCCGACTAACGCAATTTTCACTTCGTACTCAGGGTTCAGCATTGCATCCACAAACTTCCTCCACTCTTTGAAGTCCTGCTTGTGCTCTGGAAAACCGAGTCTTTTGCAGATGAATTCGCCCATACCTTGCTCATCAAGAATTAGAGGAACCTGATAGATCGTCTCAACATTGTAGGAGCAGAACACGGCATCTTCTGGAATCGTGCCGAACAACGCTATTTTCGTCCTGGACTCCGAATCAATCATCTTAGGGCTTCGAGCTACAATAATGTCTGGCTGAATGCCGATGCGCCGCAACTCGTTCACGCTGTGCTGAAGAGGCTTTGTCTTCATCTCCTTCGTCACGTCCAAGATCGGAACCAACGCAACATGCACGTACAAGGTGTTTTCAGGGCCCTCTTCCAAGCGCATTTGCCGAATCGCTTCGAGAAAAGGTTGACCTTCAATGTCTCCAACTGTACCGCCGACCTCAGTCAAAACTACGTCGACATCGGCATCCTTCGCAACAGCACGTATGCGACTCTTAATTTCATTCGTCACGTGTGGCACGATCTGCACGCATCTGCCTAAGAAGTCGCCGCGGCGTTCCTTCTCAATCACCGTCTTGTACACCAGACCTGTGGTCAGATTGTTCTCCTTTTTCAGGCTTAGGTCGAGAAACCGCTCGTACCATCCTAGGTCTAGGTCGGTTTCGCCGCCGTCGTCAGTCACGTAGACCTCGCCGTGCATGTACGGGTTCATGGTTCCAGCGTCAACATTCACGTAAGGGTCGATTTTTATGACAGTAACCTTTGAACCTCTCACCTGCAGCATCTTGCCAATTGAAGAAGTCAAAATCCCCTTGCCAACTGAGCTCAAAACGCCGCCTGTGACAAAAACGTACTTAACCACACGGCTCGCCCCCCTGCAATAACCAAACGATAAACTTCAATCAGCATTTAAATTCTTTCATGCACATCAGGGGACAACGCTTCACCAAGGAGTAGCTGTTTTGAAATGTGGGAAAAGCACCGATCATTCTCAGTTATTATCTGTGATTGTCTGGGCTAGGGCTTCTCAGCTTGACTTATGATGGAGTCTAACTGCTCTTTGCCGATTGCTAGTCCGTGAAGGTATCTGCCGCGGAACTTCGAACCTTTCAGAAACGTTTTCTTGAGCGGCAGTGGCTTCTCGAACCTCTTCACGTAGGCGAATTCTATTGCTCTCTTCCAACTGTGCTTCTCGCATTCGAGCCTTTCCTCTTCGGAAAGTTCATCCTTGCTGAGCACGCCTTTGATCACGCCGTAACCGAGGATCACGTCACCGGTCCCTGTCTTGGACACGAACAATATCATCTGCCCCTCTTTCCACTTTCTTGACAAGTTTGTGTAGTAAATTGCCAAGTCGAAGACTTGCCTGACCCATTCTTCGCTGGCGATCCTAAGGATGTAACCTGCGACCTCTTCCATTGAGGAAACCACTACGATTAGGGAACTATCCCTATCTTTATTTCACTTTTGGAAGTTGAAAGTATCTCAAAAGCTTCCTTGATGTTGTCCAGCTTCATTTTCCTCGTAACCAGTGATCTTACATCAATCGTTCTTGTGGCAATCAGATTCAGAGCCTTTCTGAAATGCAGAGGAGTAGTGTGGAAAGTGCCCATCACAGTCAATTCTCCATAATGAAGCATCTCCGCGTTCAGCTTGATTTCCGTTCCAGGCGGACAGCCTCCGAACTCCAGAACGGTTCCGCCTTTTTTGGCAAGCTTGAGCGCTTGCTCCCAAGTAGCAGGTAGGCCGATGGCTTCGATTGCAATGTCTGCACCATATCCACCGGTTAACTGCCGAACTCTTTCCATTGTGTCTTCTTTTCCAGCGTTTATTGTTTCATCTACGCCCAGTTTTTTGGCGAATTCTAACCTCTCCTCCACAAGATCTATAACTATTGTTTTTCCGGCGCCCATTTTCTTGACTGTTAAGAGGTGCAGTAATCCTATTGGTCCGGCTCCAATGATTGCCACGGTGTCGCCGAGTTTCACCTTTGCCTCTTCAACGCCATGCAGAACACATGCCAAAGGCTCGGTGATTGCCGCTTCCTCATAGGAAACGTGCTGTGGAATCTCCTGCATGTTCACCAAAACCATATGTGCAGGAACCTTAATGTACTCTGCGTAGGCTCCCCAAAGCCAAATCATGTTATCGCAAAGATTGTATTTGCCTTTCTGGCACATTGTACAATGCAGGCATGGTGCACTGTTGCCTGCACGGACATGCATGCCCTTTTCTGGCCATTCTATGCCCTTGCCTACTTCAACTACTTCGCCTGCCCACTCGTGCCCAAAGATTGTTGGAAGTTTTATGACCTTTTCAATGTAACCTCTCTGGAAAATTTTTAAGTCTGTGCCGCATGTTGTGGCTGCCTTAACCTTTACGAGAACCTCGCCAGCCTCAACTTTTGGCACTGGAATGTCTTCGATTCTTAGATCCTTTACACCATAAAGCATAGCTGTCTTCATTTTCCATCACTCGCTTAAAATTATAACCTTCAAACTTTCCCTACTTTCTAAGGCTATTTTAAATGCTTTGGCAGCGTCAACAAGCCTGAATCGATGAGTTATCAAATCCTTAACATTTAACCTTCCAGATTCTATGAGCTCCAGCGCTGCTCTTGTCTCTATGTGTGAGCTTGAATAAGAGGGGATTATCTGAATCTCAGAGAAAAACAACTCTTTTGGGCTTATTTGCAAGTATTTTCCAGGCTGAGTTGGGGCAAAAACGCATAGCTTTCCGCCTTTGCGGCAGACGCTGACGCCAGCCTTATACGCCTCTATACTTGGTGCAGTTACAATTGCGATGTCTACGCCTCTGTTCTCAGTTTCAGCCTTGACAACTTTGTTCAAGTCTTCGCTTTCAGGGTTAACTGCAATGTCTGCTCCGAATTTCTCTGCCACTTCCAATCGATAATCAATTAGGTCGCTCACAATTGTTCTTGAGGCTCCGAAGATTTTCGACAAGGCAGTATGGATTATTCCAGTTGCTCCGGCGCCGATTATTGCCACAGAATCGCCTTTTTGGATATTACATTTTTTTAAGGCTCTCAAGCAGCAGCCGACAGGCTCAATGAAAGTGGCTCCCTCAGAAGACACGCTTTCAGGAATTTTTAGGGTGTCTATTCGGAGGTTAGGGGCTGGGACTTTGAAGTACTCTGCGAATCCGCCGGGTTCAATGTTTGTTTTGTGGAATTGTTCGCATAAAGTGTAATCGCCATGCAAACAGTAATGACATTTTAGACAAGCTACATGATGATGAACAAAAACCCTGTCGCCAACATTAAAGCCTTTAACTTTGTCTCCTTTTTTCGCGATTATTCCTGCAGGTTCATGTCCGAGAACCAGCGGGACTCTACTTTTTACATACCAGTCCATGAGGTCTGAGCCGCATATTCCACAAGCTTTCATCTCTATCAGGGCTTGGTCTTCGTTAATCCCTGGTGCTGGGATTTCCTCTATCCGTATATCTTGTTGGCTGTAGTACATAGCGGCTTTCATTTGGCTCAATAGTTTTTCTGTAGTTATGCACTTAAGATTTTCCAAAACACCCACATAGACAACGAGAAACTCAAAGTCTCATGCGTAAAAAGGCTTCCAAGTAAACCTTTTATAATGGAAAGAAACAATTCATTCGCCATGAATATAGAGAAACCAGAAAAAACTGTTGGTGGCATACTGCTCGTCATCGGATTAATTTTTATAATCCTCCCATTTGGATGGCATACTCAATATTTGCAGGGGGAACAAAAGTGCCACAGCTTATTCCAATGCCAACAGGTGAAACTGATG
>Ga0315282_10008958_pt1 | contig 16041 bp, 21 predicted proteins | sample YL17G07_20_MG_FD_203693 | JGI IMG/M metagenome (GOLD analysis project Ga0315282, IMG submission 203693) | Sediment microbial communities from Yellowstone Lake, YNP, Wyoming, USA - YL17G07_20 | ecosystem: Environmental > Aquatic > Freshwater > Lake > Sediment | place: USA: Wyoming | collected...
AACCTTTGATTCAAAATCCGTGCTGTCGCCTTCCATGCCCGTGTGTGTGACGGAAAGCAGATGCGTAAGTTGGGTTTCAGCGTAATCCAAAACCTCCTCCAGATCCCCCAGCGTCTGAGGCTTTGTTCCGCAGACAAGACGTATAATCGGGGCTTCAACCTTGACGTTCAGGCCGCCCACGTCAAGGGCCTTCCTGCGCCCGAACTTTTTAATCAGGTGTTCAACGAGATGACGAGCGTGACCGATGTGCGTGGATGCTCCTATGCAGCAAGCCAGAAGGACCGTTCTCGACTGCTGCGCAGACATGTTTATTCCACACGCTCCGCGCTTGTTGCCTGTCAAGTCACATTTTCCGTAGGTGCAGAGGCAGCACACGTCGCAGAAGGGCATGTAGAACGGTTTGTACCGTTGAAGAAGCTTTTTGTCCCACTCTCTGAGAGCGGTCATGGAAGGAAAGGGCGTTGGTCCCATTGGCTCGGCCCATGATTCGTCAACAACCTTGCCCACAGAAACCTCGAGGTTCTTTATAACTCCAACATCGGTCTTCAATTCTCCAATCTTTACATTGACGCCTTTTCTGCTCAATTAGAAACCAACCTGGAGATTTTCAGAGGTTGTAACGTGGTCGCAGAATTATTTTAAGTTTGTCTCGGAAATGCCGCCGTTTTATCATTCCAAATTCGGCTTAAACGAGCGCGCGCGCTTCATTTTGTTCTCTATGATGCCGAATGGTATGTTGAGGAAGATCCCATCATCGTTGTCAATGAAAGAATAACGCCCGTCAAGAACAGGTTTCGAGTGACTTTTTCTGCGTATATGGAAAAAACGGGGGAGGTAATTCCCCAGCCGAAGGTGTAGATGAAGAACGTGATCGAGACTGAGAAGATTATCCTTTTGAAATTGGTAATGTGCCGTAAGTCACCGAACTCCTTGAACATCTGCATCCACCACAATTTGATGGTTCTGTGTGAAAAAAAGATTTTCGAGACTTAGCTCGCGCGGTTCTATTTATGGCGCTATAGCGGCAACCTTCACCTGTTTTACTCCCTTCTTAGTCATTAGGATCTGGGTGAGACTTCTTATTTCGCGAGTGTCTCCTTTGATGGCGATCATTTCAAGACACTTGTCCTCTTCTAGGTGGATATGTGTAGTTGAAGAGATTACGTTCCTGAATTGGTGCTGAGTTCTGGCGATCTCATCTAGTAGACCGGGCTTGTCCAGGTAGTATAGCACTAGGATGGCCCCTGTTATTTGTCCAGTCTCCTTTTGCATCCATTCAAACTCGCTGATGAAGCTCCTTACTGCATCATGAATCGCTTTGGAGCGGTCCTCATAATGCATTTTCTTCCAGCTTTCGTCCAGTTTCTTCAGCAATGGAGGCGGAAGTGAAACACTGAACCTTGTCACCTTCATTTTCTGAGGCAACCGCATCACCTTGTTGGATGATTATCAGTTGCGCAAGCCTTTTATAGCTGATGTTACGATTCTCTAAATTCGTAACACTGGATGAAGTTCATGCCATACTATAACAGTCGTGAAATAGCTGCTATAGCCTTGCTTTCTGCTCTTTGGGGCGTGTTAAACTCTATCTTCTCTCCAATAGTGTTCAACATGTTCGGATTACCGATCCTCTGTGACATGATCGGCTTTGCAGTTCTTACACTCACCGTCTGGTGGATCAGAAAACTTGGAGCGGCCACAATGGTCGGGATTATTGCAACAGTCATCAGCTTCATATTCAATCCCGGCGGCGTCTTCTTCCTAGGCTTCACTGCGGCCAGCATAGTGTTTGACATAGTCGCATGGCTCGCAAGATACAACGTTTACTTCAAGAAGACATCTCTAACTGCGATCTCATTGTCCTTTGTTTCAGTGCTATCGGCTTCTGTCGCGGGTTTCATCATAGGCACCTACTTCATGGCTGGCCCAGCTTTAGCCAGATGGGGCGGGGTTCTAGGATGGACTGGACTCCACGCAGTGGGCGGGATAATCGGAGGATTCATCGGCGTAACATTGGTAACAGGCTTGGTTGCTAGAGGCTTTCCAAGGATGGACAGAAAAGAATGATGCTATTGCTGTTCGCACATTCACGGTTATAGTCGAATAGTCTTCTAACTATCGGTGCGCTTCATTCGCAGACGCGGACAGTGCCGCGACCCTAGAACAGAGAATGAAGCAATTTCATCGCGCGCTAATAATATCCCCGCGCGGGTTCTGTTACCTCTTCGGTTGATTAGCCCTTTCATCGAAGCTGTTACTTTTCGGTTGATAAGGTAGCTAATGTTTCACTCATTAGATGCAAATCCAGTTGCCAAGAAAAAAGTAGAAAATATAGCGAAGATAACAAACAAGAATACATCAGGGCTATACTCGCTTGGAAGATAATTAACATAAGCACTAACCAAATACGCAAAGAGAATCCGCACTAAGAAAAATAGTGCTCCAAACAGCGTTCCAAATCCTACTATAAGGCGGTTTCTTCGCAGCGTCATAGTTGAGTTCATTATTCCGATCTTCCATTCATGATGTTTCTACTGTTCTAATATAAGGTTTCCTAAAGGGTTAAACTTGGCTGTTTTTCTACGTAGTATCAAATACCTCGTGTACACACCTGAGCCAACGGGCGAAAAAGTAACAGGGAGATGAAACAGACGGAGAGGTAACAGAATCTTCGCGCGCTAAGCATATAAGGGGCTCAAGATTTACTCCCAGAGGCAAGGAATAACGTCTGAAAGGTGGGCATTTTTGAGCATCCAGTTGAATCCGATAGGTTTTGTAAAAACGAAATTTGCTGGTGAAGAGATGAGAAATCAGCCGGTTGAGGAACTGGAAGCGGACATTGAAATTCTCGACGAGTACGCCGATGGTCTAGAAGCCTTTGATGGTTTTTCTCATCTGCTAATTCTCTTTTACATGCACAAAATCACCGCGGAAAACAGAAAACGGCTCAGGGTCAAGCCCAGAATCGTTGTCAGGTATGGACTGAACCTGGAAGAGGTTCCCTTGGTTGGAGTGTTCTGCTTGGACTCGCCTAACAGACCTAATCCTATAGGATTGTCTGCAGTGAGACTACTATGGAGGAAGGGCAAAATCCTTCATGTCAAAGGGATAGATGCTCTTGATGAAACGCCGGTACTGGACATCAAACCCTACTCACCAGCGAGAAAAATCGAGAAATTCGAATTACCAGAATGGTACAAAAACGTAATAGCCAAAGCAAGAGCAAAAGGGCACAACATAACCGATTTCTGAATTATCTTTAAACGGTCCAGAGTGCGCGCGTTAGGAGAACAGCTGCAGAGATAATCGCAGCTTTTTCCCCTTTTCTAAAAAAGATGGTTCTTCTCGTTCATTCGATAATCAAGCTCTTAGAGTTCTGATCCTAGTGATGATGTGCGTGGTGGCAGCCTTCGGTAAGTTCTTGAAGCTTGTCATCGGTGTATGCGGCAATTACGTCTTTGACCGTATCTGCGTTCGCTTTTAGTACTGCTACTCCTGCTTCTTGGAAGCCAACTAAACCTCTTGGGCCCATTCCGTAGGTTATTATCGCGTTCGGTTTCCGGTCCAGTATGTGGTCGTGCATGTGTCCTTCGCCCCCAAAATGTTCGCCTTTGTTTTCCATGGTCTCGACGTTTTCGACTTTTCCGTCCTTGTCCAAAGCCACGACAGCATAGAAAGGCGCTCTTCCGAAATGCTCCGCTATCCTAGCGTTCAAACCGTTGCTATCTGACACAGGAACAATAACTGTAGTTTCCATTGCGTCACCTCCCTTTCCACTACTTCTTCGCCTTCTGTTTCAGGAAATCTTCAATCTTCTTGACTATTTCCATGAAGGACTTCGAAGCTGCAGAGTTAGGATGCTCGACGATGAACGGTTCCCCTCGGTCAGCATCCTCACAGATTTCTTGATCTATCGGAATGCTTCCAAGAAACGCGATATTCAGTTCTTCAGATATCTTCTGTCCGCCGCCAGATTCGAATATGTCAGATTTTCTTCCGCAGTGAGGACAGATGAAGCCGCTCATGTTTTCGATGACTCCGAGGATGGGCATTCCGAGCTGCCGAGCAAAAGTTACAGACTTCTTAACGACCACTTGTGAGACTTTAGATGGGATTGTCACTATTACGACGCCGTCCATCTCTGGTAGCAGCTGAGCAATGCTTAACGGTTCATCCCCTGTGCCAGGAGGAAGATCAATGAGCAGAATGTCCAAGTCTCCCCAGACTATCTCTGACAGAAACTGGCGAATCGCCGTCATCTTCAGCAGTCCACGCCAAATCACCGGCGTATTTTCATCAGGCAATAGGAAGTCCATTGAAACAACCTTTATCCCTAACGTGCCAGAGGCTGGAAAGGCTCCAGGCGGGCCCACTTGGAGTCTTTGACCCGTCAGTCCTAGCATTCTCGGTACGCTGGGGCCATGTATATCTGCGTCAAGAATCCCAATCCGGTCGGCGTGTCCATGCATCGCGAGGGCCACGGCCAAGTTCACTGTCACCGTGCTTTTGCCCACGCCACCTTTGCCGCTTATTACGGCTATCTTGTGCTTGACCTTGCTCATTTTGGCCCTAAGCTTCTGCTCCTGCTCCGAGAACTGTTTTTCTCTCTCTGTAACTTCTTGCATACTTGTCAATTCGAAAACTCCTTCATATTTCAAAATGGCCTTTGTGGCCTCTTCCAACTCGTGCGTACCCTCTGTCCTGGGGAGCCCTGTGGATGTTCTTGCTTCCGCATTTGGGACAGTCGCCGGGTCTTCCTCTTCCATGCGGTTCCTCCCACTCGTGGCCGCAATCAAGGCATTTGAATTTTCTACTCGCGTCCGACATGTATTCTCCTCCTTCTATTCGTATTGCTTTGCCGTTGACCAATGCATCTGCCACCTTCTTTCTTGCCGCTTCTATGACTCTGTGGAATGTCGGTTGCGATATGCGCATACTGTCAGCCGCCGCTGTCTGCTCCAATCCCTCGAGATCCTTCAGTCTTATCGCCTCAAATTCATCCACGCTCAAACCAACGCTTTCTAAGGAAGTCATTGGAACACCTCTAGGTTTGAAGTACGTCACGCCCGGTTCGCAGCATACTCGCCGGCAGATTCTGGGTCTAGGCACGATTATGAATAAATATTCATAACTCTCTTAAAGATTTCGCAACGCAAACTGGGAAAAACATTCCGAAAACATGAGAACAGAACAATAGCTTTTCATAGCGGGTCAATTACTAAAGCGCCTCTTAATGGTGAAAGACATGAGTGAATATCCTCCTGGAAGTCGAGAAGACCGTAAGATGTTTGCAGAAATGCCCATGGAGAAACTGTTTGATTATTTCTTTCTGCAAATTCGCAACATTTGGAGAGTTGATGGCCTATATTTTCTGGGCATCGAAAAGAAGTTTGAGACTGAAGCAGCGACTGAAATTGATGCTGAGGTTTGGGAGAGCATGGCTGCAATCGAGGCCAAGAGCCTGCAACGAATGTTCAAGGTTGGAGAAAACCCAGACGTGCCCACGATTATTGGTCTTTTACGCAAATCCAGTTGGGCACTAGATCAACCCTTCAAGACCATCGAAATTGGAAACAAGCGGGCTACCCTCGGCATTGATAGGTGCAGGACTCAAGAGGCTCGTCTGGGCAAAGGTCTATGCGAATTCCCATGCAAGAAAGTACGGTTTGGATATCTGAAGAATTTCGGTAAGACTCTCAATCCAAAAGTAGAAGTAAACTGTTTAGTCTGTCCACCAGACAAGCACCCCCGGGATTTGTGGTGCAAATGGGAATTCACAATGTGAAACGCCCATGGAGAAGACATAAGTTCTGCAAAAACAACGTCTACCTATTCGCGGGGAAATATCGTGGTTAAATGTAGCAAATGTACCGTTTTCGCGTGCGAACACCCTCGACGAGCTCGAGTTTCTTCCAAGCTGGATTTTTGTCCGATGAACGTTGAGAAAGACGTTCTAAGGAAAGCTAGAGAAGAATATGAAAAACCTGGCGTGGGAAGATTAGCTCATGCTTCTGCTCTGGTGGAGTCAGAAGGTTATATGAAGTGGACCAGAGTCGAAGACACGATGGAATTTGCCAGAAGGATGAATTTTGTCAGTCTCGGTGTTGCCTGCTGTGCAGGGTTGGCAGAAGAGGGAAAAATATTGACAGATATTCTAGAGTCCAATGGCTTTAAAGTGACTTTTGTATTCTGCAAGACTGGTGGTGTTTCAAAGGAACAGTTGGGGATGAAAGACAGCGAGAAAGTACATCCCGGCACCTTCGAGCCCATTTGCAACCCAGTAGCACAAGCTCTAATCATGAACAAAGCGAAAACAGAGTTGAACATAATTGTGGGTCTCTGCGTGGGGCATGACTCCACCTTCATCAAGTATTCCAAAGCACCCGTAACAGTCTTAGTTGCTAAGGACAGGGTCTTGTGCCACAATCCTGTTGGAGCATTATACACGGCAAGGGGATACTACAAACACAAACTCTATGACACGCATAGAACACGCGCCAGAATCAAAACTCCCTAGCTGGAGAGAGAGCGCTTGTCCCAAGAGATCAACATTATTCAGTGAACATCAGTTTAGCGCGCTGGCTTGTCCCTAAAATGGTTAAAAGTGGTCTTTATTCTTCTTTTGTCAATTGGAGCTTGATTTGGGCTTGTTTGGCGGGCAAATCTTGACTGAGTTGGAAGATGGCATATCATCCAACTTCAACAAATCCTAAAGGAACTAGAATATTTTCATGAGTCGTTGAGGCTGCACCTAGCCCGTTAGGAACTTCAAGGCACACAGCAGGGCTGAAAATACATATACGCCTCAAAACTGTTTCCAAATCACAAAATAGGAATTACAACCATTTTACACAAATTTCGGGACAAGGCAGCGCGCTACGCTCCACTGTTAGGCACGTCTAAGGGGAGATAGTCCAATGTTCTGGCGTTTGCATCCTTAGGACCGTGCGGGCCGATCTGCCTGTCCGCGCTGATTCTCTTGGAGGCAGGAATTAATCGTGCAGGACGAGAGCGATCGGTATCAGAACGGCGAAGGCCGCGCCTGTTAGAAAGAATGTGTTTTTTATCCCCGTGAATTCCATCAACGTGCCAACTGCCAATGGTCCAATAGTGTAGCCCAGGTCCTTGAACGTAGCGCGCGCGATCCAACCGTATTGTAAAGTATTGTCTTCAGTTACAAACTCGTCTGGATCTGGCCCTGTGATGGATCGATAGAAAATAACGTTAAACTCTTTGATGCATTGTTGTGTCATTTTCTACCAAGTTCGATTGCAATAGCGGCTATGAATGCAGTCATGTACCTGAAGTCTTTGAGTCTCATACTCTCATTTGGCGCGTGAAGGTTGGTCTCGGGGTCAGAGATGTCACACATAGCCCAAGGAGTATGGACGCCAAACAGATACGCGGGTCCAGACCCCTGATGGGAAGGAATGAGAATAGGCTCTTGGCCACTGAAGTCCTTGGCGAGATTTGTCAGTAGCTGAACAAATGGATGGTCGATTGCTGTTCTACTAGGTCCATAACCTTCAAACAGCTTTATTTCAACATCAGAAAACCCGTGTTTATCCAAGTGCCGTCGCAATAGCTTCTGAATCTTCTCCGCTTTCTGGTTGGGCGCAAGTCTAAAATCCACCTTCGCCATCGCTTCCTTTCCTATGACTGTTTTTGAGCCAGCCCCTTCCCACCCTGCCGACAAGCCACATATTGAGCATGTTGGGCCAAAGGCTAGTTCCTTCCAGAATTCCACTCCTTCTCTTCCAAGAAGAAATTTCTCGGTCTTATACATTCGTCTATACTCTTCAATCTGCTCCCGTGGATACCTCGCAATCAGTTCGAGCTCTTCTTTTCTCGGAGGAACAACGTCATCATAAAAACCATCTACCAAGATTTCCTCTTTATCATTCTTCAAAGTTGACAAAGCCCATACCAGTCTCCAAGCTGGGTTGACCACAATAGGCGCGTCACCTGAATGCGCGTCTTTGCAGAAGCCTTTCTCACGAAGTTCAAAGTAAACATCACCCTTCATCCCAGCATACACTTTGCTTCGCTGATTTGGAACAGCGTTTGCCCACTCCCAAACACATCCATCAGACTCGAGCAAATTCGGATGACCCCTACAGAACTCCTCAAGGTGTATACTGCCCGCCTCCTCCTCACCTTCAATAACAAACCTCACGTTGCATTTCAGTTCGTAGCCAGCTTCAAGCGCATTCTGAACCCCAAAAAAGTTAGCAACGAGAGGACCTTTGTTGTCGAGCACCCCTCTCCCGTACAATCGTCCATTTCTCAAAGACAGGTCATATGGAGGAGACTTCCATTCGTTTAAAGGCTCTTCTGGCTGAACGTCATAGTGATTGTAAAACAACATAGTCTTTTTCATGTCTAGATCCAAATCAGCCACAACTACAGGTGCACCTGCCGTTGAAAAAATCCGAACCTTGTATCCTCTCTTTTTGAATTCCTCAGTCAACTGAGTAACAAGGGGCTTCAGGTCGTGCTTCTTGTAGTAGCAGGTTGGAATACGAATGAATTTTCTCAAGCAGTCTATTTCAGCTTGCTCATTCTCCTTTGCGATTTCTAGAAGTTTATCCTTGTCGAAATGCAGCATGCCATCATTCCTTTAGAATAAGGTAAATATACGATTGCCCATGCTAATAGATTTTCTGCACGCGCGTGCTGATCAAGGTCTAGGGTCTTCTCGGTCAATACTGAGCCTTCTGTCGGACGTTCACTTCCAGATCGCGTCATTCGAGAATAGGCATCTTTTCTTGATAAAAAAGGGACAGGTCAGTAGGCTTCTTTGGGCAGCACTACATAGTTTTCGCGACTTCGCTGAACGGTACGACTGGTCTCACGTCAACTGCCATTTGGCCAAAGAACTTTGAAACGGTTAGGGCACTGTCGGCGTCTATAATGAAGTAACCTTTGTGTTCTGAGCTCTTGTCTTTTGGACAACTGACGTACGCTCCGACTATTTTGAGACCCGATTTCCTTATGTTGTCGTCTGAAAAGAGCTTCTTCATCATTGTTTTTCCTTCAGGTGTCTCTAATGGACATTTTGCGGCTTGATGGGTATGGGTAGCGACAAACAGCAAAGACTCACCTCCTTTCCGCACTTTGACATAAAGTATTTTGTTCTGGCTATTTGGGCACTACCTCGAATTCCACTTTCAACGGAATTGGTTCTTTGAATATGGATAGTACCGGACAGTTTGCCTCAGTTCTCCGCCAAGCAGCCTCCAGCAGTTCCTTTCTTGCGGCTGCACACACTTTGGTCTTCACGGTCACTCCAGTCAGCACGGGGGAGTCAGGAGATTTTTCTGCTTCTGCCACGGCTTCGACTTTGGTGATTTCGATTTTGCTCTGCTTGCAGACATCGGCGAATATTGTCACGGCACAATCAGCCAAGGCCATTAGAGCCAATTCAATGGCAGTCGGGCCTTTATCATCCCCGCCTGCGGGAGTAGAAAGGTCGCAGACTATGCTGTGTGTTCTGGAATTGTCAACCACCGAACGAACATTCTCTATCCATTTAGCTGTAGTCTTATACTTCGGCATTTTTTCACCAGAAACAATCTCTACACCGCCGACAAATTAAGAGTTGCGCAAGCTAGCGCGCATGGTTGTTGCCAAAATGGCTAAAAATGCTTTTGTTCTTATTTTGAGGAGCAAGGATAGAGAGCGCACGAGTTCCGAAAATAATAAGACGTACGTTTCTATTCTGGATGATCGTGGAGAACGATGTCTAAACCTGAGAAGAATGTGGGTATCGTGATCTGTGATCGTTACCATACTTGCGCGGGTGGTAAATGCTTAAGAGCATTGAAGAACAAGGAAGGAGCTTTCAGTTTATACGCCGATCAGGAAGTGAAACTCGTAGGGTACACCACTTGTGGAGGATGTCCTGGGGGAAACGTTGAATATTGTATCGAAGAAATGAAGAAAAACGGCGCTGAAGTGGTTCACTTTGCCACAGGGATGGTCGTGGGTTATCCACCCTGCCCCTACATTGACCAGTTGCGCGACTTTGTAAAGCAGAAATACGATATAGACGTGGTTATCGGAACACATCCAATTCCACAGAAATATTACCTGACACACGATGCCTTGGGAACTTGGAAATCGCCTGAATGGAAAGAACGAATCAAGCATGTACTGACAGATGAGCAGACACGATCAAAATACAATTGAACAAAAACCTTTTTCATTCTTGATATCTTGTAACGATCGCTTTCACAGAACCTTATTTAGCCCTCATTAATACCGAAAAATAGGTCGACCGATCAATTACGGATAGAGTTGGTTTTTGCGATAGCCGTGACTCGTGTACAATGCGACCGCCGGATTATGGCGCGCACTACTGATTACTAACCAGATGGTTCAGGAAAGCCCATACCAATTAATGCTTGGAATAACCGGCCGACAGCAATATTTCCTTGACTGAAGCAAACGCTGGAGAGTCTGAGGGCAGGTCAAATAGAGATCTTCCTTCAAGAACGTACTCTTCGACTTTTTCGTCGCGAGTTATCTTGCCCAGATACTTGAACTTCAAAGCGTTTTCAACATGACTTCGCAGGTTTTCCGGAAGCCTGTAGCCACCGACAACGTAAAAGTTCTCAAAGGCTATTTTGACCTCTTTGGCCACACGATACGCCCGTTCAACGTGATCGATGGATTTTTTAGAAGGGTCGATGACGTCGAAGACATCATTCACTCTTGTCGCGATTCTTCGGTTCAGATGCTCCAGACCGGCTGGCGAATCGATGAGCACGTACCTGTAGTTCTTTGTCAACGACTCCAGTGCCCCTTTCAGAGCGGCGTTCGGAAGGCAGTAGCATCCTTCAACCCATTTTGTTCCAAGTGCGATGAAGTCAAAACTGTCCCCTTCGTACATCCCCCGGGCCCAAATCTTGTTCTCAACCCGCTCAGTCGGCGCAACGCCAACAGTGGTTCCGCCCTCTTCCAGAAAAGTCTCCACGAGCAAGTCTGAGATTGACTTCTTACCCACTTCTTTCAGATCTACCCCGACCATTTCACCCAAATTCTGATCCGGGTCAGCATCCACCAACAACAGAGGCGAGTCTCCAGCCTCGCTGAAGTACTTGGCCATCATAGCCACAAAACTCGTCTTTCCCGTTCCTCCACGGCCGATAGTGACAAGCGTCTTCAAGTCTTTTCCTTCTCCTCTGCACAAAGGCATTCTTTCAGATTTATGAGTTGTTCTTTGCCGCAAGCTTCTCGCACAGTTTTTCTATGGCGACCAAAGCCCTTGAGGACTCGTGTTTGAGCGGGGTTTCGCCGCGCATTTCGGCCTCCACGACCGCTTCGTCGAATGGAATGAAGTCTAGGGCCTTTAAGCCGTTTTCTTGAGCGTATTTTTCGATGACGGCTTTTTGATTCTCATTCGCAATCTTGTTTCCGACTAGAAAAACCTGTTTCATTCCAGCGCCAGCGGCTAATGCGTGGATGTGGTTGGCAACTTCCAAGGATTTGCTGTTCGCATCTGTCACTATAAGCACATAATCTACTTGTCGCGCCGTCCCTCTGCCCATGTGCTCGCAGCCTGCCTCCATGTCAAGGACGACGGCCTCGTCCCTTTCCACCACCAAGTGACGCATCAACGCTCGAATGAGTGCATTTGCTGGACACATGCATCCGGAACCCATCGACTGCACAGTTCCCATCACAATCAAGTTCACTCCAAAGGGAGTCTTCACCGAAAAGTCACGGACAACATCATCCACGCTGAAAGAAAGACGAAAAACGCCTGAATACCCCGTGCTCGTCTTGGACTCAATCAAGCTCTTGTTCTCTGAGAGAGGCACGATTTTGCGCGCTTCCTCTGAAGACAAGCCCAGAGTCAAGGCAAGGTTAGGCGAGGAATCAGCGTCAATCGCTATAGTGCCCAACCCTCTTCTGACAAAAGAGAACGCTAAACCTCCAGCCAACAGAGTCTTTCCAACACCTCCCTTGCCAGCAACCGAAATCTTCAGTTTATACTCCCACCAAACTCTCCTATGCAGATAGACGAAGCAGACTCCTATTACGTTTTCTCCCACGCACGCCAAGAACAGGTGCATGTTCTGAAACAATCGCTATCGACTTAAGGACAGATTCCTATTGAAGATTCACAACGTATTCAGTGCCCACGCAGCAATCTTCATACTGCTCAAACAAGGTCACAGCGCATTCCACGTAGCGCGCATACGTGTTCCCAAAATGGTCAAAAACGGTTTCAATTCCGGTTTGCCCGTTTCTCCTGTGTTCGAGGAGGACAAAATCCCCACAGAAATCAAGAACATACACGAAGCCCAAAGCCATCCACATATCATGAAGGGCGAACAAAAGCCATCCTAGGCCAATTTCGGAACAAGCATGCACGTGCCCGTTCCCAATATCCCGTTAATCATCGCAAGCCAGCGCCTGTTTCAACAGACACAGGCTGGTCTGCACCATTCTGGAAGTTCAGTCGGCAAAAAACCGACCGGGTAGGCGAATTTTGTGGGCTCACACACCCCACAACATTCCCAAACCCAAACATGCTCATCGCGCTGATTGCGCCAACCCAACAGTCGCATGGCACGGCGAAGCAGTTCTCCCTTGTCAGTCGGTCAAACCCATCATGGTGGAAGCAGGAAATTTCGGAACACCCATATGCGCTGAAGGTGTCATACAACAAGAGCTCTTGGAAAAGAACACGATTACGCTCTCTTGATTTTTCGCACGCGCTGAGAGAAATTGACAAGTGAATAGAAGTTACGAGCTTCTGCCGGGTGCTCTATACTTCTCGGATTTCACATTGGAGTTTCTTGATTATTTCCTCAGCCTTCAACGGCTCAACTTTCAAAGTGTAAAGCCTGCTCGGAGTTCGAAGCTTCAATTTCACTACGCCCTGCAGCCTTTTCACTGCACAGTATTCAGCGTTTCCACTGATTTCGACGAATCTTTCAGGATCAGAGATTTCTGAAGGCATGTCAATTCACGCTCGTCCAGCGCATTCATGGTTCATACTCAAGTTCTTATCTGTTTTGGTAGCACATTGAGGTCGTACGCGTGTGCGAACTCTGGGAATTCGAATGGTACTGTATTGGCAAAAAGAAGACTATCCCCTGCCTGCGAATGATGTTTCCGTGAAAAAAAGAAACAGTTAACGCCTGCAATGATGTCGTGTTTCTGCTTTTTGCCTTCACTGCTTCACATGTCAAACTTGATGGACTGCATCGGCTATTAGGCCTGCTGTTGTGTCAGGAGTTTTGGTTTTGTTGCTCGTACCGCCAACGTGTAGATAAGCCAAGCGATTATGCCGTACACTACACCGTTAAAGACTGAAATCATGAGGGTGGTTGCGGCTACTCCAGCCACGAGGTAGTCTGTTGTTGGAAGGTTCACTGCGTCGTAGATTTGTCTTCCCGGCGGCACACCCGCGTACAGTAGCGTTGCCAGCAGCAACACCAAGAAGACTGCAATGAATACAAGTGCACCTTTCATTATGCTCCACTCCTCAACCAGTGCGTGGTGTTGGTTCAGTTAGGTGACTCACTGCTGAAAAATCTTGCCCTGTGCTCCATGGGAAGAGAAGGCTAGCATACTTGTCTGGCGCTTGTTAAGCAGAGAAGGTTAGAACGTATCAAGGTTGCCGGGTCTGAATCTAAACCAGTGCGGGTGGCGTACCAGAAAAAGGAACCAGAGTGGAAGAAGCATTGAAAGACTATTAAGGACTTATGCAATATCGAGATTAACAGAAAAACAGGCTGTGGGGCAAATAGGCATATTTAACATGAGTGCGCAGTCTCTCGCAAACTTAAGTCTGGTACTTCAAGCCATCATCTTTTCTGTCCTCGCTCTGGCAGTGTATGCTAGGCTTAAGCATAGCCATGTGAGACATGCCATATTGATGGGTGTTGCCATCGTCTTGCACACGGTTGCCATAGCTGCCATCATGATTCCTTCCTTGCTAAGCATGGGCAATCTGTTCCACAACTTGCTGACGCGTCTTGCATTCGTAACTTTAACACATGCTACGATAGGAAGTCTCGTCGAACTGATGGGAGTTTGGCTCGTGGCGTCATGGCTCTTCAACACAGCCAGTGTTGAAAAATGCTTCAAAAGGAAGAACGTCATGAGAGTCACAGTAGCCCTTTGGCTGGCAGAACTGATTTTGGGTGTCTACGTTTACATGATGCTGTATCTCGCCGCCTAACGCACGCAACAGAGATAAAAGGACTGTTGGAACTATTCATCTTGGTGAACTGAATGAATCTTCGACGCTTGGAGTTCACTCTTACCACGAAGTGTAACTCGCAGTGCGTGTACTGTCAGGCGAGCGCGGGGCCTTGGCGAAGTGAAGTCATGGCTGTCAGGGATGCACGCAATTATCTTGCTGAGGCCGTGAGCGTCGCAGACCTCGAGTCTTTTCTGGTGTTCGGCGGAGAACCCATGCTTTATCCTGCCCGGGTGATTGCCATATTCAAGGAGGCTCAGCGGGTGGGCATTCCAACGGTCGAGATGTTAACGAACGGGGTTTGGGGCAGAGACAAAGAGAAGGCGGAGAGGTTTGCGAAGAGGCTGAAGAGTGCGGGGCTCAACCGTCTGGGCATAAGTGTGGACGCCTTTCACCTTGAATACATACCGCTGGAGTATCCACGGAACGCTGCAGAGGCTTCGCTCAGGGCAGGCATTGAAAAGGTCACGTGGAACGTTGCAGTCATCGAATCATTGAACGCCGCAAACCATTATGACACGATGACCGCTCACATACTGAAAGAGCTCGAACCAGTAGGAATCGAAGCACACGTACACAAGGTTGTGGCAGCGGGACGCGCACTGGAGGCGATACCGCAGTATTTTCAGAAGACCCAGTTGGAAGGCCCGTGCGAAGGCGAGACGCCGATGGAAAACACTTTGACAAACCCGCAATGCCTAACCATCGAACCTTCAGGTTCAGTGGACGTATGCTGGCACCTGTCCATCGGAAACGCGAAAGAGACACCGCTAAGCCGCATCATAACCGAATATGACTGGCAAAGAAATCCTTTGATCAAGGCTCTAGCGGAAGAAGGTCCGATGGCGCTGCTGAAGCGTCAAAAACCGCTCGCCCGCCGCTTCGACAAAAGTGAATACGTCAACAAGTGTCATCTGTGCGTGGAGGTCAGGAAGCGTTTGAACCTTCCCAAAGGACTTGGGACTCGCTGACACGACCTCATGTGACTGCATACTGTGCGCGCGGTGTTTTTAACAAGAAGGAAAAAGCAACAGTTTCGGCAAATGAAGGTGGTCGGGCTGGAACTGTGACTGAGAAGCAGTGGGAATAAGTGCGAAGAAGAATTGCGAGTGCCGTTTGACTTCGCGTATTGCATAAAGATTATTCGGTCGAGAGTCTAATTGAACTGTGGATGGATTAACGTTGGTGTTGAAGTTTCGTTGTCTCTTGGCCGGTGACGTAGATTGGCTTACAGAAAGCGCTAATGACGCTGAAGTTGCGAAGTATGCCATCAGTGTTTATCCTATAACTGAGCATGAAGTCGGTGAGTGGCTCAAGAAGGATCTTGAGGAAGGTAGCAGCAAGTACATCGTGGCCGAGCTGAATCGTGAACCAGCAGGTTACGTCAGCCTATGGCTCAGATCTGAAGCTGGAAGAGACAGGCACGTGGCGTGGTTCGGAATAGCCGTGAGAAGGAAGTTCTGGGGAAAGGGCGTCGGCTCAGGCCTCATTAACGAAGCGATATCTCTAGCTAGAAAATCTGGTTGCCGCAAGCTAATGCTTGGCACAATAGAAGGAAACGAAAGAGCGATACGGCTCTACGGCAAGTTTGGGTTCAAAACTGAAGCATATGAAGCCAAGGATGTTTATGTTGAAGGTTCTTGGAGAAACAGTCCCATAATGGGCTTGGAACTGGCTGCCTGCAAGCCGAAACTGGCCAGAACTACTATGCCAAGAGCCAAGCGTTCCAAGGCTTCCAAAGAGATTGACATCCATGTTCGGCAGGCCGTAAACCGCGATCTGGACGAATTGCACAGGCTGCAAAACTGCCATGAATCCAC
>Ga0315282_10008959_pt1 | contig 16041 bp, 14 predicted proteins | sample YL17G07_20_MG_FD_203693 | JGI IMG/M metagenome (GOLD analysis project Ga0315282, IMG submission 203693) | Sediment microbial communities from Yellowstone Lake, YNP, Wyoming, USA - YL17G07_20 | ecosystem: Environmental > Aquatic > Freshwater > Lake > Sediment | place: USA: Wyoming | collected...
CTTGAAGTCCCATGTCGCTTCCCAGATCTTCGGGATGATGAAACGCTACGTTCTGCGATCCACTTTGTCCTTCACCAACATCGGGGCGCGCTCCAGGCCCAACGCGCCGGCGGCGTGATCGTGCTCAAACTGCTCGCACTGTGCGAGCAGCTTTTAGCGCGCGTCGCTGGGACGCCTCCTTGCCGTCCAAGTGGCTCACAACTTGAACATTGGCGCCGTCAGCCCGTTAACTCGCGTGTCTTTTACGAGGGGCTTCAAGCCATCGAGTGGACCGTTGAAGAACGTGGGCTGGCGGGTCTGAGTGAGTTGGCAGGACTATCGTGGCAGCTCGATATGGAGACCTTCTTCGAAGCTTGGATCGAGACACTTGCCGAACAAGTCGCGAGGGCTTCAGGCGGTACTGTTCGGGTCGGTCGTAAGGAACAGACACGTGTTGCGCTGGATTGGCGACCGCCTCAAATCGGCTCACAGCGATCATTGGTTCCGGACATCATTATCGAGCGGCCAGACTGCACGATGGTGATTGACGCGAAATATAAATCCCATGGGGAGGAGCTTCAGGCCATGGGCTGGCGTAATCTCGACGAGGTGATTCGCGACCGGCACAGGGCTGACCTGCTCCAGGTCCTCGCGTATTCAACACTGTTCGATGCCCCGCGAATCATCGCCTGCCTCGTTTATCCGTGTTTGCCTGAGACTTACATGTCATTACGGGACCGTGGCCAGCTTGTCGCACGCGCGATCGTACCTGCAGGCAACCGGCGTATCGAGATCGTCCTCGTGACAGCGCCGATGGGCTCCGGTGCTGAGGATACAGTCGCAAAGCTAGTGGAAGTCTTCTTACACCCTCTCAATTTCTAGCGCTTCAGGGAATTGCCGTTAATTCTTTTTGCGCTTGAAGACTTGCCAGACCCAGCCCGGAATCGACTCAAGAGCCTTGACCCGCTCCGTGGATAGGCCAACGGTGTCCGGCATCGGGGCCCATGAATCCCCCCGCCCCTTCAGGGCGGAAATGAAAATAACGTGATGCCGCAATCCTGGGGCTGAAGCCCCAGGCTGTGATCCTGCGCTGCTTCGCAGCGAAGAGGGCGACCACGGGAGGAGGAGGGCGGTCACGGGGGACCGCCCCTACGGGATTTCGTTGTTGCGATGCGGAGAAACACCTCCCCCTCCCGGGGGGAGGACCTGATCATTGGCGGCGATGATGGCTGCCTTGACCTGGGCGACCGTGCATCGGATACTGCTGGGCGACGCGGGTCTTCACGTCCTGGGTTGTGTAGCCAACTACAAGCAGGCCCAAATACTTTGGATGGTTATCCTCGTAAGCGTAGATCGTAGGCTGCGATGCCGGACGCGGCGGGAAGAAGTCCCTACTCATCGTTCTTACCCTTCAGCCGCTTCGGGTTTCGGGGCGATGGCAGGAAGTTCTCGCCGGTGACAACGCTCTTACCGGTCTTGTTCTCCAGCTCAAGCCGCGCCTTCTTGGCTATCCGTCCGCCCTTTTTCCCTGCCTCGGAATTTTCGGACATGCCGGTGGCCTCCACGCTTGCGGCGATCTGGCGGGTTGACAGCTCCGCCAGCGCCGTGAAGATCAATTCTGCTTCGCTCATGTGGTCACGCAGGTTCTGTTGCTTGAGCCCCTTGAGCGACTTGTGTTGCTTGACCGAAACCCCGCTCCACTCCTGATGGATGATGTTGGTCAGGACGGCGTATTCGTCTTCGTCCTTGATCTCGTGGTCCTTCCAGTAGTCGGTGAGTTTGTTCCGGGTTTCCTGCCCCATCATCCGCTGCTGAATCCATTTTTCGCTCCGGCCGTGCTGTTGCCAGTATTCGCGGGCACGGTCGAGCGACCGGGCCGGATCGCTCATATCCTGAATGCGCTCGTAACCCACCTTGGCCAGCCAGAGCTTGATCGGTTCCGCCCTGGGGCTGGGCACCGACTGGATGATGCGCAGAAGCGTCTCGGGATCAGCCACATCGGTGCGATACGACTTCCCGTCCGCCGCGGGCAATTTCAGTTGGTGACAATTTGTCACCGACTGACTGCCTTCCTTCTGGAGCCGCTCTTTCAGCTTGTTCCAGTACTTGCGCGCAGTCTGGTAATCCGGTTGCTGGATCAGGGCCGCGACGATGTCCACCACGGAAAAATACCAAGTCTCCTTCTTCTCGTCATAGACCCGCCGGATTTTGAAGTCCTCGAAGACCGCCAGCGCTTTTTCGTCACTCATCATTCGCCTCCATCGGGCGGACCATGGACTCGATGAAAGCGATCTCGTCCTTGGTTAGTCATACCAGTCCAATCCGTTGCCGATATCGACCTTCGCGTCGAAATCCTGGTGCTTGAATCGACCCATCCTCGTGAACATAAGGATATCCCGACAGGATGGATTGCACCAGTCGACGCCTGTCGTTCCAGGACCAGACCGACTTCCGCTGGAAGCCGGGGTCGAGGTTGATCTGGCGATGGCAGAACATCAATTGGAGGTCGTCGATAGTACGTTCACCGAATGTTGGCATCAGTGCCTGTGGCATGGACTACTTCCTCTCGCCAGTTCGTTACACTTGATTACAACTTTAAAGGATAGCCGAACCGGGGAACGGTGTCCATCGGGCGACATCGGGCGCGCGGAATCCCCCCGCCCCTTCAGGGCGGAAATGAAAATAACGTGATGCCGCAATCCTGGGGCTGAAGCCCCCAGGCTGTGATCCTGCGCTGCTTCGCAGCGAAGAGGGCGACCACGGGGGGAGGAGGGCGGTCACGGGGGACCGCCCCTACGGGATTTCGTTGACGCGATGCGGAGAATCATCTCCCCCCCAGACCTCACCCCCATCCCCTCTCCATGACATGGAGAGGGGTGGCCGGAGGCCGGGGTGAGGTGTGGTCCTGATTGACAAACAACCGCGCCTTGGTACTCTAGCGCCCGGTTTCAGGCTCCGGCCAACGTAGCTCAGCCGGCAGAGCAGCTGATTCGTAATCAGCAGGTCGTCGGTTCAATTCCGACCGTTGGCTCCAAGAAAGCCCTCATGCTCGAAGATTTCGAAAAGATGCTCAACGACTCCGAGGCCAAGGCGGCGGGCGTCGGCGTCGGCGAAAAGCTCGACGCGACGGTCGTCTCGATCGGCAAGGAGCACGTGTTCCTGGACATCGGCACCCGCTCCGAGGGGATGCTCCAGCGCGCCGAGGTGGAGCGCGACGGCAAGCTCACGGTGGCCGTCGGCGATCGCATCCCCGTCTTCACGGTCGGCGTGAGGGACGGCGCGATGATGTGCGCCCGCAGGCTCGGCGCCGCGGCCGGGAACGCCCTGGATCGCCGGGACGACGCGGCGGCGGTGCTTGCGCAGATCAAGGACGCCTTCGACGCGGGCATGCCGGTCGAAGGGACGGTCAAGGAGGCCATCAAGGGCGGCTTCTCCGTGAGCGTGCTCGGGCACCGCGCGTTCTGCCCGGTGTCGCAGATCGACCGCGTGTACTGCGAGAAGCCCGAGGAGCACGTGGGGAGGACCTACGCCTTCGAGATCACCGGGTTCGAGGAGAGCGGCCGCAACGTCGTGCTCAGCCGGCGCGCGATCCTCAAGCGCGAGGCCGAAGAGGCCGCGAAGATCACGATCGAGCGCCTCGGCCCTGGCGACATCGTCGAGGGCGAGGTCACGTCGATCCGGAAATACGGCGCGTTCGTCGACATCGGCGGCGTCGAGGGGCTCCTGCACGTCTCGGAGCTCTCGCACGCGCGCGTCGGCCATCCCGACGAGGTCGTGTCCAAGGGCCAGCGGGTCCGCGTGCAGATCAAGGAGATCGACCGCGTCCAGGGGAAGATCTCGCTCAGCCTGAAATCGCTCATCGACGACCCCTGGAACGAGGCGCTCCGGAGCCTCGCCGCGGGCCGGATGTGCGAAGGCACGGTGACGCGGCTCGCCGCGTTCGGCGCGTTCGTCGAGCTGGTTCCCGGGGTCGAGGGGCTCGTGCACGTCTCGCAGATGGCGGCCGACAAGCGCGTCTCGAACCCGCGCGAGGTCGTCTCGCCGGGCGCGAAGGTCCGCGTCCGCGTGCTCGAGATCGATCCGGACCGGCGCCGCATCTCGCTCGCCCTGGTGGACGAAAACGCGGAGGAGGAGCGCGAGGCGACCGAGGCGTTCCGCGCGAGCACCGGCACCCGAAAGCAGGGCATGGGCACCCTGGGCGATCTGCTCGGCGATTCGCGGAAAAAGAGATCCTCCTGAAGCATGGCGAGGGGGTGCCGTTCGGGATGATGCCGGCCTCGACGCAAGTCTGGTATACTGTGCAAGGAGGTGGTTCCATGCGCGCACGAATCGGTCTTCTGATTTGCCTTTGCTGCGGTCTTGCGCTGGCAGGCTGCGGCGGCAATGACACAAACCAGGGACAGGATGCCGGGTCTGACAGTGGCGGCTCCGGCAAGGACGCCGGAACGGATGCGGATGCGGACGGCGATGTCGATACCGACTCAGACACGGACGCAGACACGGATACGGACGCCGATACCGATACCGATACGGATTCGGATACGGACACGGACTCGGATATCGACTCAGACACGGACTCGGATACGGATTCCGATGCCGACGCCGACGCAGGCTTAGACGCCGGCACCGACGCGGGCTCGGACGCGAGCGCCGACGGGGGTGCAGACGCTGATGCCGACGTGGATACCGATGCCGATACCGATGCCGATGGGGATACGGATGTGGACGCCGACACTGACTCGGACACGGACTCGGACACCGACTCGGATACAGACGCAGATGCCGACGCGGATGCGGACGCGGACGCTGACAGCGGAGCCTGCCAGACCCACACCTATCTCCTAGACGACGGAGTGCATGACGCGGCGGTGTTGATACAGCACGGAGATGCCTGGTGCGTCAATTACTTCGAAGCGCTCAATGGAAGCATATGGATCAGCGAAATCCAGATCGCCTACAGCGAGTTTGTCTCCACCGACGAACCCCTGAAGGTTCTGCTGTATGAGGACCCGACGGACGACAACAACCCTTCGGATGCGGTCCTCCTGGTCCAGAAGGACACCACGGTCCAGAATCCGGGCACCGACATTTTCACTGCAGTGCCCATACCGTCAACCCCGGTCAGCGGAGGGTTCTTCGTCGGCGTGTTGATGTCCTCCCCGGACATGTTCATACCTACCCGAAAAGACGGCACCGCGCCCCAGGCAAAATCCTGGTTTGCCTATCATCTGGACGCGGGAACGATTGACCCGGAGAATGTCGAAGAAACCGCCGACTATTTCAACAAGATTGACAGCTTGGGCACACCCGGCAACTGGATGATCCGCGCCAAAGGCTTCTGCTCTTCGGACGCGGGCGCGGACGGCGGCTCTCTGTGGACGTGCGACCCCACCTATTATAATGACGGCAGTGAGTGCGACTGCGGATGCGGTGTCCTGGACCCGGATTGCGCGACCGCCGAGCGCAACTCATGCGAATTCTGCACCGACCCAGGCTCCTGCAGCACCACGAACTGCGACGCCATCGACCAGTCAAACAACGCGGTCTGCATCTAGCAGCGATGCAGGCGCCTGAGGCCAATACCTTCCGAAACGGCTCCGGCGGCGTATCGAGCGGCTACGGCGTGCAGACCGTTGAGGGCATGTCGATGCCTCGACCCTTCATGAGGAGTCTCACGAACGATGGGATCTTCCGGCACGTCCGGTCCGGCGGGCATGTGGCCGTGTCGCCTACGACGCAGTCCTTCACGATGCAGGTGAGCCGCGTCAGGTTCGCATACTGCAGGCCGTTCACGTCAGGCACGCAGTACTTCGCGGCGCATGTGCAGTCCTTGTGCGTGTTCCCGTCCGGGTTGACGCACGCCTTGTCAAGACAGGAATCCTGGGCGCGGCGGGCCGAGGCTGTCCCCTTGTCTTGGGGAGATTCCATGGGCTTGTCCGCATGGCCCGAACGAGGCACCTCGGTATCGCTCCATTCATAGATGTAGATCACATTGTTCTCGTAGCCCGTGACCACGATCTCGGCGCGGCCGTCCTTGTCCAGGTCTCCGACCTCCATGCCGCTCGCCTGGCCCAGGTTCTCCTCGATCGCGTGCGTTCTGAACGAGTGGTCCTGGACCTGCTCCAGCACGAACACGCGCGGGTCGCCGTCGCCGGACGCCGTGATGTCGATGTCGCCGTCGTGGTCCACGTCCCCCCATCCCAGGACCCCGGGCGCGCGGTCCTGCCCTTTCCTCCCGCTGGGCCGGATCCCCTGCGATATCGCCTTGGCAGGCCAGGGCCCCCGAGGGTCGGCCGGGATGTCGAACAGGTAGATGGACGAGTCGAAGCCCGAGACCGCCTTGTCCATCACGTGGACCGACCCCACGGCGCGCAGCATGCCGTCCCCGAGCAGGTTCGGAACGAACAGGAGCTCGATGGCCGGGCCCAGGTCGTCAGCGATCACGTGGCGGACCCATCGGCCCGAAGGGCTCGCCGGGCCCGGAGCCCGGGTCTGCTCCATCCAGGCAAAGCCGTACTTGTCCAAGGTCTTCTCCAGGAAGAACTCGGCGCTCGCCACGTCCAGGTCGCCGTCCTTGTCGATATCCAAAACAGTGGGAAAGCTGCCGAGCCCGACCCCCATGACCCTGGGCTTATGCTCGAACCGGTCCGGCGTGGTCGTGCCCTTGAACCACTGGGCCACGGCCTTGCTGGACCACCCGTTCACGAGGTCCCCGGAGCCGTCCGGGTTCCGCTCCTCGGCCACGGTCACGAGGTCCTGAACGCCGTCAGCGTCGATGTCCGCGAGCCTGGCCTGCGTGAAGGACGCATGCGAGCCGTTAGGCACGATGTCGTGCCGGATCCATCGGCCCGATGCCTGCTCGAACCAGACGAGCGCCCCGCACTCCAGGTCGCCGAACAGGCAGATGAAGAACCCGACCGGCACGATCACGTCCATGTCGCCGTCATTGTCCACATCAGCGATGGTGACCTTGTTCGGGAAATGAAGCCCCTGATCCTCGCCCGCGATCTCGGTCGAGGTCCAGGTCCCCAGCCCGCCGCTCCGCTTGAACAGGGTCACCCGGCCCGGATGGATCTCCGCGCCTCGCGGGCCGTAACTGGACGCGACGATGTCCAGGTTTCCGTCCCGGTCCACGTCTGCGATCACGGCATAGGCCGGCCCTGGGAGATCCCGGGCCACGGTGTATTGCCGGAAATGCCTCGCATAGGGATCGCCGGAGCTCGACGGGCCGACCTCGACCATCTTCTTCCGGCTGTCCGGGCCGTGATCCTTCTCGGCACGGCATTGCAGACCGCACAGGACCATGAGACCCAGAAGGTGGATGACTAACGGATATCGTAATTGTGATATCGACCGGAAGCTTTTATAGTCCTCCAGCATTGCGGAAAGGGTTCTACCATGGCGCATGCGCAAGATGAAAGGGGAGACATCGGCTCGAGCCGCAGACGACAGTGGATCGTCCTCGGTGCGATCCTGATCCTCGGCGCCCTCCTTCGGATATGGCATGCGGATTTCGGCCTTCCCGCCTACTATCACCCGGACGAGCGGGTCGCCTCCGAGCAGGTCGCCCGGTTCCTGCACGGCGATCTCACCCTGACCACCTATCATCATCCGCCGCTCATCAAGGCCGTGGCCTTTTTCGGCCTCTCGGCCTGGCGCGCGATCCACGACATCCCCTGGAGCAAGGTCCAGGACGCGGCCCACGCCACGATCCGGATCGTGAGCCTGGTCTTCGGCGTGCTCTCGGTCCTCGTGCTCTATCGGCTGTGCACTGCGTTTCTCCCTGTTGCCTGGGCCCTGTTCGCCGCGCTCCTCTGGGCCGTCATGCCTTTGCCCGTGTTCGTGTCCAAGTACGGCGTGCCGGACAGCATGCTCACGTTCTTCGTCATCCTGACGCTCTGGCTCCTGGTTCGCATGGCCCGCACCCGGTCCATGGGTCTCTACTTCCTCTCGGGTCTCTGCCTGGCCCTCGGCTTCGGGTCCAAGTACCAGGCCGGGCTGCTTTTCGTCTCGTTCGTCGTCGCGCATGTCCACGCGTCCAGGACCACGCCGCAATTCCGGAAAGCCCTGTTCGACGCAAAGCGCCTCCTCCTCTTCGCTTCCGGAGCAATGCTGGGGCTCCTTCCCGCCTTCTTCTTCCTGCTCTCCGGCGGATGGAGCGACTTCTGGCAATCGCTCCTGTTCGAGAAGAACCACATCATCGATTACGGGCATCATTACGGAAGCATCATGACGACCGGCTCCTCCTTCTACGTCTTCCATTTCCTGAGATCGATGCTTCCCCTGGACGGCCCGCTCCTCACCCTGCTCATGGCCGCTGGCGCGGTCCGGCTCGTGGTCAGGCATCGCGCCGGGGACCAGATCGTGCTGGGCATGCTGATCCCGTACTACGCGGCCATCGAATCGGTGTACAAGGTCCCGGTGAACTACGAGCATTACGTGCTGCCCATCCTGCCCCTGTATGTGCTGGCGGCGGTGGTGCTGTGCAAATCCCTCTGGGACAGGCTCTCGGCCCGGATCCGGCCCGACGCCGTGCGAGCCGCAATCCTCTCGGCCGCAGGGCTTTGCCTCGCGTGCTTCCCGGTGTACAAGACCGCGACCATGCTCGGCGACATGCAGCCGGACACCCGGGACACGGCCCGCGCGTGGATCGAGAAGCACATCCCGGAAGGCTCCACGATCCTGATCCCGCAATGGGACATCTCGGGCTATTACCCGGACGTCGATCGGGAGACGTACCGGGTCCTCCTGCCGCAGCGCGTGGACATCCGGGCTCTCCGATCCTCGCCGCTCATCGATCACGTGCTGCTTTCCAGCTTCATCACCGACCGCTTCCTGGAGAACCCGGACCAGGTGCCGGCCACCACGCAGTACTACCGGGAGATCATGGAGAAGGGGAAGCTCATCTTCGAGGTGAAGTCCGCGCGCGGCTCCTTCCTCATCCACAACCCGATCATCCGGATCTACCGGCTCGACAGGGGGAGCCCATGAGCGATCCCAAGTGCGGGCAGCCGGAGATCTCCGTGATCCTTCCGGTCCTGAACGGAGCCAGGACCCTGGAGACCACGCTCCGGGCTCTCCGGAACAGCCGCTTCGAGGACTTCGAGATCCTGGTGGTGGACGACGGCTCCATGGACGGCACGGACGAGCTCCTGCTGCGCTACGGCGTGGACCGCGTCATCCGCAATGCCGAACCGCAGGGCCCCTTTGCCTGCCGCAACCAGGGGGCCGATGCGGCCGGGGCCGGGATCCTGTTCTACACCGACGCGGACGTGGAGATCGCGCCCGACACCCTGGACAAGGTGGCCCGGCATTTCCGGGAGCATCAGGGCACGGCCCTCATAGGGCTCTACGGCATGAGGCACCCCCACCGGAACCCGGCCTCGGTCTACAAGAACAGCTGGATCCATTACACCTACCGGCAGATCGCTCCCAGGGCCGACTGGTTCTTCACCGCGGTGGGAGCCGTACGGAAATCCGATTGGGAGCGGGCCGGCCGGTTCGACCCGGGCTTCCGCATCGTCACCGGCGGCGGCGACATCGAGTTCGGCCACAGGCTCTTGAGCCACGGCGTCGAGGTGGTGCTGGATCCGTCGCTGGAAGTGATCCACCACAAGCGGTACTCGCTCGGCGCCCTGCTCAGGAACGACCTGCTCCGGGCCTACGGCTACAGCCTCCTGGCCCTCCGGATCGCTCCGGGCAAGGCATCGGTGAAGCGGCTCCGGATCGCGAACGTGCCGTCGACGTTCGCCATGGCCACGGCCCTGGCCGGGCTCATGCTCCTCATCTGGCCCGCCTCCCTTGCGGTCCCGCTCCTGGTCTGGCCGGCAATCGCCTCGCTCCTCGCCTATCTCGCCGCGAACGCGAGGTTCCTCAACCACGTGAGGAAAGCCCTGTCCTTGAAGACGAGCCTCGCCATGGTGCCGATCCTGTTCCTGGATCACGTGGCGGCCGGCCTGGGCGTGCTCGCTGCCATCTGCCGCCGCTGTCTCCCAGGATCCGCAGGCCCTGGGCTCACGAAGACAGAACGGCCTTGAGGATCTCCACGAGCGGCCTCGAGAGCAGTGCCCTGGTTGACAGGGGCGTTTTGCCGAGATGCCGGTGGAAGAAGCCGCACGAGCTGCACGGGTGATGCCTGGCCGCAGGCTCCAGGCCCAGCACCACCCGCTTCACCTCCCGGTATCGGTCGCTCCGGAGGCAGGCGTCCAGGCCTGACTCGAAGACGCGGCCGAGGCCCTGCCAGCGGTTCTCGCAGCAGCCGAGCAGCGTGCCGTCCCAGTTGATCGCGGGCGAGAACCACAGGTGGTAGCAGGGCACGAAGTAGGGGATGCCGTATTGCTCTCGGAACTCGGCCCGCGAGGAGACCCGGAGCAGGGTGCGGTCTCGTACCAGGCCGGGGTCGGTCACTGCCGCGTGCGACGGGACGAAGTTGAGCTTCAGCTGGAACGACATGCCCAGTCGCGAGGCCATGCGCCTCGCCGCGTCGATCTCGTGCTGGTTGTGCGCCATGGGGATGAACTGCCAGAGGAGCCTGGGAAACGGGCTCCTGAGCCGCTGTTTGCATTCCCGGATGGCGCTCACGTTCCGGATGACCTGATCGAAATCGCCGTTGATCCGGTATTGCCCATAGGTCTCGGGGGTGGCGCCGTCGATGGACACGGTGAGCTGCCGGAACCCGGAGCGGACCAGCTGCTCGATGGTGGAATCGGACACGGTGTTGAGGTTCACGCCGTTCCGGGCATAGAGCCTGATCCGTTTTTGCGCGGCGAGCGCGATGATCCGGTCGATCTCGGGGTTCAGGAAGATCTCCCCCCAGTTCGAGAGCTCGACGAACCGGATGCGGGGATGTCGCTCGATGAACCCCTTGAAATCCTCGAACCCGAGCACGCCCGAGCCCACGACGCCCTGATGAGTCTCGCCCCGGCCCGTGGGGCACACGGGGCACTTGAGCTGGCAGCGGGACGACGCCTCGAGCCTGACCGCGAGCACGGGCCAGGGAAGGTCCAGGAACCGCTCTGCCGCGGCAAGGGATGGGGATCGCCGGGTCATGAGGCCGGCTCATCCAGGAACGAGGGGTTTGCGGGCAGGGTTCGGGTCACGAGCGAGAAGATCCGATCGACCTTGCCGGTCCTGGACTTGGGAAGGTCAGGGACGCGGATCCAGTCGATATCCGGCTCATGGCCCAAGGTGCTGCCCAGGGTCTTGCGGATCGCCTGCTGCATCGGATCGGACAGCCTGTCGGGCGAGACATGCCGGAACAGGAAATGCAAGGGCTCGGTCTGCACCATCTCGTATTGCGGCATGCCCGGAATCCGGCCCAGGCAAAGCGCGAGCAACCTGGCCGGAGCCACCTGCCCTGTCCCGATCGAGAGGTAATCCCTGGGTCGGCCAGCGATCCGGTCGAGCAGGGGCAGGCCGCGGCCGCACAAGCAGGCTCCCTGGCCCGGGACCGCATAATCGCCGATCTCGTACCGGATGAGGGGCATGAGGCGGTTCTCGAGCGTGGTCACCAGGATCTTGCCGACCTGTCCCGGCCCTACCGGCCGGTTCCGGTCGTCCACGAGCTCGAGCAGTACATGCTCGGACTCCTGATGATAAGCCCCCTTTCGGCACTCCCAGGCCAGTCCGGCCTCTGCCGAGCCGTAGATGTCCGAGACCGGAACCCCGAGCACCCGTCGCGTCCGGGACCTCACATCCTGGTGCAGGAGCTCGGCCCAGGTGAAGACGCGCCTGAGCGAGGCCGGCCTCGCCCCCTCGGCCTCGACGCGATCCAGCAGCGCCTCGAGGTTCGACGGATAGGTTACGAGGAAGTGCGGGTCGAGGCGGCAGAGCCAATCGATCTGCTCTTTCTCCCCGGTGAAGATCGATAGGAACCGGGAGCCTGCGAAGAAGCGGTGCTCCACGGGCCGCATGTCTGCCATCCAGGCCGGAATGAAGATGATCCAGGCGCTTCTCGCGAGCGGATTCCAGCCGTTGTCCAGAAGCCAGCGTAGCCTGGAGGCATAGCGGCCGCGCTGGTGGGACTCGTCGAACAGGAACTCGGCCTGTTCCCCGGTTGTTCCCGAGGAGGTATCGGCGATGAAGGACGCCCGGTCCGGATGAAGGCCGCGCACGGACCGGTTCAATGCTGAAATGTCCTCGCGGCCGAGAACAGGAAGGCCGGGAAGATCCCGGGCGGACGGCGTCCTCCGGAACCGCTCCCGGTAGAACGGGATCCTCATGGCCGCCCTGAGCGTCTCCTCCAGACGGGCCTCCTGGCAGCGGGCCAGCCGCGCCGGGGTCCAGCGCTGCGAGATGAGACGGCCCAGGAAACGCGGTCCGGACGTGACGAGTATGTTCGAGAAGGGAACCACGGCGCTCCTTTCGTTGAATTCCGAGCCGTGAGACGATATATCCGCTTTGGACATTTGGGAAGGGCCGATGACTCACTGGACATTCAGGAAGGCGCTCGAAAAAGGGATCGACGTGGCCCGGAACGAGGGGCTCCGGAGCCTCGGAATCAAGATCCTCAGGGAGACCGTCTGCTTCCACATGAACCTGATCGAGCGCGATCTGTCCTTGCCCGTGCAGGAGTGGCGGCCGCGCGTTCCGATCTCCATCGGCCTCCTGGAAGCGGACGACGTGGATGCGTACCTCGCTTTCCGTCCCGGTACTGCTCGTGACGAGATCCTCGGACGTCTCCGCGACGGGCAAGTCGGGATCGTGGTGCGACACGAGGGGCGCATGGTGAATGCGATCTGGGTCGCTCTCCGAAAGGCGCGCATCGCCAGCCTGGACCTGGAGCTCGAGCTCGGGCCGGACGAGGGGTTCGTGTACGACTCGTACACGGAGCCGGCGTATCGGGGCCAAAACATCGCTCCGGCCAGGGGAATGCTCATGTTCTCCCATTGCCGGACCATCGGGCTCCGGCGGCTGCTCGCGGTGATCCTGCCCGGGGATCAATCGGCCTCGCGTTCGAAGGAGAAGACCGGCTGGCGCCGGATCGGCGTGGTGGGTGTTTTCCGCATCGGCCCGTTCAGGCGGCCCTTCGGTCATGTCCGGCACGGCCCGTTGCCATGGTTCTTGACGAAACCGGGTGGATTTGAAAGAATCCGCGACGTACGAGGTGCTCGGCCGTGAAGAGAACGATTATCGCCAACCCGATGAGAATGCCCAGGCCCCGCTAGGGGACCAACGGGCGTCTGCCGTCACCTCTCCATCTCGTGAAGCAATGCCCCGCGGTTCCCGACCCGGGGCGTCGTCGTTTTCAGCCCGAAATATCCAGGATCGAACCGTTCCCGAAAGGAGGCGGCGATGTATTCGAACCGGTTCTACAGAAACCGGGTGGAGCCCGGCGAGCTCGCGACCTTCCAGATCACGATCGAGGAGAGCGACCTCTTCATCCTCTGCGATCGGGATCTGAGGGCCCAGGCCATGGATGCGCTCCGGAACGTCCGGAAGGACATCGAGGCGTACATCGGGAAGGATCGGGCGTTCCTCTACACCCTCGAGCCGCACGAGGTCCCGCAAAGCGCTCCTGCCGTGGTGCGCCGCATGGCCGAGGCGGCCGGATTCTGGGGGGTGGGCCCCATGGCGGCCGTGGCCGGCGCCGTGGCCGACGCCGTGGCCGACCGGCTCCTCGAGGAGTCGGACACGGTCATCGTGGAGAACGGCGGCGACACCTTCGTGAAGGCGAACCGAAAAGTGCGGTTCGGCCTCCATGCCGGCGAGGTGTCGCCCTTCTCGGACGCGATCCGGTTCGAGGCGGACGCGAGACAGGGGCTCGGCGTCTGCACCTCGAGCGGCGTCGTGGGCCCCTCGCTCTCGTTCGGCAAGGCCGACGCCGTGGTCGCGATCGCCGGGAACGCCGCGTTCGCCGACGCCGCGGCCACGGCCATCGGCAACCGGGTGAAGGGGCCGGAGGACGTGACCGACCGTCTTTTCGGGGACGAGAGGACGAAACGCCTCGAGGGGCTCATCGCCTGCTCGGGCGACCGGATCGCGCTCTGGGGCAACCTGGAGCTCACATAAGGAGTAAAAATATGATCCAGACCAGCGCCATCTTCAGGTTTCCGAAGTCCCTCATGGACCGGCCGGTCATCTGCCGCGTGATCCGGGACTTCGACGTGGAAGTGAACATCATCCAGGCGCACATCACGCCCGAGGAGGACGGCCACATGTTCGCCATCGTGAGGGGCCGCAAGGCCGCCATGGACGGCGCCTTCGGGTTCCTCCGGGACAACGACGTGCAGGTGATCCTGCCCGCGAAGAACCTCGTGTGGGACGAGGAGGTGTGCGTCCACTGCGGCGCCTGCACGGCCCAGTGCCCCTCCGGCGCGTTCGTCCTGGATCCGGCAACGGCCAAGGTGATCTTCGACGCGAAAAAATGCATCGCGTGCGAGCTCTGCATCCCGGCCTGCTCCTACCGGGCGATCGAGTCGATCGGCAGCCGCCTGGGCGGAAAGGGGGACCTCCCATGAGCAAGACGTACGACGAGATCAACGAGAAGATCCGCAAGAAACAGGCGGTCGTGGTCACGGCCGCGGAGATGAAGACGATCGTGGCCGACCGGGGCGCGAAGGCGGCGGCGAAAAAGGTGGACGTCGTCACCACCGCGACCTTCGGGCCCATGTGCTCGAGCGGCGCGCTCCTCAACACGGGCCACACCACCCCGCGCATGAAGATCCAGAAGGCGTGGCTCAACCGCGTTCCGGCCTACGGCGGCATCGCGGCCGTGGACCTCTATGTCGGCGCGACCGAGCTCGCCGAGGGGGATCCGGCGAACAAGGTCTTCCCCGGAGAGTTCAGTTACGGCGGCGGCCACGTGATCGAGGACCTGGTCCGGGGCCGCGACGTGGTCCTCAAGGCCGAGGCCTACGGAACCGACTGCTACCCGCGGCAGGCGCTCGAGACCCTCGTCAACCTGAAGGATCTCAACGACGCCGTCCTGTGGAACCCGAGGAACGCGTACCAGAACTACAACGTGGGCGTGAACGCGACCTCGCCCCGGCCGATCTACACCTACATGGGGGTCCTGAGACCGCGCATGGCGAACGCGAACTACTCGAGCGCAGGCGAGCTCTCCCCGCTCCTCAACGACCCCCGATACCGCACCATCGGCATCGGCACGCGCATCTTCCTCGGCGGCGGCGTGGGGTACGTCTGCTTCCACGGCACGCAGCACGATCCGTCCGTGGCGCGGAACGAGCGGGGCGTGCCCCTGGGCGGCGCCGGGACCCTGGCCGTGATCGGCGACTTGAAGGGGATGAGCGCCCGGTTCCTCCGGGGGGTCTCGATCACGGGCTACGGCGTGTCGCTCGCCGTCGGCATCGGCGTGCCCATCCCGATCCTCGACGAGGAGATGGCGCTCTGCACGTCCATCCGGGACAGCGACATCACGGCGCCGGTCGTGGACTACTCGAGGAACTACCCGCACAACGAGGGGGAGCCCCTGGGCCGCGTCACCTATGCCGATCTCCGCTCGGGCTTCATCAAGATCGGGGGACGCAAGGTGAGGACCGGCAGCCTTTCGAGCCTCGCCAAGGCCAAGGAGATCGCAGGGCTGCTCAAGAAATGGATCGAGGAAGGGTCGTTCCTGCTCGGCGAGCCTGTGGAGCCCCTGCCCGGCCCAAGCTCGGGCAAGACGTTCCGGATGCTCAAGGAGCGCCCGATCCGGAGAAGAAGATGAGAAAAAGATTGTAAAAGGCCGCGCCGGGGGAAGGTGCCCCGAAAGCCTGGAGGGGTACCTCCCCCCAGGCAGGCCGTTGCAACAAAGGAGACCGTAATCATGATTGTGATGAAGTTCGGAGGAAGCTCCATCGCCACGGCCGAGAAGATCAGGCGCGTGGCCGGGCTCGTGAAAAGCGAGATCCCGAGACGGCCGGTCGTGGTGGTCTCGGCGCACGGCAAGACCACCGACGCGCTCATCCATGCCGGCCGCAAGGCGCTCCTGGGCAAGGTGGACACAATCGAGATCGAGCGCGTCCACCACACCCTCATCGACGAGCTCGGATTGGACCGGCGCCTCGTGGACGGGCTCCTGAACCAGCTCTCCATGCTCCTCCACGGCATCCGCCTCATCGG
>Ga0315282_10008960_pt1 | contig 16040 bp, 15 predicted proteins | sample YL17G07_20_MG_FD_203693 | JGI IMG/M metagenome (GOLD analysis project Ga0315282, IMG submission 203693) | Sediment microbial communities from Yellowstone Lake, YNP, Wyoming, USA - YL17G07_20 | ecosystem: Environmental > Aquatic > Freshwater > Lake > Sediment | place: USA: Wyoming | collected...
TGGTCTCTGCTGGTTTCTTGGTGTTTGGTTTGTGGGTGGGGTGTTCAGTTTGTCCTCTGTCAGGGTTACGGTGATTGATGTGGATCATCTATGGGGATGATTTTCTAAACAGGCTAGCGCGCGCGCGCAACGAGACCGAAGCAGAGAAAAGACATCTTTCTAAACCCATTATTCCATAATAAAGACGATATGCTTCGGATAATTTCATATTAACATAAATTTCTTTCCAATTTAATAAAGACCCGAAGATTAAATATGAACCCCGTTCTTTCTCAAAACTCATTTAAGTCTAATTAGATTTAATTGTACAAGATATTAATTTTTGTGACTTCGCTCGTACAAAGATAATGAATGAAGAAAATGTATGAACTAATTCTCATATATTAGTGCCTAATGCCAAGTAAAACTATAGTAATCAATTTTCCTGTATAAGTGCAATTATTTCAAATTTGACGCTAGGAATTTTAGGTTAGAGTATCTGGGAAAACCTTCGGTAATTTTATCTTTAAACCAATGTTGTCTATTATTTTGACTATCAATCTCAGTTATAATAAAGTAAAAAACCCCTATCCTGACTGAGTCTATCCTTTAAACGTATTCTCGCCTCATTAAGGGATAAACCCATGGCTAGTTCTAAATCCTTGAGGCTGTTTCCTTTTACAAATGCCCTTTCTCGATATAATATATTAAAAGAAAACACACAAGAAAACGGATTACTAGAGTCAAGAAGCTTAAGAAAATCATATGCTAATTCTTCTTTAGACCAATGCTCTTTAAAGGTTAATTCTATAGCAACCTCTGGTTTACTATAATCGCCTATTGTAAAATCGATGAACCCTGCTGTTCCTGTATCATCAGGATAATACTTTTTATTAATTTTCTTATATTTAGCATAATTTATTTTAGTAGATTTTTTAGATGTGGGCCATTCTGGATGAATTTTTATCTCCGCAGTATCTCTAAAAAGGTCCAATTTATTATAACTTTCTTGAAGTATATGAGAAAAGCTATGATGAAGATACCTCTCATTCATCATAGGACCATGATAAAGAAGATTTTCTGAAAAATTAATGAATATATCTAATATTTGTTTTCTTAACATGATAAGATACTAGACTTTATTCTTTTAAAAATTTGATGCGCGTTTACATATAAGAGAACCTTTTATAAGATTATTATGTTGCATAAAAATTATGTCTGAAACCGATTTATTAAAAATTTTTAAAAATATTTCTAAAGAAGTATCTTTGAACTTAGCTATAAATGAAAATGAGTTATATGGTATTTTAGATAAATCGGGTTTCTTTCAAATTTTGGGTTATCAGCAAATTGGAAAAGATATACGAAAACAGTATAAAGTAGATAAAGCAAAAAAAATAGCAGACTATATTTGTTTAGATGATTTTCATAATATAATTTTTGTTATTGAAGCGAAAAAACCACTTGATAATCAAATAGAAAATTATATTGGGGATTTATGGGATAAATATGTTATTCCCCTAAAATCAAAATACGGAATATTGACGAATGGTATTACTTTTATTGTATATTCAAGGTTAAGTGATTTAACCTCTGAAAAAATATTTGAATTTGAATTGGATTCTGTTGACTCTAATATTTGTTCAAAATTATCTATGGTACTTAACAAACCTATTTATGACATATTAAATATAGAAAAAATTCGTGATTATTTTAACAATGTAGAAAGTATGTATTTAACGAATGAAACAGCAAAAGAATATTTTTATGAAACTTATCAATTGAATAAAGATAGTATATTTGGTTATCTTGTAAAAGATATGCTAAAATTATTTGATTATAGTTATGATAAATCCTCATTTCTACAAGAAGTATATGATTTTTGGAAAAAATCTCTCGCTACTAAACCTGAAGAGATTCCTGAAAGTTGGAAATCTTTCATAAAAGAAAAAGAAGAACCATATAAATTAATGTTTATTTTAGAAACAACTCATTCATTTGTAGGTAGAATGATTATTGCAAAAGCATGTCAAGATTTGAATTTTCCTATGATAAATATTTCTAATTATATTCTTAACCATATAGAACAAGTTCGAGAAAATATACCTCCATTAGGATATCCATTAGTAACTATAAAATTAATTAAAGAAATGAGAGACCAATTAATATATTCAATATTTGAAGAAGATATATTTAGCTGGTGGGAGGATATATTTAATAATTATAAGAATAAGACATCAGCTGAATTAATAAAAGAACAAATAAATGAAGAATTGTATAACTTCAGTATCACTCTAGGAAGATTTATACTTATTTTATATAAATTCAATTTTAAGGAAATAGCTGGAGACCCTCTAGGAGATTTATATCAAAGGTATTTTGATAGAGAGACTCGTAGAGCATTAGGAGAATTCTATACACCGGTCGAAATAGTTGATTATATTTTAGACGAAGTAAATTATGTTAATGTAAAGGAGAAAAGATTAATTGACCCAGCTTGTGGTTCAGGTACCTTTTTGGTAATGGCTTTAAAACGTTATTTAAAAGAAGTTGAGTTCGAAGCTCATAAATCAGGCTGGACTACAATATTAAAAGAGCTTTGCAATAAACCAAAGATAATTGGACTCGATATTCATCCCTTTGCTTGTTTAATGGCTCAAATAAGGTTCATGATTGAACTAATGCCTTATTATAAAATAGCAATAGAAGAAGAAAAAATGACAGTATTAGAATCACTTCAAAGACTCCCAATTTTTAGAACAGATTCTCTAATAAAAGAAATGATTCCTCCTGAAATAAGTAAAAAACCCACCTTCCAAGTTACAGGTGAAGACATAAAGTTTACATTAGATTTACCAATTATTAACGAAAAAACATATGAACAAATAAATATAATTATTCCTTCATGGAGAAAAGTAGTAAATGATGTAGGTACAGATGTTTATAATTTAGATGAATATTTTTGTTTAATCCAAGCTATATTTGATTCAATAAAAAATATTTACAAACTTGATGAAAATGAAATACCCTCAAAAAATTTAGAAAATCAAATTAAAAAATATTTAACCAATAGAGATTATTATTTGTTATCCAATTATTTCAAGAAATATGGCGATAATATATTAAGCGAGATTAGACGAATTCGTAAACCTTCTGAAAACGGTAGAATTTTGAAAACTATTGAAGATTCAATACTAGCTTCCTTCCTAAAAAATTATATGAAATACGATTTTGTTGTAGGCAACCCACCCTATGTAAAAACACAAACTTTCTCGGTGAACAAACCCTATTTAAAGAGGATTTACAAAGATACAGTGTATAAAAATTTTGATTTATATATTCCCTTTATACAAAGGGGAATAGAGTGGATAAATTCTGGTGGTAAATTTAGCTTCATAGTCTCTAATATGTTTATAAATAGAGATTATGGCGAAAAATTAAGAAGTTTTATTTTAAAAAATTGCGATATTTTAGAGATTCTTAATTTTAGGGCTTGCCAGGTTTTTAAGGAAGTAACAAATTACGCCTGTATCTTTGTATTCACATCCAAATCTGATAATGAAAACCAATTGCGATATATCAGAGTAGGGAATAAAAAAGACGACTTACTAGATTATATTAAGAATCATAAAAATGAGGAGTACTTTGACGATTATATAGATGTTTTTACTTATAGCCAAAAATCTTTATCTGAAAAAGCTTGGACGATTATGCCAAAAAAAGAATATTCAATATACAACAAAATAAAAAAGAGTAATAGTCATTTATTAAAATCGTTAGTACATAGTGATTTAGGAATAAAAGAAGCTAGTAGAACAGGAGAAAATTCAGTTTATATAGTTCCGAGAGAAACTGTTTCTAAATACAATATTGAAAAAGATTTAGTTGTTCCAAAAATAAAGGGTGCTAATGAAATAAAACGTTGGCATATAAATTGGGATGGAGAGTATATTCTCTTACCATATACTGAAAATAAAGGCAGTTTTATACCAATTGAAATAGAGAAATATCCAAATTTTGAGTTATATATGAATAAATTTCGAACCAAGCTAGAAAAACGGAGATTATTTGGGAAAACGATTCTTCAGCATAATAAAAAATGGTACGAAATATGGAATCCTTTACCGTATAAAACTTTAAAAATTGTATATCCAGAGATATCAAAATCGAACTCTTTTGCTCTTGACACAGATAATTATTATTGTGTCGGTAAAAATTTCATCATATACCTGAATAGTAATAAGATAGAGGATTATTTCGTCCTTCTAGGAATATTAAATTCTACAACATTAGAATATTACTTCAAACAAACAGCTTCAGTAAAACGGGGTAACTACTATGAGTTTATGGGTAATGTTGAATTACTTCCTATAATTAAACTATTAGATGATTCTAAACAACTGATAGTAAATAAAGTAAAACAAATACTTGAACATAATTTACCTTTATTTGAAACATATTTTATTGAGAGCTTATCTAAAATAACCAATAGCCCAATAGAATTTTATGAATTATCTGTAAATAGAAATATTGTAAAAGACATCAATGTAAAAATTATTGATAATTTATTTATGATATATTTAAATTCAAATAACCATTTGATAAATGTATCTTCTAATGAAGAAGTAGATTATATTTTAACTCTTATTAACGACAGTGAAAATGAAAAAATAAAAATTCCTAGACCAAGTAGTTTAATTATCTCTCACTTAAATGAGATAAAACAATCTTATGAAAATATAAAAAGCATAGATGTAATAAAATTGGAACATGAATTAAATCAAATAATATCTAAGCTATACAATTTAGATGATGAAGAAATCGATATTATAAATAAGTTTATTATAAAATACTAAATTTTTGGTTTTATTAGAACTCAGCGTATTATTTAATTCATTTAATCATTTTACGAGCATAATCATTTGCTTCTTGTTCTTCTCTCTTAGACAATATTTGATTGTTATGAATTAAATGATGGTAGAACTCATGAAGAACCACCCTTTTTTTCAAACTAGTATTCTTAAAATAAGCAGTATTCTCCAGATAATAAGCTAAATAATTCCGTGCAACGGTTCTCCCATCTAGAACTATTCTCATCCTCTTAATCTTGTAATATTTAGCTAGGAAATCTATAGCTTTCTGCGCTCCTTCCAATTCATAAATTAATAAAAACTCTTTACGGATTTTCTTAGAGGGGATAAGCCTTACTTTCAAGGCTAAACCTACCTAGCTTAAGGTACACTCACAATCCTAGGAACCCAGCTCGTATTCTCATTCCTCAAGTATTTAGCTAGAAGTAAAGCCTCTTCAGATATCAAAGTCTCAACTTCCTGAGATTCGCCATAACGAATACGGGGAATATTGACCTTAGAAGTAAAGAAACTGTTGAGACCGTTAAGAAAATCATTAGTCATTTCATCGTCGAGGTACTGCCTTTTACCTCTACGATTGGGGGAATAAACTTCATCTCTAATAATAAAATCACTTTTCTTAACTTTAGTAGTATAGTCAATAATAAAATTATCAATCAAATATCGGTAAAGCTCTAAAAAATCACAGACCAGCGAAGGTTTACCAAACTGTAGTCCATGAAGGTAACCTAGATAGGGTTCAAGCTTAGCCTTCAGCAAAGCTATGTGAACCTTCCAGGATGCTACTCTGTAACCTAAGTTTAGAATATTGTTCAAGCCATCATAGGCTTTGAAGGAACGCCTACCATTTGGTCTATATTTCTTGTCGAATAGTTGGAATATCTGTTCATAGTATTGGTTAGTACTTTTTCCTTCAAAGCCTGTCAGCTTTCTACGAAAAGTTAGATGGTTAGAACATTCTGTTTCATTTATCCTTTCAAATACGGAATCGTCAATAGGCTCTAAACCGTACTTTTTCAATACTTGATTCTGGCCATTAATTTTGCCAATAACAAAATTCTTAGCTATACCTTCAAACTTGTCATTCTCAAGAGATTTGTATTGACTTATTCTAGTTTCTACATGAGAGTCATCGTTAAGAGTTCTTAACACAGCTACAGGAGCGCCTCTACCAGTCATAACAATTACATCAATGTTCCAGAAAGCACAGGTAGCTAGTGCGCCTACAGAAACAGTGTTACCGCTTCTAAGCTGTATTTGGTCTAGCTCGTTGTCAAAAAGAGGGTACCTGTCTAGGTTCTTATCTTTCCTAACTACTAAACAGCCTTTATCTCTACCTAGGTACGAACCGAATCCGTTAAGCTCTATCTTCCTAGATTTATTCCTATTCGTCCTTTTTACCCCTAGGATAGTAAAACCTAGCTATCCTTTATCTTTATCTGACGAATAAACTTGGAAAAATAAATAGATTAGCGAAGAAGGCATAAATAAAACGTTTCTTAGTCAATTAACGCTGTTTATTGATAATGGCTTTAGGCTATTTCAATGTGTCTTAGTCATTCACTCTCCTCTTCTTCTTTGTGTTTATCAATTGTATTGTATTCTTGTGTCTCTATTTCCTCTGGACCATAAGGATTCTTTAGTTCACGATTTATCCCAAACTTGAGAAGGTATTTTGAGTGCCCTAGACTCTGTAAGTTGTTTCCTTCATAGGGGGACTCTACAGTGTAAGCGTACTCAGGTTCACCCCTGTTACCCTTTTTGCCATAACGTAGAACCCAACACCTGTACTAGTTGATTCGAGGAGCTTTCTTAAACATCAAGTCACAGCTCGAAAAGTCAACAATTTCCTTTACATCCCTAAACCGCAAAGCATCTAAGCAGATACAGTGGCGACCCTCTTCCCTGGTCTTTATTACTATCCATGAGCCAAAGTTCTTTCCCTATATTGGAATATGCGCGCTCCTATGAGTAACGTTTACAGGACACACGGTGTCCAGGCAGCACCCCTCAGTTCCGCAAGCCATCAAAAGCGTTGGCTGCAGTACAGTATGATCCCAAGTTCGGTGGGCTTCATGAGAGGGTCTCGAGGCGTAGAGGTGCTGGCTGCGCGATGGGGTAGTTCCGGGTACGGCAGACAACGCCACAGCCAGCATAGAGATCAAGCTAAGCGAGACATGGATCGAGACCTGCATCAAACCCCTAATCCCATCCAGCATCAGACACTCCTTAGCACGGTCGAAAAGCCTCTCGATGATCCATCGCTTCCTGAACAACTTCATGATCCTCTTAGCTCCCTTAGCCACGAAGTCACGGCCAACCTTGAAAGCGTTCATAATCCTCGAATCTCTACGGACAGGAATCACAGGCTCAGCACCAAACCGCTCAGCAGCGTCACGCACGTTCACGCTGCTGTACTGAGCGTCCGCTAGAACTGCCTTAAACCGGACGCCGAGTCGGCACAGTAGACCGTGTGGACATGGTACCCGAGAATAAATTCTCTCCGCCCTCTGCCAACTATTACCTCTGCGTCACTTACCGACATGATTGTACATGGCTCCTCCGTTGTAAGCCTTAATGCGTGTGTGCTGTCGACTGCAACCACTTTGCCGATCAGGGTTTCCGACTCGATTAATTTCTTGGTGAGCTAGTTGAAGATCCCGGATGTAGGTTTCTTCGCCGAGTCAGTGTCTGAACTGGGTGAAGAATCATGGCTTAGTGTACTACTTCGGAAGCCGCAAGCCCTCGCCACTTTGTAGTCGTGTTTAAAGCGTAGTGCGAGTCTTCTGTCGCTGATTATGTTTAGGAGGTGTTTGGTTAGCTGGACTTTGGGCATGGAGAGTGGGTTGATTGGGTGTCTGCCTAGCCCTGTATTATGGCAGTGATTTGCTAGATCGGTTTGGATCTGGGTTAGGTTGGGTAAATCAAGCACACGCTTAACGTTCAACCTATACTCAATGGAGAGCATTGCATAGGATCTATAATAATTTCTAAACAGCCTAACGCGCATTTTCATATAATGAAATAAAAGGAACTATATATAGAGAATTCACGTCTCTTTATTACATTCAATTAAGCTTTTCTCATTATTAAATTTTATATTTGAACTACGCTTTAAAAAATAATACCTCTGTTCTTGGTTGGTTTCCTATTTTTGTTGTAGTCTCTTGGATTTTATAGCCATTCTTAAGAAGATAAGTATTTAATTCATAATTATGAACTACATCCATAACTATTTTTGAGGCTGATCTCATACCTAATAATATAAAGAGACTGTTCTTTCTTTCAACTTGACTTCTACAGAATTTTATAATATCTTCAACTTCATCCTTATTCGTTACTAATCTTGTAGTATCATCCCATTGTTCAATAATTTCTTCAAGAGTTTCTTCTAATGATTCAGTAGAGTACCCATCCTTTTGTAAATTACCTAAATGTACTATAATAATATCAAAAAAGGGAGTGGTGGGTAAATCAGCAAGTTTGAGAAGTCTTTTACCATTAGGTCTACGTCTAATCTGTTTTTTAATCTCCTGAACTCTTTCTCTATTCTCAAGTGAATCATGATAATGATAATAATTCATTAACATGCCAGTTCTTATTATATCGATATATCTATAATTAGGAACTAAAAATAAAACTTTCTTAAAATCAGAGGCATCTTCAAATGATAATAATCTATTTGCTTCTTTTTTATTTGGTACAAAAGCATATTTTTTCTCATCATATTTTTTTCTAATAATTTCTTTAATTTTTGAATAACCATCTTTTGAGAAATCGTATATCTTATTTGCAGCTAAAACCGCTAGTGCTTCTTTAATTGGGAGTTCTTGATTTTTTTGATAATCTCATCAAGAGGGTTTGACATTCTTTGCCCTCTCACGAATAAACTTTGAAATAGCTGTAGGGGTTCCCTCAATCAATTTTAATGAACCAGGAACCATTGAAACACTATCAATGTGCAAAAACATCGAAGGTATCTCTTCTGAGGAAATCCTTGCTCCTAAATTGTTTAGGATAAACCCTTTATCATCTACATCATAATCAAATACCCGAAGTAATATGATTTTTTCATCTTTTTCTAATTCTTCAAAGATTATTTGATTGGACATTTTGATTTCCTCCTAATAACTTTCTTCAGTTAAATCTTTTATGATTATAGATTCTGTTATATATGGCAGATTCATCACCCAGATCCACCAACAGAGTTCTACCAAGATACTTCATTACTTTCTTCTTTATAAAACCAATGTACGGAAGCTCTATGCAGATACACAAGTTTCGTCATCATATATAAGAATAACCTGTTCTATTCTTGTCCTGTTCAATTAATTGAAAGATGTATTTATTCACCGATCCTTTTTTCGAGATTGTACATCCTATTTTTGAGCTTCACTAAATGCCTTATTATCAATCTCACCTGTAAGAAGAATTAGATCCATTAGCTTTTAGATTAATATTTCTTACACAAATATTCTAGAAACGAGTTTTAGTTCCGTTAAATTGTCAATCCTATTGAAATATTTTAGAACATTATCGCCTTTCGCGGTTATTCTATAGAGTTTTTTTGATCGATCATCACCCTCAACCTGATTATATTCCTCGATGAGCCCTTGTTTAACTAGTGATTGGAGTGTTGACTGGAGGACACTCCACGAGAGCCTTACTCCATACATTATCCTAGTGGGCAAGGTTTCTCCTCTTTTTATCAGTGTCAATATACCGATACGCATTTCAAACCTTGACCTTCTAGCAGACATAAGTCAAATGTTCATTGTTATATGAATATAAGCAATATGTAGTGTGAATATTCATTTAAAATTCATATGTTTACATTATTTCTACTATTAATCATACTCATAGAATTTCAGAGACCAGCATAATAGATTTAATCAATACAACACACGCACTGAGCCAATATATCCCAGGATGGATTGAATCATAAGTAATAGGGATAACTGTGAAAGAGTTATTTTAAATTACTTAGGTTTAGTAAAGTCAAAACCCAGTTCAGTAAGTCTCTTTATTGCGCCTTGACTCTTAAACTCGTTTGATTCTCTGCTAAATTTTTCAATTACAGCATTGTTCACATATTCATCTGGGCTTATGTTTCTAAGAACAAGCTCATCATATAATTCCTGTCTTAAATAGACTACAGGCATAACTATTACCAACTTACAAATGCAATATAAGAGTAAATCATTTTTTACGTTGATAAGTGTAGGTAAATATTTAAGCTTACAATGTTTCCTGTTTTAAGCTTCAGTGGGCCCAATCCTCAACCTACCGTTTCACCTCACTGAAGCAAACACATTGCTTTTTTCCATTCCACTAGATCTCAGCTTTGACACTTTTTAAATTGTTTTTCAACTACATTTCTACAAGTGGAGAGGGTGAGCCAGATTTTGAAGTTAGAACTTTTGTCTGGCTCACCAGCAGCATTACACGCGCGCGTTTTAATCAATATTAGTGAACCGTAATCCTGAAATTAAATACTAGATCAACACCTCTCCATGAAGAAAAGAAGGATTGTGCTCATAGCTATCCTAGGCATCACATTGATTGCTATCAGCGCAGTCGTTGGATCCAGCTTCTTCGTCGATTCTCAAGCATCCCAGCTCACAGCCAGATTAAGCAAAGCTGGTTTAAAGACCACTCTACTTGACGCCAACAGGGATGTCTTCTTCATTCCACTAGGAGCTAGGAGGTACTCCATCGTTGATGAATGGATTAGAATCTTCGTATATCCAAGCTCTGCCTGTGCCCGAGCCGATGCATCGAGAATGGATTCAAGCGGAAGCACCTACAACGAGATAGGATACTCTGTACAGTTAAGCTGGGCTAAGAGCGGTCCTCACTTCTACATTGATGGCAACCTCATCATCTTCTATGGAGGCTCTAACTCAATCCTGTTGAACACGTTTGAAACCCTGTTTGGGCCACAGTTTGCAGGATACTAATAATCACATAATTATGCGCGTGAGAGTATAAACAATCTTTAAGGCTAATCACATAAGCGCATAATCATATTCAATTAGTCATATAATGCGAAGGATTCGCGCGCGCCGATACCACCCTAAACAGGTATAACTATGATATTTTAATTTATTTAAAAGAAACCATTCTGAGGCTAGATTCTGAAAGACTACGAGGTTATGGACAGCAATTTAAGTTATTTTTAGCTTTTTTTGAAGATTATTTATACCTTGATTTGTTTCTCTGTACTGCTCTCTAAAGGAACAGTCGGCAAAAAAGAGAAGAGGGGGGGGGTAGGTACGGGCTATTATATAGATAATGATCACCCCCTTAATTGCCGGTGACCTTTTTCGATCTGTATCGCTACTAATTAATACTATAATAACTATTATCTTACCGAGCTGTGCGATAATATGATTGTTTTATCGAATAAGAATACGCACATCACTTAACAGAAAGTATTAATAAAAAATATGATGTACTCGGGATCAATATCTGAGTTTGTAAATGGAATATACCTTCTCATTTAGAAGTCTAAGAATTCGGATTAAGTCTTCTTTTCTACTTTTTAATAATATTTCTTTCTACGTGCAGTCTCTTCCTTTAAAAGTCGACTCCACAGATCAATCTTAACCAAAAACTCCTCAACACCTAATACATCCCTTTCACTCAAAATCATTGAACGAAGATAAGGAGACACTGAAAGACTATGCGAAGCCCAGCCCTTTAACGGCCTGATATCCACAACTCTAACTGCACCAACCTGAGGGTATACACCTAAGTGATCCTGATATACTTCGTAAGCGAGGCTCTCCAACATCAAATCCTCAAATAAATATAAACCACAACAATTAATAAAGGAGCAATTATAGATACTAATATCCATGGATAATAAAGACGCTTTGCCTGTCCGGCTTCAGACCAAGTCAAACGACCTCATCAACATACTTGACAACTACAAGGATGATGATTACTGCGCGATTCTATTATGTCTCTTCTGCGCCAAGCACCCACAGAAACTGGGTTTCAACGAGATCCGTAAACAGTTAGCGCAATTCACTAACAACGTAAACTCGAGCCCTAACGCCCTCAAGAAACACCTCGACCATCTGCTAAGTCATAGTGTGATACAGAAGCAAGAGGATAAATCATCTAAGATGAAGATCACTCCAACCATCTACTCGCTGACTTCTCAGTTCATAGAACTGGGTGATGATCTCTTCAACACTAATCAGGGCTTAGATGTGGAGCTCCTAAAAGAGGAGTTGAAGGAGCAATCGATTGCTGATGCTTCTCGAAAGGTAGCTTTTTTACTACTTAATGATACGCTTGACTCTGTCAGGGATTCATTAGAATTAGATCCAAAGATAGCTGATTTTAAACAATTGTTGAAATCAGCGCGGATTAAAGTGGTGTTGGATGCATATTCTTCAGTAGTCAAGGATTCGGGGCAGCAGAAGGAGGCTCTTAAAGTTTTATTGGGAGTAAACAGTAAGTTGTCTGATTACACAAATTTTATTAATACTTTCCAATAAGTGGCGTATGAATTTTTCACACGATACTATAATCATTTTATCGTACAGCTGGACAATAATAGTTATTATGTTATTAATTAATAGCCGGTATGGATCAAAAAAAGTTACCGGTGTTAAGGGGGGTGATCATTATCTATATAAAAGCCCGTACCTAACCCCCCCTCTCTTCTTTTTTGCTGACTGTTACCGTATAGAGCAGCATTGAGATAAATATTAGGGCAATAAAATGTTTTTAAAAAAGACTAAAATTATCTTAAATTGCCATCCATTAACGGTGGTCTTTCAGAACATAACCTCGAAATATTTTCTTTTAAATAAATTATAATATCATACTCCCAAGGGTTTAGGGTGGTATCGGTACAAAATCACGCGCTTGGCTGTTTAGAAATTAAATAGGTAAATGATCTATTCTTCGTTGAAGGGAGATTAAATGTAAAACATGTGCTTGACTCCCTTAACCTACAAGAGACACGAAGAAACTTGGCAAATCACTACCACCAAACAGGACCAGGAAGAAAACAGTACAAACCCCTCTCCATGCTTAAAGCCTAGCTAGCCAAATACCTTCTAAACATAATCAGCGACAGAAGACTCGACCTACGCCTCAAACACGACAGGAAGGTAGCCAAAGCATACGGATTCAAGAGCAAGGCACCCAACTACGGCCTCTTCACCCAGTTCCGACACCGACTCGGCGAGGAGACCTACCACAGAGAGAGAGCGGCCTTGGATCGATCTTTGTCAGTAGTAAAGCGGCTTTCTTGGCTGAAGACACGAATAGAGAGGACGAGACCATCTATTTAGAGCTTAATTCTTGTTTTCAATGCTTTACTCACCGGCACACCAACCACGCCGGCTACGACAACCTGTAGTAAATTAACAGGTACCTCAACTAAGGCAGCAGACACACCGAAGAAGACTGACTCAACCACGAAATATCCCATGACTACACATATTCCACCGAGCACCCAAGCTAAAATTAACCGGTTTAAATTAGCCGTAGCAAGGCGCCCCCCAACGTATCCCGCCACTAAACCTTCGCATCCCTTAATAACAAATGTAAATGGAACAAAGAAAGAATACCCACCCACAAGATCTGATAAGGCAGAGCCGAACCCCCCAGCTAAGCCTCCAACTAGTGGTCCAAAAACTAATCCAGAGATTATAACGAAGACATCTCCAACGTTGAAATATCCTGATGTAGCGGGTACTGGTATCTGGATCGAGTAAGTGGCGACGAAGCAAAGCGCCGCCATGACTCCTATTGCTGCAACCTCACGGGTACTGAAGCTCACCATTTACGATCACTTGTACTATAGTTTCGACTTATGGTAGTTATAACTATAATATAGGTTTTCCCCTCAGAGAAGCACTTGGAGGTCATTCAACGCCGCCAGAACCTGCTTGCCTCTTTCCGTGATCTCATAGTACCTCCTCTTCCCCTTGAGGCTTGACGAGATTAACCCACGTCCCTCAAGATCTGTAATGTGCTGGTAGACCGCACCTATAGTCATGCCCTTTCCTATGGCTTTCCATACTTCGTAACCATAGGTCTCCCTGACATCGATATGACGGAGGATCTTTTCCTTCGTCGTCAACATCGAGCCGAGACCCGGCGATTTTCTGCGTTTCGTGAGGCTCTGGAGGATGTCGTCGGTTTTCAAACCGCTGCTTGTTATAAGACACGTAATCTTATCCGTCTTCTCGATCTTGCTGGCCTCGATGAGATTTGCAAGGCAGGCGACTGTTGCCGCGCTCGCTGCTTCTGCAAATATTCCCTCGAACCTCGCGATCTTCCGGCCAGCGGCAAGCATGTCATCGTCGCTCACCGAGACAGCGAGTCCATTTGACTCCTTCAACGCTCTAAGCGCGAGCTCCCCGAAAATCGGGGTCGAGACCCTGATTGCGGAAGCTTCCGTCTCGACCTTCTCGAGGTGAACCGGCTTTTCTTCTCCCCTTTCATATGCTGATACTATCGGGGAGCACCCTTCGGCCTGAACACCGATAAGGCGTGGAAGTTTCTTTACCAGCCCCATGGTTTCGAGTTCTTTGTAGCTTTTCCATAGGGAGGTTATCGTCACGCCGCTACCCATCGCCACTACTATCCAGTCCGGCTCCCCTTTCTGTTCGGTTATCTCATATGATATGGTCTTGAGTCCCTCAACAGCGAGGGGGTTGAGCTCAGTCGTCGCCTGGTACCAGCCCATCTCTTTCTCGAGAACCTTCGCCTTCTCGATGGCCTCCTCTATGGATTCCCCCGACTCAACGATCTGGGCATCGTAGACCATCATCTGGGCGAGTTTCCCTATATCCATCGCTTTTGGAACGATGAGATGACAGGAGACATTTGCCTTGGCTGAATAGGCGGCGACGGAGGCTCCGTGGTTACCGTTGGTGGCGCATATCAGGGAGCCGAATCCCTTCCCCGAGGCGTCTGAAACGATGAGTGACGCTGAGCGATCCTTGAAGGAGTTTGTAGGATTCCTTGTCTCGTCCTTCAGCATTAGGTTTCTCAGGCTCAGTGATTCTGCTAGCCTCTGAGATTTTTGGAGCGGCGTTCCGCCCTCGCCGAGGCTCACCGGCCTCTTGACAGGGGGTAGCACCGGCCTGTACCTCCAGAATTTCAGCTCCCCCGTGAACTCAACAGATTTAAGGTACTCCTCGTCGAAGACATATTCGAGGATGCCTCCGCATTTCTCGCAGGAGGTCCACCCGGAGTCAACCGGGAAGACGTAGCCGCAGTCTGTGCAAACGAGGTTCACCCGATGCTTCATCACCTCTGAATGGACTCTGCGCTCTTTTAAGTGTTGGACATAATTCTTTTATGGTGGCCACGCGCTGCCCTGTCCCGAAATAGAGTACAGATGCAAACCTCATCACATAAGATACGACCAAAGACCCCCAGCAAACAGAAACAGACCACCAAACGCGAAACACACCAGCACACAATCAGTAATACAGCGTTTAGGACGAACCATAAACCCAGTGCCCACTAACAATCCCACCACTAAGCCAAAGACGAACACGCACTCAGGTGTTGAAGAATGTTGGCGACAACGCCTTCTCTGGCCTACCCAAACTCTCTTAATCTACTAGGGGAGGTCAGCTGTCAATGGCAAGAACAGGGCAGCTTATTCTAGGAGAAGAGAAGGAGACAACAATGTCCGCTGGGTGAGTAAGCGAATTTCTGATGAAGCTATTGCTTATACTTGATTTCGATATTCACAGAATTTACATATGTGTCTATGCGCGCACGATTATAGCCTTAATTAGTTGGAAATCTCAAACTACTCTACCCCTCCGAGTAAAGCGCACATCGGTGGAGACTACTAGCGGCCAACTCAAAGGTTGATGTACTTGAAAAACGAGCCCACTCTCATTCAAGGCGAGATTCTTAGGCGCCTCCGCGACGCCTGAGACACATTCACGATCGAAAAACTCGGAGATCTGTGTAAGAAAAGCTCCTTATGTGAAGGTACTCTGGCCTCCCTCGAGAGAAAAGGACGCGTCAAGGTTACTGGTGGGGTAGTTAAGTTAGTTGAGCCTCCCAGCTTGCCAACGGTACGGGATCATCGGTGTTCACCGAGGCTGGATGCTAGGGAGGTGGGTGAGATGGAGCAGAGGACCGATGTCAACCTGGTCCACCACTACGCCGGGGAGCTTAGGAGGATCAGGGGAG
>Ga0315282_10008961_pt1 | contig 16037 bp, 14 predicted proteins | sample YL17G07_20_MG_FD_203693 | JGI IMG/M metagenome (GOLD analysis project Ga0315282, IMG submission 203693) | Sediment microbial communities from Yellowstone Lake, YNP, Wyoming, USA - YL17G07_20 | ecosystem: Environmental > Aquatic > Freshwater > Lake > Sediment | place: USA: Wyoming | collected...
CCGGCAGCGCTGAACATGTTTCCGAAGTTGGAGCTCACTCCCATCATGATGTATTTCATTGTGTTGCCAAAGGTTTTCCTGCCTTCCAAAACTCCTTCTTCGAGCACTCTCAAGTCTTTGTGCAGGAGGATGATGTCTGCCGACTCCTTGGCCACGTCCACTGCATTGTCGACGGATATGCTGACATCTGCCACTCTCATTGACGGAGCGTCATTTATGCCGTCGCCGAGGAACCCCACGACATGTCCGTTGCTTTTCAATGCATTGATTATCCTGTCTTTCTGGGCAGGCGTGACTCTTACGAAGATGTTCACTTGTTCCACGACTCTTGCGAGTGCGTCATCGTTTATTTTGCCGAGGTCGCTTCCTAGAACGACTCCTTTGATTGTGCAGCCAAGTTGTTCGCAGACCTTCCTTGTGACGAACTCGTTGTCGCCGGTTAGGATCTTGAGCTCTACGCCGTTTTTGGTTAACAGTTGCAGGGATTCTTTGGCTGTTTCCTTTGGCGGGTCCATAAAAGCGACGAAGCCTAGGAATACCATGTCGGTTTCGTCGTTGATCGAGTAGACGGGTTTTTCTTCTTTGACCTTCTTGTAGGAGATGCCAAGGACTCTGAATCCTTCTGCGCTCAGGTCGTAGTATTTCTGTTCAATTCTTCTCTGTACTTCGCTTGTTATGTCGAGCATTCTTCCAGAAGACTCGTAGTATGCGCACACTTTGATGATTTCCTCAGGCGCTCCCTTGGTTATGAGGAACCTCTGCCTTTCATGCTCAGTTACAATAGAGACTCGTCTTCTTGTGAAGTCGAAGGGGACTTCGTCTATTTTCTGAAAACCTGTGACGTCAACGCCTTTGTGTTCAAGGATTGCGTCGTCAAGCGGGCTTTTGAGCCCGGTCTGATAGTGACTGTTCATGTAAGAGTAAAGTAGGACCTTGTCGTTGTCTTTTCCCTCCATGTCTACGTGCAACATGAGTGTAACCTTGTTCTCAGTTAACGTTCCCGTCTTGTCTGTGCACAGAATGTCCATGTTGCCGAAGTTTTGGATTGATGACAACCGCTTTACTATGACACCTTTCTTCGACATTCCAAGTGCGCCTTTCGAGAGGTTTATTGAAAGAATCACAGGCAACAGTTCAGGCGTCAAACCCACGGCCAAGGCGACTGCAAAAAGCAGGGATTCCAGCACGCCTCGACGGTAGAGGGCGTTTATGAAAAACACGAAGATAACGAGTAGGAAGGTAACTTCCATGATCATGTACCCAAAGCGTTTCAATCCCTTCTCAAATTCAGTTTCAGGTCTTCTTTCAACGATTTTCTTCACAATTTTCCCGTATTCTGTGTAGCTTCCAGTTTTTACAACAACAGCCGTGCCTGAGCCACTCACTACTGACGTGCCCATGAAAAGGTAGTTGCTCCAGTCTGTCACGGTGGAAACGCATTGGGGCGACAGTGGCGAGGCTGTTTTTTCAACGGGGAATGATTCGCCTGTCAAGGCTGACTGGTCTATGAAAAAGTCTTTGCTACTGATTAACCTCGAGTCCGCGGGCACTATGTCGCCGGCAGAGAGGCGGGCTATATCGCCGGGAACGACTTCTGAAAGCTTGATTTCATGTTGAGTTCCTTCCCTTGTGACCGTCACGGTGGTTGCAACTCTTTCTCTCAGTTCCTCAGCTGCTTTCTCAGCCTTAGATTCCTGAAGAAAATTGAGAATCACGCTCATCAGAACTATTGTGACGATGATTATCGAATTCACTATCTCGCCGAGTAAGCCTGAGATCATGCCAGCGAGTAGCAGTATCAGAATCAGGGGGTTTTTGAAAAGTAACAAAAACTTGATTGCAGCTGTTTTTCTTTCCTTTCTGGCCACCTCGTTGTAGCCGTAGATTTGAAGATGCTCCTCAGCTTGATCAGATGTGAGACCTGACTGAGAGGTATTTAGCTTGGCCAAAACGTCGTTCACTGGCAGACACAGAATGTCTTCATTAGTTATGGACTGTGTCCAGCCCTCTGTGTTCTTCGCGTTCTTTTTCTGAACGGTGTCTGCCGTCTTCATAATCTTCGCCATTCATAATCAGTTGCGGCCGTTGCTGAGCCGACAAATCTGCGTATTAGATGCTGAATGCACAACTACGTCTTATAATCGTTTCGACGATGCAAACGTCGCTTGTCTACCCGCCTGGAGAACCGTGGAAGGGCACGTTTTTCCAGAGAACGTCCCACCAGTCAGATTCAGTTATGGTTTCGCCTTTGACGAGGATTTCCAGAATTTCTTTCAGAAGCTCGTGATGTCTCTTCTCATCCCCCAGTATCGCGTTCAGGAGAAGCTTGACTTTCTTATTTTCAACTGTTGGCAGCACGTTGCTTATTTTCTCGATGAGTTCTGCTTCCATTTCAATGTGTTTTTCGACTAGCTTCTTCTGTTCGTCGAGATTTTTTTGCGTGAGAGCTTGCGGGATGCTTGTCAACAGTTTGACTGCTGAATCGTACATTTCCGCGTGTTTCACCGAATCTAGGGATATTCCCTTCAAAACACCTTTGACAGCGGGATTTCGTATGTCTGGTAGGGATTTGTTTAGTGAATTCACGATTTGTTGTTCGATCTTCACCTGTTTCTTGAGGAAGTTCACGAGTTCCTCTTTTGGATTCAGAATGCATGCCTCCTTCTTCTAGGAAAAAGTCAGGCTTTGCGCATAAGGTTTTCGGCAATTTCCTTCGTGAATTCTCTGAATCTCTCAAACCCAGCATGGTTAAGCGTGTATTTTATTTGAAATCATGTCATTCATTTCGATTTCAACATTGCCTTTTGGAGCTGGGGATGGGAGTTGAACCCACATATAGCGGCTCTGCAGGCCGCCGCCTGGACCGTTCGGCCACCCCAGCACCTCTACATATCCTAAAAACCGAGATAAATACTATTAGCTCACTCCAAGCTTTTCCGCAATGTCCCTGTAAACCTTCAACGCTGCCTTTTCGTTTTCAACATTCTTTATGAGCATGCGGCCGCCGTCAAAAAGGCTGACTTCGAAACCCTTATAATCGAATATTATTGCAAGCTGGGTTTTTATCCGAACCTTGAAAAGATGCTTGATTGATTCACAGACTTCATCAAGGCTCAGCTTTAATGGTCTTTCAGGGTTTATGTTAGCCGTTTTCTCACCGCAGAGCCAGACAAGCCTCTCCTTCCTTCTGGCGAGTCCAATCGTGCGCTGGCATGCTGGGCAATTCAGTCTTTTGGAGATGTCTATGGTTGTGAAGTACATGTCACTGAAATCGCATATCATAAGCTTGCCCTTCAAAGCCGAACCCATGCCCGTCAAGACCTTTACCGTTTCCATAGCCTGCATAGTTCCAATAACCCCCGGAGTGGCCCCGAGCACGCCTCGAACCTCGCACGTTAACAGGTGGCTGTTGTCAAGATTTGGAAAAACACATTCCAAGCATGGAGTCTCAGGTGGGGCAAAAACTGAAAGGTTTCCCTCTACTCCTATGGCTGCACCGAAAACGTACGGGATTCTAAGCTTTGCGCATGCACGGTTCACCAAATACCGCGTGTGCATATTGTCCAAGCCGTCAACAACACAATCCATCCCAGACAGAATCTTCTCAACATTGCTCACGTTCACGTTTTCTGGAATCGGCTCAGTCTTCACCAAGGGATTAACCTTTCCGAGTCTCTTAGACGAAGCTTCAACCTTCGGATAATCCAAGTCGTCCGTGCTGTACAAGATCTGCCTGTGCAGGTTGCGCAGTTCCACCGTGTCCTGATCTACCAGCCGCATATGTCCAACTCCTGCAAGAGCCAGATATAGCGATGATACCGTGCCGAGCCCGCCGAGGCCGATGACTGCAACCTTTGCCTGCGCCAGCTTCCTCTGTCCGCTGCGTCCGAGCTCTTCCAAAACTATTTGGCGACTGTAAAACTCCTCATACATCGAGGCTTTCTTTTTCCCAATCATCCAGTCCATTCTCCTCACACAGTGTTGTTTCCAATCAGCCCTTATATCTGCCTTTTTTCAGAAACTGCCTCTCATAAATCTCCGTGACTCTCTGTATCGTGTCTGCTTCTTCTGGAGTCTTGTCGGGTCTCAGCCTAGTTATTCGGGCGAAGCGCAAGGCCATGCCAGACTTGTATTTCGGGCTTCTCTGAATCTCGTTGTAAGCCACTTCGACCACGATTTTCGGAATGACAGTCGTTCTTCTATGCTGGTCCTTTATGGTCAGCTCCTTAAGATGCTTTGTCATCTCGACGATTTCAGCATCGGTAAGTCCTTTGTAAGTCTTTCCGACTGCCAAGAACTCTCCAGTCTCCGCGTCCCGCGCAGCGAGGTAATAGTCTGAAAGCCAATTGTGCCTGCGTCCATACCCGTATTCAGCCGCGACAACGACCAGGTCTAATGGTTCGAGAACAGGCTTAATCTTCAACCAACGTTTTCCTCGAATCCCCGGCGTGTATTGGCTGTCAATCTTCTTAGCCATCAACCCTTCGTGCCCTGCGTCCATGGCTTCCTTCAGAAACCTCTCCGCCTCCTCAACGTTGTTCGTAACAATCTGTCTTGCTAGTGGTATTTTCCCTGCATTTTCAGCCAGAATCTTTCTCCGCTGAAGGTATGGAGCCGAGATTAGACTTTCTCCATTGACGTACAAAATGTCAAAAACATACAACCTGACAGGTATCTTTTCAGCCGAGTCCTCTACGCCATGGACTCTTCTGAACCGCCGCATCAAATGCTGAAAGGGGATAGGATTGCCGGAGCTGTCAACAGCTATGACTTCACCCTCCAGAACCGCCTCCCTTGCCTGCATGCTCTCTCGGGCTGTCTGAACGATTTCAGGCAGACTTTCGGTCACATCGGTCAGTCTTCGACTGTAGATTCGCACCGTGTCATCGAGCTTGTGAATTTGCACTCTGGCCCCATCGTATTTGTACTCAAACGCTGTTCTGCCACCGTGCTCTTTCAGGGCCTCAGGAACACCTTCTCCCATCTGAGCCAGCATAAGCTGAACAGGCCTGAAAATCCTGAAACTGATTGATGACAAGGCTTGGCTGCCTTCCGCTTTGGCTTTCGCTGCAACTTCACCTATGTCCGCCGTAATCATGCTTGCGTTCTGCACAGTGTGCAAGGGAATTTGAAAGGCCTTCGAAACCGCTTGTTCCATCAAACCTTCATGAAAGCCCGTGCGCGTGTCACCCGTGAAGATCTTGACCAGATACTTGACTTCAAGGGGTGAGGCAAGGCTGAACAAGGCTTCGACCAGCCGTTCCTTTTTCTCCCGCGAACCGTACCCCGCTACTTCGGCGATTGCTGTTAGGCTACGTCTGACCTCCGTTATCGTCAACGTTTTTTCAAAAAGCGCGGCTTGCCTTCTGACCTTGGTGTTCTCAAAGGCGGTCTTCGTTGCTGAGCCTATGTCGCCGGTTTTGCTGAAGGCCTCCATGAAAACGCTCCACTCAACTCCGGTTATGCGCTTTATTATTTCGCTTAGAGTTGCCCAGCTGAGGTCTAGGGTCTGCGGACTCCATTTCGGAAAAGGTTTTCCCAGAAGCATTGAAACAGCGGGCTCAACTTCCTCAGCATCTAGGCTTTTCAGGAAATCTGCAACAAGGTCTATCTTGGGAAGCCGCTTTCTAGTTGCTTCCAGCTTCTCGCACAGTTCAGCCAAAGCTTTGAAGGGTGTCTCCATGACGGTAACCTTTAGAACACATCTACCTTTTCGACTAATCTGCGTATAAAAAGATAAGCGTTGTTTTGCTCTCTATCGAGGAAAAAGAGGTTGATGGGCAGATATTTGTTTCTTAGAAGGTTGTCTCCAGCTTCTTCTTCACTTCTGCTATTTTCTTCTCTGTCTCCTTGACCTTCTTGTCTTCCTTCAACACCTTGTAGCAGTCTCTTGCATATTCCAGAGCGCTGACTCCAAACCTGTCAAACCCCTTCTGGAACGAAAGCTCAGCAGACTTCAAGAAATGCTCCAGGGCCTTCTTGTATTCCTTAAGGGCATATGCGCATTCACCGGCCTTGTAAGACATCGAAGTAGAGTCAAAATAGTTTTGCACTTTGTGGTACAATTCTGCTGTTCTTGCGAAAATCTCTTCAGCTTCCTTGTATTTGCCAGCTTCAAAAAGCGTGTTCGCCTGCTTATGCATGCGTACAGGGTCTTCCTTTTCTTTAGGTGCACTCATTTCGTTCAACCCACAAGTCGCTATCTATCAGCACCAGACTCACATTTAGGTTTTCCCGTCGCAAACATTAAAACGCTTCTACCATTGAATAATACTCAATTAGCTAGGGGCGTCTTCATGAAAATATGTGATGCACATGTCCATCTGGGCAAGTCAGGCCCATGGCAACCACACATGAACCCAACAATGCACGTTGACAAACTCATAAGACTCTTCGACAAGTACGAGGTTGAGCGAGCAGTAGTCTTCCCGAACCCCAACGTAGGCGACAAGTACCCTGAAATGAACGATTACATCGCGAAAAGCGTCAAGAAACATCCAAAACGGCTGGTTGGATTTGGACGTGTAGACCCTCGAAGAGACGATGCAGTGCAAGAGCTGGATCGCATCAAAAACCACTTGAACCTATCGGGCCTCAAGCTACACCCAATGGTAGAATGCTTCAGGCCAGACCACCCCTTCTTCAACAAATTCTTCCAGAAAACTAACGAACTAAATCTCCCAATACTGTTTCACACAGGCGACGGCTTTTCCTCGCCAGGACTCATTCTCAAAATCGCCAAGAAGTACCGAAAACTACCCATCATCTTGGGCCACCTGAGAGAAGCCTCGCTCGGCGTTATGAAAAAGTGCGAAAACGTCTACGTCGAAACCTCGGGGACCTCGCCTGGCCTCGTCGAGCTTGCAGCAGACATAAATCAAGACAGGATACTTTTCGGTTCTGACATTCCCTACCTTCGCTATCCGACACAAATAGTGATCATCGAAACCGCGGAAATCTCTCAGAAAGCCAAGAGGAAAATCTTCTATGAGAACTTCCAGAAAATGTTCAGCTAAAATAGAATAAAGGGGCTGAAACCTTAATTTAATGGAGTAGAATCATGGCTCTTAAATGTGTTAGATGTGGCTTAGAATTTCCATTGTTTCCTCCACGAAGCAAATGTGAAAAGTGTGGAGGAACGTTAGAATACGAGCTTAGTTTGCCAAGAAACAGCAAAATCAAGTTTTTGGGTCAGATGCGCTTTTGGAGATATAGACCTTTACTTCCACCAGTGGAGCATGTAATAAGCCTAGGCGAGGGAGGAACACCGCTTCATAAGGCGGAAAGACTTGCTAAAACTATGGGCTTAACGGATTTGTATTTAAAGGATGAAACACGAAACCCTACAAACTCCTATAGAGACCGTGCAGCCGCTCTCCTAACATCAAATGCTATAGACCTTAAATATGACATGTTAATCTGTGCAACCAATGGAAACCTAGGAGCTTCTCTCGCTGCATATTCTGCAAAAGCTGGGTTAATTTGCCATGTGATTGTGCCAAAACTTGTTGACGTTGGAAAATTAGCTCAAATGCTTGCCTATGATGCTGTTATTGAAGAGTCTGGCGAGATTCTTGACGACTCCATACGCAAAGCTGAAGCTTTGGTGAAGGAAACAGGCTGGTATCAAGCAACTTCAGAGCTGAATCCTCTTGCAATTGAAGCGCAAAAAACAATTTCATACGAAGTATATGAGCAGTTTGGTGTTCCAGAATGGTTTATAGTTCCCATGGGAAGTGGTGGGACGATTTATTCAATTTGGAAGGGCTTCAAAGAGCTTGAACTGCTTGGAATAACAAACTCGTTGCCAAAAATGGTTGGCGTCCAACCAGAAGGATGCGCATCCATAGTTAAAACATTCGTGGAGGGTCGCTCCAAATTGACAAAAACGCTGAACCCCTCCACTCGTGCGCTTGCAGTTTTGGTGGCGGAACCGCTACAAGGTGAATTAGCAATAAAAGCATTAAAGGAATCGAATGGTTTGACCTTAACTGTTTCTGACACAGAAATTTTTGCAGCTGAACTTCAAATAGCCAAACTTGAAGGAATGTTTGCAGAACCGGCAAGTTCAGCCACAATCGCAGCACTGAAAAAGCTTGTTGAAGAAGAAAAAATAAGCAATAACGAGAGTGTTGTGTGCCTAATTACTGGAAGTGGGCTTAAAGCAACAGATGTACTTCAAGCATTAACCAAAAAACAAAAAACGGCAGTTCTAGGCTTGGAACTAAGTACAAAGGAGAAGATACTGCGAATCTTGAGTGAAAAAGACACGTACGGCTATGATTTATGGAAGAAACTCGGAAAAACCATGACAAGGGCAGCTGTATACCAGCACCTAAACGGACTGTCAGAAAAAGGGCTGATAACAGGCTATGAGAAAAATGGAAAAAAGTTTTTCAAGATAACAGATCGGGGAAGAAACGCTCTGCGTGCAATAGATGATCTAAAACTTCTGCTCTGATTCGAAACGCTAATATAGTATAGTTACAACTATACTAAACACGACAGACATGTTCAAAGGAAAAACAATATCGCCTTTCAACTTAGCGGTTACAGCCGTGTTCACGGCGCTTGTTTGCGTAGTAACCATAATCTTTTCTATCTATGTACCCGCGACGGAAGGATTTTTCAACATAGGTGAGTCTATGGTTTTTCTCTCCGCTCTCCTTTTTGGGCCTTTAGTTGGAGCTTTCGCCGGAGGAGTGGGCTCTATGTTGGCTGATCTCTTGTTAGGCTACCCACACTATGCGCCAGCCACTCTTATTATCAAGGCTTGCGAAGGCGCCGTCGTGGGGACAGTTAAGAAGAGGAATCCAAAGTTTAGTTCTAGGCTTCACTGGAAGTTTTTCACCATGGTTTTAGGCGTTGTTGCGGGTTTCTTGCTGGGTTGGGTTGGCACGGCTTATTATAGCGGTGAATTAGAACTTACTTTGGGCTCGGGATTATCCGTGCTTTACGTTCCAGCAGAGTCTTGGATATTTCTAGGCGTCATAACGGCTTTATCCATAGCCGCCTTAGGCCTTCTAGCTGAACCTGAGTTCGGCTGGACGGTTTTTTCCGTAATTGTCGGCGGTTTCGTCATGGTTTTGGGATACTTTCTATATCAACGGTTCTTAATTTACCCCCTTTTCAAAATCGAAGTAGTAGCCATAGCAGAAATCCCTGTAAACATTGGGCAAATGGTAATCGGGGCAACAGTAGCGTTACCAATAGCTAAAATAGTTTGGCGTGTACTTCCATATCTAAAAGAGAAATAATCAATACTAAACAAAATATGCAAATGGGGGTTAAGCGATTTGAGTCTCCCTTTTGGAAAGATTCCCATTCGTGTTCTGGAAGAAGTTATTTTCAAGAATCTGGGCGTGAAACGTAAAGAGGTTGTTTTAGGTCCTTCAGCCGGGTTTGACGGCGCCATAATGGGCATAGGAAATAAATCTTTAATCGTTTCTATGGATCCCATTACGGGAGCAATAGAACGAATTGGCTGGCTTGCCGTAAATATTAATGCAAATGACATTTCCACTTTCGGCGTAGAACCAACATTCTTCCTCTCATGCATCTTGCTTCCTGAAAACGCGAATAGGCAAATTGTTGAAACGATATCCGCCCAAATGGATAAAGCCGCTAAAAAATTAAGTATGGCCATTATTGGAGGGCACTGCGAAGTAACCCCTGGACTGACTAATCCAATACTTGTAGGATGCGCAATGGGCATAACAGAAAAGGGAAACTACGTGACAGCGGGAGGAGCTAAACTTGGAGACAAGCTCATATTAACAAAAAACGTTGGAATCGAAGGAACCGCAATTCTCGCCACGGATAGAGAAAAACAGCTAAAGAAGGCATTAGAACCTACCATGTTGCGTAATGCCAAAAAATTCTATGACAACATAAGCGTCGTCAAAGACGCGATCACCGCCTTCAAAACAGGTGCAGTCCACGCCATGCACGACCCAACCGAAGGCGGCGTAGCCGGCGGAATACACGAGATGGCTGACGCATCCCATCTTAGCGTCAAGATTATTGAGGAGAAAATCCCAATACGGCCTGAAACAACCGAAGTATGCAACTTCTTCGAAATAGACCCTTTGCAGCTCATCGCTTCAGGAAGCCTGCTCATAGCGGTTGAAAGAGACTCTGCTGAAAACGTTGTAAAAGTCTTGGGTAAAGAAGGAATCACCGCAGCAATCATAGGAGAGTTCTTGCCTTCGGCAGAGAAGAGAACCCTTGTTCATGAAGATGGCAGTTCAGAAAATCTCGTCAGACCCTTATCAGACCACCTTTGGCTGGCGCTTGAAAAGACCCGCTAGCGTCGGGTCTGAGTTGGCCTTCAAGATTTGGTTGTAATGTTACGCGACAAGCCTTGATGCAAAACAATGACTGAGAAGACGGCATAAGCCAACAGCAGTTGCGGGTAGCGAACGGCAAACTTCAGATCGCTGACTATGAGGGAGATGCTTCCTCGCATGGTCCAAACGGTTTCCGGTCTGTAATGAATGCAGTACGGCTCATAAACTGCAACTACCTCGTATCCTTTCTTTCGGATCCACGATCTGATGTACGCATCCTCGTAGGTGTGCAGGTGAGCGGGTATGTTAATGTCTTCGATGGCTTTGCGGCGCACAAGCAGGTCATGGGTTCCACCTCTTTTTTGGAAGATTTTCATGTTGACTCTTTTAAACAACGCTAAGATTTTCATGTCTTTCACGGCAGACCAGATTTCCATTCCCCAAATTGCGCCTACGTCATCTTTCATCAATTCTTTCGCTTTCTCAAACCATCCGTCAGATAGGATAACATCGCTGTCAACGAACATGAACCAGTCATTTTCCACTCTGCCGATTGCCTTCTGTCTTGCTTTGCCCCGTGTTCCTCCGTCCTGAATCAAAACAACGTTTCCGTATTTTTTCTGGAATTGCTCCAATATTTTCAGAGTCGCGTCGGTTGAGTAGCCATCAACAACAATCAGGCTGTTGACAGGTATGTTTTTGTAAACGGAAGCAAGGCATTCGCTGAGCAGACGCTCGCTGTTTTTCGTAAGCATGACAACGTCGACTTTCTCGTCTGCCAACCGTCTCTCACCTCTTCTCACGTGTCTTTCCTATCGATGATTCCTGTGCGCTCGCTTTGTTCACGCAAGACGTCCCTTCCCGCTTCTTGACCGAGCTTCCTGCAGAAACCACATTAGCGCAAAAATGCCGGCGTAAATGAGGCGTTCCCTTACTAACTTCATATTTTTCAGTTCAGACATAGTGTCGGCCCTGTTTTCTCTTGACAAAAGGTTACCCATTGTCTTGTAGTGCCTGCAGTAGGATTCGTAGCTGACTATCACCCTGTATTTTTTTGAGGTGATCCATTCTTTTATGTACGCGTCTTCCAAGGTATGCAGTTCGGCTGGAATTCTTATGTCTTTGACGGCATCGTAGCGTATGAGTATGTCATGGGTCCCTCCTCTGATATTGAAGACTCTAGTTTCCATCCACTGCAAGACCTTAATCATGAACTTGCTTTCTATGTCCCCAGGTATGTCGACTCCCCATATTGCACCGACATCTTTCCAAATGTGCCTGCTTGCTTTCTTGAACCAGTCCTTGCAAAGTATAATGTCGCTGTCCGCGAACATGGACCACTTTTTTTGCCTCTCTTATGCCCCTGTCTCTTGTTTTAGTCACTAAACCTTTTTCAGTTATAACTTTAATGTTTCCATATTTTTCGTTAGCAAAATACCTTATATATAGTTTATCAAATGACATAGGGAAGCTTAGAAATACGCGCATTCAGAGTATCCTTTCGTATTCTCTGATCCTGTGTCGGACCTCTACAGCCGTTTTTAGGACATGAAAGACATGTGAGGCGACATTTCGTGCGTCGTACTTCAAGATCAACCGGGTGATGTTAAATGCGTTGGCGATAAGAGACTTTTCGGCGTTAATAAATGCGAAATAACCCTTGCACTTTATGTTTGCCAATTCGTAAGCACGAATTCTCTCTATTTCAGTGAAGTCTTTCGTTTCAAAAACGGGTTTCATTCCTGCCCCAAAATGAAAGCCTTCAATCCAGTCTCGGATCATCTTCGCCTCCGTATTAACCCAATGCCAGGCCCTTGTGCCAGGATATGGCACGAATAGATTCCACATAGTTTTATTGAGGTGCATTTCGTTACAGAGCTGTATAGATGAAATCGTCTTCTTTAAATTATCGCCTGGTAGACCAATCATGAAAGAGCCCCCGACTTCTATTTTGTATTTCTTGAGGATGTTGATCGCTCGTCGAATGTCCTCCAGCGTCTCATCCTTTCCAATCTCATTGAAGACTTCATCGTCCAAGCTCTCAATCCCGATACTGACAGTGTTACACCCTGACTCTTTCATTAGAGCGACTAGTTCTTCGTCAAGTCTATCAGCTCTAATCCCATTGTAACAAGCCCAGTTCATATCTAGTCTGCGTTCAATCAAGAGCTGACAAAACTTTTTTGCCCTACTTAGATCTTGAGTAAAATTGTCATCTACAATTTCGAAACTTTTTGACCTATACTTTGACTTCGCAAATTCCAGCTCTTCTATTATGTGGTCAGGGGTTCGCGTTCTCCACCTCCTCCCTGAAACCTCACTGACACAACAGTATATGCACCTATGGGGACAGCCTCTGCTTGTAACTAGAGGGTAGTGCACGATTGTACCGTTGAAAGAGTCGAAAACTTCGTAGTTTGGGTTGGGCAGAGAATCTAAGTCACCAATGAAGCACCTTCTCGGGTTAACTACTATCTCTTCGCCTTCTCTAAAGATTATTCCTTTGATGTCTTGCAAATCCAGGTCGCTTTCTATCGCGTTTACTAGCTCAACTAGCGTTTCTTCGCCTTCACCAATCACACCCAGCCTAAAATTGGCGTTCGTCTTGAGAAAAGTATAGCCATCTATTGTAATGTGAGCTCCGCCGCAAATGAGATCTTTCCTTCCAAGAGCTTCGGCAATCTGACAACCAATTTGAGCAGTGGAAGACTTGACCGAGATGCCAATTATATCAGAATCCCTTATCTGGTTTAGTCTCTCCTTGATATTTCGGGTATTGTTGTTGAGATCCAAAACTCTTACCTGGTGACCTTGTTGGATTAGTGAGGATGCTAGATATCCTAATCCTGTGTTCAGCCCCTTAACTATCCCTGGAGGATCGATTAAGCAAATCCTCATTTTTCCCTCACGTCTTCTAAGGTGCGGATGTTTCTCGACTGTTTCAACATATTTTTTCTGTAAGCCCTTTATTATCTAAAAAGCTTTTAGCAAGATTTAACCAACAAAGATGGAGAAGGTTAAAACTTGGACATTTCCATGGTCATTCCTACGTATCAAGAAGAAGAATACATCAAAGAAACGCTTGTTCACTTAGCTAGAGCCAAGTCGGCTGCGACATCGAAGGGAATTGAGAGTGAAATCCTCGTAGTGGACTCTGGACACGACAAAACCTTTAAATTTGCCAGACGAACTACGGACAAAGTCTTCAAGTTCAGAGAACGAGGAGTTTCCAAGGCAAGAAATTTTGGAGCCTCAAAGGCGTCCGGGGATATTCTTCTGTTTATTGATGCTGATGTAATCGTACCAGTGAATCTGCTTGAAGAAGTGGCAAGAACGTTTGAAGATAAGGCGGTTGTTGCCGCGATTTCACGTGTTCTGCCTCGCACACTTAGGTCTCACTCTCTTTCTGTTTCCAAAAGATTGTTTTACTTGTTGGACGACATTTTTGTCAAAAATTGCGTAAAACACAAGCTCTTTTTAAGGTTCTATAACAGAGGCGATGTCTTAGCAGTCTACAGAGACTCTTTCTTTAAAACTGGGGGATTTAACGAAAAACTCACAATAATGGAAATTACAGAGCTCATACTGAAGCTTTCAGAAGTGGGAAGGATTGCACTTTTAAACACCACAGTTTACGAATCCGTAAGAAGGTTAAAGCAATGGGGTTTATTGAAAAGCTATTTAGTGTGGTGGAGAAACTATGCATCATATCAATTGGTTAGAAGACCGATTGATGAGCATTATGAGGTGGTAAGGTGACGTCTAAAGTCTTAAAGATTCGGATTTCAAACTGTTTTTCAGACAAGAAAGCTATTAATGAGAAAAATTAATTTATGGATGGAATTTAAGTATTGGGCATGTCTATGAAAAAAACCGCGAGTATCCTTGTTCGCTCTTTGACTCCTAATAGACCTTATCATGTGCAGTGGATGCTTACAAGAAAATGTAACTACCGTTGTAAAGGATGCAATGTTTGGCGGGAACAAGATAAAAGGGAGTTGCGAACAGAAGAAATCAAAAAGGGATTAGATATTCTCAGAAAACTCGGCGTTGTAGAAATTGTTTTGTCCGGAGGAAACCCGCTTTTAAGAGACGACATCGACGAGATCATAGAATATGCTTCCCGCTTCTTTGTGACGACTGTTTATGATAACGGCAGCATGGCTGCAGAAAAAATTGATGCTTTACGTAATGCAGACTTTGTTGCAATCTCCATAGACAGTCTGGATCCGCGGAAGAATGACTACTTGCGGGGTGTCAAAAACGCGTGGCGCAACGCTGTGGAGGCTGTTGAGAGGCTTCATGAAGAGGGCATTTCTGTCACCGTGTCGCCTACGATTTCGCAGTTCAATCTGCATGAGATTCTGGATTTCACAAATCACTTTCTGAACAAGGGTATTCCCGTTTGGTACTGCCTGTATTCCTACGACTCTTCCAGCGACGAAAGCCAACTCTTCAAGATAGGCAAGAAAGATGACCAGTTTGCCATAGTTGACAAGGAAGCAATGGCAGACCTGTGCGATTCTATTGTTGCTCTGAAAAAGAAGAACAGCAATATTCTTATGACAACCAAGATACTAAAAGCCTTGAAGGAGTTTTACCTCACAGGCAAGAGAATCTGGAAATGTCGCGCTCTCCAAAACTTCTTCGTCATAGACCACCTTGGAAGAGTTGCAGGATGCCACGTCCATGAGCCTGTAGCATCTGTCTTCGATTTGCCTGAAGCTTGGAACAGCACGCGGTTTGATGCCCTCCGCAAGAGCTACAGGCAATGCGCTCAATGCAATTATCTCTGCTACATTTTCTATTCACTTCATGGAAATGTCGTCGGCAACTTCCAGATAGCTCAGGACAATTGGAAAAACGCAAAATTGCTGCTGAAGAAAAGCGGTCTTATGACTCCAAGTTTGGCAAAACCGCGATAATGTCAGCTAGTTTCTTAGCGAGATTCCGATCAACGCGAGCGTCATCTTCCATTTTAGTTAAGGTCTTCATACGTTCCTGAGGTCCGGTCACCACAGGGTCATCCATAATTAATCTAGGTCCCGCGTCTCTAGGTTTTTTCAGTTCATGAAGTGCGGGCAAAAACATGATGAAGATGAAGGTTGAAACTCCAAAAATCAACATCATAAGCGTTGTCGGACTCAGATCTGGAATCATCCGCAATCTTTTCAGTATTCTGTCTTGGTTCATAATATAACTGTTTCCATTGCCGGAGTGCATAGTTTTGTTTCAACAAGTGCTTCTCTTCCCTGAGGCTCTTGATGCAAGCAGGCCTAGAAGTGCCTCCGTGCATGTTGAAATGTTATACAGAAAAGTGACTGCGAGCAACGAAATCAGCCACGGCACCCTCCTTCTACCGTCCAAATAAGCGCCGACTCCCACTTCAAAGAAAGAAGTTTCCGACGAAGCTGTAGAGAGAAATTAGCGTTAAGGCCCAGAAGCCGAAGAGCCATTGCCGAGTCAACAAGAAAAACAGTGGGATGCAAATGAGCCAAGAAAGCAATGTCAATACGGGCATGAAGTACACGTTTAGCAGCAGTAGACCATCAATCTTCTGCCTGGCTTCCAAGTTATGACTCTTCAGAACCACTGTTGAATACCTGAAAACACACTGCATCTGCCCTTTTGCCCACCTATACCTCTGGCGCGCTCTGTCGGCGTTGGCTGAGACGAAACTTGTTAAGGACTACAAGTATATGATACAAGATCTTTGCATGAGAAGCAGACAAACGATCTCAGGTGAGG
>Ga0315282_10008963_pt1 | contig 16035 bp, 9 predicted proteins | sample YL17G07_20_MG_FD_203693 | JGI IMG/M metagenome (GOLD analysis project Ga0315282, IMG submission 203693) | Sediment microbial communities from Yellowstone Lake, YNP, Wyoming, USA - YL17G07_20 | ecosystem: Environmental > Aquatic > Freshwater > Lake > Sediment | place: USA: Wyoming | collected...
CGATGGCTTCGTCGCGAGGCACGCCTAGCTCGCGTGCGCGCCCATAGGCTTGTCGCGCGAGCTGGCGTTGGGGCGGGTTGGTGTCGAGGTATTCGCGCGCCAAATCGAGCTGCACTTCGCCCTCTTTTGGCGCAAAACTCTCCACCGCCTTCAGCTCCGCAATCGCCTCGTCGTGCCGGCCTTGCTCCGAAAGGATCGAGGCCAGAAAGCGCCGGATCGGCGGGCGGTAGGGCCGCAGCTGGATCGCGCTGCGCGCGGCCTGGATCGCCAGTTCCTCCTCACCCGCCTCGTCGAGGATGTGGGCCAGATTCGAATAGGCCCAACACCGCCGTTCCTCGTCGGGCAGAAGTCGCGTGGCCCGGAGCAGCATCCGCGCCGCACCGGTCAGCTCGCCCTCGTCCCAATAGGCGTTGCCCAGATTGTAGAAGCAACGGCCGCATCGAGGGTGATAGCGGACCGCGGCAGTCCAAAGACTCACTTCGTCGCGCCACATTCCGCTAAACAGAACGCTCAGCGCGGCAAAAGCCACCAGGACAACTCCCACGACAAGACGCGACAGCGGGACGCGTTCCCAGAATCGGGCCGCCGCCAGTGCCGCCAGCGCCGAGATGCCGACGGAAGGAACATAGGCGAATCGGTCGCTGAGCTCGACCCCTTTGAACAGGTTGACGCAGAGCGTGGGGGCCAGGAACAGCACCAGCCATGCTCCGGCATCCGCCGCGAGACGCCGGGGCCGTGCAATGACCACGATCAGAACCAGCAGCGCCACCGCCATGGCGTCCACCCAGGGGTGCCGCGCCGGTATTTCGGCTCCGAGCGTCGGGATCACCGGAAACGTCTGTTGCGCGGCATAGGAAAAAAGCAAATGCACGGCTCGCACGACGACACTGCCTTCCATCGGCGCTCCGGACGGAGCGAAGCCGGTCATGGGAAAGAACTTCAGTCGAAAGGCCAGGTAAGCGACGGCAAGCAACGCTGTCGGCGCGCACAGTTGCAGCAAGCTCCGCAGGCGATCGCGATGGATCAACCCGCAGAGCAGCAAGACGCCGGGCAACGCCACCGCCAATTCCTTGGAAAGCAGCGCGACCGCATAGGCGACAAGGGCGGCCGCCGACCAGCCGATGCGCGCGCCTCCTCTCGCAGCGAGCGTCTGCAAAGTGGCCAGAACGGTCAGTAGCAGAAAAAGCGCGCAGAGCAGGTCGCTGCGCCCCGCGATGAACGCAACGCTTTCGGCGTGGACGGGATGGACGGCGAAAACCGCTGCCCCCAACCATCCGCACGTGCGTCCCGCAAGCCGCGCGATCAGCCAGAAAACGAGAACCGTGTTGAGGCCGTGCAGAAGGATGTTGGTGAGATGATAGGCGAAGGGACGCAGCCCGCCGATGCCGGAATTCAGAACGAAACTCACGAACACCAGCGGGCGATAGTAGCCGACAGGCTGGCGCGTGATCTCCAGACCAAAGTCGCGCGCAAAGCAACGCCACCACGCGCCGGCGGAAATCAAGAAGGGGTTCTCGGCAATCACGGGCATATCGTCCCAGACGAAGCCGTGCCCGATCGAATTGGCAAACACCGCGACCGCCAAAGCGAACAAGCCCGCCGCGACGGCAACGTCGCGTCGGTTGATTTGTCGGTTCGTCTCGTCGCGCGCGATGCCTGGCAAAAGACACTCCGCCTTTTTCCGCTCTGACTACAAAACGCGCTCTTTGGCCGCCGTCTCTCGAGTCTCCAATCGCAAGTAAAACTGACAGGGGCAAACTGGAAGTTTGAACTCCGAACCTGAATCTGCGAAATCTGCCGTTGCTTTGCTTTGAGGGCGCACTCGTTCAGACCACCTCTCGTTTTTGCCGAGGATCACTTCAATTCCACGATCGTCACGCCGTCGCCGCCATCGGCCTCCTCGGCCAACCGAAACGATCGCACGCTCTTGTGCTGGCGCAGGAACTCGTGCGTCGCGCGCCGGAGCGCACCCGTGCCGCGGCCGTGACGGATGCGGACCTGCTCGACGTCCTGCCGCAGCGCCTGGTCAATATACTTGTCCACCCGCGCCACCGCCTCCTCGACGCGCAGACCGTGCAGATCGAGGTCGCGCGAAATGCGCTCGCCCCCATGCGATCCGACCCGCCGCCTCATGACCGGCGGCTCGGGCTTCTCTTCGAGCACCATCACCTGGTCGGGCGTGAGCTCGAGCTCGACGTTGCGAATGAGCACGGTCACGCGCTGGCGTTCGAGACTGACCCCCACGATCTCGCCTTCGTCGTGGAGAAACTCAACGCGCACCGGCTGTCCGGGCTTGAGCCGCTCCAGCGCCGACGCCGCAAACGGCACGTCGCGATCCAGCGACCCTTGCTCGCGTCTCACCTCGTCCTGCATCGCCTGAACCTGGCGCTTGGCCCCGAGGACTTCTTCGCGCGAGGCGAGATGGGCGATCTGTTTTTCGATTTGCTGCCGGACGTCCCGCAGCCACGCTTCTTTCTCTTCGAGAAACTGACGCCGCAAATGCCGCTTCTGTTCCTGCAACGCCTCACGCTCGCGTTCGAGTTGCGACTGGAGCCCCTCGGCCGCCCGCTCGCGTTGTGCCGCCTGGGCCAGCTCGCCGGCCAGCTCGCGCTCGCGGTCCTGGAGCCGCAAGAGCACCCGATTGAGGTCGTACACCCCCTCGGGCAACAGCCGGTGAGCGCGCTCAATTACCCGGTGGTCCAGCCCTTGCTGTTCGGCGATCACCAGCGCCTCGCTGACTCCCGGAACATCGAGCCGCAGCCGGTAAGTCGGGCGATGCGTGTTCGGGTTGAGGTGGAACGAAGCATTTCGCGCGTGGGGGTGTTGCTCCGCCCAGGCTTTGAGCGATCCCAAATGTGACGTCACCAGCGCCAGGCTGCCGCGTTCGATCAGCGACTCGACCACGGCCACCGCCAGCGCCCCGCCCTCGGTCGGATCGGTGGCCGTGCCCAGCTCGTCGAGGAGAACCAGCGTTCCCTCGTCGGCCACGGCCAGCATTTCGGCGATGCGCCGGATGTGCGACGAGAACGTGCTGACGCCCGCCGTCACGTCCTGTTCATCGCCGATGTCGGCCAGGAGGCGTCGAAAGACGCGGAAGGTGCTCGCCTGGTCCACGGGCACCGGCATCGCCGATTGAAACATCAGCGTCAGCAGGCCGACCGTCTTGAGCGTGGTGGTCTTGCCGCCGGCGTTGGGGCCCGAAACGATCAGGGCGCGATCGGCATCCCCCAGCGGCAGATCGAGCGGGACGGAGTTCGCGGGCGAATGGAGCAGCAACAGCGGGTGGTGGGCGCCGACAAGCCCCAGCGACCGGTCGGTCGTCCACTGGGGGAGAATCCACTGTCGCGTCCAGCCGAACCGCGCCCGCGCAATCCGCTCGTCCAGCTCACCGAGCACGAGCGTGTCCTGCTCGAGCGCGCCGAGCTCGCGCCGAACCAGGTCGCACAGGCCCAACAGGATCTTGCGAATCTCCTCGCGCGCCGCCACTCGCTGTTCGGTCAGATCGTTCGTCATCTCGACGACGGGGAACGGTTCGATGAAAAAGGTTTCGCCGCTGTGGGAGGCGTCGTGAACGATGCCGCGAATCTTGCCTTTCTGACCGGCCTTGACCGGCAGCACATAGCGTCCCTCGCGCTGCGTGATGAAATCATCCTGGAGAACGTCGGCCTCGTCGAGTGATCGCTTCAGGCGTTCCAGGGTGTGTTCGATCCGGGCCTCGAGGGCGCGGATTTCGCCCCGAAGCTCCTTCAGGCGCGGCGAGGCGGAATCCTTGACCTCGCCGTTCGCCTCGATCGCCTGACGAATGTGATATTCGACATCATGGAGCAGAACGAGAAGATCGGTTTGTTCGGCGAGGGTGGGAGCCTCGGCGCGGTTTTGGGCAAAGAACCTTCGCACCCGCGCCACCACCGAACAGAAGTCCGCCATCTGGACCAACTCCGGCGGGTCGAGGATGGCGTTCTGGGGCGCGACTCGCCGCCAGAGCGGGCGCAAGTCCTGAAGGCCGTCTATGGGCGGTTCCTGGTTTCGGTCAAGAAGGCGGTAGAGTTCCGCAGCGTAAGTGTACTCGCGCTCGATCTCCTCGGGGCGTGTGGCAACGGGTCGCCCCATCGCCCGCTCGCGGCCGAGCGCGCAGGTCGCGCCCGCGGCAATGGCGGAGCGGATTTTGCCAAACTCCAAAATCTCTTCGGTATGCGGATCCACGGTGAGCTCGCACCCTCTTATTTCCCTAATTTCGCGCGAGCCGCTCGACCGCGCAAGGGTTTTCCCAAGGAACGCCGGCGGCCCGAGAACAGAGGTGAGGGGTGAGAGGCGAGAAGTTGGAGGCGAGAAGTTTGGAGGCGAGAGAAAGCCATTGAATTCCCCCTCCTGCTCTTCTCGCCTCTAACCTCTTGCGTCTCGCCTCTCTTTGGGGCGTCGGCGAAAACAGACGCAACGATCACCGTCAATACGTGATCGAACTTATGAAATGGCTTACTCAGGCGGCTCCGGGCCGCAATCAAAGAGTGCTAAAAGCTATGCGCGAGAAAAGAGTCCACCCCGTCCACTCCGTCCACGCCGTCCACAGCCGCTCGGGAAAAAAATATGCGCAAACCGGCTGGATGCCTAGACGAAACACTCTAAGATTTGTGTTGAGCGACGCCGATCCCGCTCGAAATACTCGTTCCGGAGAAGCCGAACCATGGGACCGAGATACTGCGACTATTACAAGACCCTCGGCGTGGCGCGCACCGCATCGGCCGACGAGATTCGTGACGCCTTCCGTCGCCTGGCGCGCAAATACCATCCCGACGTCAATCCCGGCAAGAAAGGCGCGGAGGACAAGTTCAAGGCGATCAGCGAAGCCTACGAGGTGCTGAGCGACCCCACCAAGCGCCGGCACTACGACGCGCTCGGCAACCAGTGGAAGGCCGGGCAGGAATTCGTTCCGCCGCGCGGCTGGGCCGGGGCGGCCCGCGCGGAAAAGCCCCGGGGCGGCTTCAGCGAGTTTTTCAACTCCCTGTTCGGCGGCGGGTTCGAGGGACTGTTCAACCGGCCCGACGCCGTCGCCGATTCTCCCGAACCCGCACCGCGCCGGGGTGCCGATATCGAGATCGAAACGACCATTCCGCTGGAACAAGCGTTTCGCGGCACGCGAACCACGGTCGCTCTCCGCATGCCCGAGCCGGCGAGGGGTGGGTCTCCGCGCTCCACGCTCCGAAAGCTCGAAGTCAAGATTCCCGCCGGCATTCACAATGGGGCACGGATTCGTCTCGCCGGACAGGGCCGCCCTGCCGACGCAGGAGGAGCGCCGCCGGGCGACCTGTTCATCCGCGTCCACATCGCGCCCCACGCCGTCTTCCGCACGCGCGGCAGCGATGTCGAGATGGACCTCGCGATCAGTCCGTGGGAAGCGGCGCTGGGCGCGAAAATCTCCGTCCCGACGCTCGATGGACAGGTGGAAATGTCACTTCCCGCGGCGAGCCAGTCGGGCCAGCGTCTGAGGCTGCGCGGTAGGGGGATGCCCAAAGGCGGCGGCGAACGCGGCGATCAATATGTTGTCCTGAAGATCGTCGTGCCCGAAGTACTCTCGGACCGCGAACGCGAACTGTTCGAGCAGATGGCGCACGACTCGCCGTTCAAACCACGATAGAAGTAGTGTAGGTTGTTAGCCCGCGAAAGACAATGGTTCATCATAGATTCTTGTGCAAACATTGGAAAAGGGGCTGGCCCTCTGCCTGTTACCCCGAAGGGGTCAGGGGCTTGTAGCCGGGGGTGAAGCGAAGTGAAACGGAGCGGAACCCCCGGAACCGAACCGTCCCCCTTTCGCTCGAGCCCCGAATGGGGCGGAGGAGAAATCGAAGAGGGGCGCAAATGGCCGACGATTCCCTCGACCCCTTTCGGGGTGTGCCGGAAAAGGGGAGCGTTGGTTTCCGGGGGTTCCACGCCGCTGAGCGGCGTTTCACCCCCGGCTACAAGCCCTTGACCCCTTTGGGGTAAAAAGCAGAACCCTTCTCCACTGAAGGTCCAATTGCTTTGATGTCTTGCACAAAAATCTATGATGAACCAAGACAATAACCACCGCCCGGCGGGCTGGCGGGCTGCGCTGCCATCTCAACAATTGACATGCCCACGGGTTCAGAATAGACTCCAGTTTACGGTGTTAATGAGTCGAACGGGGGGCGGACAACGTGCGGCGGGGCTTTACGCTGATCGAACTGCTGATCGTCGTGGCGGTCATCGCCATCCTGGCCGCATTGGCCGTGCCCAATTTCCTCGAAGCACAGATCCGTTCCAAGGTCGCCCGCGCCCGAGCCGATATGCGTACCCTTGCCACCGCGCTCGAAGCTTATCGCGTGGACTGGAACGCCTATCCGCCGGCCATGGGCAACGCGATGTATTTTAAGCTCAAGGTGCTTTCGTCGCCGATCGCCTACGTCACCAACGGCTATGTGCCCGATCCGTTCCCGGCGGGCGATCCGACGATGATCCTCAACTATCGCAAGTGCCTGAGCTACCTGGGCCGCACACCCACGGGCACGTGCGTTCGCAACGAGGACCCGGTGGAGTGGTGGATTCTTTCGACCAACGGACCCGACTTGCGCTACACCAATCTCGCCGGCCAGGGCCCGTCCGACGCCCTCAACACCAACAACACCGCGCGGATTCTCGAGTTCCGCTATGACCCGACCAACGGCACGGTCAGCCCGGGCAACATCAGCCGGCCGGGTGGCCAGCCGATCGGCGACGGAGCGGAAGGATTCCGGCTGTTGGGAAGCGATTGAAAAGGGAACGCCGGCGGCCTCGCCGGTGCTCTAAAGCGTTGTTGAAGGAGGAGCCCGTGACTTCCGTGGGAGCAATCACTGGCCGAACAAGGTTTGAAGGCACCGGCGAGGCTGCCGGCGTTCCAAACTCAAAACCTGAAACCTGAAACAACGGAAATCATGAATGACCACCTTCGCATGCCTGGCGCTTCTGGCCGTTACCAGCTTCGGTTTGGGACGGCTCGGTCTCTGGCGGGTGAAATTCGCGCGCGCCGCTGAGGAGTTCGTTTTCTCATCAGCGCTGGGAATGGCGGTCCTCTCCTATGCGGCGATGCTGCTGGGTGCCGTGGGTTTGATGGCGCCCATCGTGGTCGCGCTGCTCTTCGTCATCTCCTGCATCGGCTCGTCTCCCGTTTTTGTTCGGTTCGTGACGAAGATCCGATGGAGAACCATCCGACTGGATTTTCTCGCGACGGTATGTCTGGCGGTTCTCGTGGCGGCTGCCCTCCTCAACGGCGCGGTCGCAACCAACCCCATTCTCGAAGTGGACGCCTATGAGTATCACCTCACCGTGCCGAAAGCGTGGCTGATGGAAGGCCGCCTCTTTCCGATCTCCTATCACCTTCAGTCGAGCTACCATCTGCTCGCCGACATGATCAACGTCGTCGCGCTTTCGCTCAGCCAGAACGACGTGGTCCTCTGCAAGCTGATCCAGTGGTATTCGGGCGTGTTGCTGGCGGTGGCGACGTGGTGTTTTGGGCGGCGCTATTTTTCGGCGCGGGTGGCCTGGGTCGCGGCCGCGCTCACTTATATGGTCAAGGAGATCTCGTGGGTCTCGGGCGACGGCTACGTTGACCTGACGGTGGGGCTGTATGTCTGGCTGGGCATCTTCGCGCTGGTGCGCGCGGCCCACCATCGCGGCTGGCGCTGGCACGTGTTGGCGGGGCTTTTCTTTGGCTGCGGGTTTGCCGCCAAGCAAAGTGTTGCCATGTTCCTGGTCATGGCCTATGTGGCCTATGCCGCGGTGCTCCTCTTCGATCGTCACCGCCGCGCGCAGCTGCGCCTTTGGCCCGCGCGGGCAATCCTGGCGGGCGCCGTGGCCATGCTCGTGGCCAGCCCCTGGATGATCAAGAACTTCGCCTATACGGGCGACCCGTTCTTTCCCCTGATGATTCGTTCGTTCAACGTGCCGCCCGAATTCGCCGAGCCGGCGGCGGGCTTCACCGGGTTTTACGCCGGCCTGGGACGGTATCTCGTGTGGGACCGCCAGAGCTGGCCACAGTTGCTTCGGGCGGCGAAGAACTTTCAGAATAACGTGATGTACACGGGCGCCAACGTGCTGGTCGTGTGGCTGCTGGCGAGCGGCGCGATCCTGATCGTGTTTCGCTGTCGTTCGACGCTCGCGCTGCGGCTGCTGATCGCGGTCGGCGTTGTGGCCGCGCCCTGGTTTGCGTGGGTCACTTCCCGCTTTCTCTTCGGCTTCTTCCCGATCTACCTGTTGGTCCTGATCCAAACGTTGCGACTGGCGACGGGCCGGCATCGCGCCCCGTTTGCGCTGCTTTCGATCGTGCTGCTTTTCTTCTACGCGCGAACACTGGTGAACTACGACTTTTATGGCCACCCCGTCGCGCGGCTCGACTACACCGGCGGCCCGATTCTCTCCACTTCCGCCCGCCGGCAATGGCTCGTTCGCAACAACTACGCCTATCCCATGATTCAGCAGGTCAATCGCCTGCTCACTCAGGACGACCGCCTGCTGGCCTGCGGCGGCTCCGAGGCGATGCCGTGGCTCGACGTCCGCTTTCTACCCAATCCTCACACCCTCTCCATGAACCTCTTGCTCCTCCTCTGGGACCGGTTCGAGGATTCGACGAAGATGCGTCGCTGGCTCAGCCAGCAGGGCATCACGCATGTCTTGCTTGCCGAGTCGAGCGCCGATGAGATAAACGGTCAGTCGGGTTTCGTCCGAGAGCACCTCGAGCGCGTCTTCAGTGAACGATCGCTCCTGCTCTATCGCCTGAAACACGAGAAGGGCGAAAGCAAAAGCGAAAAGTGAAAGGAACGCCGGCGGCCTCGCCGGTGCTTTTCGAAGGACAAAGTGAAAGGAACGCCGGCGTTCCTTTTTGTGATGAACAATGAGTCACAAGGATAGCGTTTTGAACCATACCGGCACTGCTTCGAGAACCGACGCCGCCAAGGCCGTCGCTCTCCGCACCGCGCTTCGCGACCAGCTCGAAGGCGAGGTCCGCTTCGATCCCCTGTCGCGCGCTCTCTACGCGACGGACGCCAGCATCTATCAGATCATGCCGACCGGCGTGGTCGTCCCCAAAAACCGCAACGACGTCGTCGCAACCGTTCTTGCCTGCGCGCGCCACAACGTCCCCATCACGCCGCGCGGTGCGGGGACCGCCATCGGCGGACAGGCCATCGGCCCGGGCGTCATTCTCGACTGCTCGAAATACCTGAACCGGATTCTCGAAATTGACCCGGAGCAACGCTTCGCCTGGGTCGAGCCGGGCGTCGTGCTCGATGAGCTGAACATCGTGCTCGGACAATTCGGCCTCCAATTCGCCCCCGACGTGGCGACCTCGAACCGCGCGACCATCGGCGGCATGATCGGCAACAATTCGGCCGGCGCCCACTCGTTGGTCTATGGCAAGACCAGCGAACACATCCTCGAACTCGACGTCGTCGCGAGCGATGGCAGCATCGTCCGCATGGGGCCGATGGAACGGGCGGCGTTCGAGGCCCAATCCGGCGCCGACACCCTGGAGTGCCGCTGGTGTCAAGCCGTGGCCCGATTGGCCGGCGAGCACGCCGACGAGATCGAACGCCGCTATCCCAAAATCATGCGTCGCGTCGGCGGCTACAACCTCGACGAATTCGTCCCGGACCGCCCCGTCAACCTCGCGCGGATCATCATCGGTTCCGAAGGCACGCTGGGCATCATCGTGGCCGCCAAGCTTCGTTTGACCCCGCTTCCCACGGCCAAGGCGCTTGCGGTCGTTCACTTCGCCAGCCAGCGGCAGGCGCTCGAAGCCACCCTGGCCGTGCTCGAACACCGGCCCGCCGCGGTTGAGTTTCTCGACCGCCGCGTCCTCGAAATGACCGAGGGCAATCTCGAATACACGCGCCTGCGCGATTTCATCGTGGGCCATCCCGAAGCGCTCCTGCTGGTCGAGTTCTTCGGCGAGAACGAGCGGGAACTCATCGAGAAGATTGCGCGGCTCGAAGAAGATCTCTGTCATCGCGGCTTCGGCTATCACACCCACCGCGCGATGGCCCCCGCCGCCCAGAAGCGCATCTGGAAACTTCGCAAGGCGGGCCTGGGGCTGCTCATGGCCATGCGCGGCGATGCCAAGCCCGTTGCCTTCGTCGAGGACCCGGCCGTCGCGCCCGAGCGCCTGCCCGAGTTCGTGGACCGCTTCCTCGAAATCCTCGGGCGCCACCAAGCCGCGGCCGCCTTCTATGGCCACGCCTCGGTCGGGTGCCTTCACATCCGCCCGATTCTCAACCTCAAGACCGACCAGGGCGTGCGCCAGTTCCAGGCGATCGCCGAAGAAGTGGCCGACCTCGTGATTGAATTCGGCGGCGCGCTTTCGGCCGAGCACGGCGACGGCCGCGTTCGAAGTCCGTTCATGGAGAAGGTCTTCGGGCCGACGCTCTGCGCCGCCTTTCGCGAGATCAAGCAGACGTTCGATCCGCAGGGCCTGTTCAATCCGGGCGTCATCGTCGCGCCCGAGCCGCTCACGGCGAACCTGCGTTACGGCGCGGGCTACGTGACGCCCGAGCTCGCGACGACGCTCGATTTCTCGGTCGAAGGCGGGATCGTCCGCGCCGCCGAGATGTGCTCGGGGGTGGGCGTCTGCCGCAAAAAAACCGAAGAAACGATGTGCCCGTCGTTCATGGTCACACAGGAGGAGCAGCACAGCACGCGCGGCCGGGCCAACACGTTGCGCCTGGCCCTGACCGGCCGGCTCGGCAGCGAGGGACTCACGTCGCGCGAGGTGTTCGATGCACTCGACCTTTGCCTCGAATGCAAGTCGTGCAAGGCCGAGTGCCCGAGCAACGTGGACGTCGCGAAACTGAAATATGAATTCCTCCATCAATATCACAAACGCCACGGCGTGCCGCTGCGCGCGAAACTCTTCGCCCACATCGAGCGCCTGATGGCATTGGGCAGCCGCCTCGCGCCTCTTTCCACGTGGGTGGCGCGAAGTTGGCTCGCGCGCTTTCTGCTCGACAAGGCGCTGGGAATAGATCGTCGGCGACGGATCCCGCCTTTCGCGCGGCAGAACTTCGTCAAGTGGTTTAGCGCGCGGGGCGGCCGCGTGGGCGACGTCCCCGCGAACGCTGATCCACTTGGCTCGGTCGTGTTGTTTCACGACACGTTTCTGACTTATACCGAGCCGCAGATCGGCATCGCGGTGGTGCGGCTGTTCGAAGCGATCGGCTGGCGCGTCTTCCTGCCCGAGAAGCGCTGCTGCGGGCGACCGATGATCTCCAAGGGCCTGCTCGACGAGGCCATCGCCAATGCCACCTTCAATATTGAACGGCTCTATCCGCTGGTCGAACGCGGCTTTCGGATCATCGGCTGCGAGCCAAGCTGCATCCTGGCATTTCGCGACGACTATCCCGACCTGCTTCGCGGCGACTTGCGCCGAAAGGCCAAGACCGTCGCCGCCGCCTGCCTGACGTTCGAAGAATTCCTGGCCGACGCGATCGAAAAGGGAATGATTGCGCTGCCGCTCCGGCCGGGGCCGCGGCGTGTTCTGCTCCACGGCCACTGCCACCAGAAGGCGCTGGTGGGCACCGCTCCCGCCCACGCCCTGCTCTCGCGCATTCCCGACTGTCGCGTCGAGGAAGTGGACTCGGGTTGCTGCGGCATGGCGGGCTCTTTCGGCTATGAAAGGGAGCACTACGAAGTGTCGCGCCTGGTCGGCGAACGACGGCTTCTGCCGGCGATTCGCGAGGCCGGCGACGACACGGTGATCGTCACCTCGGGAACCTCCTGCCGCCAACAGATCCGCGATCTCAGCGGCAAGCGGGCCTGCCATCCCGCCGAACTGCTTGCCTCACTGCTGAAGGAATAGACTTCTCGTCGCATCGGTTCGTCGTTCCGCCCTCCGGCGGCCGCGAACGCCCGCTGAAGCAGGAACTACAAACGAAGACTTCATGATCGTGATTGACGCGCGGAACTTCGAGCGCATAACATCCACCGAAGCTGCAGAAGTGAACGGGGAGACGAATCTCCAAGTGGATCCAACCACAACAGCAACGGTCTCGCTCGAGGTGAACATCGGCGGGGTGCGGCTCAAGAATCCCGTCACGGTCGCCTCGGGCACGTTTGGCTATGGCCGCGAGTTCGAGGACTTCCTGGAGCTTTCGCGCCTGGGCGCCATCGCCGTCAAGGGCCTGACAGTCGAACCCCGCGCGGGGAATCGTCCGCCCCGCGTGGTCGAAACTCCCGCCGGGATGCTCAACGCCATCGGCCTCGAAAACGTCGGCGTCGAGCGCTACCTCGCGGAAAAACTCCCCTACCTCCGCCAACTCGACACCGCGATCATCGCCAACATCTCCGGCTTTTCGATCGAAGAATACGTCGCCCTGACCGAGCGGCTCTGCCAGGGGCGCGGGGCCGACCTCATCGAAGTCAACGTCTCGTGTCCCAACGTCCGTCACGGTGGAATGGCCTTCGGGGCCGACCCGGCCATGCTCGAGCAGATCACCCGCGCGGTGGTCGAGCGGGCGACCGTTCCCGTCATCGTCAAGCTCAGTCCCAACGTTACCAACGTCGCCGCCATGGCGCGAATCGTCGAGCAGGCCGGCGCCGCCGCCGTCTCGCTGGTCAACACGTTTCTGGCCATGGTCATTGACGTCGAAACGCGCCGCCCCGTTCTCGGCAACCAGACCGGCGGTCTGTCGGGACCGGCGATTCGTCCCATCGCCGTGCGCATGGTCCGCGAGGTTTTCGGGGCCGTCTCGATCCCGATCATCGGCATGGGCGGGATCATGACCGCGCGCGACGCCTTGGAATTCCTGATTGCCGGCGCGAGCGTGGTGGCTATCGGAACGGCCAACTTCGTCAACCCAACCACCGCACTGGATGTGCTGGAGGGGATCGAACAATATTGCCGGCGCCATCAGATTGGAAATATCCGCGATCTGGTTGGCTCTTTGGTTGTGGAGGTATAACATTTTAGAGTGCGGTGGTCCCTCCACCGCTTGACTTCTTTTCTCCTGGGAACGATTGTGGGCGGAAAAACAAAGCGGTGGGGGACCACCGCACTCCCAAAAGGCGCAGGAGAACGACGATGAGTGCGTATTTCGAACGATTGGCGCAGGCGATCCAGAACAACCGATCCCACCTCTGCGTCGGGCTCGATCTTCAGCCCGAACAAATGCCCGAGGGGGTCTGGCGTGACACCGACGGCTTTGTCCAGTTCGGCCGTTCGATTGTCGAGGCCACCTCCGATCTCGTTTGTGCTTACAAGCCCAATCTCGCTTTCTATGAGGAGATGGGCGGCGGAGGCCATCACACGCTGCGCAAGGTGCTCGAAGCCATTCCCGCTTCGATCCCGGTGATCGCCGACGGCAAGCGCGCCGACATCGGCAATACCTCGCGCGCCTATGCCCGCGCGTTGTTCGACCGCATGGGCTTTGATGCCGCGACCGTGAATCCCTATCTGGGCTATGACGCCCTCGAACCGTTCTTCGAATATGCCGACTGCGGCTGCTACATCTTGTGCCTGACTTCCAATTCCGGCGCGGCCGATTTCCAGATTCCCAATTCGCTTTATCTCGAAGTGGCGCACAAAGCCACCGGGTGGAACAAGAACGGCAACCTCGGTCTGGTCGTCGGCGCCACGCAGCCCGAACGCATCGCCGAGATTCGTCGTGCGGCCCCCGATCTCCCCTTCCTGGTTCCGGGCGTGGGCGCGCAGGGCGGCGATCTGGAAGCCTGCGTGCGCGCGGCGGCGAACAGTCGTCCCGACCAGGGGTTCATCATCAATGCCGCCCGCTCGGTTCTCTACGCCTCCTCGGGTGACGACTATGTCCAGGCCGCCCGCCGCGAAGCCGAAAAACTGCGCGACCAGATCGAGCAGGTGCTGAGCACGATCGCCTAGCCGGAACGCCGGCGGCCCGCCGGTGCTCTCGAACGTTCGAAGTCTCCGGAGGGCACAAATGAAAAGGCGAGACATCTTCAAGGTGCCAGGCGGCGCCTTGGCACCGAACGGACCACAAGCCCATCCCAACTGAATCGAATTCGTTCCTTTCATTGCAAGGGCAGCAAAAAAGAAGACTCATCATAGATTTTTGTGCAAGACATCAAAGCAATCGGACCTTGAGTGGAGAAGGGTTCTGCTTTTTACCCCAAAGGGGTCAAGGGCTTGTAGCCGTGGGTGAAACGCCGCTCTGCGGCGTGGAACCCCCGGAAACCAACGCCCCCTTTTCCGGCACACCCCGAAGGGGGTCGAGGGAATCGTCGGCCATTCCCGCCCTTTTTCGATTTCTCCTCCGCCCCATTCGGGGCTTGAGCGAAAGGGGGACGGTTCGGTTCCGGGGGTTCCGCTCCGTTTCACTTCGCTTCACCCCCGGCTACAAGCCCCTGACCCCTTCGGGGTAACAGGCAGAGCGCCAGCCACTTTTCCAATGTTTGCACAAGAATCTATGATGAACCTTTTACTTTTGCCTTCTTACTTTCGCCCACGCCCACGCGGCTAGTACTGCTTCAAGTTGCATTTGATGGAAATGTCGCATTCCTGCGTTCGTCGCGCCAGGAAAACCCCGAAGGGGTTCGGAAAACGCGGGGAGCGGCTGGCCCCGTCAATCCATCATTCTCGACTTGAAAAACCACTAGACGTATTCCCACTGTCGCAGCCACTGGTAGTCCTTCGGCAGATTGGCCCACATCTGGGCGGTCGCTTTCTTGAGCGCTTCGCTTTCGGCCAGGTCGAGTTCGCGGCGCTCTTTCACCGCCTGAACGATGTTGTCCACCTGGTGGAGATTGATCATGCCCGGCATCGGCGCGGTGATCGCGGGGTTGCCGAGAATATAGCGAATGGCCAGTCGCGCGCGCTTGTCGTCTTCTTCGGCCTGCGGGCTGGCGAGCGTGCTGTCGCCGGCGAAAAGCGAGTTGCTCGAGAACGGCTTGATCCCCAGCACGCCGACGTCGTGCTTCTTCACCGCATCAAACAAACTGTCCTTCGGCAGCACTTTGCTGTCGGCGGTGTAGGGCGTGAGGATGATGTCCATCACTTCGGGATAGGTCTCGACGGCCTTCTTGAGCCAGTCGCGGTCGTGCGACGAAACGCCGGTGAAGCGCGCCTTGCCCGCTTTCCTGGCGCGCGCGAGGCATTCCATGGTGATCTCCACTTCTTTGTCCGTCTGCCTCCTGGCGGTGTCCATTTCCATGCTGATCCGCCAGAGGTCCACGTAGTCGAGACCCGACTGCTTGAGGCCCAGCTCGAATCCTTCCATCATCTTCTCGAGCGAGTCGCGCCAGGGATGAAAACGCATTTCGTATTCATACCACGAAAAGCCGAAATACATTTTCTCGCGACGGCCCTTGAGCGCCCGGCGGTAAGCCATAATCTCGGTGCCGGAACAGGCATCCACATAGTTGATCCCCACCTCGATGCAGTGGCTGACGACCTCGTCGCGGTTCTTGACGAACGCGGGATGGTCGAGGTTGGCGCCCTGCCAGCCGTCGCCCATTCCTTTGCCGATCATGGTGTCAACGCGCTTCCAGTGGCCGCCCAGACAGACCGCCGAGATCATCAGGCCGCTCCTGCCTGCGCGGCGATATTCCATGTCGGGGTTGAAGTTCAAAGGTTTGCCGGTTTCCGTCCGGGCCGGATGGACCGCCTTCGCCGCCGTGTCCGCGCCGGCTGCCGCCAGTCTCGCCGCCCCGCTCTTCCCGCTGCGGCAGGCCGTCATTCCCGCGGCCACGGCGCCCGCCGCCAAAGCGCTGTCGCGCACGAACTCCCGCCGACTCACTTGCCTCTCCGCCATCATCCCACCTCCGGTCGTTTTTCGTTGCGGTTGGTTTTTTGCACAAGGGGAAAGGAGCCGTCCAGCAAAAACTCGCGCGACAGAAAAGCTGTGGAGGAGCTAAGTACACCTCAACACAATAGAGGAGTTGAGTTAGGGCACGCGCTGGCATGCGTGATTTTCGGCGGCCCCGAAGGGGCGAAGGCCAGTAGCCGGGGGTGATGCGAAACGAAGTGAAGCGAACCCCCGGAACAGACGCCCTCCCTTCCGGTCAAGCCCCGAACGGGGCGGCAGAGAC
>Ga0315282_10008964_pt1 | contig 16033 bp, 11 predicted proteins | sample YL17G07_20_MG_FD_203693 | JGI IMG/M metagenome (GOLD analysis project Ga0315282, IMG submission 203693) | Sediment microbial communities from Yellowstone Lake, YNP, Wyoming, USA - YL17G07_20 | ecosystem: Environmental > Aquatic > Freshwater > Lake > Sediment | place: USA: Wyoming | collected...
CATCCGACGTGTAATATTCATCGGCCAGGCCGGCAAAGGAATGCCCGAACTCATGGAGAAAAAGGTATTCATACCACTGGTTATCGACCGTGAACGTGCAGTAAAGATTGTATATTCCGCCCCCGCCATAGCGCTTGTGGTTGACCATGATGAACAGCGCGTCATAGGGCACGTGAGCGGCGATGTCGCGGAGGCCTTTGTTGTCCTCGGTCAGGACATAGCGTTCCGATCCGAGCGAATCGAACGTGGCGTCGACGGCCGTATTTTTAAAGCTCCCATGGCTCGGCTCGTCGCAGCCGCTTTCATCAGAGGGCTTAAAAACGCCATATATGTTGAACTTATCCTTCAGGCTTTTATATGGCTCCTGCTTGAAGAAGACATTCACAAAACGGTCCAGATCGGCCCGCAGCTTCGCTTCTTCTTTTAGCCTATAGCCTTCGGCGATGAAGGCGACATCCACTTTCTGGTGCGGGTCGCCGTTTTTAAGAAGCTCAAAGACTTTGACGCCAGCACCCAACGGCTTTTTGACGATATAGAACGAGGCAGGGTCGATTTCGCAAGTAAAAACCGGATGAGGGACATTCCGGCGGTCCCGCGACTCGAGACTGAATTTGATTTTATTCTTCGGACAGGGAATAAGCGCCGATTCATGATAGGTCCGCTTGACCCCGCGGAGCGCTTCTTCGGTCGACTGGTATTCTCCGAAGTAGGTGTCAAAGCCTTTGGAATAAAGGAGCTTTCCCGTCGCCGGGTCATAAACCTTCGCCTCATAGCGGCCGTTGTTGAAGTCGTCGATCAAATTTTTCTTGCTCCCCGCCCAGATTCCCTGGACATAGATTCGGTCGAGGGTCACCGTTTCTTCCTTCGCGTTGCCGATGTGGAAATAATCGACACGCATGGTTTTGTCGATAAAATATTGGTCGAAATTCACAACGGCTTGGGCCGCGACAACGGCCGGCAAAGCCAAAACGGCTATGAGCGCTAAAACGTTTCGCATCATGAGTCCTCCTCTGAAATTTCCTAATTATTTTAGCACGGAAGCAACTCTGTTTGTTCTAAGTTTTTGCTTTCGATTTCAGTCGGTGAGTAAAGGATCCGTCATTTCCTTTTGGTTGCGAATTCTTTTCCCTTTTCGCCTGGATGGCAGCTCCCGACATTTTAAATAAATATATTCAAAGTGGAGAATCTCTGTCAACGCCGCGCGGCGAACGCCAGCGCGGCGAAGCTCACCGCGGACCGGGTCGGTTCTTCCATCCAAAAATCATAATCCAGGAGACGGCCGTCGGCCGGAGGAAGGATCTCAAGCAGGCAGGCCAGCGCCGAAAATCCGCAGACATTGAATTCATCCTTCACCCTTCGGGATTCGGCCCAAAAGGCCTCAACGTCCTCATTTAAGCAAGCTTCAATCAAAGCCCGGTCATGCTTCTTCGTTTCAACAAGCAAGGAGGCCGCTACATGGCGATGGCCGAATTTGGGGCCGATATGCGAGAAATCAACGCCCGCGACGATAAGCGCCTCGGCTCCCAAATTCGCTAATGTGTCCGCGAGGACTCCGAGAAACATATCCACGCCCGAGATCTGGGAAGGCCGCGATACCCGAAGAAGCTCATGCCGAAAGGAACCGCAGAGAACGGGGACGATCGAAAGCTCCGCCCCGAAAAGGTGCTGGAGAAAAACTAGCTGGAACTCTAAGGAATGTTCCTGGCGATGGGCCAGGTCATCGGCGCAGACGATTTTTTCGCCGGCTTCCCGGAGTTTCCTCACAATTTCCTTATCCGTACGGGCTAGGCCGAAGGGCGTGGCGAAATCTTTTTCCGTAAGAGAAAAAAATCCATCCTCTAGACCATGGCCCGTTCCGAGCAAAATGATTTTTCTGGGAGAGGAATTTTTTAAGGAGCCGTAGGCTTTGGCATACGTTCTTTTTCCCGCCTCCAAATCGATATGCGGCGAGATAAGCGCGCAGACCTCTTTTCCGTTGTCCTCCGCAGGCGATTCCCCAGCCGTTTTCAGGATTGAATCGATATAGCTCGCTAATTTCTCTTTCGACGCCGGATAAGCCTGTCCGGCGTGGGAGGCCTTCCGCACCTCGATTCTCGAATACTCCTCAATGAATCGTTTCTTTTGCGCCGCAGCACGCTTGCTGTCCAGTAAAAACGCGGCGTCCAATTCCACTAAAATCCGTTCAACGCTTTCCCGGCTGACAAAAACGCCTCCGCCTTGGCGGACGAGTCCAAGCTGGATATCCTGAATGCTGTTTTTCCCATCGATAAAACCGATGAGCTTCAGCGCCTCCCCTTGGAGTATGACCGGTTTTTTAATGAGGCCCAGGAAATCCCGGATGATGACGGCCTGCTCTCCCTGATAGATAGTCGGGATCAACTCGAGGTCCGCCCGGAGTTTCGGAATGTCGTCTTTTATATCGACCATGGGGACCGCCAGGAAGCATTATATTTTATCTGATTCTCCTCTCGATCGGAAGTCCAGACTCATAAATCGTCAGCATCTTTTCGCCGAATAAAGCTCTCCCTTGATTCATATTTGAGTCAAGGGAGCTTTTGAAAGGAGGGTCGGGAGAGGTCCTGTTTCCTCTCCCTTTTCACAACCTCGGCGTTGCCTTGGATGAGATTAACTCGCGCCGTCGGGCTGCGCTATCGACTCCATTCTGCTCCGGGGCGAAACCGAGTTCAATCACCTTTGCCGATAGATTCAGGGGTGAAAAATCGCCTGATTCTCCTCCTCCCTGCCGGCTATAGATGGCTAATCTTATTTCATTTCATCCTGCCTCGGCAATTACCAAACTGCCGTTGGGAGAGAAGAGCGGCTCGAGTATGGCCTGGAAATCTTGCCGGGTGCGAGGCCAATAATCCGAACCTTCCCTTTACATTTGCCAAAAAGGCCGATTATAATCGGATTTTCAAGCCCCGGAGGCGCGCTGTGGAGAAAATGACTAAGGTTATCTCCAATGAAGACGACGCCCTCAAATTTCTGAACATCGCTTTGGGCCACGAATGGGCGGTCAGCTTCGAATACGTCATCCACGCTTATTCCATGCCCAAGGGAAAATTTTTTTATGAAGACCCGGTCATGGAACTGAGAACCGACATCCGGGCGCAGACAATCCAGATCGGCATCGACGAAATGTACCATGCCTTGCAGCTCGGCATCGTCATCGGCCGGATGGGAGAGGCGGCGTCCTTCAAAACTGACGAGGTTATCCGCTATCCCAGAATCATCGACAACCTTAAACGGGACAAGATGACCGAAGACCTCGTGACCGATCTTTACCAGAGCAGCAAAATCCGGGAGGGCCTTTATCCCAAGATCCAAAACATGGCGCTCAACATTTCCTGTGACGAAGTCCGCCACTCGCGGCAGTTCCAGGCCATGATCGACGCCCTGGAGACCGCCGGCGGGGCGGAAGCTCTCTGCGCCCAGGCCGATCCCAAGATCGATTCGCGGGATGACGTCCGCCTGCTCCACGACATCATGCGCGAGGAAAATGAACTTATGCACCGCTACCTCAAGTATGTCATCCTTTTCAGCGAACACCAGGATCTTTGCCAGCGGCTGTTCAAAAATTCGATCGACCACATGCGGCATTGGGATAAAAATGCCGGTCTGCTGATCAAAATAGGTACGGTCATGCACATCGAAAACGCCGAATGGGCAGTCGGAGGCGAAGAAAAAAGTGGGACGCCGATGCCTTCCGTTTATCCGGGGGATGATCGTCTTTCCGCTCTCGAAACCTTGCCTCCCGCGGAGCTCGACCTCATCGATAAATATGAACGACTGATGGCCATCATGCCCCGCGGCGAGAGCCACGATCAGCTCGAGCTTCAGCTGGCCCTGAAGCGAGAACATGTCTTCACCCAGGTACGGCTTCTGGCCAACGCCCGCAAAATCAAAGGCCTCATCTAGGGGTTTGGAATTCCGGCGGAAGGCCGGGAAGGAGACGGCAATGAAAAAAATCACGACCCAGATCAAAAAGTTTCAATATTTTTATCCCTACACCGTAGCGCTCGTCGGGACTCAATCGGGAAACCAGGTTAATTTCATGAGCTGCGCCTGGCATACGGCCTTGTCCTTCGAGCCGCCGCTGTTCGGCGTGCTCATTTCCAAAAAAAGATTCACCCACGGCCTCATCTCCCAGACCAGGGAGTTCACGGTGAATTTTCTGGGCTTCGAGGCCGCCAAGCTGGCCGCCCAAATGGGAAGGATCTCAGCCTACTCGAGGGAAAAAGTCAAGGAATTCCGAGTGAAACTCGCGTCGGCGAAAATCATCCAATCCCCCATTGTGGAAGAAGCCTATGTCGCGTTCGAATGCCGGCTAGCCGATGTCCGGCCCTACGGCGACCATGATCTGTTTGTCGGCGAAGTGCTGGCCGTCCATGAAAAAGAAAGGTGCTTCAGCTCCGACGGCGTTCTTGACGTCCGGCGCGTCGCTCCCTTGCTCTATTTGGGAAGCGATTTTTACGTCACCCTCAACGCCGACTCGATAAACCATGTCGTCCCGGATTGAATAATTAAAAATGGGGGCAGAGTAATGCATCCCCCCGGGCCGGCCGGCGCCATCGAGGTCCCCTCTCTCCTCGCGTCAAGAGCAAAAATAAATGATAAAATTGAAAACACCTTGGGATGTCAATATAATGAACGCAGAGACATGAAAAATATTTTAGCGATTGAGAACGTCAGGAAATCGTTCAAGGTCGGATTCATTCCCCAGAAAAAGGAAATTCTCAAGGGCATCTCGTTTTCGGTCGCCGAAGGCGAAATCTTCGGTTACCTCGGACCCAACGGCGCCGGCAAGACGACGACGCTGAAATGCGTCCTGGGGTTGATCTATCCCGACTCCGGCAGGATCGAACTTGTCGGCCGGCCGCATTTGGATCCGAGAGCCAAGGAAGAGGTCGGCTTTTTGCCCGAAAATCCTTACTTTTACGATTATCTGACCGCCAGCGAATTTCTCGATTTCTATGCCCAGCTCTTTCAACTTAAAAAAGACGTTCGTCAAGAGCGCATCACGGCACTCCTCAAACTCGTCGGCGTGGACCGAGCGGCGGACCTCCAACTCCGAAAGTTCTCACGGGGTATGCTCCAGCGCGTCGGCCTGGCCCAGGCCTTGATCAATGAGCCTTCGCTCATCCTCCTTGATGAGCCTTTGGGTGGGCTCGACCCTCTCGGCCGCAAGGAGATCCGTGACATCATCATTCGGCTCAAGGACGAAGGCAAAACCGTTTTCCTCTCATCACACATCCTCCAGGATATTGAAATGATCTGCGACCGTGTGGCGATCATCGTCGGCGGCCGCATCTTGAACCAGGGAAAGCTGACCGACCTCATTTCGGAAAAAATCCTGTTCACGGAGGTCACGATTTCCGGCATCGACGAAAAAGACCTGGCGGCGTTCGGTGAAAGCCTTTCCGTCCTGTCCGGACGAACGCTCCTCAAAATCTTCGACGAAAAAAAAATCCAAGACGTCTTCGACCTCGCTCGGAACCGGAAAGGAAAGATTCACTCCCTCATTCCCCGGACGCAGACACTCGAAGACCTGTTTGTCGACACGGTCAAGCCGAAATGAAGATCAGAGTCATCGCCCTCAATACGTTCAAAGAGGCCGTCCGCGACCGCATCCTCTATCTTCTCCTGTTCTTCGCGGCGGCGGCCATCATCCTCTCCCGCATTCTGGCCCTCCTCACCGTCGGCGACCGAACCAAGATCATCAAGGATGTCGGATTGGCCTCGATCTCATTCTTCGGCGCACTGATGGCCATCCTCATTGGGACGGGGTTGGTTTATAAGGAAATCGAGAAGCGGACGATCTTCACCCTCATCTCCAAGCCCATCCACCGCTACGAGTTTCTGCTCGGCAAATTTTTCGGACTCATCCTGACGCTCTTCATCATGCTCGCCTGCATGAGCGTCATTTTCCTGGCGCTCGTTTTCTTCCATACGTTCAAAATCGAATGGGCCTTGCTGGCCGCGATCGTTTTTAACTTCCTCGAGCTCATCCTCATCACGGCCGTGGCCATCTTCTTTTCCTCTTTTTCCACGCCGATTCTGAGCTCGCTTTTCTCTCTCGGCTTTTACCTTATCGGCCATTTTTCTTGGAGTCTGGAGACGCTGATTAAAAAAATCCGGCCGGGGGTCGCGAGAACCCTGATCCAGGTCCTCTATACGATCCTTCCCGACCTGGAAAATTTCAACATCAAGACCGAAGTCGTCCACGGGCTTCCTCTTCCGGCGTCGCTCTTCCTTTATTCCACGGCCTACGGCCTTATCTATGCCGCGTTCATTCTGGCGCTGGCCGTCTTCATTTTTCAGCGCCGGGATTTTATTTGATCCATGAGAAAAAAAATCTCTATGGGCCTCGTCCTGGTCCTCCTCGCTATATCCTTCATGGGCCTCAAGCTTAAGCTCGACCGGATTCAGCGTAAAAAGGTCCCTGGCTCGAGCATCATTTACATCCCCTCGGGAAAATATCTGAAGCTGGCGACATTCGGTTATTCATCGCTCGTCGCCGACATCATTTATATCTGGGCCATCCAGTATTACAGCGACCAAACCATCCCCAATAAATTCGATTACTTCGTCCACATCTTCTCGATCATTTCCGAGCTCGATCCCAAGTATGTCGATCCCTATGAAGTCGGCGCGCTCATTGCCTTTTATGACGCTAAGGACATTGCCCTGGCCCTGAAAATTTTGGACCTGGGATTCGCCAAAAACCCGAGTTATTGGATTTTCCCGCTTGAAGCCGGCCACTACGCCCAGCTCTACAAAAAAGATTTCGCCCTGGCCAAGGAGTATTTCAAAAAAGCCATGGACATCCCGGGAGCTCCGGCCATCGCCAAGCGCCTTTACGCCAACGCGTCCTTCAGGGTCAACGACGTCCGGACGGCTTGGGAGACTTGGCTCGAGGTCTATAAAACGGCGCCGGACGAGCAGATCCGGAAAATCGCCTCCAACCATCTTTATCGTGTGAAAGCCGCCGTGGATATTACGACGCTCGAATACGGGGTCGCCAAATTCCGGGAAAAATACGGCCGGAACCCTTTGGACCTTTCACAGCTTATCCGGGCCAAGATTTTGCCCTTGATTCCCAAAGACTTTGACGGAAAAGACTATCTCTACGATCCGAAGGTCGGAGATATTAAAACGCAGGTTGTCCCGTGGAAACGATAATCTTCATCATTCTGATCGGGCTTGCCTGGGGGAGCTTCCTCAACGTGGTCATCTACCGGATTCCCGCCGAAATGAGCTTGCTCGCGCCGCCTTCGACCTGCCCGGCCTGCAAAAAGCGCATCAAATTTTACGACAACATTCCCGTCGTCTCATATCTTGTACTCCGCGGCAAATGCCGGCACTGCAGTCATAAAATTTCCTTTTCCTATTTCCTGGTTGAGATCCTCACGCCGGCTGCGTTTCTTCTGCTCCATGCCCGATTCGGCCTGGGCCTTCACTTTTTCGCCGTTTGCCTCTTTACGAGCGCCCTGATTGTCCTCGGCTTCATTGATTTCAAGCATCAAATCCTGCCGGATAAAATCACCTTCCCCATGATGGCCCTGGGTTTAATTTATTCCTTTTTGCGGAAGGATATGACTTCCCTCCAGGCCCTGCTCGGCGCGGCCGTCGGCGCCGGCTTTCTGCTCGTCGTCTATGGGGCTTATTATCTTATCCGCAAAAAAGAAGGTCTGGGCCTGGGCGACGTAACGATGATGATAGTTGTCGGTCTTTTTCTGGGCTGGCTTAAGACATTGTTGACGCTCGTCTTGGCCTCGTTCGCCGGGGCCTTGATCGGCGTTTCATTTATGTTCATTAAAAAGAAAAACCTTCAGTACGCCCTCCCCTACGGAACTTTCCTGGCCCCCGCGGCTTTCATCGCCCTCGTCTGGGGCGAGCAAATCATCGCCGCGTATTTGGGTTTTTCTCTCCATCCTTGATCTTATAACGGGAATCTTAGCTATTGACATTCGCGTTGTTGTCGATAGTCACGCCTTTATCTCCGAAGACGGCGAAATCGAAAATAGGGTGCCCGCTTTTCAGGTTGAATCTAACCCCCTGGCCCGGTATTGATTTTACTTATCCATTTGGTTTATGTTAAAGGAGAACTCAAAAGCCAGCCTGGTCCCTAATGGCCCAACAAAGAGATAAAACAAATTCCAGGTCCGGCCTCCGGACGAAAGAGGGGAAAGATATTAGTGAACGCGTTCGAGATATCTTTTCGTTCTTAGCTCGGGCCGCCTCGACCCAGAAGCTCTTCCCCGCCCATCATGAGACGGTCATTCACTTCCGGGACGAACTCTTCGCCAGGCTCAAAAAGTTTTTGGACGAGCACGGGGAGCTTGACATTCGCATCAAAGAAAATGTCTTCACTCATGAAAACGAGATCATCTATCAAGATGAGAATATCCTCAAGAGCCTGCCCTATCTCTTTTTCAAAGACGGCATGAAAAAGCTGACCTTTTTGAGTGGACTGAACAAAGAGGAACTCCAGGATTTTCTCGACATCATCAAAAAAGTCTCCTTCCTCCCTCCCGATGTAGGCGATATCGTGGATGCTCTCTGGCAGAGAGACCTCGAACATATCCGCTTTTTCGCCCCCAATGATTTTCTCGAATCCAAGATCACCCGCCGCCAAAATGTTGTCCTCGGATTCAGCGTCGATAAAGACAAGCTGTATAAAGGCAAAATCACCCTGGCCCCGGAGGATAGGGAGGACATCTTCAAAAAAACGCAAGCGATGAGAGTCAATGAACAAAAAGATTCCTACGAGCCCGCGGACATCGCCGCGTCTCTCGACAAAAGAGACACGGGACTTCTAGACTCCCTTCTCAGTTTCGAGCGCCGCATTCCCGTCGAAAAAGACTTTTTGGACATGGCCTTCGAACTCCTTTACCTCGAAGACCGGATCGAACCTTTCAAAAGCGTTTTGGCCTATTTAGAAAGACACAACGCCGATATGATTCAAAAGACCCGTTTCGCCCACGCCGTCCTCCTCTTGAACAAATTGACAGAACTCGCCCAAATTTTGCTTCCGCAATCTCCGGACAGGGCTAATGAACTCGAAAAATCTCTTCAAAAAATGAAAGATTCAGGTTCCCTCGACAAGCTGCGAGAAATCGCCCGAGAGGAACTCGTCCGGGATCCTCAGTCCTTTTTTATGTATCTCAAACTTTTGGGGCCTCACACACTGCCTTTAGCCGCAGGACTCATTGAAGATATCCATGAGCTAGAATTCCGCTCCGCGGGGCTGAAGTTCCTCCAAGACTTGGGACAAGAGAACGTCGAGCTGCTCGGTCATCTAGCCGAAGAACATAAGCCCTTTTTGACCAAAGCCATTATCGCCATCCTAGGCCAGAAGCACGATAAAAAAATCATTTCTTTGCTGATTCCATTTCTAGATTATCGGGACAAAGAAATTAAAATCAAGGCCGTTAAGGCGCTCGGGATATTTTCTGACAGCCTTGCTTGTAAAAATCTGTTGCGTTTTCTCAGGGATCCGGACGAGGACATCAGGATCCAAGCGGCGCTCAATATCAGGATCGGCCAAGATCAAGATCTGGTTCACCAAATAATCCTGCTGTCTTCAGAAAAAGCATTTAAACGAAAAAGCCGGGCGGAAAAAGAAGCGGTTTTAAATATCCTGGGAAAAAGTCGGACAGAAGAAGCCAGCGCTTTTCTCCGATTGTGGCTCCAGAAATTCAGTTTTTTGAGAAAGGCCAGAATGAAGGAAATCCAATTGGGCGCAGTCCAGGCTCTGGAACTCATGGCCACCCTCTCGGCGATGGAGGCTTTAAAGGCCGGCGCTCGCCGCGGGAACAAAGATGTTAAGAAAGCTTGTCAGGCAGCACTGGATCGGTTAGCCCCCCGTAAACCAACAAACTCAAGGAAATCGTGAAACCGAAGGAAGTCCCAAAAACACAATTTAGATCCAAAGATTTGCTGGATATTCTCATTCAATTTTATATCGTTCTCAAACTGGCCAAAGTCTTTGAGCCCAACAACCGCCACCTCATAGAACGAATCACCCTCTTTTTCTCGGCTATCAGGCCGATCTTTCAAAACCATGAGGATATCCAAATCCAAATCCAGCAGGACTCCGTTTTTATCAACGGAATCCGGCTGAAATTCGATTTTTCCACGTATCATATTTTTAAATTCGTCTTGCAAGAATTCCAGGGCCGGCAGATCGGATCTTTATCTTTCATCTCAGGTCTGACCGAGGAGGAATTCGTCCGGTTTATGATTTTTCTGGCAAGAAAAAAAATTTCCAAAGACAATCCGTTTGAACAACTGGCCGAAGATTTTCGGACAGCGGCATTCCGCCGCATCCAAATAACAAAAATTTCGGATGCGGAACAGGCCGAGCTTTCGGAAAAAAACGCCATGCCGACGTACTTTCTGGGCATCTGTCACATGAAGCAGTTGTTTAAAGAAGACAGGGAGGGGCTGAATTTATATTTAACGAAGAGATGGATTCAATCCATTTATAATCATATCACGAATGATGAATCCTTCCTCTTTGGGTTGCTCAACATCAAAAATTTCGAGGAATACACGCTGAACCATTCCGTAAATGTCTGCATCCTTTGCCTGGCCCTCGGCCGAAGGCTGGGATTGACCCGGAAAGAATTGGTCGAACTGGGCATCAGCGCTGCGCTCCATGATGTCGGAAAGCTGGATGTTCCCAAAGAAATATTAGAAAAGCCGGGCAAACTCGACCCCCAGGAACGCGCTATCATCGAAAGGCACTCCCACCTAGGGGCCATAAAGCTCCTTCAGCTTAAAGCCGACCAGGACATTCCTCTCCCGGCCATCCAAGTCGCTCTCGAGCATCATTGCAAGGCCGACCTCAGTGGTTACCCAAAATATATCCGGCGGACACACCTCACCCTCTACAGCAAAATCGTAAAAATCGCCGATTATTATGATGCGATTACGACAAAAAGGGTCTACCGGTCAAAAGCCTTCACTCACGATGAAGCCATTAAGCTCATGCTGGAAAAGAGAAAAGAGGAATTCGACCCGATTATTCTCGAAGCCTTCATCAGAATGATGGGGCTTTACCCCATCGGATCGCTCGTCCTCTTTGATACCGGCGAAATCGGAATCGTATTCGAAAACAATCCCCATTTTTTATTTGCCCATAGGCCTAAGGTGAAATTGATCACAGACGCCCTTGGCAACAAAATGGATGGGCCTGTCGTCGATTTGACCGAGGTCGACGCCGACCCGAAAAAATTTAAAAGAAAGATCATTAAATCCCTGGACCAGGATAAATACGATATTCAGGTTGCAGATTATTTTTTGGCCCGCGTCCAAGATTAGCTTCACAAAAAATTTGTTCAGCGGCGATTTTTAAGGTTGAATTTAGCCCTCTATTATGGTATTGATTTAATTCATGTTACAAGAAAAAAAAGGACCGCTGGCGGCCCTCGTCCTGATCGCCATCTTCTTTCTCGGCTTTTCCCTGAGCATCGACCTGCCGGCCCTCTACAACGGCTTTCTCTTCGCCGACCAAGCCGTTTATTTTTCGATGGCCCAGAGCATCGCCTATGACGGCGACCTGGAATGGACGACAAAAGATTTCCTCCGCTATAAACAGGATTTTTGGGCCGGACCGAACGGCATTTTTTTGAAAAAGATCAAAACTGCGGCCGGCGAAAAGATATACTTCGCTAAATCGTTTGTCTATGCTCTGTTCGCCGCTCCGTTCGTCAGGCTGTTCGGCTCTAACGGCCCGCTGGTTTTCCATTCTTTGCTCCTGTTTTTGCTCCTGCTGATGGGCTTTTCTTATTTTTCGATCGCCAACAGCGCGGGCCTTTCGCTCTTGCGCATTCTAACATTTCTCTTCGCTTCGATTGCCGGCATTTATTTTCTCTGGATCGGGCCCGATTTCTTCGATTTATTTCTAGTGTTCACAGCGCTTTTTCTCTGGCTGTATAAGATAAAAAGAAAGGAGACGAGTTTCGCGCCGGAAAACACTAGGGGAAGGTTCCACAATTTTCTTTTGTCCGAAAAGTCGGACTATCTGGCAGCTTTTATCGCCGGAATCGCGATTTATTCCAAGCCGCCGAACGTGGCCATCCTCGGCCCTCTTTTCGTTTGGCACCTGGTCGAGAAAAAATATTTAAAATTGTTGGCCCTGGCCCTTTTTGTAGCGCTCAGCCTCGGCTTACTTTTCGGAACAAACTACCTTCTGACGTCGGACTGGAACTATCAGGGCGGCGAACGCAAAAGTTTCTACTTTGAGTTCCCGCTCGAAAAAAAAGGCGTCACCTTTGATACGCCAAAGAACGTTCAGCCGATGACTGCCGATGGCTACCTCGGCCGGACTCTTCTTCCCGCGAAATTTGTGTTTTACAACCTCTTTTACTATTTCTTCGGCCGGTTCACCGGGGTGACTTGGTACTTTTTCCCGGCCATCATCTTCTTGATTCTCTTCGTCCTGGGCAAAAAGAGCTTGGACCAGTGGCTGATTTTTCTCGCCCTGGCCGGAGAAATCCTGATTTATATCGTCCTCATGCCCGACAACTACGGCGGCGGAGGCGGATCGCTGGCCAACCGCTACTTCCTCAATATCTATCCCCTGTTCTTGTTCCTGCCGGGGCTCAAAATCAAGCTCAACGAAATGATCGTATCTTGGGCCATGGCGGCCGTTTTCATCGGCCAGATGCTCATCTCTCCGTTCCAGGCCTCGGCTTTTCCCTCGATGCATAGCAAAAGGCTGCCTTTCAAGCTCCTGCCCGTGGAATATACGCTGATCAACGAATTGCCGACCAACACCAATCCCTGGGCGTTCCGGCAGCCCTGGGGCCGGCCGCTGTACGATGACCGCTTTCTCTATTTTCTCGACAACAATTTCAACCAAAAACAGCCAGAGGAGAACGGCTGGTGGACGCTCGGAGATCGGACCGCCGAGATCGTTCTCCGGACTTTTTTCGCGGTTAAAGAAATCGTCTTTCATCTTCAAAATAATGTCCGCTCCTCGAATGAGATAAAGATTTCATTGGACGGGAAAACCCAAAAGATCATTCTCGATTCGAAACAAGAAGGCACGCTGCGCTTTCCGGTCGGCGATGGATTCCAAGTCAGGATCTCCCACCAATACCGTTTTAAAATTAGGGCCGCCAAGGGCTCGATCCCCTATTATGAAAACAGGTCGAGCGAGGAACGTCGCTGGCTCGGCGTCTTTTTCGAGCTGGAGATCGTTCTCCGGTAAGCCATGTGCGGGATCTGCGGAATCGCCGGGACCTCGACGAGCGAACCCGTCTCCGAGAGTCTCATCGCCCGGATGTGCCGGGAAATCATCCACCGCGGCCCGGATGACGAGGGAATTTTTGTCGACGGCAAGGTCGGACTGGGAAATCGCCGCCTGAGTATCATCGACGTCGAAGGCGGCCACCAGCCGCTGTCCAACGAAAACGGCACGATCTGGATCGCCTACAACGGTGAAGCCTATAACTTCCCTGACGTCCGTAACGAATTGATCGGCCGAGGCCACGTCTTTAAAACGCGCTCGGACACGGAAACCTTCGTCCATGCCTACGAAGAATGGGGGATGGATTTCATCCATAAGTTCCGCGGCATGTTCGCCTTCGCCCTCTGGGACAAAAAAGCGAACCGGCTGCTGCTTGTCCGGGACCGAGTCGGCGTCAAGCCGCTCTATTACACACAGCTCACGGACGGAACGATCGTCTTCGGCTCCGAGCTCAAGACGATCCTGGCGCATCCCGAGGTCAAACGGAAGATTGAACCGGAAGCTCTGGATCTTTTTTTAACACTGGAATACGTGCCCGCGCCGCATTCCATGTTCAAAAATATTTTCAAGCTGCCGGCTGGCCGTTATCTGACCTTTGAGGACGGCCGGATCAGCATCCGGAAATACTGGGACATTGAGCCTTATCAGGGAACGGCTGAAAACATTTCATCGCGATCGCTCGAGTCCCTGATGGACGAGCTCTATGCGCTTCTCAAAGAATCCGTCAAGCTGAGGCTGGTGAGCGACGTTCCCCTCGGCGCCTTCCTCAGCGGCGGCATCGACTCTTCGGCCATCGTCGGACTGATGCGGGAGCTGGGCGCCTCGCCGCTCAAAACATTTTCCATCGGCTTTAAGGACGCCTCATACAACGAGCTTGAGTATGCCCGCCGCATCGCCCAAAAATTCGACACCGAGCATCAGGAATTCGTTCTCGAGCCGCAGGCCCTCGAGCTCACGGAAAAGCTCATCCGGCATCTGGATGAGCCGCTGGGCGATTTCTCCATTTTTCCGACCTACCTCGTCTCCAAAATGGCGCGGGCGAGCGTCAAGGTCATCCTCTCGGGCGACGGAGGGGACGAAATCTTCGCCGGCTATGAACACTACCAGGCTCAAAAGATCTCCAGGTTCCCCTTGGTTCCGAGCCTGGCCAAAGCGGCCGCTGCGGTCGCAAACAAGCTCCGGCCGTCCGAGCAGAAAAAGGGAACCTGGAATAAACTACGGCGATTCACTCAGGCCTTCGAGAACTGCAAGAATTTAAGGCATTTTCGGTGGATGATGTTTTTATCCGACCGGGCCAAAGAGGACTTATATTCCGCGGCCTTTAAATCACAACTGGGCGGCCTTCAGAGCATTCGGGAGCGCGAGCCGTTTTCCGATATTTTTGCCAGCCTCGGCGGCTTTGACCGCTTGACGGGGGAGCTCTATCTCGACCTCAAAACCTACCTGGTCGACGACATCATGGTCAAGGTCGACCGGATGAGCATGGCCGCGTCGCTCGAAGGCCGCGAACCGCTGCTCGACCACAAGCTCGTGGAATTCGCTTTTAAGCTCCCGGGAAAGCTGAAACTTCACGGCCTGACGACAAAATGGATTTTCAAAAAAACCATGGAGCGTCTTCTGCCCAAAGAAAACATCTACCGCAGCAAGGAAGGCTTCAGCATCCCCATCAAACACTGGCTGCGGACGGAACTCAAGGACTTGATGCGGGACTATCTCTGCGAAAAGCGGATCCGCGAGGACGGACTTTTCCATTATGGCCCTATTCAAAAAATGATGGAGGCCCACATCGCCGGCAGAGAAAATTTCAGCCATCAGCTCTGGGCGCTGCTGATATTCGAGATCTGGAAGGAAAAATACCTCTAGCGGCTCGGTTCTCATGGGTCCCGTCGCCGATCGGGGCGCCACCCATGAAAAAAAATCCTTACACTTTTCTGATTTGGAAAATCGATTTTGTGGTCGGGGTAATTTTGAATTTCTCTGCGACGGGGAGGCCGAGGACCCAGACGATATCGCCGCCGGAACAAAAAACCGGATGCTGTTCCCGCTCAGCGCTGGGAATGCTTTTGGCGCGAAAAATTTCTTTGAGCTTCTTCCGGCCCGGCGCGCCCAGCGGCTGATAGCGGTCGCCATTTTGGCGGCTCCTGACGACAAGCGGAAAACGAAGTCTTTGGGCATCGCACAAGCAGATTGTCTCGTCATCAAACGACAAAGAAACATTCATTTTTGCGTTTTTGATCTTTCGACCGGAGAACGATAGTCCAATTTCGCGAATGATGAGCCGGGATTTCCCGTCCCAGGCATATTCATATCCGATTTTTGGCTCGGGTTTCTCTCTTAAAAAAAGGAAGTCGCCTTCCCGGCGCAAATGCAATTTCTTCGGCAGGATGATCTCCCGGCCATCGCCGAGCTCCAAAAGCCTCTCGACATCCTCGAAAGAAACGGCGCGCAAATCGCCCTTGATGTCTCTGATAAAAGCGCGGACGAAGCGCCGGGCCAGCGCTTTAGGCCGTTTGGCAAGAGAACGAACATCCAGCATAATCCTGTCGTCCCGGCGGACGATCAGGTTCGCGCATTTCTTTTGGGCCAGCCCCTCCAAGTAATTTTCTTCCTCGCGGAGGACCTCGGCCAGGCGGCCGAGCCGGGCTACAATTCGCCCCTCATAATTTCTTTCAAGATTGGGGATCAAGCCCAGCCGGATTTTATTTCGCAAGAACCGCCGGTCGCGGTTGGTTTCATCGGCGCGGAACGGCAGTTTGCGGCTCCGGCAATAAG
>Ga0315282_10008965_pt1 | contig 16032 bp, 14 predicted proteins | sample YL17G07_20_MG_FD_203693 | JGI IMG/M metagenome (GOLD analysis project Ga0315282, IMG submission 203693) | Sediment microbial communities from Yellowstone Lake, YNP, Wyoming, USA - YL17G07_20 | ecosystem: Environmental > Aquatic > Freshwater > Lake > Sediment | place: USA: Wyoming | collected...
CTGGGTCGCTCTCAAAGTCTCTTCCTGTTTAGGCCAACAGACCACCCCGGCAGAATCCCGAAAATCACCGTTCGAAATCAAGTAAATCTTTTTACCGTTCTTTTGCATATCTGCTTCTTCCTTCCAAAATCTTGGATCAACCGATTTTTTGGATTCCTACACCTTAAATCTGAGAATTTTCTTCTAACATTATGCCCCCTCACCCCCGCCCTCTCCCCGCTGGGGAGAGGGGAAGGGTGAGGGGAAATTTCAAATATCTTTGGCTAGATAATCGAAATCTCTAATCCATCAACACCTGCTCCACCTTCTGATGTATCTTTTTCTGGAAATCGTACATCTGCTTGAAGATCTCGTATTTGGCATCATGAAATGGGGCTGTGGAAGGATTTGGTTCAATCACTTTTGCCGCATGACTCATCGACTTCATTCCCTGGAGAATATCCGAGAATTCCCCACCCGCCACGGCAGCAATGATCGCAGACCCCAGTAAGACCGCCTCTGGTTCTTTTGGGAGAATAATTTTACAGCCCGTGACGTCAGCATTTTCCTGGATAAAAAGCCTGTTTTTCAGATGGCCTCCTGTAACGTGGATATTTTGAATGTCGTATCCCTTCTCATTCATCGCCTCAATGATATGCCTTGTTCCGTAAGCAATGGCCTGTATCGTTGCATAATATAAAAGAGCCACATCGTCTGGAGTCTCGTTAAGCGTGAGGCCGCTGACCATTCCCTTTGCATAGGGATCTGCCCGGGGAGATCGATTCCCATGGTGATAAGGCAATACGTGGAGGTTACGGACCATCATCCATCCATCCTTCTTTTTCATCGCGTCGATCATGCGGTTCAGAATTGTGAAGATATCGGGCCCCTTTGTCTTGGGGGTTTTAACGAAGTCCGGATATGAAGAATTGTTTCTGATCACCAAATCAATCAAGGAACCGGTGGCCGATTGTCCCCCTTCATTAAGCCACATTCCTGGAATCATGGCTCCATAGTATGGCCCCCAGATCCCTTGAATGAACCTTGGAGTAGGAGATACTCCCATATGACAGGAAGATGTCCCGGCGATTAACGCAATGCTTTTCCTAAAGGGATCTTCTTCCACTTTAGCCTCTTGCAAAACCGGACCAAGCGATCCGATTCCCCCAGCATGAGCATCAATGATACCCACTCCCACCGGTGTTCCATGAATCAAGCCGAGATCCTTTGCGGCCTTCTTTGTCAATCCTCCTGCCACGGTGCCCATTGGGTGGGCCGTAGGAGGGACCCGGTCATTGTCAAAAAGGTCGGAGATCCCGATCGCTTCAAAAAAACCAGGCCGGTAGGTGCCCGAAGGTCCCTCGTGACCGAGGTATGTCCACTTGCACACTGTGGTGCAGAGACTTCTCATGTCGTTCCCTGAAGCCCTGTAGACCATATAATCAGCGAGGTCCATGAATTTCCTGGCCCTCTTCCAGGTCTCCCTCAAATGCTCCTTGATCCACAGCAGTTTAGGGGATTCCATTTCAGGGGATATCCGGCCACCGACATACTTGAGGACCTCATGACCGGTCTGATTGATCCGTTCAGCCTGCTCGATCGCTCGATGATCCATCCATACAATGATATTCTGATTCTCTTTCTTTGACGGAGAGACAGTGATTGGCCTAAAGTTCTCGCCCAGTGCCACAAGGGAACAGGTAGCATCAAAAGAGAGGCCTCCGATTGATTTAGGATTGATCCTTCCCGTACGGAGGCAAGCTCTCATGGCCTTGCATGTAGCCTTCCAGATGTCTTCCGAGGATTGCTCAACGAATTCGTGCTTGGGCCTCCAGACCTTAATGGGATGCTCTCCCTTGCCTCTCAAATGCCCTTGCCGGTCAAAGGCACCTACCCGCGCACTGCCCGTTCCCACATCGATGCCCAAAAAGATTCTTTCCGTCATTTTTGATCAATCCCCTGCTTCTATACCTTCATGGGTTGGTGGTTAAGCTGTCTTTAGACCCAGATCCCTGAGGATTTTCAGCACCCGAGACAGTTCCTCCTCTTCAAGAGGAAGCATCGGAGCCTTCACCCATTTTTCAGACCTTCCAAGAAGAGACACTGCTCCCTTTACGGCGGGGACAACTCTGTCTCCTACGGTTCGAATGACCTCGTAGAGTTTATTGATCTTGGCTTGAATCTTTCGAACTCTCGGAAAATCGCCTTGTTGTGCGGCTTGATATATTTCGATATAAGGTTCAATCCAGATATTTCCTAAACCCGTTACGATTCCTGGAGATCCAATCATCAAAGAGTCCGCATTGAGATAGTCTTCCGCCTGAAGCAAGGCGAAGTTTTTCTTAGTACCGTGAAGCGTCACACGGGAAAAAGTGACAAAATCGCCCGAACTATCTTTCAAACCTGCTACATTTTCCAGCGAAGCGATCTCAAGCATGGCATCATATTCTATCTTATTGAAAGTGCATTGGGGGATGTTATAGACAATTACTGGAAAAGGCGACCGGCTTGCAATCTCCCGATAATGTCGAATGATTTCCTTCTGGGAAACGGTATAGTAATAAGGGGTGGTGGCGACGATGAAATCCGGCTGAAGAGATTCAAAGGCAGCGATCTCATCAGCGACGAGATCTGTAGAAGGCAGGGGGAAGGTCAAGCAGAGAAACTGTTTTCTTCCAGAGACAGACCGAATCACCTCAAAGTTCCTCTTCCTCTCTTCGCGACTAAGGAAGGCGCCTTCTCCAGTAGTCCCGTTTATCAAGAAACCATGAACACCCGCATCGGACAAATAGGCAACCTGTTTTTCGAGCAGTTTTTCATGAATCTTTCCATCTTTGTGGATGGGCGTGATAACAGCGGGAATTACTCCCAAAAGCAGGGATTTGTCTCTCTTTTTTGAATGCATCACCTGGACTCCTTTGTCATAGATGGATATCACTCACGTCCTGATCCATCGAGTGGATCTGCGCAGAATTCCATCCTTATAAGGCCTCATTATACGCTCTCTCCATTTCAGTAACAACTTTTTTCATTGGGTTTGGTCTTTTCGTTTTCATTCAATTTATTTTAGTACTCTGAAAAGCTGGCAAGAAATTTCTTAGATTATAGTGTCAGGTCTTACAGGGTGATCATTTCAGCAAGGGGGGGCTAATCATGCCTAAGCAGAAAGCAAAAGGATGGCGCGATATCCTGAGCATGCCATGTGAGTGAATGTGAAGAAGACACTTAAGAATGTTGGGATGTCGATTAAATTTCCATTCGAGAAGCATCCGGAAGGCGTTGGGATGCTTCTCATTGATTAGTCTGGGTGGCATTCTAATCAGATTTTCTGACTACTATTCGACTTGACAGGCGCTGTCAGATAAAGCTCAGGCTAAAGACTCCACCTAGAAAGAGTGAGGATCAGTCTACATTTAGGGCTGATGATTTACACTGAAAGTGTGTATAACGCTTCCTTTGCAAAAGAAGCCTGGTGGTTTGAAAAACGGAATGTATCTCTATTTTCGATTACTCCCAACCCTCTGCTGCCAGAGCCTCGTGCAATTCGTCAGGATGATGGCGGCAGCGATATTCGACGCGGCTAGATTCTGCATGAGCCTTATTATAGGACCAACCACTGGCCATGCGATTTCGTTCGTGAAGCTCATGCAGTAATACATAACCCCGTTCTTTCTCTTCAATGGCATCGTCAATCCAGACTTCGTTTTCCGGCACAAATTCATAGACATAGTCATGACCGCCTTCTGTAAAGTCGATGTCGAACACGCTGCGTACGAGGCGGCCATTGACGATCCAGACGCTGAGGCCATTCTCAAGCTTTTTCCACAGCCTTTGGTGCACCTCCTTGCCGTCAGGTAACTGTTTTCCATGGTGGGTTAGGCGGCCTACATCTCCTGCGCGGCGGCGCTCTTTCCGTTCTACCCTGTCCGCTTCTTCCAGAGCCTTATTATAGGGTACACCCTGTGACATAAGCCGGTGCTCCACTAAAAGATGATCGATGAAAAAGCGCCTCTCATCTGTTTTGGTTTCCTCTTCAATCCAGAGTTCGTTCTTGGGGATATAAGAGAAGCTATGATGCTGACCGAAATTGGTGAATTCTTCGTCGATATGGCTCCGAATATAACTGCCGTCAACAATCCATATCTGAAGATTGCCACGTCCATCGATCTTTTTGATATAAGGTAATCTGCTTTTTGATGACGCAACTCCACTTTCTTCTTTCTTCTTAATCTTCTTTTTCATCCTTAATTTACTCCCAAATCTGTTAGGCAAATCCTGATCTCCAGAAATTAGGTGAGCCAATCAAGATCCAACTCTGCCAGTTTCTCTTTCTTCGGAACGCCGGTCTCTGGATCCCAACCCATCATCTGGTAATAAGTTTCGATTGCCTTTGAGAATTGTTCCTTATCAATCTTCTTTCCCTTCAATGTTCCTCCTTCCATGGGGTTAAAGAGGCGATCGGGAAGAGTGTCGTCCCTAGATGTGAAGCCCTCCCGGAGGTTGAATATTCTTGCCATATTGACATGTCTTTCTCCCACTTTGAGGAGGTCGAAGAGACTGGTCTGCCAGCCCGTCACCGCTTTCACATAATCGACGATCCCGTTGAAGGTATGGGGTCCAAAAGGCTTGGTCGTAAACATACAGACGCCTAAGGAGTTGAGAAGGTCCCAATACTGCTGAAGATAGACAAAGAGCCTGACCTTTTTAGACCCTAAGTCAAGAACATCGACAGGCTCAAGGATTCCGAAAGGCCTGAGAAGGGCAGTCCCTGCTTCCGTAGACCAAAAAGGATCATGGGGAAATTCCATATGGTCGGGTCCAGTTGGGGATATGGCATAACCAAGGCCTACCCCGGCTTTTCCTCTGGGTTCGTGGAAAGGAAGAGGCATTCCCTTCACATGCATGGCAAAACGGTCAGCCCCTTTTCCGAACTTTTCTGCTGCTGAAGTGATCCCATCGGCAAGAATATCCCCCAGACCCTCGCGCTTTCCAATCATCTCTACCATTCTGATCATGGCCTCTACGTTCCCAAACCGAAGGTCCATCCCCCCTGTATCCCCTTTCTTGAGGATACCATTCTCATAACACTCCATGGCAAAGGAAATGAGGCTTCCTGTTGAGATCGTATCCAGACCATAGGCATTGCAGAGTTGATTCACATATGAGATCGCTTTCAAATCATCAATGCCACAATTGGAGCCAAAGGCAGCCACGGTTTCATACTCCGGCCCTCCATAGATAGGGTCCACGGAGTAAGGTTCCGTCACCTGGACTTCCCGTTTGCATCGGACGAAGCAGCCATAACATGTCCCCCGGCGGACCAGAATGGTTTTAGACATAGTTTCACCGCTAATAGCCTCGGCTCCCTCAAAAGACCCTTCCCGGAAATTATAGGAGGGCAGGATACCCTGTTCACTCACCATCACTGTGATGCGCGCTGTCCCCAGATTGCCAAGACTGAAATAAGGTTCTTCGTAGGTATCCTTGAGCCACTTGGTCAGTCTCTTGACAGACTCCTCATCAGCCACTTCCATCCTCTTTTTTCCTCTCACGGCAATGGCCTTGAGGTTTTTCGATCCCATCACGGCACCCAATCCGGTTCTGCCGTTGGCGTGCTTCAGTTCATTCAGAATGCAGGCATACCTCACCAGCTTTTCGCCAGCCGGGCCAATTGAGGCAATTCGAATCCTTTCATCTCCGAGTTCCTTTCGAATCTCTTCCTGGGTCTCTTTTGAAAACTTCCCCCAGATGTGGCGGGCATCACGGATCTCAGCCTCACCATCGTGAATCCAGAGATAGACAGGTCTGTTTGCTTTCCCCTTGATGACGATCGCATCGTATCCAGCAAATTTTAATTCAGGAATCCACCAACCTCCTGCCTCTGCCTCTCCAAAGGTATTGGTTAACGGGGATTTTGCTGCCACAGAGAAACGGCTTAAACCGGTCGCAGGCGTCCCAGAGATGACTGATCCTGCAAAAACCAGGATGTTTTCCGGTCCTAGGGGATCTGACTTTGGCTTCAGCTCGTTCAGAAGATAATGTAGAGCGAGCGTTCCCCCTCCGATGTAGCGGCAGTACAAAGTTTCATGTGGTTCCTCAACAGTTATGGATTCCCTGTCCAGATCCACTCTCAATATCTTTCCATTGTATCCGTTTGGCATAAAATTCCTTTCTTTTCTAAAATGCTGCAGAGTGCCCCGTCCCTTGGGCGGGGATGATTGTGGTGCTTTTAATATTCGATAGGCAGGACATTCTTGTCCTGCCCTGCATTTTCTTTTACTTTAAGGGTTAAAGCAACCAGGCCGGTTTTGTCAATAGGTGATGTCTTCTATTGTCTCTATGCCATTCTTACCACAAACTTTAGGAATGGCCAAATTCAAATTGATACGTTCGACGGCGCCAAACTCCGATTTTTAAATCGGGGTAAAAAGCGCCACTCAGTATCAACCCTGAGCATACCCCGGGCGCCTGTCCTGAGCCTAGTCGAAGGATCAGACCGGGGAGTCGAATGGGTTGATATTTTGGGGGCGAGTTTGATAGAATCTTATCCTCAATTGATCAAAAAGGAGGTACTATGTCTCGGAAAATTCTTGTTCCATGGGCGATGTCTGAAATCGGGAAGGAAGTCCTTAAGAAAGCAAAAGTGAAAACCATTTTTATTCATGGACCTAAGGGTGAACTTCCAACGCTTCATGAATTGATTAAGGTAGTAAAAACTGCTGATGTCTTAATTCCAAGGGGGACTCAGCCCGTCCCCCAAAAAGTAATCATGGCCAACCCAAACCTCCGTGGAATCGCGAATTATGGAGTAGGGTATGATAACATCGATGTCCGGACGGCAACCGAGTTCGGAATTCCTGTGACTAACACGCCAGGTGTTCTGACCGAGACAACAGCCGACCTGGCCTGGGCCCTTCTCATGGCAACGGCAAGGAAAATTCCACAGGCACATGATTATACTCTTTCAGGTCAATGGAAGGGACCGGGTGGAAAGGCGTTCATGGGACAGGATATTGGGCCCGGAGGTTCCAATAAATCAAAAGTCCTCGGCATTATTGGCCTCGGTCGAATTGGACAAGCAGTGATGAGGAGGAGTCGAGGTTTTAGGATGAAGGTTATTGCGTATGATCCACCTATCAAGGAAATCATTCAAAAAATGAAAGGAGTGGAGTACAGGGAACTCGACGAGCTTCTCAAGGAGAGTGATTTTGTTACCCTCCACTCTCCTTTAACCAAGGACACCCATCACCTGATTGGAAAGAGGGAATTTGACCTGATGAAACCGACTGCGGTCCTGATTAATACCTCTCGTGGTCCGGTAGTCGATGAAAAAGCTCTGGCTTCAGCTCTAAAGAAAGGAAAGATCGCTGGAGTGGGTCTGGATGTCTTTGAGAAGGAACCGCGCCTTTATCCGGGCCTCACAAAACTGGAGAATGTAGTTTTGCTTCCCCATATCGGAAGTGCGACCCTGGATACCCGAGGACAGATGGCTGTGGTTGCCGCAAAGAATGCTATCATGATGCTGAGAGGGAAGAGGCCAAAGAATATTGTTAATCCAGAGGTCTATCACTCTCCTGAGTATCTTCGGAGAGTGAAGGTTTAAGACTACTGATTTGTCGCTACGCGGAGGAGATATGAGTATGGAAGGATGGACCGAAGAGGAAATCAGAAACAAGAATTTGATGGCACCCTGTGGGTTATATTGCGGGGCCTGTGGCGTTTACATTGCCACGAGGGATGAGAATGAAAAATTCAAGGCGGTCATGGGAAAGCTCTATGGAACAAAGCCAGAAGAAACGGAATGTCTCGGCTGCATGCAACCTGATCCCCCAAAGAAACTATATGGTTTTTGTAAAGGATGCAAGATAAGGAATTGCGTAAAATCCAAAGGCTATTACTCCTGTCACCAGTGTAAAGAATGGCCATGCAGCATGATAGAGAATTTCGGGTTCGCCGCTGGAATAAGAGTGATGAAAAGAGCCATTCCACTGTGGGGAGCGAAGGTAGCAGAGGATGGTGATGAGAAGGGCAGCATCGAATGGGCGCGAGCAGAATGTGAGCGTTATCACTGCCCTTCATGCGGTCAGCCTCTTTTCAGAGGTGCACAAACCTGCAGAGCATGCAAAAGGCCGGTCTCCCACGAACTGGATGGTTCCTTATGAAGGGTAGTTCAAGAAACATAGTCAAGAGGTTGGAAAAGTTGTTTGAGATCCAGGGAAATCAAGTTTTCATTTGGCAGGCAAGATCTTAACTTTTCTTCTCCTGTAGCCCAAAGGAATAAAATCGTCCTTTTCTTTCTCTTCTATCTTTTTTAAACCGAGATCCAAAAGGATTTTTCTCTTCTCTTCATCTCGCTTCGCCGTTTTCCTGTATCTCTTCAGTCCGAGTTTCTCCCTCAGAAGAAGGAACTCTACAGGTGATGTTTCCTCATATTTTTTCACTCTCTTCTTCATGCCTGACCCCTTCTCTTGATTTCTTGGAGCTCCAATAAGATGTCATTCTCTGGCTTAACCGCTTTCTTTTCAAGATAAGGCCAGTCGAGGTCATTATAATAATGGTTCACCAACAGTTCTGCCATTTCGCAATCGATCTCTGACTTCCAATGTTTACAGGCATTCATACGGTCAATGATGAGATCCTCTATCCCAAGGATGGTGCATTGGAGCCCCTCTCCAACTTCAACGATCTCCACAGGAGCCTCTTCTTCGGCAAGTTTAGAAGCCGGCGCCTCAATGGCCATTTTCAATCCCTCATGAACCCAATATCTGCCTTTTTTTTGGAAACCGACGCTTTGAAGCACACTATCCAGCGCTTCCCTTTCGGCATAAGCTAAGTCTATATCTGTGGTGAAATAGACTTCCCTCGAGTAATAGGATAGAGCGCAGCCTCCTATGATGATTGGAGCCCTTTTACCTTTCTCCTTGAGGAGTCTGGTTATAAGGCCAACCGTGAGAAGCTGCCTTTTGAGAGGAGACTCCGTATTCTTAATCATTTCGAGTATTTTTAAAGTATCCATTTTAACCAAATCATAACAATTCTTTATCGTAATGGCAATAATGAAATAGACATGATGGAAGGGCTTTGCTGGAATAAGAAAGATTACCGAGGTAGGTTCAAAAGCTGGATTTAGCGCTTCATTCCTGTAAAGGCGACCCCTTCGATGATCCGGGTTCGGAAGGCGAGGAAAACTCCTAAGACAGGCAACAGAGTAATCACGCAGGCTGCCATGACCCCACCGTAATCCACCGCGTACTCCCTTTGAAAATACATGAGCCCCAACTCCATGGTGAACATATCCGTTGAGTTTGCTACGATCAGGGGCCAGATGAACAAACTCCAAGTGTAGACCCAATTCACGATGGAGATGGCCGCGATCGGCGAAACGCTTAAAGGGAGGATAATGCTGATAAAAACTCTCCATTCCGAGGCCCCGTCTACCCGGGAAGCATCGATCAACTCATCGGGAATGCTCATAATATTCTGGCGGAGGAAGAAAATCCCAGAACTCATAATGATCAACGGGAAGATCAATCCCTGATAGGAGTTGATCCAGCCCAGCTTCCAGGTGAGAAGATAGAGAGGGACGATATAGGTTTGCAGCGGAATCAGGATGGTGGAAATTACCAAGGAGAAAAGGAAGTCCCTTCCCCTAAAGCGGTACTTGGCGAATACATAACCGCAGGCCGCAGAGCCTAAGGCAATGAAGATGGTTGAGACTCCCGATACGATGATGCTATTCAGGAAGAAACGCAAAAAGGGAGCAACCTTGGGAAGCTTCAAATAATTTTCAAGCGTCCAGGCGGTAGGGAACAGTTTGGGAGTCTCAGTCACAATTTCAGAGGATAGTTTAAACGAGGTAAGAAAGACCCATACAAAGGGGACGACCATAAAGAAACTGGTAACGCCCAGAAAGAGGTAAAGGCCTGAGCGGCTCCATAATTTGTTCAACGATCGACTACTTGCCATCAACTGTTCCCTGCCTAAACCGGCTCTGCTTTGAAAAGCCGAAACTGAATTGCCACAAATAGTAACGAGATGATAAATAAGACAAACGAGATCGCCGAAGCGTAACCCATGTTGAAGTACAAAAATCCCTCGGCATAGATCCGGGTGACCATCACCTGAATCTCCGCCCCTGTGGAGATATCCGTTCCTTGCGACATGATGTAGACTTCAGTAAAAGCAGCCCATGCCCAGATGGTTGCCATCACCACGCAGAAGAGAATCACCGGCTTAAGCAACGGGATATCCACTTGTCGGGTCAATTGCCAGGGAGTGGCTCCGTCTACTACTGCGGCCTCTCTGACACTCGCTGGAATGTTCTTCAGACCTACCAGAAATAGGATGACAAAAAAGCCGAGTTGTTTCCAAACATGGATGCCGATGACCGCAAGAAGACTGATCTGAGGTGTGCTCATCCATCCCACCCTGGGAAACCCCATCTGGTCGAGAAGATAATTGGCGAGACCATAGGTCCCGGGAGCATAGATCCATTTCCAGATGATCGCCGATGGAACCATTGGAACGATGTAAGGTAAGAAGTAGAGGGTTTCGAATAGAGACTCAAACCGGACCTTCCGATTAAGGTAGATCGCAAAGGCCAGGCCCAAAATGATTTCTAGGGGGACTGCAACTACCACAAACTCTGTGGAATTGACAAAAGCCGTGACGAAGTTCGGATCACCGAAGAGACGGAGAAAATTCTGGTAGGGTAAGAATCGGACAAGAGGGCGGTTCATATTAAAGTTTGTAAAGGACATCAGGAGGACAACCAAGATCGGAATCACCCGGATGATGATGAAAAGGGCAATCACGGGCATGACGATGCCCCAGAGAAATCCGATCTGGCTTCGCCTGAGATGTCCCTTTACCTGGACCGCCACTCTGCTCAGTCGGGCTGCAGCAGCACCCATTGTGCTCTCTCTAATAATCAGTCGCTCAAAAATGATGATTCTTGAACTTCAAATGCCGTGCCTAAGAATAAAAGGGACACCGAATCAATTCGAATCGGTGCCCCTTCTGTCTCGAGTCCTAAGTTCCTTTCATCTACTTCGCCAGCAGCCCGTTATCCTCAAGGATGCGGTTGGTTTCTTCCGCCGTTTCCTTAATAACCTTGGCAATTCCTGCAGGGTTGTCCATCAAGTCTGCACGCTTAAAAGCAGCCATCAAGCGATCCGCCATCCGGGAGTGAATCTCAAAGATGGGTGGAATGTTTTCATAATCATAGACCACGTGGCCCTTGGTCTGGGCACCATCAATAAAGGTCTTGAGTTGGGGTCGCGTCTTGTAGAGTTCGCTATAGTTTACACCCTTCCGGAATGGCTGCCATCCACTGTCGCCAAAGGTGGCCCGGGACATATCATCGTTCATCATGAACATGCCGAAGTCAAAGGCCTGTTTCTTATGTTTGCTGGCCTTTGCTATGGAGAGCCCCATGGTGTTACCTACTGTTCCCCAACCGCTTGGTCCCTTTGGCATGAGAAAGGCTCCAAAATTGATCTTGGGTGCATTCTTCGCCATGTAGCCGACCACCCAGGCTTCCCGCTGGAACATGGAAGTGATTCCGAGGCCGAAGGCTTCAGCATCAGATTTGAAGTCAAGGCTGTCCACCTTGTATTTGTAGACCGCATCGATGTAGTATTGTAACGCTTTGCGTCCAGCATCGTTGTCATAACCGGCGCGCCACTTATTGCCTACCTTCTCAAGAACCTTGGCGCCATAAGGAATCATGACCTGGGTCCAATACTTCTGAGACGTGCCGAACCCTCCTCCAGAGAGTCGAAGGTCAAGACCCGCTCGCGTGAGGTTACCCTTCTCATCCCGTTTGGTAAGCTTCTTAGCCATCTCCATCATCTCGTCGATGGTCTCAGGTGTCTTTGTAATCCCTGCCTCCTTGAAGTGGTCTTTGTTGTAGAACATCAGTTTTAGAGAGTTCAACCAGGGAAACGTGAAGATCTCTCCCTTGTCCGAGGTCACCGATGCCAGGCTATAATCCGGGAAGTTCTTCTTCGCCCAGTCCACCACATTCTTTGGTGCCGGTTCCAGGTGACCGGCGACATAGTAGGGATAGAGAGCCATCTTGTCCATCTCGATGAGATCCGCAGCCTGCCCAGCGGGCAGGGCGACGGCCACCTTCTCTTCCAGCGCCCGCTGCGGGAAGAGCGTGGCTTTGATTTTGACATTGGGGTTCTTCTCCATGTATTTATTGGCAATCCACTGCACCTGATCGTGCAGTTCGGGGAAGGCACTCCAAATATTTAGTTCTACGGGCTGGGCAACCGCCCCCATGGATCCTACCAGAAGAAACCCGATCACCAAGACAAACCTAAACAATCCACCTAACATGTGCTTCATCTTCACTCCTCCTTTCCCCCAAATGCAATTGGAGAAATTGATAGAATACCGTTGATCGTCCAAATTCCCCACTCCTTTTTACAATTTAATCAAAAGACTAATACAAACCTCACCCTTCCCCTCTCCCCTTCAAGGGGAGAGGGGAAGGGTGAGGGGTCAATTATTTCTCTGTTATGACCCGGAGGTTGGGTAAATCCTTTTCGAAGAGATGCATCTTATTCAGATCGATAGCCAGTTCAATCTCTTGATGCATCCGAACAATGGTCTGCGTGTCCACCATAGCTACAAGATTATGTTTCCCTGCGGTCACATTGAGATGGATCTCCGAACCCAGAGGCTCAATGACATCGACGACTGCACGAATGGCATTTCCTTTGAGATGTTCCGGAGCATAAAGGCGATCGTAGATATCATTGGGCCGGATTCCAAAAAAGGCCTCTGATCCAGCCAGCGATTGATAATAGGAAGCCTTCTTCTCAGGAATGGGGAGCTGGAACGCCTCGGCATCGATCATGAGACGGCCATCCTTTGAGAGAACATGACAGGGAATGAAATTCATCACCGGGCTTCCGATAAAACCGGCGACAAAGAGATTGACGGGGAAGTTATAGACGCCTAAAGGGGTGCCGATCTGCTGAATCAGACCATCCTTCATCACCACGATTTTTGTCCCCATGGTCATGGCTTCCACCTGATCATGGGTCACGTAGATGATCGTCGTTTGAAGACTGTCATGAAGCTTGGAGAGTTCTGCCCGCATCTGGACGCGGAGCTTAGCATCTAAGTTGGAAAGAGGTTCATCGAAGAGGAAAACAGCGGGTTTCCGGACAATCGCTCTTCCCACAGCCACCCTCTGGCGCTGCCCGCCGGAGAGTTGCTTCGGTTTCCGATCGAGAAGTTCCTGAATACCCAGGATGTCTGAGGCTTCCCGAACCCTCTGATTGATCTCCTCCCTTGGGAACTTTCTCAATTTTAGTCCAAAGGCCATGTTTTTAAAGACAGACATATGGGGATAGAGAGCATATTCCTGAAAGACCATGGCGATGTCCCGGTCTTTCGGAGGAAAGTCGTTGACAGCCCGATCACCGATATAGATCGTTCCGGTCGTGGGCTCCTCCAAACCTGCAACCATACGGAGGGCAGTCGATTTGCCACATCCAGAAGGTCCTACCAGAATGGCGAACTCCTTGTCGTCGATCGTCAGATTAAAATCCTTCACCGCCTGAACCGTTCCAAAACTCTTCGAAATGTTTTCCAACACAACTTTTGCCATCGTTCATCCCTCTCCTCAAGAATTTAACGCTATTATGATGAAACTTTTCTTTTATGTCAACCCTGTTCTGTGAGATGCTGAAATAAATTCAGCATGACACAAAAGGTAAGTAGAGCAACCCTTCAGGGTTGCATGAAGCAAGATTAAAGCCTCGCCCTCCATTTCAAATTATGGTTACTATTCTTTACGCTATGCGCTATGCCCTTATGCTCTATGCCTTTTTCTTATTTGAGACTGAAACCCCCGTCGACGAGGAGGAGTTGTCCTGTAATAAAGTTGGCATCGTCCGAGGCCAGGAAGAGGATGGCCTTCGCAATGTCTTCAGGTTGAGCCATTCTCTTTAAATAAGACCCCTCGATCATCGTTTTCTTAACTTCATCTGGCAGGGGTTGAGTCATCTCTGTCAGGGTATGTCCCGGGGCAACCGTATTCACGTTAATGTGAGGAGCCAATTCCTTGGCCATGGTCTTGGTGAGATTGATGACAGCTCCTTTTGAAGCGCTGTAATCCATGATTCCTTCCCGGCCGCAGTGATCGATCCCGCGGATCGAAGAGATGTTGATGATCTTTCCCGACTTTTGTTTGAGCATATACTTGGCTGCAGATTGGGAACAGAGAAAGACCCCAATGAGATTGACCTCCAGTGTTTTCACCCAATCCTCCACGGTCTTTTCAAGAAAAGGCCTGGAGATGACGATTCCTGCGTTATTAACCAGGATATCAATTCGGCCGAACTGATTGACGAAATCCGCCATAAAACGCTCGACAGAATCCTTCTTAGAGACATCTCCCACAAAGGTCTTGAGGTCATAGCCACGGGATCGAGCCGTCTCCACCACTTTCTTCATATTGGCTTCGTTCACATCGACGACCCCAACCCTTCCCCCTTCTCCCAGCATCATCAAGGCGGTCGTCGCACCGATCCCCCTTCCACCTCCTGTAATCAAAGCGGCTTTATCTTTGAATCGCATCTCGATCTTTCTCCTTTCTATAAAAGGGTTCGAGGATTCAAGGGGTCTAGGGTTCAAGTTTTTCTTAGAAAGAGTTGAGTTTGAGTTTCCACTTCCAGACATCTTACATTTGAACCCTTGAACCCTTGGTCCCTTGACCCTTAATCAGTGGTTAGCCTTTGACAGCGCCGGCGCCCCAGCCCCGGATCAAATACCGTTGAACCGCAACGAAAAAGAGCAATGCGGGAATGGTAATCATCATCCCGGCGGCCATGATCAATCCCCAGTCAATCAGCGCCGAGTGAAAGAGATCCTGCACTCCCACCGGCAGCGTCTTCAATTCATCCGAGGTGATGAGAATCCGCGTGAAGATGTAGTCGTTCCACGCAAGGATGAACGTGAAGATGGATGTGGCGATGATCCCCGGCAGAGCCAGGGGCAGGACCACGTAGATCGCCGCACGCACCCGCCCGGCGCCGTCCACCAGCGCGGCCTCTTCCAGCTGCACGGGTATGGTCTTGAAGAACGCCCGCATCAGCCAGAGGGTGAAGGGGAGACAGAACGAGGTGAAGGCCAGAACCAGGGCGAAGTGGGTGTTCTCGATCCCCACCTTCTTTACCAGGATGAAGAAAGGGATTACCACCATGATGGGGGCGAACATGTAGGTGCAAAGGATGAGCCCTGCGATCTTCTCCCTGCCCAGGTATTGGTACCGTGTGAGGCTATAGGCCCCGAAAGCGCTGACCACCATCGTCAGCAGGACTGCAAGGCCCGATACGATCAGGCTGTTCCGGAAGTAGGTGAGGAAGTTGGTGGCGGTGAAGAGCCGCCAGAAGTTTTCCCAAGTCGGATCGTGGGGAATGAATGACGGGGGTTGGGCGAACACCTCAACGGGGGGCTTAAACGAGGTCGAGACCATCCAGAAGAAGGGAAAAGCCGCCTGCAGGGCCAGGAGAATCGCCCCCGCGTATAGGAGGCCACGGGTCGAGAGCCGTCGCAATCGCCAGCGATTCATCCGATGTCCGCCTCCTCACGGAACAGGCCAAAGTAAATGACTGTGCAGACCACCAGGATGCCGAACATGATCACGGCCAGGGCCGCGCCGAGGCCCGCCTGGTAGTACGTCAGGGTCCGCATGTAGGCATATACAGGGAGCGTCCGGATGAAGCGTCCGGCCCCCGCCCCCTCGCCCATCAGCCAGACCGTGTCAAACTTGGTGAACATCCAGATGCTGCGTAGTAGGATGACCACGAACAGGATGCCCCGGATCTGCGGCAGGGTGATGTGGACGAAGCGCCGGAGGGCCGAGGCCCCATCTACCTTGGCGGCCTCGTATAGCTCCGGGGGGATGGTCTGGAGCCGGGCCAGAATACTCAGTAGGACGAAAGGGAAGAACTGCCAGATGCTCATCATGATGAGCGAGAGCATGATATGATCAGCCCCCAGCCAACTGACTGGATCCCAGATGATCCCCAG
>Ga0315282_10008966_pt1 | contig 16030 bp, 19 predicted proteins | sample YL17G07_20_MG_FD_203693 | JGI IMG/M metagenome (GOLD analysis project Ga0315282, IMG submission 203693) | Sediment microbial communities from Yellowstone Lake, YNP, Wyoming, USA - YL17G07_20 | ecosystem: Environmental > Aquatic > Freshwater > Lake > Sediment | place: USA: Wyoming | collected...
ATCCTGCCTTGGAACATCGGCCTTGTTTCAGTATTATGAACAACAAATTTTTTGCCTTGTCTTTTTGCTTCTTTCAAAATATCAACAACAGTTGATGAATGGCAGTGTGTAAATATAACTGAATTATTTTTTACCAGTCCAGCGCCAAACTGTGCTATCTTTTGCCTGTCTTTCCTGAATTTTTCAATTAGTTTCAAAGGGTCAGCGCCAGTTTCAACAGCATGCAAGGTTCTGAATAACATTGGTTCTGTAGGCCTTGCTGCCTTCAGAAGTTTGGAAGCTTGCTTTTTATTTTTAGCAGATGCCCAAGCCCTCAGCGCAGCTTCGGCAATAGTCTGCGAGCCTTGTATCTTTAGATATTTGATATTAGCAACGACTTGCTGTAATGTGGCCATCATCTTAACCTCGCTAGCTTAGTTTTTATCTTTTTGGTCTTTGGAAAGCCCCACTTTTTAGCCCAGTCATCTGCCCAATTCTCTAAATTCTCCCAAGTGTGGCCTTTTTTCGGCATAAGCTGGCCATACATTAAGTGCCCTAGCTCATGCGCCGCTACATAACGCAAAACTTCAAGAGGCAGTTCTTTCCTGTAGTGGAATTCAATAAGCTTAATCTCACCTTTTGGATTTGGAAAGAACATTGCCTGCCCTAAAGCAGTTTTGTGTAATGCTACTATGATAAGATTTTTTGTCAGATATCTGTAATTCTTGTCAGGCATAGCGCTCAAAACATCAGCTAGTGCTATCTGCAAATTTTTGTAAAGATGAATGCTTCTTTGTCCTTTTAGAAATTTAACAATTTTTGCTCTGGTGGCCACGAAAAACTAAGAAATTTAGTTTATTTAAGCTTTAACAATCTTAATTATCTGCACTGGGCAAGCTTCCTTTGCTTGTTTGTTGCAACCTTCCTTGTCTATTATAGTTTTCTTTGGAGATGACTTGCCATCATCATCCATGAACCAGTTATCTGGACAGATTGCTGCGCAGGCTCCGCAGCCTATGCATTTAGCTCTATCTTGGACAATCTTAAGCTTGGTTTTTGTCATCCTTACTTCTTTCCTAAAGTAATTTCCAGTGTCGATACGCGAACTTGCCGTCCTTCCTTGTTTGTGAACTCTTCAGAGCCAATGTTCATGCCTTTTATGTCGAGCTGGTCTTTCAAAAATCGGTTTCGGGCAACTTCAACCACGTCAACAGCTCTGCTGATAAACTTGCCCCTGGACTTCACAACTACACTGTTCGCGCCTTTTGTCGTAAATTGCATCACTACGGCAGTTACATAATTCATGAATGGTTTTCCGCCGATAAAGATGCTGTGTTCGTCTGCCATCTTTGTTGTCGCACCCCCATGCAACTTGTTTTGTCACTGTTGTGACTGTGATGTTAGTGTTATTCGGCTTGCGCCTTTAGTTTCTTTGTTATATAACCGGCTATTAAGTTTCTAAGCTTATTGGTCGGAAATTCCGCCAAGGGCTCCAGGGCTTTCTTGTTTTCATCAAATTTTATTGTAAATTTTTCTCTATTTGCAGTCAGAAGCTGTTCTGCCTGCCTTTTCACAAATCCAGGCCTTATTCGTCCCATAATTAAAGGCTAAAGTAACTATTTAAAAGGCTTATTGTTTATTTTCTGTTATGGCTTTGCTGGACGCCCTAAAAAGATTCTCTTTGCCTATCGGCATAACGGCAATGATTTTGCTTGTAATAGGCACCTTTATGCCTGGCGGCTCTCTGCAGCAAAAAGTATTATTTGTAATCGGCGCTCCAACATTAGGGCTTACTGCATATCTAAACAAACAAAAGATGTTCACGGTCTTGCAGGCAGTTGTTACAATGGGCGCGATACTTGGGTTTTTCAGCACTGCGCCAGCAATCTTGCGATATGCCATAATGCTTGGCAGTGCTGCCTTGGGCATCGGTTATCTGATAAAAGTAAATTATTCAAAAGAGGACAAATGGTGGCCAATTGGCGGCCTTGGCCTCCTGGGCTTTGCATTTTCTTTTGCTACAAATGCAATTGCCTATCCAGTAATGTTCAATTTACTCATAATAATCGGTGGCATCTTGATGGCTATCTATTCTGCGATAGGCCTTTTCAAATTGAAAGTCAAAATTGCTGCAATCTGGCTAATCTTGAACATACTGCTGATTATAAATCCGCTGAGATTGCTTTTGTTTTAGACTAATTTAAAAGACTTATTGTCGTTTTTGGGGCATGTTTAGCAAAGATATTATGTTTTGCAAAAAGTGCGGAGGTATGTTAAATCAAAGCCATACACCAGAAACCTGCTCCCGGGTGCGGAAAGAAACCAATGAACAGACTGAGCATCCTGTTGTTGATACGCCTGAACAGCAGCCTGGAGCCAAAGATGACAAGAAAAACAGTGTAATATTGTATCTTCCTGGTGCAAGGTTTCCGCAATTACATCTCTATCAAGCAAGTATTGTGCATTCTAACCGAATAAACAGTTGCATTACTTCTGTTGCAATATTTGGCGGCGCAAAACATTTTAGCGGAATTTACGTTCATTATGCTAATTTATCTACTGTAAATTATGAACACAAGGCGCTTGTGCTTACTAAAGGTCTTTTCTATTATCATCTGGAGCAAATAGCTACACAGTATGCTTTTGATGCTAAAACTAAAGATATTTTTTTCGTTCCGAATAGTTTTCCCAATGTAAAAAATGGATTGGAGCAAAAATTAAAACCAGCTTGGACCATTACCAAAAATGATTTCAAGGAAATTATTAAGATTGTAAAGGAAAACTTATTTAGCGGTTCGCAATAATCTCAATTACATCCAAGTTCTGCAGCTTTGCATCCCTGCCTATCTTTTGCCTTGTCCTTACATTTATTGCTGCAATGAAATTCTTTGCAAAATCAGTGTGAATCTTTGCTGCAAAATCATATGCTGTTGAATTTGGCGGAAGAACAAATGCATCAGGCAGGATTCTTCCCTGAGAATCCCCCAGTTTATGGACTCCGCCCGGAAATACAACAATATGCTTCAGGAAGTCAAAAACTGCTGAGTTAAGGCACTGCTGCAGGCCTGTTGAACCCCAAACATTAAGAATCTTTTTCTGAATGAAATCCAATGCTTTCCTTTGCTCTTCTGTTATCTGTTTTGGTTTTAAAATGCTGAAGCTGTTGTCTCCTGGAATGTACTTGATAAGTTCTTTTTTTGCAGCTTCCCGCAAGGCAAGCTCAGATTCTGCAGATACGGGCACTATCATGTATTGCGGGAATTCTTTTTTCAATTTTGCAATGTTTGCTTTTGCAGCTGGCAGGTCCATTTTGTTTGCCGCTATAATGACTGGCTTTGACATCAGACGCACAGCAGCAGCAAAGCTCGCAATATCGCCGTCTGACCACTGGGATAACGCTTTGCTTTCGAGTTTTGTTTTCTTCAAAGCCTTAACAATCTGATCAAGCGTGATTTTGAAACCATAAAACTGTTCTGCCAAGGCCTTATCTGCTGATTTCTGCTGGGATTGTTTGATGAATTTGCTCCAGTTTTCCTTCAGCATACCAAAAAACCATTTATCAAGCTCGTCCTCTACAAATTTTACATCTTTTGCAGGGTCATAGCTTCCTGGCTCAATCATTTTTCCCTCTTCATTTGTAGAGCCAGATGCATCTACAATATGAATCAAAACATCTGCTTGCACCAAATCAGAAAGGAATTTATTTCCTAATCCCTTGCCGAGATGTGCGCCAGGCACAAGGCCAGCAACATCAACTAATTTTACAGGGACAAACCTCTGCCCGTCAATGCAAAAACCCTGCCGGGGATTGCATTTTGTCTTGAAAAAAGTCTCAACACAGTCAACACGTACGAAACCTATACCCTCATTAGGATTTATTGTTGTAAATGGAATTGGAGCTATCGCAACTTCTGCAAGTGTCGCTGCCTTGAAGAATGTGCTTTTGCCTGTATTTGGCTTGCCGACTACTCCGATTAGCATTTTGACAAATTTTGCAGGGCAGAGGATTTAAGCCTTTACTTTATTAGTTTAGTATGAAGGCAGCCAGAATAGCCAAAGTTTTTGACTGGGATAACACATTAATGCCTTTATTTCCTGGCGGTAAAACAACATTAGAAAAGCTGCTTACTGATTATGCCCATGAGAAATCAGGCTTTGAATTTCTCGGTCTTGCTATGCGCGCCTTACTCATAAAAGTTTACAGAAAGGCTGCAAGAGGTTTTACATCAATCTTTAACGACCCTACCTGGACTGGAGAAAGCAGCACGCTGAAAGTTTGCGACAGGGCGTACATAAAGCCGGCTAAAATACCTGCGGAATTTATGTACAAAAAAGCCGAAGAATACGCTTTCCATTGGGGTAGCAATGTAAAATTCGCAATCAAGAACTGCAAGGAAGATATTTACATTGTAACAGCAGAGCCTGTGCAGTTAATAGAAAAGATTTTGGAATATGCCGGGCTTTCTGCACATGTGAAGAAAGTTTACGGAACTGAATTCAAGATTGAGAATGGAGTAATTATAGGATTTGATGCATTAAAAATGCGCGCAGGCATTTCAGGAAAATATGCCGGCATCTGCGAGATTGAGAAATTAGGATATGACAAAATTTATGCAATGGGCGATTCTGCAGCAGATGTTGGATTAATAGGCTCTAAAGTTATTCCTTGTAATTTTTACAAAACCACACGAGCAAATCCTGAAGATTTGCTAAAACTGTAAAGTATAAGCCTAGCAAAACTTAAATTCAACCTTATGACTTATTAGATATGGCTATTGAAGACCACAGTGCTGTGATGCTTATTGGTTTTATCATTGTTCTTGTAATAGGGCTGGCTGCAGTGCTTGTTTTCGGAAATTCCCAGAGAAGTGAGCTTACTGGCGCTGTTATCAGCGAATCTCTATGCCAAAGCTCTGATGACGGCATAACCTGTGGCGATGCATTCTTTCCAGTCCCTGAAAATGACAGCTGTGCAGCTGATTTAACACTTGTATGCACAAATACCTGTTTTCTTGAAGCAGTTTTGGCTGATACAAAAAAGCCGACAGCCTGCCCTGAACTCTGCACAAATGTCTGCGTGCCAAATGAGCTGGCAGGGAAGTTATAGTGGCGTTGTATCTCGTTTTGGTATACTATCAACATTTGTGATAGCACATATCACGAAGAAAGATATTTTAAACCTCTTTGCGTATTATTGATTGGAGCGTGCAAAATGGGAATAAAACTAGCTGGTATCAAGCCAGCAACAACCGTGCAAAAGCTAAAAGCGTCCAAGACATGGACCCTTACGCAATGTCCTGCCTGCAGTTCAAAGGACATCAGCACGAATTACTTCTCGGGGGAAGTCTTTTGCCTAAAGTGTGGCTTGGTAATCTATTAGCCAGCATTAAAGCATAAAGAAGCTGTTAATAGCTGAAATGCTAGCGTCCAGCTTATTTACTATAGCTTTTCGGAGCTTCGTTTTTGTTTTTCGGTATATTTCTTTTGCAAAAATCTTGGGTGGAACGAACCGAATCTAGAACATAATACACCAATTTTTTGTGCGGAGTGTATTTATACTCTGAATCTGGCGAAGCATTGAGCGCAGATAAAACTTCGCGTATTTTATCTACTATTTTAGAAGGCAAAGGTTCATATTTGATTTTATTTTTTTTGGTTAGTAGCCAAGCTAATTCTTCAGGCGGTCCATAAAGATGAGTATCTTCGCTTCTTGGTGCCTGATCTATGTAATACACACGGAATTTTTCCCCGCTGACTTTTCGAGTCATATTATGTGTGTACATATCGGGCGGAATAATCATTAATTTAATCTTTTCATTTGGATTAATTTCTAATGCAATTTTCCTGGCGCATTCAGTGAGTGCTTTTATGTAGTCCGTCATTAAATCTTCCGAACATTGCGTTGCCTTATTTAGGTCGTCCAAACATTGGGTTGCCTTATTTATTCTATCATACAAATATGCTGCTAGGTCTGTTCCACTTTTTTCGTCAATAGTATCTTCCAAAGAATATCCGTCACAAGATTCCATTACTTTTTTATCGAAAAATTCTTCCCCCAATACAATTTCAAGCAGGTCTTGGTGCTTTTTGTTCACGAATCCTGTCAAGTATTGTGTTATTCTGGTTTTAGGTTGTTCCTGCATTGTAAACAAGCCCTGGAAGTTAATACCAACGTGGCGGGTTGCAACCCAGCTAATAGCCTGATTGCTAGCAGCGTCTTTCTCATCGTTATACTGCAAAATACCTACGTGGCCTTCTGGAATTAATTTCCCAATCCATGGTGCAGCATCGAGATTATGATACAAATAGATGTTACGCAAAACATCTTTGTTTGGCTTCAAATCAGAACTATATTTTATAACCCACTTTTCAGCTTCGCCGCCGCTGTTTTTGCCCTCTAAAATCAATAGATACTCGGCATTTCCATAGCTAACAATGCGAGTTTGACGGCTTGATTTTGCATCTATTAAGTTTAATGTGCGTGCTGCTTGTTCTATTATTTTGTCTTCGAGTTTTGTGTTAGCTGCATCAGGAGCTGACATGCCACACCTCGTTTTCCTTTGGTTTTTCTTTTGCAACGTCGTTGGATATCATTTTTTTGAAACAAATTATTGGCAGACTCAAATCTGATTTTTGTTCCGTAATTTGTACTTTCGATAGTTTCTTAAATCTCTCTGATATTGTAGCATCGTTATTTGCCTTTATAGACAGCCTAATTCCTGATTTTCCTTTGGGTTTGATATACGCATTGTATAAATTGTTCAAAAATTTAGTAAATTCCAAATTTGTTATGTGCAATTTAGCTGCAGTTTCGCCCAAGTTAGATAAACTTACGGTGTATACAAAATCGTGCGGCACTGCGTATGTCCAAGAGCTCTGGCTCTTTTTTTCAGAAGCTTCATAAATAGGATATTTTCTGTAAAACGTCCCTAAAACAAGCTCAAATGCATTTTTATTAAATTCGACGCATAATTTTACTAATTCCTTAAGTTTTTCAAAAAACTCGCCTTTTGTAGCTGAGCTTGAAGCCAGCTTTAACAAATTAATTACTATTTCCTGTACTTCTCCAACTCGTTTTACTCCTTTTTCACCACGCCATTTTGAATCAATAACTGCGTGCTCTACAAAAGAACAGCTTTTCTTGCAATTTATAATATAAAATTCGCTTAATTTGTTTTTGCTTAAAAATTTCCTGTTGCTATAAGTGACATAAGGTATTATTTTTTTGTATTGTTTTTTCTCCAGTAAAGAAATCAGTTCAGGATTTTCAGAATCTATCTCTATTAAAACCCTGCCATTTTTAAGCTCTAGTTTGTCAAGAAAATCTTCTAAAATTTTATTATTAATATTGCTTAATCTGCTTATTACGCTGCTGAAATTATGAAGCGTCTGGCTGCCCAATGTAAAATCATGGCTCTGTTCAATAATTGTCAGCAATTGATTAAAGAATTCCTGCGCGTTTGTTGCGCGGTGGCCGTCAACACCGTTTTCAGATAACCCAACCAAATCCTGCACAAAATTCAACAGCTTTGGCTCATGTAAATTTTTAATGAAGATATCACCGGCTGCATGCAATTGCAATGCTTCTGGGTGCACAATGCCAAACAAATGTGCAAAAGTTCGCTTATGCCGTGTGTCATCATCAATCTGCTTGAATGTAACCCGCACATTTTCTGCTTTATTTTCAACAATTTGCTGAAAAAGCCGTTGCAACTCAAAAAGTGTTATGCCATCGTAGACCTGTGGCAAAACTTCCTGCAATGCGAGCAGATAAGTTCCTCTAGGCATTCCCCTCTTGATGTATTTTTGTGCAAATTTTTCCTCGTCAAAGTCAACTAATTGGCCATTAGAATCAAAAAGCTTGAATTTTGGCTTGCCCTTGCCGTTGCTGGCTTCTGAAGATTTCTGGAACAGGCTCTTTGGGCTAAGCTCAATTGCAAAATTCTGTATAGTGAAAACTCTTTTCAGCCGGTTCTCGGCCACTTGCTTTGATTTGACAAGGCCTGCTGCTTCCAGCTGCTCAAGATATTTGTGTGCTGTGCTGAAATTAAGGTCTAATTTCTTTGCTATGTCTGTGATTGATAATGAACCTGCTTCTACAAGCAGGGAAAGTATGTTCAGCTTTACAGAATTATCCAACGCAGATATTTTTTTAGCTATATCTGTCAGCAATGCGTGCTTTTCTGAACTGCCGTTGCTGAATCCAGCAACAGGACCTAGTTCTGCCTTGTTTTCTCCTATTTTTTCTCCCATCGCACCCCTCGATATAACATATTATAACACGTGATAGTTTTAAAAAACTACTGTTTTCGTGATAGATAAAAATTTTATCTATTGTATTTCGTAAAGAAAGTAACTTAAATAATAGCAATTGATAGAAGGTTCCTTATGGCTTCAGATTCAGATATCAAGGCAATAGACATAATGACCTCTGAAGTAGTTTTAGCAAGGCCTGAGATGACTGTTGCTGAAGCAGCAAGGTTGATGAACATCTTCAGGATCGGTGGTCTGCCTGTTGTTGAAGATGCAAAGCTTATTGGAATGCTGACTGAAAGAGATATAATGAAGAATGTAGTGGCAGCAAACAAAAAAGCTTCTGAAGTTTTAATATCAAATATAATGACGAGCCCGCCGAAAGTTTTCGGCACTTTGGATGAGCCGCTCTCATCATTGGCGCAAAAGATTTCGAAATTTGATGTAACAAGAATCCCCATTGTTGATAATGAAGGTAAAGTTGTCGGCATAGTAACAAACAGGGATGTAATAAAATATTCAACAGAATACCTGGAAACTCTTATCGAGCAGGCAAAAATCAAGGGCGAGCTCAAGCAGGATTATTCAGCATTTGGCAAGTGCGAGCTCTGCGGCCAGCCTTCGCATCTGCTGTTCAAAGATAACAGGTTTGTCTGCGATAACTGCGGTAAGCTGAAAATCTAAAGTCTTTTAAGACTAACACTGCAAATTCTTGTATGGGAGCATTAGGATTTGTTTTTGTGACAACAGAGCCAGGGAAGGAAGGCCTGGTGTTAGGTGCCATTCGCAAATATCAAAAAGAAGGCCAGTATGTCAGGGATGTAAATCCGCTTCTTGGCGAGTACGACTTAGTTGTAGAAGTTGAAGCTAAGGATTACAAAAAAATAGGCGCATTTGTTGTCGATGAATTAAGGTCCATACCTGGTGTTGTCAGCACAAAGACCATGGCAGCAATAGATTTGGAAACAAAATTAGACAAGCAAAATAGAAAATAGATTTCTAATTCCTTCGGCAAAACCTAATACTGCAACTGCAATTAAAAGGAACGTGACAAATTGCTTGTCTTTGAATTCTTTATCCATAAAATAGACAAGAGGAATCAGCACAATTAGCTTGAGAACAAACATAATTGCAGCTGTTCCTGCAATTGATGTCATAAATGTTGGAAGCGGATGTTTCTCAACAGCAGAAAGAAAATCAACTGCAATAAATGTTGCCGATGCATCCAGCATGTGAGCTGGAAACGGCAAGAAGTTCTTTATTCCAGCTATAAATTTCAGTTTTTTGAAAACAAACCACAGTATAATAGAGGTCAGGGCAGCAATTCCAATAATTGCAAAACCATATTTCAGATTTGTTATGTGTAATTTGCTTGCTACTAAACCAAAGCTAACTACGACTAAGGTAAATCCTATGAGAAGGCAGGCCTTCCAGTAAGCAACCTTAGCTTTTGTAAGTTTACTGACCAATACAGATAACAAAAGCGTAGCAAGAAAAATCAAAGCAGTCATAATGTAAATTCCAGGGCTGACTGTCCAGAATCCTATTTTGTAGATGCCTGCATCTACAAAAGCCCGCAGGCTGCTGCCAAAAAGAATAAACGGAACTGCAGCATAGAAAAGCTTGTAATCAATGTTAATATTTAATTTTTTCAGCAGTTTATAGATGCAAAGCAAGGCAATAATTGCTATTATTGCATATGCAATTGTATTGAATATGTTATAGCTTGAATCTGTGTAGATTGGTGTTATGAAATATTTTTGAAGGAAACCTGTTACAGCCATCAAAAAGAATGTTCTAAGTAGCTTAAATTATTTGTGCTTATCCTGTTATACTTTTCTAGTTTCTTTAATTTTTTGCTCTGCTTCCTCGCCAAAAAAATATTTGCGGCCCAATTTATATTTAATATTATCTGTTATCTGGTGCATTCTAAATCCTGTAAAATCAAATTCGGAAAAATTGTATTTTTCGTTAGTGTTAATACGCACCATTTCATTTGAATCCACCAATAAAACATCTCCAGTTTCTGCTACCTTGCCCCATTCAGTTGCAATAAGATGAACATCAAAGTCTAGCTCTTCATTTCTATAAAATTCCTCATATTTAGCAACAATATACTGTCCACGGTATGCTTCCACTTCATTTCGTATCTTCTTAATTGAATTTATTTCCTCATTAAGCATTACAACACCTTCATAGTGAGTCAAGTTTTTGTATGTTGAAATTATATGGTCAACAACTTTATCTCCTGTTGACTTGCCACTCACAATTTCCTCAATTAACTTCTGAGCTTCCTTAATGCATGAATTTTCTGCTTTTTTAATTTTCTCTTGCTGGCGACTTAAGAACTCGTCAAGTGTCATATGAAAATTTGATTGCATAATCTTAAATTGTTTGTGGTAACAGGTTAAAATCTAGTAATTCCAGCCCTCACCTTTTTCCATTGGGCTTGCCTTTAGGGCGGTTTCTATGTTTGCCAGCCTGCTGTTCAAGCTATCAAGAACTGCCCTCAGCGTGTCTAGCTTGTAGTTAAGCGCATCCAATTGTGAGCGGATATTTTCCAGATGTTCAGTTCCAAGCGGAGCTGGCTGTGGCTGCGGCATCATAGTAGGCCCTTGCTGCGGAAATTCCATTGGCGGAAGCCCTGGTATATCTGAAGGGCCTTGCATTGGCGGTAATCCCATTCCTCCACCCATTCCTGCAGTTTCCGGATAGCCTGCAGGCCCGTAAGCTCCTGGAACAACGCCTGTACTTTCCAAATCAAGATAATCAGGTTTCTTTTTCTTCTTAAAAACATCAAGCAGTGGCATATCTATAATGACAAACGGGAATTTATAATGCTTGTGCTGAATCAGCCGGCTAAACTTTGCAGAATTATACTGCTGAATAGTAATCTCTATTGGTTGGTAAGCTAAGATGCGGTACTTGCAGAAGAAAAGCCAGCTAACTTTAAGAGATAACAAAGTCAGTAGATTGATTAGATTTATAAGTTCCCAAAACGCTATTTATGCATGGCTGCTGAAACTGACAAAGTTGTAGCAGAAATTGTTACGTTAGCCACAACTAAAAAAGCTAGCAAGACACAGTTTGATAAGGCAAGAGACAAGCTTGACGCTGCTTTTTTAGCAATAGATAAATTTGGCGGCGGAGATATCATAAAGAACAAGCTCCTTGAAGATATTGATATTAAATTAAAAGGCAAGAGCAAAAGTATATCTCAAGTTCTCAAAGGCGATGTTGTAAATTCCCACGATTTGATATATGATGCATTTGGCGAGGCAATGGAGCCAACTTATTACTGGATTCTTGATTTCATAAGAGATGCTCTCGGTTATAAAGTGGAAAAAACTTCTGATTTCTTTGCCGCATCTGAAGCTTCTGGTTATTACGGGGAGATGGGACAAAGAAGAACAGCATTAGAGACAAGAATTGCGGGTGGGGGGCAGGCTCCAGGCCTTTTTGGAACAATAAACATGATTATAAAATCAATAATAAACCTGCTTTATGATTTGAAAACCTTTGACCTGCGGTTAAAACATTATGACGACATAAAAGCAAGAGACCCTTCAGTCAGGCAGTCTGCTTTTGAAGCGCTGAAAGGCACCTGGCTGAATGAAGTTGACAAGACAAAAGGAAACGCTGCAATTGACATGCTTGCACAGCAGCTGAATTTCATAACATTAAGAGATTCATTCATGGTCGTGCCTGTCCAGGAATGGTATATTCCAACCGCAGACACTAAAAAAATATCAGAGATAAAAGAAAAAGCTGTAAAGTATGTTGAAAAAATGGATTTGACCGATGTTGTTATAAGAATCCTCAAGCCAAGGGTCAAGGAATTTGTAGATTGGGTTTACTTGTCTGAAAAAGAATTGCGGATGCGCCGCAATGTTGAAAGAACATATTTGAAAGCGCAGGATTCTGCATTAAAGGCTTATACAAAATGGGCAAGGCCTTATCTGATTGCAACGCAGAAATTAATACCTGCGGAATATACAGAACTTCTGGAAGAACACAAGGAACTTGGAATTGGCCCTGAGGCAATTCCGTCGCCGTTTCACGCAATGTGGTTTTACCTGGAATTGATGGCAAACAAGCCTGCAGATATAGAATTAGTCAGGCCCGGCGTCGGCGTTTACAAGAAATTATCTGAAGAGCTGAAAGATGACAGCAACCAGCCGCTTTCAATTTTAAACATAAGGTTTGCTTTCAGGGGCTCGCCGCAAACTATGAGAGGCGCAAAGGGCGAAGCAATTCCGATAAACACGGGAAGATTATTTGTCAAATTTTCAGGCTATGTAATGCAGAAAAAGCACCTGGATTTGCTAACAAAAAGACAGGACGCTGAAGTCCTGAATTTTATAGACACAATGACAAAAGACACACTTGAGGCTATGGCTGATGATTTGGACAAATATTTGAAAGAAGAAACTCCAAAAGAAGAGCCAAGGCCAAAAACAATTTTTGAAATGCCGTTATCTGCTTTCATCAAGCCAATTTTCGGCTCAGTAAGGAAATTTAACACGCAAGCAAAGGGAATTTTAAAGAAGATGCCCAAGGTAGGAATTTCATCTGCTGAGGCCTGGAAAATTGCCCGTATGAAGCTGATTGCATATGAAAAAGCCAAAAAAGACTCTTATGCCGTTTTTGAAAAATACAGAAAGGCAAACAGAATGATAACCCCGCCCTAGCCCTAAGAGATAAACTTAAAAGAAACATTTTACACCTTTAAACATGGCCACAGACTATAGGGAGACTAACAGATATTCTTCTTCAATGGACCCTCTCTGGACTAATGCATATTTAGGCGCATCAACATCAATAGACCCTGGCAAGGCCATGAAAGATCTTTTGAATCTGCCTGCCTCTGGAATCGAGAATGTTGAAATCTCGGTTGTCGAGCCTGAAAAATTTGAAGCTATCCCAAAAGAATTTTTTGCAGAAGCCCGCAGAATGGGCAAGCTTTTGATAAAAGATTTCACGAAAAGCGGCAAGCCAAGCCCGGTTTCTCTTCACGCGCCAATCATAGACCCATCTGGATTTTCTCAAGACAGGTGGGATGAAGGCACTTGGAAAGCTGCACAGCAGGAACTAGCAAGTGCTGTGGAAAAAGCAGCAATTTTAGGCCCCAGTGTCCCTGTAACAATGCATTCATCAGACAAGACGCCAGGTCTCATAACAAGATATAATGTTGTTGAAGCAGAAATGCGCAGAAAGGAGCTTGATAATTACGAAAAAGTAGTCGGTGGTGCCACACCTGAAACAGCAAAATTAAGAGAGTACCTTAACAACAATGAAATTCCGCAGGCATTGTATGTTGTGAGCCCTGCAACAGGCGAGCTGAATGCCTTGCAGGCAGAAGAAAGAACGATAATGCCAGGACTCAAGCATTTGATGTCGCCTGGTGAAAGGTTAGAAGAGTACAATAGAACTCAGTGGGATAATTATCAGGGCCAGATTCTCCAGCAAAGTGATATGCTCTTGAGAGCAGAACAGGCAATCCGCGAAAGACAAAAAATGCAGGAAAATCCACCTCATGGAACAACACGTGAAACACTTCAGCACGAAATTGATGAAATAAACAAGAACAAAACCTATACAGAACATGAAAGGGAACAGTTTGCCCGCGCCATCTTTGACAAGGCATACCGCTCAGACCCAGAACCTTTTGAAAAACCAGAAATTCTACAGTTGTTGAGAAGACGCAATCCTAACTATACGGCTGCAATAATGGCAATTCCTATAGATAATCCACCGAAACTTGTGCAGTCTGCTGAGAAGTTTGCCCTGCCAAGAGCTGCAGAGACTTTTGCAAATGCTGCAATGAGAAGTTTTGAGATTGCAAGCCATCCATCTCCTGAATTAAAACAAGCTGGCATTTATGGAATCGAGCAGGCTCCAGTCATATCGATAGAAAATTTTGCCCCTGGGTTAGCATTTGGCCGCGGAAAAAGCATGAAAGAACTTGTTGATGCTTCGCGAACTAGATTTGAAAATAGATTGGTTGAGGAAAAGAAAGTCCCACGAGCTGAAGCAAAAGCCATTGCAGATAAACTAATCGGGGCAACATGGGATGTAGGCCATATCAATATGATGAGAAGATATGGTTATAGCACAGAAAAAATTGCCGAGGAATTGAAAGGCCTTGCAAAAGATGTCAAGCATGTCCATTTCACAGATAATTTTGGGTATACAGATGCGCACCTGCCCCCTGGCTCTGGAAATGTTCCAATAGTAGAATTTGTCAAGAAGCTGGAAGCAGCTGGCAAGGTAGGAAAAATCAAAGGAATAGTGGAAGCCGGCGGCTATGTAATGCATTATGGCGAAAATCCGACACTCAAGTCTTTGCAGTATTTTAATTCACCTACTTATGGCTTTCAGGCTGCTCCAAGCTGGGGCGGAGAAAACCCAGCTGCAGGAACTTACTTTATGGGCTCTGGTGGATATTCAGCAGGCTATGGCCTGATGCTTCCGCCGCTTCATTACGGAGAATATGGGGCTGGCTTTATGCCAAACCTGCCGACAGCTCTTGGGGCAGTTCCAGGCACTGCACAGAAAAGTGCATTTGCTGGCACACCTAACGCGTAACAAACCAAATTTATAATCAAAATATGAAAGGTCACAATGTGTGGTAAACCCCAGACTTCAGTCTGGGGCTTGAAGTGATATAATAATAGCATCATAATCGGCTTGAAAGCCGAAGCTTCAAGACCTCACATTGCGAGTGAAATGTAATGGCTGATAAGATTAAGAATAAATTGCCTTTGCCTACGAGAAGGGAAGAGCTTCGCAAGACTACTGTTTCTGACAGGGATTACAAGATTGCTTATGATTTTGCGGCCAAAGTTTACAAGAAATTTGGGCCTGTTGTGTTGTCTGTTGTTTTATTTGGCTCTGCTGCCAAGGGAGCACCAAAGCCAGAGTCTGACATAGATATTGTTATTGTCATAGATAATGTTTCGATGGTCTGGGATGAAGAAGTTGTTTCCTGGTACCGCGAAGAACTATTCAAAATAATCAAGGCAGATTCTAACAGGGATTTGCTGCACATCAACACTGTTACATTATCTGCATTCTGGGATAACATCAAGGCAGGGGATCCTACAATAATCAACATGCTGAGGTATGGAGTTGCCCTTGTTGACCTTGGCTTCTTTGAGCCTTTGAAATATCTGCTTTTGCAGGGAAGAATAAGGCCGACAGCAGAAGCAATTTACACTGTCCTGGCAAGAGTGCCCTGGCATCTTCTAAGGGCAAGAGTAAAGACACTTTCAGCAATTGAAGACATGCACTGGGCAATGGTAGATTCTGCGCATGCTGCTTTAATGGTAAGAAACCAGACGCCACCTTCTCCCGAGCATGTTCCTGCAATGCTTACAGAAATTTTTGTAAAGCACAAGAAACTGGAAAAGCATTTTGTAGATTGGTATACAGAATTGTATGAACTATCACATGCCATTAAAAATAATAAAATCCAGAGAATTCCGGGGGAAGATTTTGAAAAGTGGTACAAGAGAGTTGACCAGTTTACAAAAGTGATGGAAAGGCTTGCCAAAGAAGGCGAAGAAGGATTTTTGAAGAAGCAATAATTAAGGGAGGAGCCGTTTTCTTACATAGTCAGCTATATTTTTTCTTGTTACATATTTGCGGGCCTCATTTACTGCAGAAATAAACTTGTCTGTGAGCTCGCCCTTTTCAACAATTGTTGTTCGCTTTTGCCAGGATATTAAGTTGTAATGCTGCAATCTATTTAGTCTTAGGTATAGAGTCATTTTGCTTAGCTTAATTTCATCTATTA
>Ga0315282_10008967_pt1 | contig 16030 bp, 12 predicted proteins | sample YL17G07_20_MG_FD_203693 | JGI IMG/M metagenome (GOLD analysis project Ga0315282, IMG submission 203693) | Sediment microbial communities from Yellowstone Lake, YNP, Wyoming, USA - YL17G07_20 | ecosystem: Environmental > Aquatic > Freshwater > Lake > Sediment | place: USA: Wyoming | collected...
TTAGGAATACTTCTAATATTTTTTTTCTTCTAACTGGTATAAGCATATTTTATCTCCTGTTCTATTATATGGGACAACTGTCCTATATTGTAGGACATCTACCAATTCTTCGTCAATATAAATCTTTCACCCAAAACCCAAATATCCTACCTGCCTGCCGGCAGGCATAGTCCCCCTATAGCGCAGCCACCAAGCTGCATAAGCCAAAATTATAACAAACTGTTAGCTGTTATATATTTCCGTATCCCTTTCATTCCAAATCATTTATCTTCTTTAGAAGCTTCAAAATCATCCCTCGCCACAGTAACCATCGGTCACCCCTAGCTTTTCAGATAAACTTTTTTTAGGTTAATTTCTTGCTTCATTATGGATTGGTTATTTCTTCACTGGTTGAACCCTTAAGATATACTCATTACCTATGGTTTTTAGAATAGTAAAATCAAACCCTTGTTCAGCTATACGTTCAATATCTTTAACTGATGATTTCTTCAGGACACAGTAGGTTACCGATTGGTTAAGCAAGAAATCCTTTACTTTCTCATCAGAATCAAGAAATGCTATAGGATGGGGACTAAAGAAATTATTGCCCCGACTACTTATGACCGCGACTTTTCTATCTGTATAGTATCTTACTCCCCTGACAAATGGCTTTGAGCATAAAATAATAGAATTTGCATCCGTATTCTTAACCACGTATTCACCTGCTGCCCTAGAAGAAACATACGGATCGATGTCGCTTTTGATAAAAGGCACTATTAGTAGCATCGTGGGCACAATCAATGCCAGAAGGACGATAACCTTAAAGAATTCGCGCCGCAAAATAAAGCGTAACATTGCCAAAAGCAGACAGAAAATAAAAAAAACGAAAAAATAAAGCGGGGTTTTGACAGGGATATATCCCATGTAAGCAATTGGGCCTACGATTAATGCAATCGGAAGCACGAGCAGCGTGCACCACGTCAGGATGAAAAGCACAGTTGCAAAAGTATTCTTCTTGTCATCAATGATATTGCAAACATAATCTCCTATCAATAAGGAAAGTGCAGAAAATAAAGGGAAAATATAACTAGCGAGTTTTGAATGGGCGGCTTGAAAGACTACAAATACAACCACTATCCAGCATGCCAAGAAAAGATAAGCCGGTTCTTCCTGACGTAAACGTCTTTTTGCCAAAGAGAATAAGGAAACTATAGCAAATATACTCCACGGAAACATGCAGTATATCATTGATAAAGGATAAAAATACCAGGTATCATTCGCTTTATGTTCAGCTTCCATCAAACGCCTGATATGATCGTTATAGAAGAACTCGCGAGTAAATGCGTTCTTATATTTTGTAAACATATACATATACCAAGGCAACGCAACCGCTATAAAAATAAGGATGCCCCATACCGCATATGCGCACCATAAATAACTGACCTCATGCCTAAACCATAAAAAGAGAATGACGGTCAAAAGAGGAATAATAAGCCCTAAAGGCCCTTTTGTTAATACCGCAAACGCAGAACATACAGAAAATGCAATCAGGCTCAACCCTTTATTTTCTCTTCTTAAGTATCCCCAAAGAAAAGAAAGTAAAGAAAGTAAAATAAACACTGAAAAAACCATATCGGTAAACACAGTTCTGGCCAACCCTATATAAAACCCCGAAGACATCAGCACCAATGCCGAGTAAAAAGCCTTCCTGGAATCTTTAAACCCGAGCAGGCTAAGGTAATATACCGACACTGCGCCAAGACCGGCAAATACTGCCGGAAAAAATCGAGCGGCAAAACTCGAAATTCCAAACAGTATAAATCCGATGCGTAAAAACCAATATAAGAAGACGGGTTTCTCAAAATTGGGCGCATCAAATAGATAAGGCACCAGCCAGCTTGCATGCTTTGCCATTTCTTTGGCAGTCTGGACATAAAAAACTTCATCCGGATTAGTTAGGCTCACAATACCGTTTCCGAATATAAAGAAAAAATACGACAATATAAGCAAGATGAAAACATGTTTTATGTTTTTGTGTACTTCGGTCATTTGTTTTTATTATCGAATAGTTCAGTTAATGTTACAAACCCGTAGCCTTTTTTGGTCAATGCATCAACTAACAGGGGAATGGTTTTAACCGTTTCCTGGCGGTCACCGCCTTCGGTGCCAAAAACTCCACCGCTGTCATGAAAAAGAATGATATCCCCAGGCCTGATATTACGGACTATGTATTTTACAATATATTTATCATCAAAAGTAACCCAATCCTTTGAATTAAGTGACCACAATACAATCTTATATCCTAATCCTTCTATTTCCTTTTTTTCCTGAGCTGTTAACCAAGCTTTGGGCGGACGGAAATATCCGGTGCTCTGCCCTGTAACTTTCTGTATAATTCGCTCAGTATTTTTTAACTCTTTTTCTAATTCATCGGCTTTATAATAGAGTAAAACATGGTGATCATAAGTATGGTTCCCGATTTCATGCCCTTCTTCGGCAACTCGCCGCGCAATTTCAGGATATTTCGCGACATGCTCTCCCAGCATAAAAAAGGTCGCTTTAATATTAACTTTTTTTAGCTCATCCAGTATCTTTGGCGTCCAGACAGGAGAAGGCCCATCATCAAATGTCAATGCCACTACCTTTTCCGCTCTATTAACACGAAAAACAGATTTTTTTCTTACCAATACTGCTTCATCAAAAAAAACACAAAACGATGTTATTACAATGCTTATAAAAATAACCAAAATTATCAATACTATACTACGATTTTTCATATGCTTTGCCGCCATAAACCTAAGTTTATCCCAGCTTTATCAACGCCTGCGCAATCTTCTCCCTGCCTGCCGGCAGGCAGGCCTGCCTGCCTCACCGGTTGAGGCAGGCATAGTCCTCCTATAGCGCATCCATGGTCATCCGAAGATCCGCATATAAATAATATCCTCTCCGTCACCGTATAAGGCTCAGCAATTGAACCTCCTCAACCTCTATATTATTTTCTTTATCCTCATTGAGCATTGATAAACGTATCCCTGTCAGCTTGTTATTGAGAAGCCAACGAGGGTCTGCGCCAAGAGGGATTAATATATTCGTTTGGTTTAAAGAATAATCCATAGCTCCAATAGTTCCAAACCCATTTCTTTCATCCGACCAGCTAATTCTGAAGCCCCTTCTGCCTGCAATCGGCTTTTTCAATTTAATAAAGACGAAATCAGCTTCCGAGCCCTTTACAGGGTGGTCAAAAATAAACACGCTGGGATAATTCTCAAGAAACCGTATGGGATATTTTCGAAACCTGCGCCGTAAGTTATTGAAATTGCGCCCCCATGCATTCGGAATCATCATCAGGTCGGAAGTAGCAAATACTCTCGCAAGTTCCCTATTTTTTTCTTCGCCATCAAGAGCGTCTGCGAACTTGTCTTTCTTAACGAGAAACTTTAAACCTTTCTCTTCATAATAACTGTATCCTTCAAGCAGTATATGTTTATAAACACGGTAACTCCGTAAAGAAACGGGCTTAATTATATCGCTGCCAGGCATACCTATCAAGACCAGGGATGGTTTTACATCTTTTAATTTTTCTATAACCTTCTGTTGTGTTTCGTAATTCATCGCATAATAGCATGCATCGTAAGGAACCGGTATTTTTCTGTTCAATAAAAAGTATAATGCTGAGCTGTCTGTAAAATTATAAAAGATTTCATTTGGGCTGACAAATTTTGCAATAACATCCCTTAGGCATTTCAATTCTTCAAACCGAGCTATTGAAACATATCCCTTACCCAGATTTGAGAATTTCTCGGCTCCTCCGTCTATTAAGCGCTGCTGGGCAGGCACTTCCACCTCCCGAAAAGGTAAATAAAAATCTTTCGATTGTAAATTAGAAAATTGTATCTTAAGCAGCTTATCTTCAAAAAGATTTATACAAAAAATGTTTGCGCATAAAAGTGCCGCGAAAAATAAAACGAAGCCTTTATTATTGGAAACTCTGTTCAAAGTTGACGCTGCTACCGGCACAAAAAAATATAATAGCAATAAGGTAACGTTTCCGACTCTTGATAATCCGAATGCATCTATTCTTCCCATTGAATACGGAACCAATACTAAGAAAAACAAAATGCCAATAAGAGCGACCCTGTGGGTGAGAAACGGCTTTTGAGCCCCTTGGTCTGGGACTTTACTTTTTAAAAAGCCAAAAATGAAAATAGCAAATAATATAATAACGCTACAAACTCCCGCACCTAATCGCAATATCTGAAATAAAATATAGCGGAATGAGCGATGCCACAGGGAGAGCGCACCTCCTGCTACTGCATAGTCCTTTCCCTGATGAACCGCATATTGTATAAGGCCCTGGAGAGGTTTAAAATAAAAGATTATCGACCCTAAAAATACTGCCATAAAAAATACATAAAGCACAGGTTTAGATACCTCATGTTCTCTAATAAACTTAAGCATCTGCGATACTGCTATCGGGAAAAATGCTACGGTTAAGGCAGCTCCGACAGGAACAGCCCACATTATATGCACGACTGAAAGTAGCGCATAAGCCACTAACCAAATAGGAGGCCTTTTTATCAACGAATGAGATAACAGCATTAACGTTATACATGGAACCATATATAAACGGGTAGAGGCAGGATGCGGAAAAGATAACGCTACCAGAATAGCTACGTATTCCCCCATAGTAAAATACGCAATTGTTACAGCCAACATAGAAAAAAAGACCTCGCCTAAAGTCATCGCGAAGCCAAGAGTAACGGCTTTCCCGTTGTATGCAAAGGCATTTATAGCTCCATGAAAAACCCCTTGGAGCCCATGTATCGGGATATAATCCAGGTAATATCTCTGTGAAAGCTGGACTAACTGATGATAAGGATTCAAAAACTCTCCTGTATGGAAATAATCGCCGGGAATAATCGACCGTATTGACGCCTGCCAAGCACAAATTAGGCTGCCTATTGATAGTGCGGTAGTAAAAAATATTTTTTTGTTTGCCCGGCTTCGCAAAAAACCGACCAACGATGTTATTTTTAGTAAATTGAAGATAAAACTTCCGACGATGATTGCCCAAATCAAAAGAGCCGCACGCAGGCTCACCGAATACGTAATTTTGCCGGCAGAGCCGGCCACTGTGATAAAGAGCAACCGAATGAGAACAAATGGTATGAGTAACTGAGATAAAAAAACCAGCCTTTTAAGAAAGCCGGCGTTCTTTTCTTTCCGCTTTATAAACCAAAGGCTCAAAAGTATCGCTGTATTGATTGCGCCTATGGTAAAGAAAAGGAAATTCTTAGGGAGGCTTGTATTCCAAAGAAAACCGCTTTTAAAGAACAACCCGATAATACAAAAAATGGCATAAACTGAAAAAAAACCAAAAACATTCACCAGTAGAATGTCTACGATAAGATGTGCATATGAAATATTCCTGGCTCTGTATCTTATCAATGTAATACCATAGCTGAGAAATTGCCTAAAGGTTCTTAGCGTTGAGTAGAGAAACCGCCTGAAGGGAGCCGACTGAAAACAACTTAATATGCCGAAAAAAAAGATTACAAAAAAGATAAAATAACCAATAAATAAAAAATAATCACCTGTCTTACATTGGTCAGCGGCAATGATATCGCCTACAACTATATCTCTGTAAACCTGGTTTCCTTTTCTAAGAAATACGAATAAGGGAATCACGGGAAGAATCGCGGAAAGAGACGACAGAATGATTATAGCAATCAATTCCTTCGGCGACGCTCTTTCAATAAATTTTCTCACCATCATCATCTTTTATTCGACAGGTCAATGGAAACGATGAAACTACCATTTTCCCATTACAGAGCAGATCTGTCATATGCAGAAAACAGATTTTAGAAAGTTAACTATCGGGAAATTGATTCTGGGTTCATAATAGCATATATAGTAGTTACGCTGGCAACCCTTGCACAATTTTAATTTTTCTAAAAGACGCTTATATATTGATGAACGCAGCAAGCTCATCAAGTCACCCTTGTAATCCAAACCATTCTGCCAATTCATTCCTTCAAGGCAAGGGAAGACACGTCCATTTTCCGATATTTCAATATGGTGGTACCCAAATATACAAGGAGAATCTCGGAAAATAAGGTTTTTCTTCTCGAAAAAAAAGTTATAGATATTTTCAAGGAAAAGTCCTGAATTTACTACGCGTTTTTCTTTGCGCAATCGAGTTACTACTTCTTTAATTTCCGCTTGAGAGATACCGCCAGAAGAAATTACGCTAGAATTATCTGTATCGAATATCGGGTGCTGGTTTAATGGCTGAACTTTTACATAGACTTCAAAAAGACGAGCCAGCTCAATAACATGGAGGCATTCGAATGGTTCTCTTGGCCAAAGAATAGTATTTAACACAATCTTTGTATTGGGGGCATATTCTTTTATATTTTCTACGGCCTCAACCGCTCTGTCATATGAATCGCCTGCGCCCCTCTTTTCATCATGGAATTGCCGTCTTCCGTCAATACTGATTGAAACTTCATTGATTCCGGTTTCTTTTAATCGCTTCGCTATAGATGAATCCAGGAGGTAGCCATTGGTAACCATATGGATATATTTTATTTTGCTCCCTCTGACGTATAACAAAAGGTCAAAAATATAATCAACTAATAAAGGTTCCCCGCCTGAAATGCTGAGGTAAAAACATCCCAGATTACTCAAATTATCTATTATGCCTCTGGCCTCTGATAAAGGTAAGATGGCGTGACTCTGCTTTCTCCATATATTGCAAAAACTGCATTTCAGATTGCATTTACTGGTGATATATAAATCGCAAGCTAACGGCAGCGGATTTCTGGTCAAAAAATAATTTATATACCACCTCAAAGCACCATAAGCTAAGCTAAAAATATTCCTCTTGTCCTTGAATATGAGCGCCCTCATAGTGCTTTCATACAGCTCCCATCGGTCAACTTACACTACATTAATTTATTATTGACTCCTTGTAGTGTAAGCTCGAGTTTTTCTATTTCTTCAATAAGCAACGGGAGTTCATTTCTTGCCTTTTCCAGCATTTGTAAAATCGCCGTTTTCCATTTCTTAGGCAAAGAGATGAACAATTCTAATAATTCTTGTTTATTTACTATTACTGATGTGCAAATTGCCTGCTGCAAGTCTTTTATGCTTTTATCGATTTTTCGTCTTCGCGAGGCAATAATTAGTTTATGAAGGCAAAAGTTTACGGGATTAGGGAGTAAAATCTTAACGCCATTCTCAACAACGGTAATTGGATTATCTAACAATAGAGAAACAAATCTCAGCGGAATTGCATTGATGCCGAGCTTTCCGATCTTTATAGAGCCATCTACTCCCGCCCCTTTTTCGGGAGTGATAAATTCAATCTTAAGTTCAGCATTCCATAAATACAAACTACCGTTTTGTTTGAAGTCGCGGTTAAATCCCAATTTCTCCAATTGTTCAATAAAATCCACATGTTCTTTACCATGAAAAGGATTTGGTATAAGAAAATCTATATCTTGAGTCCTTAGAGGAAAACTTTTGGCGCCTAAATGCTTTTGATATAGCTGAAAACACCAGCTACCTATAAGTTCCACACCTTCGTTAAAGAGACCGTTATCAGCAAAAACTTTCAAAATCTTTCTGGTTATTTCAATCATGCTTTCTGCCTTCGGACCTTTTGAGCACCTGAAGCGCCTCGTTTACTTTACATAATTCGGCTTTTAATAGCTGCCTTTCTCTTAGTTGCTTAATAAGTTCTTCGGGTTTAACTTTGCCTAGATATTTTTGTATAATTTTTTTGCCAACTCTGTATTGTAAATAATAATACTTCCTACCGGATATTTTTCTTTCCTTAACACTACCTTTGGGCAGCAATGACAGTTTTTTCTCTATCTTATTTTTAGCTTCTATATAATGCTGTTTGCTCTCTTTTAGAATATCTTTTAATACGCTCATATTTCATTCCCCCTTACACTACATTATACCATAAAACTAAAAATGTAGTGTAAAATATTTGCTTAACAAACAATTATCGGATTACTTGTTGGGTAATTTCGGTACTACCTGCTTCGCCAAAGTTGTCATGTCTCCTTAACAAAAGTTGACATCTGTCAAAGAGATGTCAACTATAATTTCATTTTTTGAAATTACGCTGTATTTTACACAACTCTATCACTCATAATTAGTTAACATCTTTAAAATTCCTAAAATTATACCGCGGTACTTGTACCAACGGTCAACCAAATGTGCGGATATATGCCTGCCAAACACCGATCCCGGTGAGGCAGATAATACTCGGCATTAAACCCACGCCATAGCGAGGTTCTATGTGCGCAGGCAAGAAAAGCAAGGTGAGATAGACAAATAAAAGACATATTGGAGCCATTAAGAGCTTTTCGTTTTTTGCGGTTTTAAAAAAAGCATACAGAGCGAAAATAAAATAAAAAATAAAAAAACCACCGGATGCTTCTCTGTCTTCGTACACCAGGCTATAATTTTGATACCAGAGGCTGGGAAGCCTCATTATCCATAATTTAATACAACCGATAGGATTCTTTTTGATTCGTCCTAATGCCAACTTCAAGAAAGCGCCATCGAGCTCTTTTATTTTTATGTCTCCTGCCGTCGTATATCGGTCCCAAGACAAATACAGTGCCGTTGTCTTTTGTTTTTCTTGCGTTGAGCCAAATATCTCATCGGGGAAAACTCCCCATCCTTTCCAGTTCCTATCGGATTCAAATGTCCCCAGATATAGATTGTATCCTAAGCCGCCGGTAGAAACAATGATCGGTTCTTTAAAAACTATATAGTTTCTTAGCGTCCAGGGCGCTATCATAATTAACATACTGATAATAAAAATTATGGATTTCTTGATACCGGATAGAACGGATGACCGGAAGATAAAAACTATATAAAACAACAACAGAAAAGGGAATAAAAGAAATTCCGGCCGCGATAAAATTGTCAAACCAAATCCTATCCCGGTAAGAATCCACCAATACGCCTTATCATATTTGAATCCTAAAATACAGAAAAACACAGATGACGTTAGTAGAAAAGCCGCTACAGATTCCGAAAGCAAGGCTTTTGTATAGTAAATATTATAAAAGCTAAAGCTGTATAAGAATGCCGATACCAGCGCCGGCCAGTAAGATGAAGAATAAATAAGCCGCACGATAAAAAAGACCAAAAGGCATATGGTGGCATCTAAAATACATTGGGCTATGCGAACCTTAACCCAGTTGTTATGCCAATTTTCAGGCGAGTCCATGTCTTCTGGTTTTCCAAAAAATTTGTATATGGCGCACATAAATAACGGATATATAGGACCTCGGGTAATTGCAGGGGTATATTCTAAACGCCCGCTGTCGCTGTGTTTCAGCCCAAATGCCCTTCCGTCATCTGTCCCTGAAAAACCATTACCTTTATATAAATTATACGCGATGGTATGATATAGGAATGAATCGCCAAATTGACCAAATCCATACATAAACTCTATGGGTGTTTTAATCACGGGGTACAACCGTATGATTAAGGCAAATAGAAAAATTATAATTAATATTATTAACTGGTATGGAACTTTTAGCTTCATTTCATTAAAAATATAAATACCAGACCGATAAATATAATTGCCAAAAATGGTAACCCTGCCTTCTTTACACCAACCCCTGCCAAAGATGAGGGATTTTTATAGAGAATGAACGCTTCATTCTCATAGATTTTTATCAGATTGTAATTGTTAACCGTGTTTTTGATTAAAGACGGGTCTTCGTCTTTTAAAAATATAATTATCTTTGATACCGAGACGGGGTTAAATTTTTTATAAGGCCCTATCTCCGCAAATAAGGCATTGGCGGTTGGGCGCTCGGAAATACTGGCTAAAATTACACCCGCAATATTCAAACTAGAATAAATAATATCGTTGTTTTGGGAGTTTTTCTTTATTGCATCCGCGCAAGATAGATATTGCCCCGGAAACCAAACGGAATTTCCTTTAGCGAATAACATTCCCATAAACGCTGAATCAAAAAACTTAAGTTTATAATTTAACTTAACTTTGCCTTGCGGTATATTCATAGATACCGTAGGCGAAAGGAATAAAATGACGACTAACGTTAAAACAAAAATATACTTTATATGTGTATTATTCAGCCTTTCGAACAGCGCATCGAGGAATAAGGCCGAAAGAAAGATTACCGGCAGATAGCCTTCGCTGGAAAAAAAACGGTAAGGATAGATTATAAAAATAAAACTGGCGAAAAGCAAGCTCATAAACAAGCGATATTTCTTTTCTTTCTTAAAACTTAAAATTAGGCCCGAAAATGCGAACAGATAATCAATGATTTTGACTTGGCAAATTTTTGTCTCGGTCAGGTTAAAGCCCCATAATGAAATAAACCTCAGGCCCGCCAACTGCTTAAATAAAATCGGTGAGGATAATATAAGGGCGGATGAAAAAATAATAAGGCACGGCTTTCTGTATTGACGGTCAAATAAACCGAAGAGAATGAAACTAAAAGCCAAAAGCCACGATACACCGATATGCGTATAAAAACACAGGGTCAGCAAAAGTAATGCGCCTAAAATCTTATTCCGGAATAATTGGCCGAAAGCTAAAAGCCCAAAAATAATCGCTAACGTTGCCGGCAGGTGGTCTAATAACGAAAGGTAATAAGAAAAGGAAGAGCCGGCGGTGAGCATAACAAAAAACGCCAGGCGCGCATTATAGTTTTTTCTTACAAAACGCCACAAGACGATGAGAAATATAACCGGCATCGCTGTTTCTAAAAATTTAGCTAAAATTATTTTACTGATACCGGATTTAATAAGAAAAGCTAAGATTGTATGGAAGAGCGGCGGATAAATATGTATCCTGCCCACAGGGGCGTATTGCCAAAAATCCCATCCGATGTATCCGCCGGCACGGATAAATCCCCAGGCAGTCAAAAGATGATAATAGATATCTATAAATTGAGGTAAGATCCGCCAGCGCATAATCTGCAGTAAAAAATAAATTGCGATGATGGAGAGGGAATAAAAATCCCAGGAGAGACTTTTTGAATAGGCTCTTTTGTCCATATAAACATTAACCCCCTACCCTCAAGACCACTCTTGAAAGTAGGGGGTTAATTAATCGCCTCTAAAGACGCATTATTTCTTTATTTTCTCAATTAACTCGGAAAGAAATCTTGCGGCAATGTCTTTACAGCCCAAGCCAAATGCCAAAGCAAAACCCAAACCCAAAGAAGCCAACGCTATGCTTATAGCAACTTCGATGATTTTAGCATTGATGCCGAGTTGTTCCATGGCTATTATAATAGCAAAAACAGCTACTATAACCTCGACAATCTTAGCTAAAAGTTTAGTTTGGGAAAGTCCGGCATTGGTGGCAGCGGTGTGCACAATATTTCTCAATAGCGTAGCCACAAACATACCTAATATCAAAATAAATATGGCGGCAATGATATTAGGCACATAAAGAACTATCTTATTCAACAGGTCAGCAGCAATGGTTAAACCTACAGCATTAATGGCTACCACAAAAGTAATCAGAATTCCGAACCAATAGAATATCACTCCGACTAATTCAGAAAGAGAATACTTTATGCCGCCCTTTGCCAAAATGCTGTCTAATTCAATACGGTCAGAGATGTCATCGATTTTTACTGCTCTTAATACTCTGACGACCAGGGACTTGATGAGCTTCGAAAGAATCCAGCCGAGGATAAGGATAATTATCACCAGAAGCACATAAACCAAAAATTGACCAATCTGCGAAAGAACTACCCTGGCTGGTTCTAATAAAATTCCTTGCCAATTACTCATCTTTCACCTCCTTTATTTTGCTAGTCTTACTTTTTCTAACTATATCATAATCATTAAGTTATGTCAAGAATTTTTATTCCAGAGGCACTTTAAGATAATCGGGAATATCTTTGCCTATCAAAGTGTAAAAATTGGATAAATGCATACGAAAGAGCCGGTCAAAATCAGCGTGGTTTTCTCCATACCACCAGAACCAGTCGCTGCCCTCTGCAATGTAGATTTGTTTATAAGCCATCTCTAGCTTGCAGCCTGTAGCCTGCAGCTTGGAACTTTCTAACTCTGCCCTTGCCTTTGCTAAGTATTCCCAGGCTTTATTCTTATAGGGATTACCCATCCATTTAAAGAAATCTGCGTATATCCAGGAACCCGCTGCTAAGCGTTTAATCTGTAATTTTGCGGGGCGCATCTTTAAATACTCGCTTATCGTAACAGTCTTGACAAATTGAGACTCGGATAACTGTTGATAAAGCATCTCTAAAAAATCGTGGCCGTCGCCAGAATAATACTCCCAGGCATTTTCGCCATCCATGGCTACGGTAACTAAAACATCCTCTTGCTTAAAGGCGCCGGAGATACTTTTAAGGTGCCTCATAAAATCATCCACTGCGGTTTCTGTCTTCCAATTATAATAAACAAAACTGATTAAATCCGAAAGGTTGCGGTCGCGAAAGATAATGTTTAAATTCCCCTTTTCTCTTTTTAGGAAATGCGGTTGGTATAAAAGCGCGGTGTCCCTTTTTTTCTTCTTTAAGGATTTAAATAAAATTGCCTCGTCGGTAACTATCCAGTTTATGCCGCATTGGATGATAAAAGGCAGGATATGTTCGCTGACCGATTCCTCGGAAGGCCACATACCCTCGAGCGGTGAGTTTACGAACCTCGTCTGATAAAATTTAACCGCTTGTTCGATTTGCGCCTGAGCATCCTGGGGGTAGATAAATAGGGTTTTGGGCAAAACAGTCTTAGGATTGGCTTCTTTGGCAATCTTAGTATTATAAAGCAAGGGTAATATAGGATGATAATAAGGACTTACGGTTACCTCAATCTGCTTGCTCGCCATAAACTTTTTATAGGTCGGGATGATATCCTCTAAGATTTCAAGCTGCTTATCTAACACCACTTTCTTTTCTTCTTCGGTAAAGAACCTGGCTTTATTCACGAGACTCCTTAATTCGGGTGTGTTTTGCCTAAAAGAAGGGTCTATCCAGGCCAGGTTAAACCAAACCTGCAGGTCTAAGTAATCCTGCAGGCTAAACTGTTTTTTGGCTTGTTTTTTAAGGAACAATTCATAATAACGCGGGAAAATCGAAATTACGCTCTCCTTATTAATATGAAAAAAATTATCTAAAATAAATTCCTTGTCCTGAAGGCTTAATTCTAAGGCGGGTTTATAGGAAAGCTCTAAGAATTTATCTTTTACTGAGCGGCTGGTATAATCTTCTAACTGTTCTACCAAAGAAGGCACTAAATTAAAGGTCTGATGCAGTTTAGGGTATTTCTCCAGAATCTGAACCATATCTAAGTAGTCCTTAATCCCGTGCAGCCTGACCCAGGGCACAAGAGTCTCTTGGGTCAAGAGATTCTTGTAATATGGCTGGTGCATATGGAAGATGAAGGCTAGATATAGCATAGTTAGCTCATGGTTCAAAGTTCATAGTTCATGGTTCGGGGTTTTAAGAGAATTTATCAAACCAGAAAGCATTCTCGTAAGAGTAACGGAGAAGCTTTTGGTATATACAAATTGTTTGTCGGTAATCCAATTATTGTTTTTAAATATCGTCAACAAGGTTACTGTTTCATATAGAGAGCCACGGGCAATATAAAGAAAACGAATAAATTCTTTTTTCGAATAACGGCCGCTTCCTTCGGCGATGTTTAGGGCGACTGAAGCCGCAGCAGATTCCAACTGCTCTATTAAACGGAAATGTTTATTTTTAGTGTTAATCGTCTCCGTAATTTCAACGATAATTCTTACAAACTCAACAGCGCGTTTCCAAATATCTAAATTTTCAAAACTGAATTTTTCCTGGCTCATAGCTTTTCTCCTTTCTTATATAACAGACGCATAAAAGGAGAAAATCTAACTTGTTTTTTACTATGAACTATGAACAATGAACCATGAACCAATCAACAAAAAACCCTCGAGGGATTGCTCCCCCGAGGGTCGTGTTGCGCATAGTAGAAAATATTAGAAAGTAACTTTCATCGAACCAATTACTTGGCTGGCAGCTTTATCATTATCAGAATCAAAAGCAGGGCCAGGTAAAAACCAACCTGCGCTCAAACCAAACTGCACATCTTCGGTATAATCATAAGTAAGAGCAGCATCCACCTCGTTACCGAGATTCTTCTCATTTTCCTTCATCTTATAGGTCGGATCTCCTGGAACACCGCTCAAGGTTACGCCGTACGGTGTACCATTTGGACCACCACCCACGCTCTGATCTTCGCGGATATCATAGGCTTTCATAAGTCTGATGAAATAATAATCAAGTGCAAATTTGACGTCTTCCATAGCCTTCAGGGAAACGCCGACACTCACAACTTGACCATTAGAAGACCCTAAGATTTTATTATAGAGTGTGCCGCTACCTTGATTTTCGAACATAGGGTCCCAACCACGATAAATGTGGTTTGTGCTTCTGAAGGGGTCACCGGATTCCAAGGTGTAAGTTAAAAGCATAACCGGTTCATATTTCTTAATCAAATCAGCCAGATTATACTGGGACACCATCTGGATAGCATATGCCCTTCTTCTGCGCGCACCTGTACCTATGCCATTGAAGTACGTAGCATCAGGTGCCGTCACAAAATCATCTGGATAAAGCATTATATTGTTGGCTTTTAGTCCAGATTGAAAAGCACCTTCCAATCCCACGACTAAATTCTTGATACCGCTATATTGGGCACGGCTACCTACGGTCCTCACCACATCATTACGGGCTTCTGTATAAAACAGAGCCCCGCTATTAGCAACACCGCGAGGAATAGCACTTGGATTGGATCCATCCTCTGCACCCACAGCTTTTTGTATAACCCTTTCCCAATAATAAAGTTCAACGGTCGTATCTTTACGAAGAGCATAATTTGCATTTACGCCATAGAGGTCCATATCATCTTTCTGACCTATACCGCCTTCGCTTACTTTGGCGTAAACTGCATCCACTACCAAGGGGTCGTAATTCAGGACTGCCTTGACCGCATCAAATGCCTTGCGGATGCTTAAGTCATCTAAAGACCTCGGCATATTTGTGCCTGCGGCCCGGGCTGGTGTAGCTCCGTTAGCTGCTGTAACATGACCAACGCAAAAGCCATCTGTATCTACGTCACCAATAATCAACCCGTTACCATACGAGAGCTCCTGGCGGCCAACGACTAAAGTCAAAGGCGAATAAAGGAACTCCTTTAAGGTAACGAAAGCGAGGTCAAGATCTATGGTGTCTTGTTTATTATTTACAGTAGTATATTCTCCAGGAGCACCACCCACACCAACAGCACCACCCACAGTAGGAGTATACATAGTTGTACCGACATTGTTTCCCCAAACATGTTCATTCAATAACCTTACGGTAGTAGAAACATTATCTGTTAAATCAGCGTCAACTCTTACGCGAACATGAGAAAGTAACCCGGTGATATGGTTCTCAAATTCATTAAATGAGTCATTAAATCCTACGACTGCGTTGGGATCCGCCCAGTTGGCATTGTTATCACCACGCAGCATAAGATTGTTCCTTGACACAGCCTGAACTTGAATATCACCGCTTACCTTCACATTCTGCACTTCTGCGTATGCGGCAAAAGTAATTCCTACCGCAAGCACTAGCGCCAGAAGTAATATTAAGCGTTTACTCATTTTGCTTAACCTCCTTTATAAACTACTAAGATATATTCAATTAACTAGGGTTTAATTTTCTTTTCCTAGATATTTACTATATATATTTATATGTATATCACTGGATTATCTATGACTTCAGGCTTGTTTTAAACTCCACCTCCTTCTGCGCCTTAAATTAAAGCCATATCCAATGGTATAACCCTTATAATACAACCCACTTACCTTAATGTTCTACTTTTTTACCATATAACCCGTTCTTTGTCAAGTGTTTTTTTGAGGTCTCTGAAAAAATCCTTGTTTTATAATTAAGGCGCCCTGATTAATAGTGCGCTTTTTTCTCTTTCGTTTTAATCTTTAAAAGAACAGCGATAAATTATCTCTCATCCTGCCCTAATGGCT
>Ga0315282_10008968_pt1 | contig 16028 bp, 11 predicted proteins | sample YL17G07_20_MG_FD_203693 | JGI IMG/M metagenome (GOLD analysis project Ga0315282, IMG submission 203693) | Sediment microbial communities from Yellowstone Lake, YNP, Wyoming, USA - YL17G07_20 | ecosystem: Environmental > Aquatic > Freshwater > Lake > Sediment | place: USA: Wyoming | collected...
GTCCTGCGATTTCTTATCATCCTGTGGAGGGAGAGATGGCCGTGACGGCAGAGGGCAAGAAGCGAAAGGGAATTGCTGTTATCGATCCGAGCTTGTGTCCTGGATGTCATCTCTGCTTCCAGGTCTGTAAACTTCAGGCCATTCAGAGCCAGGAGGAAAAGCCCATTTTTGGTTTTGAAACCATGTAATTGATTTAAACAGGGGGATGCAATGGAAAATTTCACAAATAACATATTAGTAGCAGGCGTTGGAGGGCAAGGGGTCATCCTGGCCAGCGATATCATGTCCGAAGTTTTCATGGAAGCCGGCTACGATGTGAAGAAGAGTGAGGTTCACGGCATGGCGATGAGGGGAGGGATTGTTTCCTCCCATTTTCGGTTCGGGAAAAAGGTTTATTCACCTCTGATCAAGGAAGGGGAAGTCGATATCCTCTTCGCGTTTGAACAGCTGGAAGGCCTTCGATGGATTAACCATCTAAGACCCGACGGGAGAATTGTTATGAATGATCACAAGATTAATCCTCCTATTGTAAATCTGGGAGAGATGGAATATCCAAAGGGGATCCCCGAGAAGATTCAATCGAGGTTCAAGGGTTTTTATTTGGTGAAGGGGACGGAGATCGCACTCCAAATGGGAGACGTGCGTGCGGCGAACGTTGTCCTTTTGGGCGCCATCTCAAAATTTTTCGAAGTCAATGAAGACCTCTGGTTGAATACCATCTTGGATCACCTTCCACCCAAGGTTCATGACTTGAATAGAAAGGCCTTTTCCGCAGGGAGGGAGCAAATCTCATCATCTTAGGCCCGAGTTGAAAACAGAAGAATGAAAAGGGCGAAATCCTGCACTTTAGGGGATTTCGCCCTTTGTTTTTATACCCTTTTCATTTATAATTTTAATTGTTTCTGAATTCATAGAAAACCTGGAGCCGCAGGCTTTAGCCCGCGAAAAAGTCCTCGTAAGTCAAGGGACAGGCTGCTTCTCTGTTTTGAAAAAGCTGCCTGTCCCTTTATTGTCCCCTTTTGGAGGGAGAAAGATGAGATACCGTCGATCATTTTTAACGATATCTATTGCTTTGACAATCATCATCTTCTGGGGATCTGGATTTTCTTACTCCAAAGATCAAATTCACCGATTTACTCTGGAGAACGGCCTCAATGTGATTCTGGAAGAGAATCGGACGACGCCTGTGGTGGCCCTACAGATCTGGGTGAAGGTCGGCAGCGGGGATGAGCAAGAGGGTGAAGCAGGGATGTGCCATTTCATCGAACATATGCTCTTTAAGGGGACCGGGAAGAGAAAGGTTCGTGAAATGGCGAGAGAGATAGAATCATTGGGAGGATCGATCAATGCCTATACTTCCTATGACCAAACAGTATACTATGTGACGCTCGCCAGCCGTTATGCTGAAACAGGCATTGATATTCTGAGCGATGCGATTGGACATTCGACGTTCGATCCATCCGAATTGGAGAGGGAGAGAGAGGTCATCTCGGAAGAGATTCGCATGGGACAGGATGATCCTTCCAGAAGACTCTTTCATCAGACGATGGCCGCCCTTTACCATCACCATCCCTATCGGAGACCCGTCATCGGGTATGAGAAGACGATTCGTTCCATCCAATGGGATCAGATGGTCTCCTTTTATAAGAAATGGTACGTCCCTAACCGGATGGTTTTCATCGCTGTGGGCGATTTCGATCTTCATGAAATGGAGAAGAGGGTAAGAGAAATCTTTAGAGAGTTTAGACCATCTTCTGAAGGCCTTCCTCAGAGGATTGAGGAACGCGATCAGGCGGAAGTTCGCACTGTCATCTCCCACGGGAACTTTAAGGAGACCTATTTGCAGATCGCCCTTCCCATCACCTCGGCGAAACATGAAGATACTCCGGTCCTCGATATCCTCTCTCACATCTTGGGAGTCGGCGAGGCTTCTCGATTCGTCCAGAAGGTCAAGTTGGAGAAGGGACTGGTTCATTCCATCTCTGCCTCTTCTTTTACACCGAGGGATCCAGGTCTCTTTATCATCGGGGCGACGCTCCCCGCTGAAAATGTTGAAAAGACAATAAAGGCGATTTTGGAGGAGGTCGTCCGTCTGGCCCGAGAAGGGACCACCGCAGAGGAACTCCATCGGGTTAAGGTTAACATTGAAAGCAATCTGATCTATGACCGCCAGACAGTACAAGGAGAGGCCAGGAAAATGGGGTACTATGAGGTCATAGCAGGAGATGTCCAATTTGAAAAAGAGTATATGGGGAGGTTGGGCCTTATTGAAAACGAGGATATCCAAAGGGTTTTAGAAAAATATTTTAGGACCTCTCGGATGGCGATCAGCTTACTCCTCCCCTCAGAGAAGACTGATCTGTTCAAGGATCTCTCAATTGAATCGATTGTTGAGATGGTGAGACTTGATAAATCCTTGGCCGCGAAGAGGGAGAAGTTGCCGATCTTTAGAACCGTTTTGGAGAATGGGATTCGACTCATTGTGAAGGAGAATCGATCGATTCCCATTGTCTCTATTCAAGCCTCTTTCTTGGGTGGGGTTCGGTTTGAAGAGGAATCTCAAAATGGGATCAACCACTTTATGGCGGTCATGGTGACCAAAGGCACAGAAAGACAAAGTAGTTTCGAGATAGCGAAGAGAGTGGAGAGGATGGCGGGTTCCCTGAGTGGATTTTCGGGCCATAACAGTTTTGGCCTCACCTTCACCTTTTTAAGCCAGCATTTTGAGGAGGCCATTGCTTTGTTCACAGAGATCATCAAACATCCGTCCTTTGATACCGAGGAGATGGAGAAGAGGAAGCGGTTGATCCTCGCTGCCATCCGGCAACAGGAGGACGATCTTGCCGGGATGGTATTCAAACTTTTTCGGAAGACCCTTTATTTGAAGCATCCCTATCGAATGGATACTTTGGGGACCCCTGATTCCATCCAAAAACTGACCCAGAAGGATTTGAAAGAGTATTATCAGCAGATTGTCGACCCACAAAACATGGTCCTCACGGTGGTAGGTGATGTGGATGTGAAACAGGTGGTCGATTCTGTCAAGAAAGGGCTTGGGGACCTCAGGAAAGGGAATTTTATGCGGCCTTCGATTTCTCAAGAGTCCCCTTTTCAAAAAATAAGAAGGTCTGAAATCTACAAGACGAAGGAGCAGGCCCACTTTGTCCTCGGCTTTTTGAGCACCACCCTTCAACACAGAGATCGTTATGCGATGGAGGTTTTAGAGGCAGCCCTCTCCGGTCAAGGAGGGAGGTTGTTCTACCAGTTAAGGGATAAAGAGAGTCTCGCCTATGCCTTAGCCTTTATCGCCAGACCGAACTTGGATCCAGGATTCATCGGGGTCTACATGGGGACCCATCCGGCTAAGTTGGAGAAGGCCATCGAAGGTGTCCTGGGGGAGTTAAGGAAAGTGAAAGAGGATGGTCTCACAGAGGAGGAGGTGGAGAGGGCTAAAAAATATCTCATCGGCAACTTTGAAATCGGGCTCCAGACCAATGGAGCCCAAGCCAATCAGATCTCCCTCGACGAACTCTACGGTTTGCAATTTGATCATTATCAAAAATATCCTGAGGAGATTCGAAAGGTGTCGAAAGAGGATGTGAATCGTGTTGCAAAACAATATTTCAATTTAGAAGGCTATGCCATCGCCGTCATCCTACCTCCGACGGAGAAAAAGGAATGAGCGCCCGATTGCGGATACCCTCTTTCTCACTCGGTGACACCTTGGAGTGCGGACAATTTTTCCGGTTTACCAAGGTCATGGATACCTATCTCGTTCAATCCTCCCATCAAATCTTCTTACTTTATCAGAAAGGGGACTTTCTTTTCTATGAAGGGGTGGAGGAATCTTTTCTGATCCATTTTTTGAGACTGGATGAAGAGGTGGATTCTATTTTGAAGGAGATTGATCGGGATCCGATCATACACGAAGCGATTCAGAAATATCGGGGTCTGAGATTAATTCGGCAAGATCCCTGGGAGTGCCTGGTTTCTTTCTTGTGTTCCTCTGCCAAGGCCATCCCTCATATACGCTCCATGATCGAAGCCTTCTGCAAATCCTCTGGGAAAAAGATTCTTTGGGGAAACTATATGGGTTATGAGTTTCCGGAACCTCGCTGTATCGAGACCCCTCTTCAATTGGAATCGGTGAGGGCTGGGTTCAGAACAAGTTATTTGATCGAGGCCAATCAGTGCATCGATAGAGGCCAACTCCTTGCACTGAAGGGTTTGCCCTATAGGGATGCAAGGCAAGCATTGATGCGCCTTTCCGGCGTAGGGAAGAAGATAGCTGATTGTACTCTCCTCTACTCCTTAGATTTTCTTGAAGCCTTTCCGATCGATACGTGGATCAAGAAGGGTCTGCAAAAGGCTTATTTCGGTGGAAGACGGGCAGGAGAAAAAAGAATGGAAGAATTTGTGTCCGATCATTTTGGTCGCTATGCCGGTTACGCCCAACTTTATTTATATCATTTTTGGCGCCATCATTCGTTCATCTAAATTGACCGATCAAGCTTTTCCATTATCCCCGATCCATCTGTCAGCAGTGAGATTTGTAAAACGTTTTAATTCGATCCGCAACGTAGAGCTGATGATCCTCCGTCAATTCGGGATAGATCGGTAACGCAAGGGTCTCTTCAGCAGCCTTCTCAGAGATTGGAAAATCTCCTAAATGGTGGTCTAAAAATGAATAGCATTCTTGTAAGTGGAGCGGAACAGGGTAGTAAATTTCCGTCCCGATCCCTTCTTTCATAAGGAACTGTCTCAGCTCGTTCCTCTTTGGAACAGCGATCACATACTGATGGAAAATATGACGGTTTTTATATTGAATCGTTGGAAGCCGGAAACCGGGCAAGGGGGAAAAGAGATCTTTCAGAAGCCATTGATACCGCTCGGCATTCTTCTGCCTTGCTTCGGTCCATCTCTCCAGATGCCTGAACTTGGCGAAGAGGATGGCCGCCTGAATCGCATCGAGTCGGCTGTTGATCCCAATCCACTTGTGGAAATATTTCGGTTGACTTCCATGAGCCCTTAAGATTCGAATCTTTTCAGCCCAAGTGGGGTTATTCGTAACGACCATCCCAGCATCCCCAAAGCCACCCAGGTTTTTCGTAGGGAAAAATGAGAAACATCCAAGATCCCCCATCTGTCCGGCCCTCCGCGCATCAGAATGGAGAGGGGGCCAATATTCCGCTCCAAGGGCCTGGGCAGCATCTTCAATCACGAAGAGTTGTCTGGCCTTTGCAATTTGAAGGACAGGGGCCATATCAGCGCATTGTCCATAGAGATGGACAGGTATGATGGCCTTCGTTTTCGAGGTGATGCTTGCCTCGATTTTGGAAGGGTCGATATTATATGTTTCCGGATCGATATCCACAAAAACAGGCGTTGCTCCTAAGCGAGAAACAGAACCCGCAGTGGCAAAGAAAGTAAAGGGGGGGAGGATGACTTCATCTCCCATTCCAATTCCAAGGGCCATCAACGATAAGAGTAGGGCGTCCGACCCTGAAGCCACCCCAATGGCATATTCCGTCTGGCAATATTGGGCGATGGTTTGCTCCAAAGCCTCCACCTTCGGTCCTAAAATGAATTGTTGGGTCTTAAGGACTTCATCCAGAGCAGATTTGATCTCTTTTTCTATGGAGGCAAACTGACGAGTTAAGTCGAGAAAGGGAACTTTCATGAATCTAAATTTTAAATGTCAAAATCCCTACCTTCGTCCCGCAAGGCGGGACTACGCGCAGGCAGGCAAATGTCAAAGGTTAAAATGAAAAATCATTTAAAATTTGAACTTTGGATTTGATTTGGCATTTGAACTTTGATATTTGACATTTCCTTATGGGCCTCAAGATAAGATAAAAAAAATTGATAGTCAAGGCTATTTTTCGAAGATATAATATGAACCATGAAAGTTAAGATAAATCTCGATTCTATTTCGATCATTCTGGCCAGGCCCAAGTTCCCTGAGAATGTCGGTGCAGTGGCAAGGGCAATGAAGAATATGGGATTGAATCGTTTGATATTGGTCGACGGATGTTCTCCCCTCCATTTCAATGCCTATAAATTAGCCTCTGGAGCCGAGGATATCTTGGAAAGGGCAGAGGAGTTTCCCACATTGAGAGAGGCCGTCTCTCAGATGGGCTGCGTCATCGGGACAACTTCACGCACCGGGAAAGAGAGGAACCCTCTTCTGACCCCAGAAGCCCTCGCCAAGGAACTCGTTCTCCTTTCAGCAAGGAATTCGATCGGCTTGGTCTTTGGGTCTGAAAAGGAGGGATTGACCAATGAGGAGCTTTCCCTCTGCCACCGTTATGTCAGGATCCCCTCCTCGGACTCATTTCCATCCCTCAACCTCGCACAAGCCGTGATGGTGATCTGTTATGAATTATTTCGATCTTCGACAACAGTCTCCAAACATCCAACGCAGTTAGCCCAGGCTGAGAAGTTGGAGAAAATGTTCGAACATATGGAAAAGACACTTTTGAGTATTGGTTTCTTGGATTCGAGTCATCCGGAGAGAATCATGAGGGTCCTGAGACGGTTATTTGGAAGGAGCCAGATGGACGATAGAGACGTTCAAATCCTTCAAGGAATATGGAGCGAAGTGGACAGGCAGATAAAAAAGGAAAGACGCTAAGCGCTTTGCCTCCCGTCACCCTCTCCCACCAGGAGACTTTGTCGTGACCAACGAGAAACCGCTTCCGTTGCAACACGGAGCAGGCGGTTAGGTATCCAAGCATTTCCCTCCCCCTTAACGGGGGAGGGGTAGGGCGGGGGTGGTGAAGAATTTCTACTTCTTTTCCAAAAACGGTTTGAGCAAATCGATCGGCACAGGGAAGATCGTCGTAGAGTTCTTCTCAGTAGCCACTTCAGTCAATGTCTGAAGGAACCTTAACTGAAGTGCAGCGGGATTGACGCTGATCACATTTGCAGCCTGGGCCAATTTTTCTGCGGCCTGAGCTTCACCCTCTGCATGGATGATTTTAGCCCTTCTCTCCCTTTCTGCCTCAGCCTGGCGGGCAATGGCCCTCCGCATCTCCTCGGGCAGATCAACCTGTTTCGTCTCGACCAGAGAAACCTTGATCCCCCACGGCTCTGTGTGTTTATCTAAGATATCCTGAAGGGTGATGTTGATCTTCTCTCTCTGGGAGAGCAATTCATCCAACTCGGCCTGACCGACTACGCTCCGAAGGGTGGTCTGGGCCAGCTGTGAGGTGGCGTACAAGTAATTCTCCACCTCGACCACCGCCTTGTTTGGGTCCATCACTCGGAAATAAACAACTGCATTGACTTTGATGGAGACATTGTCGCGAGTGATCACATCCTGCGGTGGGATATCCATCGTCACCGTTCTCAGGCTGATCCTCAGTAGTTTATCGACTCCAGGGATAATGAAAATGATACCTGGCCCCTTTGCACCAATCAGTCTTCCCAGCCGGAATATGACCCCCCTTTCATATTCCCTCAGAATCTTGATCGCTGAGGCAGCCAGAATGAGTAAAAAGATGATCAAAAATACAAAGCCCGATGGTAAACCTGTCATTCCCATTTCATTCCCTCCTTATTCTATTTTTTTCACTTTCAGTTTTAAATTTGTGCCTCCTATCACTTGAACCTTCTCTCCCTTTTCTATATTTTGGTCACTGATGACATTCCAGAACTCTCCATGAATAGAAATTTTTCCTTCAGGAGTAATCGTTGTGGAAGCAATTCCTACTTCTCCTACAAGGCCTTCCATCCCTGTGGTCGGTTTTGTCAGGCGCGCTTTAACCGCCTTGGTAATTGCAAAAAAGAAAAATCCTGCACTGACCAAAACTGCAGGGATGATCACGCTTAAAGAGATCTTCATATATTCACCCGGGCTTTGAAATAACATCAAGGAACCTAAGAGAAGGGAGATCACACCCCCAACAGCTAACAGTCCATGACTAACCACCTTTATTTCTGCAATAAAGAGAATGATGGCAAAAAAGATCAATGCCAAACCAGCGTAGTTGACCGGGAGCATCTGCAAGGCATAAAAGGCAAGAATAAGGAAGATTCCGCCGACCACTCCGGGAAGAATGGCACCAGGACTTGAAAGTTCAAAAAAGATTCCGTAAATTCCTAACATGAGAAGGATGTAAGCGATCGTTGGATTAGAAATGATATCCAAAAGTCGATCCCGCCAGCTCATCTGTATAGATCGAGGTTTTACTCCCTTTGTAAGGAGAGTGCGGGTGACCCCATCAAATTTAACGATTTTCCCATCGATTTTAGTAAGAAGATCTTGAAGATCCGGGCTGATAAAATCGATCACCTTCAGTTTAAGTGCTTCTTCATCAGTGATGGAAACACTCTTCCTCACCGCCTTTTCAGCCCAATCCACATTTCTTCCCCTCGTCTTTGCGGTCGCCTTGATGTCCGCAACAGCATCGTTAACGACCTTTTCCGTCATCGTTTTACTTTCTTTTCCCTCAGCTCCAAGTGTGACAGGATGAGCTGCCCCAATATGAGTGCCGGGAGCCATCACAGCAATGTGAGCAGCTATCGTGATAAACACGCCCGCAGAGGCTGCCCTTGCCCCGCCCGGAGCCACGTAGACGATAATCGGGATATTGGAAGCAAGGATCTTTTTGACAATAATCCTCATCGACTCCATCAACCCACCAGGGGTATCCAATTGAATGATCAGACATTGGGCACCCTGTTGAGCCGCTTCGTCAATCGAATCTGTAATGAATTTGGCGGTCGCTGGATTGATGATCCCATCGACCTCAATGGAATAGATTGGAGCCTTTTCCTGCACCTGTCCCGAAATTACAGAAGCGAGGAAAAACAGGAAAAAGACGGAAAACAATATTAAGCCTTTCTTTCTCTTCAACATTTTATCTCCTCCAAAATAAAATATCCCAAAAAAGGAGGATTGTCAAATCATTCCAAGAATAAACCAAGACCTCCCCATTCATTAAAGATCATACTACACTACATGTTCCTAAATTTTAATCTTGATGAGATCCTCTCCCAGAATTGTTTCACCCTGAAAAACCTCCCTGCACTGTTTGAGGATATCAAACTGGTCACAAGCCGGATAGAGGTGGGTGAGCAGAAGCTTTTTACAGTGCGATTCTAATGCGATTCTTCCTGCCAAGGACGGGGTGAGATGGCCCTCCACTTTTTGTCCGTCAGGAAAGGAGCATTCCAAGACCAGGAGATCCACTTTGAAAGCTAAATCAACAATATTTCGACAATAATCTGTATCCCCGGATATCACCATTGATTTTCCGCCTTTAAACTCGATTCGATATCCAACGCTTTCAGGGAGATGGGCCATCGGTTTAGAAGAAATCCTCAAGTCACGGAAGAAGAAAGGTCTTTGTGAAGTTTCTTTGATCTTTAGACGGTAGGATTGGGGTTCAATCCAAGAACCATGAATTGTTTTGAGTTTTCGAAAATAATCTTCAAATCCAGGTCCCCCCACACATAACAAATCCTTCTTGCGAGGGAGGTCTGCATATTTACAGACGAACAGAATTGGTACAAGGTCTGAAATATGATCAGGATGGATGTGAGTGTAAAGGAGAAGGTCAATATCCTGATAGGTGATTCCTACCTCCAACATCTTCCTCAACGTTCCAGACCCACTATCGATCAAAACAGTGGAACTTTCTGAAATTAAGAGGAGGCCGGGAGATGCCCTCCTCAAAGATGGAACACCTGTTCCTGAACCCAATATGATCAATTCAGACAACTCTTCAGCTCCACTCGAAGGATTGTTTCAAAAGTCATATAAAACTGGTAAATTCCAATTCCCTATTTTACCCATTTTAGTTTTGAAGATTAATTGACATTATACCGGCTATTTAATAATTTATAAAGAATGGAAGCTGGCGGGAAAAACTTGATCGAAATTGATGGATCCTACGGAGAAGGAGGAGGGCAGATCTTAAGAACCGCACTTGCTTTGTCTGCTATTTTGAAAAAATCCTTCACCATCCACCACATCAGATCAAAACGAAAGAACCCCGGTCTTCAGGCTCAACACCTGGAAGCCGTAGAGGCATTAGCTCGAATTACAGCGGCTCACACAGAAGGGGTTAAATTTGGGTCACAAAAGATTACCTTCGTTCCTGAAAAGATTCTTTCTGGAGATTATCAATTCGAAGTGAGGACAGCAGGGTCTGTCACCCTTCTCCTTCAGGCAATATTCCCGCCTCTTTGTTTAGCTCAAGAAATATCTAAGTTGACCTTGGCCGGAGGTACTCATGTCCCATGGAGCCCGCCTTTTCATTATCTCTCTGAGGTTTTATTGCCCACTCTCAAATTGATAGGAGCTTCTGCCGAGGCCGCTATTGAAAGGTGGGGTTTCTATCCCAGGGGCGGGGGGAAGATTCAATTAAAAATTGAGCCTGTTCATGAATTAAAGCCAGTCTCTTTGGTTAACCGAGGTTCACTGAAAAAGGTTCGAGGGCTCTCCGCCATCTCCGACCTTCCCAAACATGTAGCGGACAGACAGAAGGAGCAAGCCTTAAAAAGAATTGAAAGGGAAATGAAGATCGACGCGGAGATCACCGTCTTGTATGATGCTCCTTCGAATGGACCCGGTTCTTTCATATTTCTATTAGCTGAATATGAAAGGACGCTCGGCGGGTTTTCATCACTGGGCCAAAAAGGAAAGGCCGCAGAGAAAGTGGCTGATGAAGCCGTAGATTCCCTGAAAGATTATATAGAATCGGACGGTTGCATCGATCCATATTTAGCAGATCAACTAGTACCCTTCCTGGCTTTGGCCAAAGGGAATTCATCCTTCACCTCAACTCGAATAACAGAACATCTTTTGACGAATCTGTGGGTTATCGAACATTTTTTTGATCTAAAAATTTCAACATCGGGTGAAAAGGGAAAGAGCGGGAGGATTGAATTTTTCAATGAATAGAAATGCTTGACTTCATGGCGCTGGCATATTAAAATTTTCAGGAAAAAGGAGAGATAAATCAACAGGGTATACGGTAACCTTATTGGGTTAAAGCCCAATCAAATCAGAAAGATTGAACGTATTTATCGAAGAAGAATTCCTCCTCAAAAGGTTCTTACTCCCGAGATTGCCCGCCTCCTAACAGAACTTTCGGGCGAAACGCGACGCCAAATCGGTATCCTTGTAGGGCGAAGGGGATCAATTGAAATCGTGATCATCGGGGACCAGAAGGCCATTACGATTCCTGATCTTTCAAAGTACAGGACCGGAATCCTAAGGTTGAGGGGTCTCCGACTCATTCACACTCATCTTCAAGGGGAGCCTTTAACACAAGAGGATCTGACGGACCTTGCCCTCCTCAGATTGGATATGATCGTCGCCCTCACTATGAATGGTAGCGGCTACCCGGAGCTGGTTCACTTAGCACACCTTCTTCCTGATAATCCGGAGAAGAAGGTATGGGCCATTGATCCCCCTTCCTCGATCGGACAGTTGAACATCGATTTTTTGAAGTGGATTCAATCCCTCGAGGATCAATTTCAGAGAGGTCAGAGATCGATTGCTCTGAGAGGTTCTACAGAGAAGGCCATCCTGCTCAGCGTGAGCAGGGAAAACCGGGAGAGCCTGGAGAGTTCCATGGAGGAGTTGAAGGAGCTGGCCAAATCGAGCGGTGTGTTCGTCGTGGACGCCATCATCCAGCGGCGTCAGCAAATATCTCCTACCACCCTGATGGGAGAGGGGAAGTTGAAAGAATTACTGGTCAAATGCATGCAGTTGGGAGTGGATTTGATCATCTTTGATCAGAATTTAACATCCGGTCAGATGGCCTCGATATCTGATCGGACTGAATTGAGGGTTCTTGATCGGACCCAACTCATTTTAGATATCTTTGCTCAACGGGCTCATACGCTGGATGGAAAGATCCAAGTGGAGTTGGCCCAACTGAAATATTTGCTGCCTCGGCTGGCGAAGAAGACATTGGCCTTTTCGCGGCTCACCGGTGGAATTGGAGGGCGAGGTCCTGGAGAAACAAAATTGGAGATTGATCGCCGTAGGGTAAGAGATCGGATAAACCTGTTAGAAAAAGCGTTAGAAAAATTGGGCAGGAGAAGGCAGCAGAGGAGGGCCCGGAGAACGAGAACAGGGATCCCTATTCTTTCCATTATTGGATATACGAATGCAGGGAAGTCGACCCTCTTTAACCTCCTGACGGAAAGTCAATTCCAAGTTGAAGACAGATTATTTTCCACTTTAGATACTGCCACTCGGAGGTTGCGATTTCCCAAGAATCATGAGGTCGTGATCACAGATACCGTTGGATTTATCAAAGATCTGCCCAAGGACCTGATGGGGGCCTTCCGTCCAACCTTTGATGAGTTACAGGAATCCGATTTATTGATTCATCTTATCGATGTGAGCAATCCTCGTTTCCAAGAACAGATTGAAGCGGTTGAGAAAAGCCTTTTTGAATTAAAGTTGGATCACATCCCGATATTACGGGTCTTCAATAAGGAAGATAAATTGAGCCGGGAAGAGGTGGAGGCAATCTGCCAAAAATATGATGGCGTTTCCATCACTGCTCCCAGACCGGATAGCCTTGGAAAATTTTTCGTCGCATTAGAAAGAAAATTATGGGAAGAAAGCCCTTCGATGACCATTACATCGAAGGTTAAGTTGACCCATTCGGCGGCGCCAAGCTCCGCCCCTCAGGGCAGCGTGGAAAGCGCCGCTCAGGGTCAACCCTGAGCAAACCCCGGCATTTATACCCAGGAGTCGAAGGGTTGACAAACGAGGATTCGTTTGATATATGAAATAAACATTTCCTTACGGGAGTGAGGTGAAACGATGGGGATCGATCTGAAAAATATCGAGGAATCTTTGACTTTCGACGATGTTTCGCTCGTCCCTGCTTTTTCTGCAGTGTTGCCGAAAGAAGTGGAGATCGGCACACGACTGACGAGGACGATCCGGTTAAATATTCCTCTGGTGAGTGCGGCAATGGATACGGTCACAGAGTCGAGGACTGCAATCTCAATGGCACAAGAAGGGGGGATAGGGATCATCCATCGGAATCTCTCCATTTCAGAGCAGGTTTTAGAGGTGGATAAAGTAAAAAAATCTGAAAGCGGGATGATTCTGAATCCCATTACCATGCACCCGGAGCAGAAAATTTCTGAAGCGATGGAGGTCATGAAGAAATACCGAATTTCCGGGGTTCCCATCACGAAGGATGGGAAATTAGTCGGCATTTTGACCAATCGGGACCTAAGATTTGAGAAGCGATTGGACGAAAAGATTTCGACGGTCATGACCAAAGATCGTCTCATCACCGTCCCTGTCGGGACAACGCTTGAAGCATCGAAGGAAATCCTCCACAGAAACAGAATAGAGAAATTATTGGTCGTGGATGAGGAGAATAACCTGAAGGGGTTGATCACCATCAAGGACATTGAGAAAATGAGGAAATACCCTCATTCCTGTAAAGATCATCATGGCCGACTCCGGGTTGGGGCGGCGATCGGCCCGGGCAAGGATAGGGAGGCAAGGACGGAGGCGCTCATCCAAGCAGGAGTGGATGTCTTGGTTGTGGATACGGCCCATGGCCATTCTCAGGATGTCCTCAATGCGATTCGTGAGATCAAAGAGGATTTCCCGGATTGTCAAGTCATCGGGGGAAATGTGGCAACGAAGGAGGGGGTCCTTGATCTCATCAAGGCTGGAGTCGATGCGATCAAAGTGGGGGTCGGACCTGGATCGATTTGTACGACACGGGTGATTGCAGGAGTGGGTATTCCACAGCTCTCCGCGATCGTGGAAACAGCCGAGATATCTAAGCAATACGGAGTGCCGATTATCGCAGACGGGGGAATCAAATTTTCTGGAGACATCACCAAGGCGATTGCTGCCGGCGCGTCTTCGGTGATGATCGGGAATTTATTCGCTGGGAGCGATGAGAGTCCGGGAGAGATTGTCTTATACCAAGGGAGGAGCTACAAAGTTTATAGGGGGATGGGCTCACTAGAGGCCATGAAAGAGGGGAGCCGGGACCGGTACTTCCAAGGCCAAGGAGAGGTAGAGAGTGAAACGAAGTTGGTTCCGGAAGGGATTGAAGGAAGGGTTCCCTACCGCGGGGCGCTCTCCTTTTGCGTCCAGCAACTCATCGGAGGGCTCAAGGCCGGGATGGGATATCTCGGTGCAAAAAATCTTGAGGATTTGCAGCAGAAAGCCAAATTTATCCGAATTACATCATCCGGATTAAGGGAGAGTCATGTCCACGATGTGATCATAACGAAAGAGGCGCCCAATTACCGATTGGAATAAGGACTTTAAGGGAATCGCGAAACGGGCCCCTCCAAAGGAAGTCTGCCAGGGCATGTTACGGGTCAATCGATGAAAAAGGCAATATTTATATTGATCATCCTGATCTTTTCTCTCCTGTATTATATGGGTGTTTTGACCCAGAGAGAGGCTCTTCCCTTCTCAAAAGAATTCTTCACCATAGAAACCCCTTCTTCAACAGGTCGGACATGGGTTCTTAAAAAAAGAACCTCCATGAGCGAAAAGGAGTTGGATGAACTCTACGAATTGAAATGTGATAAAGGGATTAAGAACGCCCCACTCCTCTCTTTCTTTCTGATTCGGGAAGCGGAGCAGGCCCAACGAAGGGGAGACCCTCATCAGGCTGTTGAGATGGCAGCCTATTCAATTAAATTCTCACCCCAACTCCCCCAACCCCATTTTGAGTTAGCACGGGCTCACTGGCACGAAAACCCTTTTGAGCTTCATAGAATCCTTCCCGAACTCTGGATGGGGTTGATCGCAGAATTGTCTCATTACCCAAGTTCCCTTAAGCTTTTTTACAGTATGTTCTACATCCTTTCGAATGCGATATTGATGACTTTTATCATTTTCGGAATCGCAACCATGGTGAAATATCTACCCCTCTATTTCTACGATATTCAAAAGAATTTAACCCAGGAGGTCTCAAGGCTTCTCATCAACGGTCTCAAGATTCTCATCCTATTTATTCCCTTCTTCCTGCGTTTCAACATATTGTGGGCCATTCTGTTCTGGCCCATTTTATTATGGGGTTATGTGACGAAGGAGGAGAGGCGATTCCTTCTGTTCTTTCTCATCGTTTTGGTCTATCTTCCTTTTTTCATCCGTTCGTCCTCCTCTTTTTTGAATGGGCCGTCTTCCGAGGTCATCTTGGAAATGGATCAGGCGAACCACGAGGAATGGGATGGAGGGACGGAAGAAAAATTGCGGACATGGTTGTCGACCCATCCGGATGATTCTGAAGTTCTTTTCACCCTCGGGCTGATGTCGAAAACGCAGGGCCGTTATACAGAGGCAGAAGAGTTTTACCGAAGGGCGATTCAGCAGAACCCTCAATTCACCGAGGCTTTTTCGAATCTTGGAAATGTCTATTTGGCGATGAAACAAACTGATTTGGCCATCGCCTCCTACCAAAAGGCGATTGATTTAAATCCGAATCGGGGGGCTTTTTATTACAATCTTTATCGGGCGTATTTTCAAGAAACCGCTCTCTCCGGGAAAACCGATAAAGCAATTCAAAGAGCAAGGCAGTTGGACCCCAAACTTGTTGATGACCATTTAAGGATTGACTCTACCAACATGAATCGCTTGGTGATTGATCAGGACCTGACCACAAAAAGGCTCTGGGCAAGATTTTTGGCCAACGTCATTGGTAAAGAAGGGTTTCTATTCCGTCTATTTATGGCTTGGTTTGAGATCATTCCTTCCAGGGCAACCTTTTTGGTGCCCATCATCTTCTTGGGGTTCTTGGTAGGGATGTCAAGATACAGTCGGACAAAGCGGTTTTTAACACGGTGTCCAATGTGTGGCAGCCCCACCTATCGATTCTATTTGGGACCCCTGGAACATGAATTCATTTGTTTCAATTGCTATCGTATTTATATCCAAAAGGAGAAACTTCATCCGAAGATTGCGGAAAAGAAATCTCTTCTGGTCCGTCAATTTCAGAAACAGAACCAGTCCATCGGCAGGTTTGTGTCTTTCTTTTTCGTTGGATTCGGTTATCTGTGGGGGGAGA
>Ga0315282_10008969_pt1 | contig 16024 bp, 15 predicted proteins | sample YL17G07_20_MG_FD_203693 | JGI IMG/M metagenome (GOLD analysis project Ga0315282, IMG submission 203693) | Sediment microbial communities from Yellowstone Lake, YNP, Wyoming, USA - YL17G07_20 | ecosystem: Environmental > Aquatic > Freshwater > Lake > Sediment | place: USA: Wyoming | collected...
ATTCCCTCTTGAGATGACATGATACAAAGCTCCTGGGATATGGATCCTGGGTTTCCGAGCTATGCAAATTCTTTGTCAAAGAACCATAACCCTGTCAATACCTAATTACCGTTGCCTGGCACCAATTTTTTTTTTAACTCTGCCAATAGTTAATTATTTATGCCTGACCCCAAAGCCTCACCCCCAAAGCTCTCCTCGCGCCATAGAAGAAACTTATATTTTTATGGACGTCCCCTCTTGCCCCACAATAGTTAATTATTTATGCCTGACCCCAAAGCCTTTGTACAATTTAAGGTCCCAACAATTTCTCGACGCACATGAGCCTTCAAACAAAGAAAACAAAATCATTTCTGGAGTGATTTCTTATTTTCTGGATACGAGGTTTTGATACTCTGCAAAATATTTACTTGCCATTTTTTCCACGCTATATTTCGTTAAAACTCGATCTCGAGCGGCGATGGCTCTTAACTTTGCTCCACCCCGATTTGTATAAACATCCTCAAGAGCTTTCGCCAAGACCCCAGGGTCTCCGGTTGCGACAAGCGTTCCAAATTGACCCGCACCTAAGACCTCCGGGATTTCTCCTACACTCGTTGTTACAACAGGAACACCTGCCTGCATAGCCTCTAAGAGAGTTATAGGTAAGCCTTCACTATAGGAGGAAAGAACAAAAACATCAAAGTAAGGAATTAAATTGAAGGCTTTATCTCGATATCCGATAAAATGCACCCTATCAGACAAATTTTCTTTCTTAGCTAAATCACTAAGCGAGTCTCTCTCACTCCCGTCTCCAACTAAAACCAGAGAAGCATCAACACCCTGGGAAACCAATCTTGCCATCGCCTGGATTAAAATATTAAACCCTTTTTCTGGAGATAATCTTCCAATAGAGATTATTTTGAATTTTCCTTTGCATTTTTCTGATATTTCCGGACATTCCCGATAAAAAGAATCATTTTCGAAACCCAATCTCGGTAATCCATTGTTAATGACAACAGGATGGATACCAACACTCTTCATACGGATATTTTTTTCTACAGCAGATGAAACCGCAACCACCCTATCCAAATTTTTCATAGCTAAAGCATCTATCCATTCGTAAACCCATATCTTTGTGAAGAATCGCCTTGAAGTCCACCCATGAAGAGTTGCGATTACCGGCATTCTACGAAATCGGCGAGGTATTATTCCGAGGAGAATATTGGACTTATAGCCATGGCTGTGAATGATTTCGGACCTCAACTTCCTGGCATAATTCAATATCATCATGGAGCCTTTCAGATTCAACCCGTTCCGAAACCTTAGAATCTGGGTCTCGAGCCCACGCTTCTTTGCTTCTATCTCGATTTCTTTTGGCCCAACTCCGGTATCCCCAATACTCAGAAGCGTTGGATGAATACCCAATTTCTCTTGAGCTTCCATCAAGTTCAGGGTTACAACTTCAGCTCCGTAAAAGCCCCCGCTATCTATTACGTGAAGAATCCTCATATCTCGAGCCCAGCTTGCTTGCGTAGTTGCTTTGCTTCAGTGTAAAGTTTACAGGTTTCCTTGAATTTGTCGCTGGTTGAATGAAAAAAAGTCAGAATCGGCAGGCAAAGTCAATGTTTAACATGGATAAGGCATTGATTTCATTTTTCAATCAAAGGCATTTGTCGACTTTGAGACATAAAGTCACAAGTTGTAAATTTTTTATAACAAATCCATATACTAATTTGTTATACGAAGCCCTTGTGGTGGAGATGGTGGTGAAACGGCCTTTTCAATTATTACGGGATATCCTTGACTATTAACATTTCCATTATCATCTACAACATAAAGATAAACAGTACTCCCGGTAGCAAAAGAACCTTGATTTCCAGTAATTGTGATAGAAGTATCTGACCACGCCGTAGGAATTTGAATTTCCCTATGAGTACAGCTTGACCATGTAGAGGCATTCCCAGTCCACACGCTTTGCCAAGTGTTATCTATATAGACATCGTCAAACTGAAAATAGACATCTAAGGTGGTATAATTAGCAATATAGTTTCCCAAAACAAGCCAGCACCATTTTTTTCCAATATTCCAGTTGTGCGCAAAACTTGTGTTTTTCAAAGTTGTGCCATTAACTATTACCCATTCCTTTCCATCAGAATTTCCATTTGTTCCCGCTTTTCTAAACCACGTTACTTGATACCAGTTATCAAAAGGAACAGTATATCCTAACTGCGAACTTCCATTGTTATCAGGCCATACGGATGGCTGGCCATCACTCCCTGCCCATACATTCATGTATGCTTCCTTTGGTGCTCTTGCAAACTGAAAAGCATCTTGGAGATTGTCATGGTCATCGCTATACTGTCCAGAATTATCAAGTAACTTAGTAACTTTTACATTTCCATCCCCCGTGGCATTGGCATAAGAAACCCTTATCCAATAACTAAACATTAATGTCGGTACATGATTCTCAGAAAAATTAGCTTGTATAAAACCACTATTGTGATATTTCTCAGCCCAAAAATGAACGTATGAAGATAGAGTTGATACTCCTCTTTGATTTGCATTGGAATAAGTTGGAACCTCAGCTCCAGTAATATTTGCCCAAACCCCATAATGAGAAGCATTCTTGGTATGAATTGTATTCCTATTTTGTCGGCCAGTGTCATTTGAGTCAAAGTTATCGTAAAACAATGGAGTTGGTGTTGACTTAGTTTGAAATCCAGAGCCAGGAATAGTGAAAGAACTTCCATGAGTGAAGGTTCCACTGGTAGAAGTGATAGAGGGGGCAGACCACGCAAAATTTGGAACCAGCAGCATTAGAAATATTAATTTCTTAAGCATAATATTTTACCCTCCGTCATAAAATTTTACTAAAACATCCAGAATGCCCTGTTGTGCGAACGGGGATGAATGGCGTTTTGAGATAAGAATTTGAAGGTTGAAGGTTTTCCGTTAGGCCATAAAGCCCCGCCTTGTAGGCGGGGATAGGTCTCATGGAGCAACTTTCTTTGCCTTGTCTATATAATGAGTACCCCCCAAAAACGCTGCCCACGATTGTGACACTATTTTCCCTGAAAAACTGCCCGGCAATTGAGGTTATTGAAGGATTTCCGTAGGTAGAAATAGAAGGTGAAACAAAAAAAATCATTAAGATAATAATATTGGATCGCTTCATTCTTTAATCTTCCTCCTTATTTATATAATAAACCAGCAAGAATTGTGCCAAATAATATTTCTACAATTTTTTCTTCAAAGTGCTCCATCTAATTGTGATCACAACTGAATTTTGCTTCCATCCTCTCATTTGCATTGATGTTACTAAGAGCTAATTTTACATATTTTCCGGATCCTTGTACAAATTGTCTCAATATCCGGATCTCATCGTCCAATGATCTCTGTTTCATCAAAGGCGCATGCCTTTGTGAAAAAGTCTTTTTTTTACCATGTATATCAACCCGGGCTTTTGCCCATCAATGGCCCGGATCATATCAATTGTCTGTCTGCTTAGCGGCTTCCGTTCCTTGTAAGCCTGCTTAAATCCTCGAACCCCGTCGAATACTGCCTTTGCCCAGTATCCGGCGTAGCCGTCTCTCACGGAGTAAACCAAATTTGCAAGAAGCCCCCGGGATAGGTAGTTAATCGCGTATCCAAGAGGGAACAGGCGCGCCGCAATCAAGCATTGATTTCTCGTATCATAATAATAATTTATCCAGTTTTCCCGGCCGGAATTCGCATGGCAATGCGTCACTGAGACCTGGTTTGTATAGGTTACATCGAATCCACAGTCCAGTATCCTCATCGCCAAGTCGAGTCCCTCGTGGCTCAAGAAATAGGATTCGGGATAATAACCGGCTTCAGTGACTACCTTTTTCCTGAAGGCCACCGCTCCCTCAGTGATTTCGTAAGTTCGAAATTCCTTATCACCATAATCCTCTTCACTGCAATGATGGACCCAGTTGCAGAGGTGTCCTGTCTTATTGTCGAGAATTCGTAAGTTGATCGCCCCCATTCGTGGGTTCAAAAACATGGAGACAATTTTTTCTATATCCTGATCTTTAATCCCCATGATGTCGTCGTCCAGGGTAATGATGATCTCTCCGGCCGCATTCCTGATCCCCACGTTCCTGGCTGCTGCTCCCACATTCCTTTCGGTTCTGAAATAGGTAATATCTTTGAATTCCCGGACCATCATCCAGGGTGTTTTATCTTCCGAATTGTTATCCACTACTATTATCTCTAAAGGCCGGTAACTCAGCTCACGCAACGACAGGAGTAACTCTCTAAGGAGCGAGCTCCTATTAAAAGTTAGTACACATATGGATACCGGAACAGCTTCACGTTTTATCGTTGGAGGCATCAGTTCATATCTCTGCGAGTTAGAGTCTTGGGCATTCATGAGCTTGCAGGAAAGTCTCCCTCTATGTAGAGATTGAACCACAACTGAAACATCACCAGTGCCCAGATGAGCTTGTCATGGATCTCAACACGGTTAAAATGTTCCGAAAGAATAGTATTAACCGTTTCAATATTGAATAAACCATGTTTCGAAAGATTCCTATTACTCAGAACATCCAGAACGAATGGTTTCAGATCAGTCTGAAGCCATTTCGTCATTGGGCTGTCAAACCCTTGCTTCCTGTGATTGATAACCCCTGCTGGCAGCAGGTTGGATACGGCTTTTTTCAGAAGGTGCTTCTTTTCCCAGCCTTTCACTTTCAACCCATTGGGAATCGTAGCGCAAAACTCCATCAGCTTATGATCAAGGAAAGGCACCCGTACCTCCAGAGAGTGCCACATACTCGTTCGGTCTGTGCAGGCCAGGATATCCTCGGGGAGCCAGGTCTTCATGTCAAGATAAAAGACTCTGTCCATAGGATCGCTTGCGTTTTCAGCACGGAAATAGTCCACCATCATCTGCTCGCAATGCTCAAGGCCATCTTTAAAGACCTTTGGATCCGCGAAAAGCCTCTCCCTTTTTTCGCCCCCCACCATGAAAACAAAATTCAAATAACACAGATCGTCCTGCATAGAGGCTGATCGTACAAACCTTTTAAGATGGTTTACTGTGTAGTGGCCGTCTCTTCGTTCAGGAAGAGCTTCTATCAAGGGTCTTACGACCTTTTCCCTGATCACCCATGGGATTCTCCGATATGCACCAGCGAGCCTGAATCCAAGATATCTCTCGTAGCCACCAAAGAGTTCATCTCCTCCAAGTCCTGACAAGGCCACGGTGACATGCTGGCGCGTGATTTTTGAAACGTAATAAGACGGGATGGTTGAGGAGTCCGCAAAGGGTTCATCAAATGCCTTGACGATGTCCGTGACCACACCGGTCACGTCAGGAGTCACCTCGTACTCTTGATGGATTGCACCATACCTCTCTGCCACCTCTCGCGCAAATCCTCTTTCATCAAGGAATCCCCCTGTATTTCCCCCAAAACCAATATTGAAGGTCCGTACAGGTTCAGTGCTGAGTCCGCTCATGAGGGCCACGATTGTCCCCGAATCGATACCGCCGCTCAGAAATGCCCCTAAGGGAACGTCACTTATCAGCCTCAGCTTTACGGCCTCTTCAAGGAGGCCCATGAATCCATCAATAAAATAATTCTCATCCTTTGTGTGGTCTGGATGGAACTTCAGATCCCAGTATTGGTTGATGGCGACCTTCCCGCTCTTAACCTCCAGGGTATGACCCGGAAGGAGTTTTCTAATGTGCCTGGAAATGGTCATTGGCGCCGGGATGTAGGAGAGCATGAAGTATGCTCCAAGTGCATCCATATCCATCTCACGAGGGAAGAAGGAATACTGGAGTATAGCCTTCATCTCTGAGGCAAAATAGAGGGCATCGCCAATGAGAGCATAGAATAACGGTTTAATGCCCAACCGATCGCGGGCGATGAAGAGTTTTTTTTCTACCAAATCCCAGATGGCGAAAGCAAACATTCCGCGGAAACGATCGACACAGCTGTTGCCCCATTCTTCATAGGAGTGAAGAATTGTCTCCGTATCACTGTTCGTGCTGAAATGGTGACCGCGGGTTTCAAGATCTTTACGGATCTCCTGAAAATTGAAGACCTCACCATTAAAAATTATGCATTTCGAGCCGTCTTCATTGAAAATCGGCTGCTTCCCTGTCTTGAGGTCAATGATGCTCAGCCGCCTGTGGCCTAAATAGACGGAAGAGTCAATATAGGACCCAAAATCATCTGGGCCCCGATGTCTCAGAATGTCCGTAGAATTCGGCACCCCGAATCGACAGACATCGAGTTGGCCCTTTAAATTTAATATCCCAAAGATTCCACACATCGATTAACTTCCACCCGCCCAAAAACCTTCTAAGAGTCAATGAGTCAGAATGTACTTTGCAAAATTAGACGCGATAATCCTTGCTCCTTCGTTTGTGTAATGGACGTTATCTCCAAAGCATTTTATTTCCTTTGGCATTCCGTTGAAGTTATCAACATAACCGGCTCCACCCTCATTAGCAATAGATTGAATAATGGAATTGAACTGTTTTGGAGCTTTGATCATCCCTTCAAAAGAGAGCTCAATACAAAATCTGCGATTATCAAGAAAGATTTCCAGGTACTCCCCGAGATTCGTCTTCGAGATCAAGACAGGGTAAGAGCTTAGAATGACGCCGACCCCTTTTGAAGACAGGAAAAGAATGATATCGTTCAGATCGTTTTTAAACGAATTTAAATAGCTTTCTGGGATAACATCAATTGGTTTTGTCCCATTGAGGTGATGCTTCTCTAAAGCCTGGACTTCTCTTGACATGCTCCAAATTTGAAATCTCTTTAGGACCCGAGGAGGAACGATTTGTTTGAAAGCCTGTTTGATTTTTGGAAATATTCGAAGGTCAATTCTTAATGATTTTAACGTTAACCCTTCGGAAATGGGCTGCCTTGCTTCCTCCATTTTCGGTTTTGAAGTTTTTTGCGGGTTTTTGCCGACCTGCGAAATGTAGAAATATGGGTTGATATACAAAATCACTAAATCTGGCTCGAATTTTAAAACATATTTTTCGAGATATGGCTTGAAATACTCAATTCCCAAACCAACCACGGACGTATTGATGACTTGGAATTTACCGCTTGGAGAAAGAAGATCATTTAGCTGCGCTGGCCACTCTTTCCCTGAATCTTCATAGAGGCCAAAGCTTTCAGAGGTTCCCATGCAGGCGATTCGTTTCATCCCTCTGGGTTTTTCCAAGGAAATTTCATCTCCTCGAAAACCAAATTTGTTTATCTTCCACTTTTCAAAACGACTATTGGGAACGTTATGTCGTATCCCTTCCGAATCACTTTTTCTCAACAACGTTGAATCGTAAGATCCCAAGAGGGGTGCGTCATAATTGATCTTATCATCAATCCGGGCGCATACTTCCATGGTCAGACCGAATAAAATGATTGAAAAAGATAATCGAGAGACAAGTCTCCATACGGAAACCCCGCTTCTTATTGGATAATTAGCCACGCCATTTAAAATTGAAAATAAATAAAGGTTTTTGCAGAGGCCCCGTGAAGGATCAGAAGATAAGCCATGGCCCCGTAAAGGATGCTTTTGAAATAGATCGCCTGTTTTGAAAACAGCATATAGTTTAAAACCAGGTTTCTTTCGAACCATGCTGGACTTATTTGCTGGACTGTTTGAACTGCCATTACTATAAGGGGCACGGATACGAAGAACATGACTTTTACAAGCAATATCGCATCCCCTTGGAGAAAATTCGGAACGCTAAAAACTCGCTCAAGTATAGTCAAGCTTTGCCCTATATTCTCGGATCTGAAAAAAATCCAACCAATCCAGGTCAACTGAAACATGAGGAATGCTTTTATCATGTACCTGGACAATGAATTACTTCCTTTATGCCCAGATTTCCTAAAAGTTTTTACCCACCGGTATCCAACCAGAGCCAGGCCATGATAAGCCCCCCATAGGATAAAATTCCATGCTGCCCCGTGCCACAAACCGCAGAGGACCATTGTCACCATGAGGTTGCGATAGGTTTTCCACCTGTCGCCCCTATTCCCCCCAAGCGGAATATATAAATAATCTCTTAGCCAGCTCGACAGGCTAATATGCCAGCGTCTCCAGAAATCAGGTGGGTTAGTTGCAAAATAGGGCTGCTTGAAGTTCTCCATGATCTCGATGCCGAAACAATTCGACGTCCCTCGTGCAATATCAGTATATCCCGAAAAGTCACAGAATATTTGAAAAGTGAATGCCCATGTGGCAATGACATATTGGACGCCATTGGCATCCGGGTTTTTATAGATTTGATCTACTATTACCCCGAGGTTGTCTGCCACAAATACCTTTTGAAATATTCCCCAGAAGATCAACTGCATTCCCTGCATGAATTGATCAGGGATAAATTTCCTTGACTTTTCAATTTGGGGCAAAAATGCTTTGGCACGTTCAATAGGTCCGGCAAGAAGCTGCGGGAAAAAAGAAACGAAGAGGGCGTAATCGAAAAAATTGGTTGTCGGTTTGATTTCACCGCGATAAACATCAATTGAATAGGAAATGGTTTTGAATATATAAAAAGAGATGCCAATAGGCAAAATGACTTGTAAGGTCATCGGGCTTGCATAGAATCCAAATTGCGACAGAAGACCACGGAAACTCTCGATAAAGAAGTCCCAGTATTTAAAAAACCCCAACAGACTCAAATTCACAACGAGGCTCAGGATGAGAAATGGCTTTTTAGAACCACGCGTCGGTCGGTTCTCTATCTGGATTGCGCAATAATAATCCGTAACGGTCGAGATGAATATAAGGAAAAGGAATCGCCAATCCCACCAACCATAAAAAAAATAGCTGGCAACTAAAAGGATTCGATTTTGCCAGCGGTGTCCAAGGAAGTAGTAAAGGATCAGAACAAGCAGAAAAAAAACAAAATATTCAGTTGAATTAAAGAGCATTTTCCCCAAATATCAAGGGCAAGCCCTTCTCATGGCCCTAAAAGTAATGAAGGCTGGTTCGGGCTTACTTTTATGGACTTCCGAAATAGACCAGGGTGGCGAAACTGCTCCAGAAGAGGCGTAATTCCCGTGCAACGGAAATATAGGGACTCTGGAATATCCTCTGGGGCGGCATTGATCCTTGAGATATCCATGGAATCGTGATTGGGCACGGACCGCCTCTGGGTCAAGGAGAAGGCAGCCTTATACCCTGCTCCAATGAGTAGGTCTTTATCTCTTCCCCCAAAATCGCCCTGATCCCCATTCGGATAGGCAAAAAAGTATACAGGTCTTTGAATCAGGTCCTCTAATTTCATCTTATTTCGCGTAATCTCACTCTTAGCTATCTCTTCTGGCATGGTACTCAATATTGTGTGGGTGTGCGTGTGTCCACCAAAGGTAACTCCTTTTCCAGAAAGTTCCTTGATCTGCTCAGCGTTCATGGAGCAAAATAGTTTAAGAGTCAGGTTATCCCCATAAGACAGAAAAGACTTCATCTCTTTAATACGTGCCAAAACGGCTTCTCTTTGTTCCGGAATCATGGACTTCATCGCACGAAGGCATTGGCTGAGGACTCGGTTACGGTCCAAAGTGGCCTCTTCCAAATTCAAAAGATGGATAAGCTCAAAGAGCTCTTGCTGGTCGGTTAATTTTATAAAAAGCCAGACAAAATCAAACCAGAAGGGTTCGGACGATTCAACATAAAAGGTTGGAATAAAGACCAGAGGCCGTATGTTAAGACCATTCAGCACAGGAACGGCCAGGCGATAAAAACTTTCGTATCCGTCATCAAAAGTAATAAGCATTGCACTCTTGGGCAGACTCGAACCGTTTTTTAAAGAAGCAAGCAAATCATCAGCATCTATCGCGCAATATCTGTTTTTGAGATATCTCAATTGGTCTGCCATATCATTCACGTGAACGAACGTCTCGGGCAATGAACCTTGCCTTTTCGGACCCTCGTAAACCCCATGATAAGTCAGTACCAAAAGATTTCTTCTATTCAACCAGTTAACCAAGTAAGGCAACCCGGAAAAGTTTGCCAGGGTATAAAGGGAGTGGGAATTCATCCGTATTTTATTAGAAACCTGCCATGAGGAATTCGTAAAGCCCTATTGTTTCTCTAACCATTTTTTCTATGCTAAATTGGTTTATGATCTTTTCCTTACCTAATTTGCCCATCTGGGTCATGCTTTTTGGTTCTTTCAAAAGTTTTATAATCTTTTCGGCTAATGCTTCTTCATCGTTTGGAGGCACCAAGTACCCCGTTACACCGTGATTCACCAGTTCACGGTTTCCGCCAACATCCGTTGCGACAACTGGCAGCCCCATTTGCATATATTCCATGATGGAGTTGGAAAGGCCCTCTGTGTCAGAGCTAATCACACCAATGGTAATTTGGCTTAACAATTTATGTACGTCGTCTCGTCGCCCCCAGAAAACCAGACTTGAATTTAAACCGTTCTTAGAGGTCAACTCCTCTAACTCCTTCCGAAGTGGGCCATCTCCCACAATCCAAAATTTAGCATTAGGAAAATCTTTATGGATTATCCTGGCAGCTTTTACAAATAGGTCCACGCGTTTAATGGGGCGGTTCAGATTGGCTACGATTCCAATAATAGGATCTTTCTCCTCCTTCCTATCCATAATTTCTGCATACACATCCTCCAAAATACCATTGTAAATGACCCTGATTTTTTGCTCCCTGATGTTTTCCAGTCGGATCGCCTGCTCTTCCACAGCTCTGCAATTCGCCACTATAAAAGGCACAAACCGGTTGGCTATCTTCAATCGGGTTATCACCTTTGAGGTCAAATCATATCCCATGTCCCTTCTTGAAGAGATAAGATTTTTGACTCCGGCCAGTTTGGCAATTAGGATCCCTACAGAATTGGAATCAGGGAAAAAGGTGTGGACAATGTCCGGGCGAATACGGCGCATGAGAAAAAGTAGTCGGATGAGAGAAGGTATCGACTTTGATAGGTCTGATTTCGCCCCCAATGTCTTCATTTCTACTCCAGGAAACATTCCAGAAAATTCCCTCTCCAGAAAAGGGCTCGTTTGAAAGGAGATGAGCCATATTGAATAACCCCGTTCGGGCAAGCGTTCTAACAAGTGGCCTAACTGCCTCTCGGTCCCTGCGTTGATCGTCCTGAGAAAATCGACCAGGTAAATAATTTTTATCCGATCCATATGAAGATGGTAAGGTCTAAGCAATAAGCGGTGAGCAGAAAAAAGATTTTTATTCGAAGTTTGGCTTTTGCAGGATTGCGATAATGTTTGTGCGAAATGGCTTGCAATACCCTGTCATAAGTGCCCTTATAAACATGAGTTCTAAAATAACTAACGGAGGAATCATTACAAGCTGAGCAGTGGAAACAATAAGGCGAATATGCTTTATCTGAAATCCAATAGATATTGCGGCCTTTTTAATGGAATTATGAGAGTTCAATCTATAATATGCTGGAAAAACATCCTCTTCTTTTCTACTCTGAAAGAAATAGATTAATTTGCCTATCAATGGTTTGGGGGCAAGCCTCGCTATCGTAGTATCATAGCCAAGTATGTTGGGAGTGTGAAAAATCAATATGCCCCCTGGCTTTAGAACTCGAAATACTTCGGCCAACTGAGTTTTTGGTTCTTTTAAGTGCTCAATCACCATGTTTGAAGTAACAAGATCAAAACAATTATCCGCGAAATGGAGAACCGAAATATCGCCTTGAATTCTGTGATGGATTGTTTTGTGTTTCATAAGCGATTTGAAATCATAGTCTAACCCAACCAAAAGTTTTACATGTTGCACCACTTCCCTTTCCTGGTCTGCGCGCCAGGGCGGTAGTAACTGGTGTCCACAGCCAAGATCGAGCCAATATTTTTTGGCAGTGGAGTACTTTCGAAGAATTTCTTCATAAATCGTCTGTGAGTATTTTAAGCTTGGGGCAATAACTGATTGCAGCCTCCAATATATTTTGTAACATCTTCTTCTAATATTCATAGGATAATTTTGCTCATAACTGAATGTGTTGAGTAACGAGGATTTGCTATCGGTAAGGGGTCAGAAAAACAGCTTACAGCTCACTGTTTACCATTTACAAAACTTTTAGATATAAAGTTCCACATCACCATCGCCATGCCAGAAGTCCCACGACGTCGTCGCAAGTATGCCAGGATCCAAATTCTCACCGTACACATGGTAGGTGAATCTTGGAGTTCGCCCTGTAGGCAAAAACCCGAATCGGTATAAACATCTCCTCGCAGCAGGTAAAGTAGCAAATGCCCAAATTCTGGAAACTCTTTGCTCCTTAAAATAATTCATGGCCGCCTTTAATAAAGCATATGCGCACTTTTTATCTTTAGAATAGCAGATAAGATCGACAATCCACCCTTCATCAAAATCCTGCCCTGTAATATTCAGCACCAAAGCACCGCGTGTTTTTTCTCCGCCTGCTCTAAATACCTTATAATGTTTGCCCGGACACTCAAAATAACGCCAATTCAAATACTTCTGGTTTTTGTGAAGTCTCAATACATTCTCCTTAGACAATTCATCAGCAAGAAAGTCAAAGGTTTGGTCAAAGGCATTAATCTCCTTCACTTCAACCGTACTATCTGTTCCCGGCATGGGAAGTATTGATTTCCATACAGCAAGGACACATTCGGCTGCCGATTCCTTCGGTTTCCTGACCACAAATCTCGGTTTATAGATTCTGACGAGGTAGTCCGAATTCGGCACATCCGAAAAACCCACTGACTTTCTTAGTCCATACATTTCCTGGCTCGTGCCTTTAGCCATCACCAGATCCCACCCCTTCGCCCCTTCGTTGACAAGCTTCTTGCCTAAGCCCTTCCCCCTCATGCCAGGAGAAATAAGGGAGTCCTGCTGCCACGAGGCCTTAACTGTCTTTCCCTTAATGACGACTTCAGCATGTACAATTCCGACAGATCCAACAATAGTCCCATTCTCCTCCACGATGACAGCCGTTTCACCCCCGGAAACTTCTTTGTTCTCCTGTCTCCATTGCCAAAGTTTCCTGAACTTCCCCCAATTTTCCAAATTTTTTTCCATGAAACCCAGCAGGGCTCCCTCATCATCAGGGCTCATCAGTTTTATTTCAACCTGCGCAGTTTGTAGCGTCACAATCTTCTGATACGCTCCGTCAAAGGACATCTCTTACGAAACTATTCGACACCCCAGTCTTCTCCGCCAATTTTCAAAATATCACTCATACGGATTTGTCGATTTCTCAGACGTGATTTTACCTGATCGCCGCAAACCTTCCCAGAATTCCCTGAAATGTTTTGGCCGGGCTTTCTTCAAGTTTGCCCATTTCAATCTCCCAATGGTCATAGGCTTCAACCTCAATTTCCACTCCTGCCTCAGCGAATAGAGCCGCCACAGGGCAGAATACGCCGGCCAGTGAAGACGGGAGCACAGACGGGTAAACTCTTGCTGACGCTCAAGCGCGGTTTCGATCTTGACGGTCCCACCGGGTTCGATGTAGGTCGGTATGAATTCGTAAGAATCAACCCCTTGGTTTGAAAGGGTGACCTTCAATATACCACCTTTCCTATTGTCTTCACTGAGCCTAACCATTCTTTCTTGTCGATCTCCTTCCTTACCAACAAAGCACCACTCAATATCATCAAACAGAAAATTTCCCAGACTGTAGGCAACGATTCCATTCTTAATGAATTCCACACCCTGAAGGACGTGTGGATGATGGCCAAGAATGATGTCCGCACCGGCAGAAATAAGTTCCCGGGCTATGGAAAGCTGTCGAGGAGACGGATAAGAGTATTCCTCCACACCCCAATGTAAAACAATGATGGTGATATTGGATTGGGCTTTGCATTCTCTGATGCCCTCATTCGCTTCATCGATATTCAGAAAAGCTACACCTGGTCTTCCAGCTTCTGCATAGCAGGGCGAGGAAACGATCACTCCAGTCCTACCCAATATTCCAAGGCGAATGCCTTTTTTTTCGATGAAGATGGGCTTATTGGCAGCAGCTTTGTCCGCCCCTGCCCCGACATATTGAATGCCAGCTTTTTCCAAAGCCGTCATAGTACTGAAAAGCCCTTCAGGTCCGTAGTCCATCATATGATTATTGGCTAAAGATACAACTTGAAGACCGCTACCCCTTAATATTCCTGCCCAGTCAGGCGAGCCTCTCAGCGTGCACTTGTTAGCGGTTGCCCCAATGCCTAATACAACCAGTGGATTTTCAAGGTTCCCTATACATACGTCAGTCGCTTGTAGAACCGCCTGTACTTCCGACACCACATCCATACGGGGAGCATCCGCAAACCCTCCCTCGAAAGCGATATCCCCCACAGCCGATATACTGAGTTGGTTAACCATATTCACTTTCTTAGAGAATACCCTTTTCTACTCCCCGAACCTCGGAGGTCTGACCTTGCTAATAACTTCCTGGTACTTTCCCGAAAGAGGATTTCTGGCAATTTCTGGCACCCTCTTTATATTTATTTTTATCCCTTCGCCCATATATGACGTTATTTCGCCGATCGCTCTTTCTTCGATTTCTTTGGAATATGCCTCTGTAACTACAAGAAATAAATTAACTTCGTCTAATCTTTCTTGAATAATTTGCATAGCTTTGATGGCAGAAGTATCTAAAAACATATCCACTAGCATCACACCTGCAACGGTCGACCCGTCAGGCCTGTAAAGCAAATCTGTGACCCTGCCATCTAAATTATTCAACAGGGGGAGGTTGCATCCGCAATCACATGCTTTTGCAGATAGAGATCCCCTATCGCCTATTCTATTTCTTATGAACGGCATCCCATAATTCAAAAGGTCGGTCACCACTATTTCTCCGGTCTGACCAGGTTTAACAGGGACTCCGTTTGAAATTAATTCCAGATGAACGCTTCCAATATCAACATGAAAACCTGAATGCTCCTTACATTCAAAACCAATACAACCATGTTCTCTCGTGCAATAAAGGTTAAAAACCTCTCCTGCAAACGTTTCGTGCAGTAATGCTCGTTGTGCTTCTGATAATCTTTCGGCAGTGCAAATAATTGTTTTGACTTTAATTGGGGACAATTTCCTCTCTCTAATGAATGTTGCAAATTCGCTCATGGCATTGGGATATCCATAAAGCACTTTCGGCTTAAACTTTTTCAAACAGGTATAATAATTAGCCATGATGTCTGAATCCATAATGGTACAGCACATTGTTTCTTTACCGCTGGCAAATTTTCTAAACCGCGTTTTCAAAGTTGGCCTGGCTTCAGGATTTGGTAAATCCTCATGAACCCCCCATATTAAGCCGCACCGATCACCCAACTTGTAACCGCAGAATTCCAATATACCCAATTGCCGCCCTATCCTGACAGTAGTACATTTGACATCTCTATGAAAAGAAGTATGGGTCCCACTTGTCCCACCTGTATAACTCATTTCAAGGTCTTCTTTGTTGAAACTGTTTGATATCATTTGCTCTTTGTTTCGCTCTATGATCTCCTTCGTCAATAAAGGAATATTTCCGATTTCCTCAGAGCATCTCAAATCACTGGGTTTAAAACCGATCCGATCCCATACCTCCCTATAGTAGGGGGAAGTCCTATAGGCATGATCGATGATCCTCTTGAGCCCTCTAAATGACTCCTCCTTCATAGAGCCCAAATCTTTTTTTAAGAAGTTGCTAAAATCGCGTCTATGAGACGTTATCCCGTGGCGACCGTCCCTGAAGTCAACCAACGCCTTAGCCATCTTCCTTAAGGACCCTTCGAAAAGCATCTCTAATTCTCTCTATTGGATAAAGACATTAAATGGCCATTAATCTTCTCAACGATCCTTCTGATATGGTACTGATTGATGACGTCTTTGCTGGGCGAATACAATATCCCATCCTTTTTTTTGGCTTCAAGTGCCTCCCCCAAAGCCCTTATGACAGGTTCTGGCTGATCACTTGTAAAAACGATACCTGTATTCGTTTGTTTAATAAGATCCGCCGCTTCCCCCTCAGGGAAAAATCCGAGTATTGGCCTTCTGGCTGCAAAATACTCGAACAATTTGGATGGAATGTAGGTTGAACTCTCGTTTC